>OBLU010006065.1_pt1 | contig 10784 bp, 9 predicted proteins | sample 1518681 | NCBI WGS metagenome assembly OBLU01 (sample SAMEA3539304, study PRJEB22396) | soil metagenome | biome: tundra; feature: field; material: soil | place: USA | collected 2010-05 | depth 0.15 m
AGGAGCCAAGGTTGTGGTGGCCGTCGACCCGGTTGACTTCAAACGGCACTCGGCACCCCAATTCGGGGCCACGCATTCGTGCGCCAGCATGCTCGAAGCCATCGACCTCGTCCGTGACCTGACCTATGGCGAGATGGCCGACCGGGTGATTATGGCCCCGAGCGTCATGCACGGCGATCTGATGAGCGAAGCGATGACCCTCACGGCAAAGGGAGGCACCTGCGTCGTGACCGGAGTCGCACCCGCCCTGCAGGCCGAAGCGTCGATCAACCTGATGCAGCTGGCCATGTTGAACAAGGAGGTCAAGGGTACGATCTTCGGCTCCGGTAGCCCCCGCTTTGACGTGCCGAACCTCCTGTCGATGTACGTCGCCGGTCATCTCAAGGTCGACGAACTCGTGACCAAGACCTACGAGCTTGAGGACATCAACATAGGGTATGAGGACATGCGTCAGGGTCGGAACCTGCGCGGCGTGATCGTCTTCGATTAGCGGAATCGAGTTGCAGCTCCCTCCGACTTCACATGCCCACCGCCACCGACAAAGCACTCGAGCTGCGAAAGGTACCTGCCCGAATGGGCTAAATTACCGATATCGACATCGACTGCGGATAGCTTCCGTCGAAGGTAGTAGTAGCCTCCGGTTGCTGCCTTGAACAAGCTGAAACGTGAGATGCATGCCTGGATTCAAGCTCTTCGACTTCGATAGCCACTACTACGAGGCCATCGATGCGTTTACTCGCCACGTGGATCCTTCACTGGGCTCTCGAGGGGCGGGTTTCGAGGTCATTGACGGCCGGATGAGATTTGTGGTGGGCGGCAGGATCAACCGGTACATCGCCAATCCCACCTTCGATCCGGTCGCTCGTCCCGGATCGCTGCACTCCTGGTATCGAGGCAATCCCGAGCGTAGGACATTACGGGACGCATTCGGTGAACTCGAACCCATTCGAGCCGAGTATCGAGACCGGGACCGGCGCTTAGCGGTCATGGATGAGCAGGGCGTGGGGGCCACACTCCTCTTCCCGACGTTGGGTGTCGGACTAGAGGAGGCCCTCAAGGACGACCCGGAGGCCGCCGGCAAGGTATTCTCAGGATTCAACCTCTGGCTGGAGGACGACTGGGGTTATTGCTACCAAAACCGGATCTTCGCCGTACCCAACGTGCCGCTGTTGGATCCACAATTCGCCCATGACGAGCTCAGGAAGGTGCTGGATCGGGGAGCCCTCGTGGTGAACATCCGCAATGCGCCGGTACCGGTCTCCGGGGGATTCCGGTCCCCGTTCGACCTGGCGTACGACTCGTTCTGGGGATTGGCCGCCGAGAGCGGTGTCATCGTGGCCACCCACGCGGGTCTCGAAGGCTACGACGTCATCGTGAACATGTGGGAGGACAGTACTGAAAGCTCGCTCTTCCGGTCGCCGCTGCGCGGGGTCATCTCGAAAGGCCGGGCCGTGGCCGACTTCTATGGAGCGGCGATCTGTCAGCTCATTTTCGAGCGGTTCCCATCCCTACGGTTGGCCAGTGTCGAAAACGGCGCCTCATGGGTCCCTGATCTTCTCCACCGGTTGGATGACGCCGCAAATCGCAATCCTGGCTACTTCAAGTCGGAGCCGTTGCAGACATTCCGGGACCACGTGTGGGTCACCCCGTTCTGGGAGGACGACATCGCCGCCCTTTCCGAGGTGGTGGCCATAGATCAGATGCTCCTCGGTTCGGACTGGCCTCACGCCGAGGGCGTCGAACAGCCCGTCGACTTCATCGAGGATTCCCTGAGCTGGGCGGGTGATTCCACCAAGCGACGCATCGGTCGCGAGAATGCTGAGCGTTTGATGGGCGTGACGATCCCTTGACCGTCCCGCCAGTTGCCCGATGCATCATGTTCCGAGCATCCCGGCAATCGACACGATCATCGGATCCCTACACGCCGATCGTCGATCCAGGGATTCCTGCGTAACCATGCAGCCCGCATGCTGAGGCGATCCTGACATGCCCAAGTCCTACGACCCACCGGACCGACGAGGTACCGCTCGAAGCGAAACAGAGGCTGAGTTTCGGACCCGGGCACACCGTTGGCTGGCGGCCAATGCCATCCCCCGCGGGGCCGCGGGGGATTTCTCTGCATCCCACCTCTTCACGGCGAAGACGCTCGAGGAGTTCTGGGCACGAGAGCGGGAGGTGTTCGACCAAGCGGTGGCGTGGCAACGGCGCCTCTACGATGCGGGTTGGGCCGGCCTGTCCGGAGCCGAGGAGTACGGCGGGCAAGGCCTTCCCGAGTGGGCAGAAGTGGTGTTCGCCGAAGAGCAGGCGCGGTTCGGCGTCTCAACCAAAGTCCTGTCAGTAGGACTCCAGATGGCCGCCTCGGTCATCCGGGAGCACGGCACCGATGCCCAACGAAGTCGCTATCTTCTACCGATCGTCCGGGCTGAGGAGATCTGGTGCCAGCTCTTCTCCGAGCCTGACGCGGGATCGGACCTGGCTGGCATCCGGTCCCAGGCCGTGACTACCCAGGGCGGATGGACGATTACCGGGCAGAAGGTGTGGACGTCGGGAGCCGGCGTCAGCGATCTGGGCCTGCTCTTGGCCCGGACCGATCCCGCCTCTCGCGGCCGTTTCGGCCTCTCCTGCTTCGTCGTGCCCATGCGGTCCCCCGGCGTCGAAGTTCGACCGCTGCGCGAAATGTCCGGTGCCTACCATTTCAACGAGGTGTTCATCTCCGACGTGGACCTGGACCGTGATGCCCTGATCGGGGAGGAGGGCGACGGCTGGACCGTAGCCCGGACCATGCTGTCCAGTGAACGGTCGGCGATCGGTGGGGGGACCAGCGCCCGATCGGTGAAGGATCTCATCCGCACCGCTACCTCGCTATCCGGGCCGGACGAGCGACCAGGTCCGTTGGACCGCCAGTCAGTGGCTGCCGCGTATGCTCGCGAGCGAGTCCTCGACCTGCACCAGCAACGTGTCCGCGAGGGTGAGTCCGGCACCGGGGTTTCGTCCATTGGAAAACTGATGTACTCCGAGCACGCTCGGCTTTCGTCGTCCAGCGCTTTGGAGATCCTCGGGATCGCTTCGGTGGCTGGTCAGGACGTTCGTGCCGACGTGTGGCAGGATCGTTTCCTCTTCTCTCCTGGACTGCGGATCGGGGGCGGCACCGACGAGATTCAGCGCAACATCATCGCTGAGCGTGGACTCGGCCTTCCCCGCGAACCGAAAGCTCTGGAGAGTACCGAATGACCGCGGCAGAACTACTCCTGCAGCACCGCGAGCGCGATGCGATCGGGCTGTACTTCGAGGATCAGACAGTGACGTATCGGGAGTGGGTCGACCAATCGCTCCGGCGCGCTGCCCTGTGGCAGGACATCCGAGATACTGACCGGCCGCCCCACATCGGAGTGCTCCTCGACAACAGCCCCGACTTCCTTTACTGGTTAGGCGCGGCAGCCATCTCGGGAGCAGTGATCGTGGGCATCAACTCCACCTACCGTGGCGACGAGCTACTCCGACTGATCGATCACTCCGATTGCCAGGCCATGGTGACATCCAACATCTACGGTGGACTACTCGACGAAGCAGGGTTCGCCATGGACCCGGGCCGAGTGCTCCGCACCGACTCGGACGAATACCAGGCACTGGTGGCCAGTGCCGACGGATCGAATGCCGTCGTCGCCTCCCCGCAAGATGACGATCTCTTCCTCCTCATCTTCACATCGGGCTCGACCAGTTTTCCCAAGGCCGTGCGCTGCACCCAGGGACGTTTCGCCCGAACCGGCGGGCACGTGGCCACGGTGGCCGCCCTCGGCGACGGCGACGGCGTGTACTCTCCGCTCCCGTTCTTCCATTCGAGCTCCCTGTTCACCGGGCTGGCTTCGTCACTGTCATCGGGCGTCGCCCTAGGGACACGGTCAAAGTTCTCTGCGTCGAGGACGATGGATGACATCCGGCGCATGGGGGCGACCCTCATGACCTATACGGGGAAGGTGTTGAACTACATCTTGGCCGTGCCCGAGCAGCATGACGATGACCAAAACCCCTTGCGACTGGCCCTGGGAAACGAAGCCTCGTTCAGCGATATCCGCTCCTTCGCTCGCCGATTCCATTGCCAGGTCCGTGACAGCTACGGCTCCACCGAGGGAGTCATCATCATCCGTCGGGACGCCTCCATGCCGGAGAGCGCGCTGGGCACCGCCGACGATCACATCGTGGTACTCGATCCGGAGACCGGGAAGGAGTGCCCTCGCGTCGAGCGCGCGCCAGACGGAGCGATCCTCAACGCCGCCGAGGCGACCGGTGAGATCGTCAACCTGAATCCCGGCCGAGGGTTCGAGGGCTATTACCGGAATGAAGAGGCGACCAACGAACGCTTCCGCGGAGGGCACTACTGGTCCGGGGACCTCGCCTACCGCGATGCGGACGGTTGGTTCTACTTCGCCGGCCGGTCCAACGAGTGGCTACGGGTGGACGGCGAGAACTTTGCCGCCGGGGTGGTCGAGTCGATCATGGGACGATTCGACGCGGCCCGCACCGCGGTGATCTACGCGGTGCCCGATGCGCCAGTGGGCGACCTTGTCATGGCTGCGCTCGAACTTGACGAGCCCGACACCTTTGACATCGTCACGTTTGACGAGTTCCTCGCCGCCCAACCCGACCTCGGGCCGAAATGGGTACCGGCGTTCGTGCGTCTCAGCAGGGAACTGCCCAAACTGGCCAGTCTCAAGGTGGACAAGACTCAGCTACGCGGCGAGGCGTGGCTCATCGATCCGGTGTACTGGAGGCCGACCCGAGGAGAACCCCTCCGCCAGCTGACCGACACCGACCGGCTGAGTTTGGCTGATCGTCTCGCCTGAGCAACAGGTTGTCAGTCGCCCGAGCCCCTGGCATTGTCCGCCAGCCGGAGAGACGATACGCGGTGCGTGATCGGCTTCGAGGGCGTTTGCCGTCAAATGACGAGCGATCCGCAGTCAGCCGGGTTAGCGCCGGACCTTCCAGGTGGCGTCGCGATGACACCGTCCTGGTGAACGGCCGACCAAGGCGAGCGGCTTGCTGACTCACAGGACGCCGACGCGGCGCAGAGACTTTCCGATGGTGAGCGCACCCAGTTGGGCAACCAGTTCGTGATAGCTCCCGAAGAGGGCGTCCAGGGTGAGGGCCCGACGCTGGTAGCGGTGGTGGTCGTGCTCCCAGGTGAATCCGACCGCCCCTAGAGTCTGGAGGGTCGACTGGGAGACGCGGCGTGAGACCCGTCCCGCCAGCGCCTTGACCAGCATCGCATCCTGGGCCGGATCCGGTTCGACGGAGCGGACGCACGCTCCCATGACCACGTCACAGCAGTTTCGTAGGCCCACCAGCTCAACCTCCGCAGCTGCCAGCATCTGCTGAACTGCCTGAAAACCTCCAATGGGCGCTCCGAACTGCTTGCGATCGAGGGCGTAGTTGACGGCCAGGTGCATCAGTTGTTCGGACACTCCCAACATCTCATGAGCAGCGGCCAGACGGGCGAGACGGTCGGCATCGAGTCGGCGAACATCCAGGTCGTCGATCATGAAGTGGTCGAGCAGGCCGATGTCAGCGGTCAGGTTGACGCATGCGGGATCGAGCGGCTGGGTACCAACCTGCGTAAAGGCGGTCGGGCTCCCGACCAGAAGCGCGTCTCGCCCGATGTCCACCACGATTCGTTCGGCCTGGGGCCAGGCGGCACTCACCGTGGCCGTGATCCGCTCCCCTTGGCACCGGGCCCGATACGCAGCGATTGTCCCGAGGTCCAGAGGACCTTCAGCCGCGCCCAGCTGCTGGGCAATGAGGATGCCAATGGCCGGTGTGATGGCCAAACTTCGACCCTGGGCACGAAAGAGGGCGGCGAACGCCACTGCGCTGTATTCGTCGGACAGATCAAGGGATGGCATCCATTCGAGTTCGATCAGCGCCTCGGTTCCGGAGCGACTTCGTCGAAGCACAGCCTCCGCCGTACTGGTGAACTCGTCATTCATGAGGGGAGGCCGAGGAGGAAGCGGGCAATGGTCATGTACTGGATCTGCCTGGTGCCCCCATAGATGGACACGGCTCTTGAGAACAAATAGTCCTCCTGCCAAGCACCGGCATCGTCGATGCCGGTGCCCAGAGCCAGATCAGATCCCAAGATGAGCTGGGCAGCGTCGTACAGGTTTTGCTCAGCCGAGGTCAGGAGACTCTTGGACGGAGCTGCTGCCGGCCCCATGAATCGACCGTTGGCGAGCTCCCGAACCGCATGGGCAGACGTTGCCCGAAGAGCGAACAGGTCGAGTACGACGTCTCCCATGACCGCTGCCGCTTCGGGTGCCGCAGTTATGGCTAACCGATCGGCCGAGGCCAGTAGGCGGGTCTGGCGAAGCCACGCGAAAGCAGCCCGCTCACAGGACAGCACATCAAGCGCGAACGCCCAGCCGGCGCCTTCGTCACCGATCCGATCCGCATCGGATACCCAGACGCCCTCAAAGGAGACTTCAGCGAGCTCGTCAGTACCGTTGGCCTTTCGAACGGGGCGCACACTCACGCCGTCCGAGCGCAGGTCAACGAAAAAGGCGGTAAGCCCACGATGCCTTTCCTCGGTAGTTCCCGTGCGAGCCAGGACGCAGCAGCGATCGGCAAACGCGGCCCAGCTCGTCCAGCACTTCGTGCCACTCATCCGATACCCATCGCCGTCACGCGTGGCCGTGGTCCTCAACGAGGCCAGGTCCGAGCCGGCGTCTGGCTCCGAGAAGCCTTGGCACCAGAGTTCTTCCCCTTTTAACAACAGCGTTAGCCGTTCCCCGAAGCGCTGAGGATTCCAATAGACAGCCATGGCGGGGGCCAGGATTTCGATGTGCTCGAAGGCACTCCGAGTGGGGAACCCGGCCCGAGAAAGCTCGTCGTAGAACACAGCCCGGTGAATCGCCGTGCCGCCAAGTCCGCCCAGGTGCGCTGGCCATCCGTACCGCGCCCATCCCGCTTCGAACAGCCTGGTCTGGAGGTAACCAATGCTCCTGAGTCGCTGCTCGAAGTCGGCTCCGCTTTCGCCCCGTGGAAGGGTCGATCCGTGGTCGACCAGCCATTGGCGGAACGACCTGCGAAACGCCAGTGGGTCGGACAGCTTCACCGCCTGGGGATCGCCCTCACGAACAAGTGAGCTCACGACTTGAGTCGATCTGCGAACAATCGCGGGCGCCCCACGGACTCTTCGGCGAGTGCAGCGCGATCGAGCTTCTCGGTCACCGTCCGCGGGAATGGCACATCCCAGACGATCAGCTCCTCGGGCAGGCTTCGCTTGGCTAACCCGGTCCCGAGCAGCGCGCCGGTCAGCATGCCGAAATCGAGCCGGACGCCATCTATTGGGCGGACGGCGAGTACGAGATGCTCGCCCGTGTCTTGGTCCAAGCGCCCGAATGCCGCGGCATCATGCACGAACGGCAGGCCGAGTGCGGCCTGTTCGACGACAGGCATCGAGATCTTGATGCCGTTGCGGATGACGATCTCCTTCAGGCGCCCCACGATCTTGAGCTGATCGCCGCGGAGGACTCCAGCATCTCCGGTTCGGAACCAACCGCTCTCAAAGGCATCCGAATTGTCCTCAGCATCGAGGTATCCCATGAATAGATGTGGGCCGCGAATGAGACATTCGCTCTTGTCCCCGAGCGATCCGATGCGTACGTCCACTCCCCTATTGGGTTGCCCATCCAGCTCTACGCGATCCTCGAGCTCCGCCGTGTGCCGCGTGGTTGTGCTGAACGGAGCCTCCGACGAACCGTAGGCACGCATGACGCGGATCCCGAACATCTTCTCGGCCCGCCGAAGCAGAAGAGTGTCGAGAAGCGCACCTCCCACAGAAACGGCTCGAAGTGACACTGACGACAACTCTCGTCGATCGGCTTCGTCTAACAGCCTGCGCAAAATGACGTCCGGGCCCCCGTAGAACGTGGCCCGCTCATTGATGAGGAGATCGAAGGTCGTTCCATCGTCCCATTCGTCCTCCAACACGGCGCATCCGGCGAGCAACGGTGCCATCACCAGGGCCTGGAGCACTCCGGTGATGGAAGACAGCGGACTGACCAGGAAGAACACATCAGAAGGTTCAAGTCCTGCAGCGTCGATGTAGTTCCCTGCCGCCACTCGTAACGTGTTGGTCGAGTGGATCACGCCCTTCGGGCGCGAGGTCGACCCCGACGTGAACACGACTACTCCAGGCGAATTGGGCCCGCTCCGGTCGCCGGCAAAGGGTTCAAGATGGCGCACCGATGCGTCGTGCTCGGAACTCAGCCATCGGACCGACTGATGACGTTGGGACAGTAGCCCGATCAGACTGCGAGGGGCCATGGCCAGCCGCGGCTCGGTCCATTCCAGGGCGAGCGAAATGTCAGTAGGCCCGGCATGGTCAGAGACAAGTACGCACACTGCTCCAATACGACGAATGGCATGAAAGGCCACCGCACTACGGCAATCGTTCGCCCCGATGAGCACAACGGCGCCGCGCTCCTCCACGCCATGTTCGAGTAGCAGGGCCGCGGTCTCGGTGATTGCTCGTTGCAGAGCGCCGTAGGTAAGGCGCTCCACACGGTCCACGAGAGCCGTCCGGTCCGGGGCCGACACTGCGGCGATCGCCACCGGATCCCGCACCTGGTCGGGCCAGACGCCGTTGCTCCGGTACGTACGCAAGTCGTCGGAAAACTGGGGAGCTGTTGCCCTGATCATGCAGAATTCCTCTTGTCCTGTAGGGACGTCGAGTTGCTCCGGCTCGATCGGCGCCCACAGCGGGCAACGGGTGTCCTGGTGGGCACGCTTACGAAACTACTATCCATATTGACGCTACATTCTCCCTGGTCATAAGTCCAAGACGCCCAGACGAGACGCCGCAATGACCGGGACCGCGGATCGCCACGGTGCGCCTCAAGGTGACCTCGGGCAATCTCTCCTGCACGCGCGCGACGACAGGTTAGCATTCCAACCCGAACACGATATCGATGTCAATAATGAGATCGATATAGCTAGTCATGTTGTGGCGCAACTCGTTTGTGATGAGACCAGCGAGTCTGTCAGCAACTCTAGGGCAACTCATTCGTGATGTCGATATCGAACACGATTCAAATCCAGAGCTGGATCGCCAATCGCAATGCCGTACCCGGCTATCGTTGTGGCTGCTCCCAAGCTTAGGGTTTGTGACGGATCACGGGATTTCCCGCGAGCAGCATCATCGACTTTCATCACGGGCTGTAGCACGATCACGCTGACTGCTTCCGGTGAGCCTTCGTCACAAGGAGAGCGAGAAAGGGTACGAGGGGTTGGCACCGAGGATCGAGAAGGACATCGTTACCCCATTGGGTAGCCCGCCGCGCTCTCGTAGGGGCGAGGTGACACGGACAAAGCTGGTAAAGGCGGCGAAAATCGTGTTCGAGCGGGACGGCTTCTTGGATGCGCGCATCTCGGATATAGCCAAACGGGCCCGGGTGTCCTACGGCGCCTTCTACCACTACTTCGAGTCCAAAGATCAGATCTTCCGAGAGGTGGCGGAGGCACAAGAGGAACGCCTGACCGCACCGGCAGAACCGGACGAGCCCAGACCATCCGGCGAATCCGCGCAGAGCCGGATCCGCGAAGCCAACCGTCGATATCTCGAGCGCTACCGCAACGAAGCCCGGATCATGCGGGTGATCGAAGAGGCCTCGCGCTACGACCCGCACGTGAACGCCGTCCGAATGGCCAGCCAGAAGCACTTCGCCAGCCGGTCCGAGCGGGCGATACGCCGACTACAAGACGAAGGCCGGGCAGATCCGAGGGTCAACCCGGCCATCGCAGCAGACGCTCTAGGTTCGATGGTCGGCCGTTTCGCCGAGCTCTGGCTCACACAGGGCTATCGGGAATATGACTTCGACGAGGCCGTTGACCAGCTCAGCCTCCTGTGGGCAAACGCAATCGGGCTCGGCACCGAAAGCACTCGCCCAGCGTCCAAGAAGCGCAACCGAAGCTGATCGGTAACTCTTCATCTCTGAAGGGATGGACCCGCGCCCTACCGAAGCGAGCCTGCCCGACGTCCGTCAGTTCCACCGGACGGCTCTGCCGTCGAAGTCCGAACGGGCAAAGCTAGTTTGGCGCTCCGGCTGTAGCTAGGCTGACCGATCGTGGACACGGTGTCGGACCTGGAGAGGTTGGTGGCTCTCGAGGACATCAGGCTCCTGAAGGCCCGCCGTGATCGGCTCGTCGACACGAAGGACTGGGAGGCGCTCGAGGCGCTTCATGTTCCCGAGCACCGCTCATACAACGATGACTACGCCCCTTGGGAGACGGCCGCGGAGATGATCGCCAACGTGCGGGTGATCATGGCGGGGCTCAGGACCGCCCACCACTCGCACACCCCCGAGATAACGTTCGAGTCAGCCACGAAGGCCAGCGGCATCTGGGCGATGAACGGCGTGTCGATGTGGGAGCAAGGTGCCGAGGAACATTGGTTCATCGCCTTCGGGCACTACTACGAGACCTACGAAAAGCGCGATGGTCAGTGGCTGTTCACCAGCCGTCGCCTGAAATACCTCTTCAGCAAGACTTCACCCGGCGCGATCTTCCCCCCGCCGGCACCCGCGGCCACTGACCCAACTACTCTGTCCGATTCGCGGCCCTAGTACGTTCTCATCACGGCACGGACGCGGCCAGAGCCTCGATGTAGTCGAGGTACTCCTCCAGCGTGTCGTGTGCACGCCCGGCAGAGACGATGGTCGCCCCAGCCGCAGCCGTCTTGGCGAGGACCTCCTGGGTACGACCCGGTTCATTGATCGGGTCGAGAGGCCCGG
>OBLU010006066.1_pt1 | contig 10781 bp, 12 predicted proteins | sample 1518681 | NCBI WGS metagenome assembly OBLU01 (sample SAMEA3539304, study PRJEB22396) | soil metagenome | biome: tundra; feature: field; material: soil | place: USA | collected 2010-05 | depth 0.15 m
TCCGCGTGCGAGTTTGGGCCCACAGCAGCTTGTAGCGTAGGCCTACCAGGCGGAGGATCAGTGGCGCGTTCATAAACTGGACCTCCATTTTACGTATATTGGAGAGTGGATATGAAAGCCAGCGTGGACCAGGGTAAGCAAAAGGCGCGCATCACGCCCGTTGCTGGGGAAAAAAGAAAGGGGAGTCTCCGCTACCATCCTGCGTTCGGGATGTGGAAAGACCGGGCCGATCTGAAGAATGTGCCCGCCTACGTCCGGCAGTTACGGGGCGGCCGGTTCGATGATCTTTGATACCGACGTACTGATCTGGTTCCTGCGGGGAGACGGCGCGGCGGCGCGGCTCATCGAGTCGCAGTCCGACCGCGCCATTTCGATGATTTCCGCCATGGAACTTCTGCAAGGCGCGCGGTCGCGGGCCGAGATCAAAACGATTCACCAATTCATCCAGCAGAGCGACATACGTCTAGTTCCGGTTAACGAGTCCATCAGTCACGTGGCTCTCAGCTTAATCGAAGCGCACGCGCTTGCAGCAGGGTTGCGAGTCGCGGATGCGCTGATTGCCGCCACCGCTCGGGAGGGGGCCCTGCCGCTCGCGACCGGCAATGCGCGCCACTTCAAGGCAATCGCCGGGCTGGAAGTGAAAGCGTTCCGGCCGGAGGCGGGGTGAATCTATGGGCCGCATTCGCGTTCTTCCGGATCAGGTAGCCAACAAGATCGCGGCGGGCGAGGTGGTGGAGCGGCCCGCTTCGGTAGTCAAAGAGCTGCTGGAAAACGCGCTGGACGCGGGCTCGACGGAGGTGCGCGTGGAGGTCGAGAGCGGCGGCCGGCGGCTCATCCGCGTGTCGGACGATGGCTGCGGCATGCTGCGCGACGATGCGCTGCTGGCCTTCGAGCGGCACGCCACCAGCAAGCTGCGCGACGTGAAGGATCTGCTCTCCATCTCGACGCTGGGCTTTCGCGGCGAGGCGCTGCCATCCATCGCCTCGGTGTCGCGCCTGCTGCTGGAGACGCGCTCGGCCGACGAAACCACCGGCACGCGCGTGGAGATCGCGGGCGGCAAGATGCTCCACTGCGACGAAGTGGCGCTGGCGCGGGGCACGGCCGTCACGGTGCGCGACCTGTTCTTCAACGTTCCGGCGCGCAAGAAGTTTCTGCGCTCCGATCAGACCGAGCTGGCGCACATTGCGTCGCTGGTGACGCATTACAGCCTGGCGCATCCGGAGAAGACGTTCCGGCTCTCGAGCGGCGCGGGCGAGTTGCTGGCCGTGACGCCGGTGGGCACGTTGCGCGAGCGCGTCTTCCAGGTGTTCGGCGGCCAGACGCTGGAGGAGTTGGTGGATCTGGGCACGCGCGAACAGCGGCTGGAGCTGCCGCCGCCGTATGTGCCGCCTTCGGAAGCCATCGCGGAATTCCGGCGCGAGCCGGACGAGCCTTCCAGCAAAACGTTCCGGCTGACGGGCTTCGTGTCGCGCCCGCAGGTACAGAAGGGCAACCGCAACTCGATTTTCATCTTCGTGAATCAGCGGTTGATTCGCGACCGCCTGCTGCTGCACGCGATTTCATCGGCGTATTACAACCTGATGCCGCCCGCCTCCTATCCGTTCGCGCTGCTGTTTCTGGAGTGCGATTGCGACGAGGTGGATGTGAATGTGCATCCGTCGAAGACGGAGGTGCGCTTCCGGCACCAATCGTTCGTACACGATTTCGTGCGGGACGCGATTCGCGAGCGGCTGATCGAGACGCGGCCCGCGCCGGCATTTTCGCCGGCGGCCAGCGCGCAACCAGCGGCGCGCATGCCGTATTCGGAGTTCTCCCAGATGCTGGAGAACGAGGCTGTGCCGGCAGAGTCCGTGCCGCCCGCAATGGAGGCCGCGCCGCCCGTAGTGGGACAGGCCTCTCCGCCTGTCCAGGACTTTGCACTACCCGATTTCGCCTTACGGCCGGCGGCGGGACCCGCGCCGCGTCTGGATTTCGGCGGCCCAGCCATCGCGCTGGCGGACGCGCCGCCCTCGGCGGGGCGGCTGCGCATGCCCGAAACGCATGGCGATTTCCCGCTCGACGCGCTGCCGGTTTCCGACGCGTCGTTGGGGGCGCTGTCGGATTTGCGGCCGCTGGGCCAACTCCACGAGAGCTTCATCATTGCGGCCGGGCGGGGCGGCCTGTGGATTATCGACCAGCACGTGGCGCACGAGCGCATTCTGTTCGAGCGCGTGCTGAAGCAGCGCGCGGCGGGCAACGTGGAGACGCAGCGCCTGCTGATGCCCCTCATCGTGCAACTGACTCCGGGGCAGCAGATCGAATACGCGCGCATCGCCGATGAGTTGAACGCCATTGGGTTCGAGAGCGAGCCGTTCGGCAATCGCACGATTGCGGTGACGGCGGCTCCGGCCGCGGTGGGGCCGGCGGACCTGGAAAAGGTGCTCGGCGAGATTCTGGAAACGGCCGAAGCGGAGTTTCGCGGCCTGTCGCTAGAGGATGTGCGGCGCTCCATCGCGGCTTCCATCGCCTGCCACGCCGCGATCAAGATCAACACGCGCCTCGATCACGCCAAAATGGAGTGGCTGCTGCGGGCGGTGGCGGCCACGGATTGCCCGATGAGTTGTCCGCATGGGCGGCCGATTGCGCTGCAGTATTCCATGCGGGAGATTTTGAAGGCGTTTCACCGGATTTGATGCTCTAAGATCCAGTCCGCCGCGCCGGGCAGGCTATCCACCCGGGCATCGGGCATGTGCGCCGACGCCGGCTCGTCGTAGCCGCGGTCGATCCAAATGGTGCGGCAACCCGCGGCGGCGCCCGCGTCGATGTCGCGCCAGCGATCGCCGATCATAAAGCTTTGGGCCAGATCGATTCCGTGCTCCGCGGCGGCCTGGAGCAGCATGCCGGGCAGGGGCTTGCGGCAATCACAGGCGTCCCGGTCGTCGTGATAACAGACGAAGCAGGCGTCTAACGGCAGGGCGGCTCGCAGGGTGGCGTGCATTCGCTCGACGTCTTCGCGGCGGGTGATGCCGCGCGCCACATCCGGCTGATTCGTCACCATCACCAGCAGGAATCCGGCTGCCTTCAACCGCGCCAGGACGGCGGGCGCATCCGCATCGATTTCCATTTCGGCGGGAGTGACCGGCGCGTAGGCTTTGCCGTCGCGGACCAGCGCGCGCGTGAGCACGCCGTCGCGATCCAGGAAAACCGCCCGGCCGGAGGCCGCTACAGCAAGGTTCATCGCAGCGATTCCCACCGGGTTTCGGAGGCTTTCAGCGCGGGATGCGAGACCAGCAGGTGCCAGACGACCGCCTGGAAGGCCTCGGCGTGGGGCGTGATGTGCGACGGGTTCACCGCCGGGACGATCACGCAGGCATCCGCCACTTGCGCGGTGTAGCCATCAGGGCGGCCGACGACGCCGCCAATGGCCGCGCCCACGGACTTCGCGTATTGCAACGCGGAAACCAGATTCGGGCTGACTTGTTTTTCGAGGTTGCCGCCGCCCACCGAAAACACGAGCACGCAATCCTCGGCGCGCAAGCGGCTGACGCGCAGCCACGATTCGAACACCGATGCCCAGCCTTCATCGTTGGTGCGGGCCGTCAACTCGGAGACGTTGTCCGTGGGGCAGTAGGCTTCCATGCCGCAGATCTTGCGAAAGTCGTTCACCGCGTGCGAGGCGTTGGCCGCGCTGCCGCCCACGCCCAGGATGAACAGGCGTCCGCCGCGCGCGCGGGCGCCGGCCAGCAGTTGCGCCAGCTTTTCGATTACGCCCGCGTCCAGACGGCGCAGGACCTCGGCGGATTCGGCAATGTACTCTTCGGCGAAGCTCATGTGGGGCAGGACTCCAGTCCTGCGGCCGACGTCCACGTCGGCCTATTCTGCCGTTCGAAGAGCGGGTCCTGGAGGACCCGCGCAGACCTGGAGGTCTGCCCCACAATAAATGGTACTGATCTCATAGTTGTGATCCCGCCAGGTGGCGCGATAGCTCGGCGATCCCATCGAACGAGCCGATTTCGTAGAAGCGCTCGTGCACTTCAAACGCAGCCAATTGATTGCGGCGCAGCAGGTCACGATAGAGGTCAGCGAGTTCGGCGAGATCGGCGTCTGACCCGCCCTCGAAAGCCGCGCGGCTGAAAACGCCCAGACCGTAATCGATGTGCTGCATGCGCGCCGTCCTGTTCTTCTTATCGTAGGCCAGTATGCGGCCTTCGGCGAACTCCACATTGCTCGAGTCCCAGCGGCCTTCGTTGCGATAAACGGTCATCAGGCCGGGCTGGCCTGCTGCGCGGAATGCCTCTGCCACATCGCGATACGAGCAAGGCAGGTACGAATCGCCATACACGACGAAGAACGCGTCGCCCAGCAGCGGCAAGGCGTTGCGCACGGCGCCAGCGGTTCCCAGCAGCGCGGGGCCGTCGAACGAGTAGTCGATCGCCATGCCGAAGCGCGTGCCATCGCCTGCATATTCGCGGATGCGCTCGCCGTGCTGTCCGATGCACAACACCACGCGTTCGATGCCGCGCGCGCGCAACAGGCGCAACTGGTGCGCCAGGAACGGCTCGCCATTGATTTCGATCAGCGCCTTGGGAAGGCATTCGGTCAGAGGATAAAGGCGCGTGCCCAGACCGCCCGCCAGAATCGCGACCGGCAGCATGGCGCTCACGATTGTGCCAGCACGGTGGTGCCCTGGAAATCGAAGCGCATCCGCACTTCGCGCAGTCCGGCGCCGCGCATGGCATGGCGCAGCCGCGTTTTGTCTTCGGTGTAGAGCATCAGGAATCCGCCGCCGCCCGCGCCGATCAACTTGCCGCCTAGCGCGCCGTTGCGCCGCGCCAGCTCGTAGTATTCGTCGATGTGCGCATTGGTCATGGAGCGCGAGCGCGCCTTCTTGTGCTCCCAGTGCACGTGCATCAGCTCCGCAAAGCGCCGCAGATCGCCGCGCTCCAACGCCGTTTTGCTTTCGCAACCGAGCTGCTTGACCACGTGCAACTGCGAGATCATATCGGCGTCGTGCTGGCGGGTGCGCGTGTCCTGTTCTTCGAGGATCGCCGAAGCCGATCGCGTGAAGCCGGTGAAGAACAGCAGCAGGTTGTCTTCCAGGTTGGCCAGCGTTTCGCTCGCGAGCAGCAGCGGCGCGACCTCCACGCGGTCGTCGGGCAGAAACTGGAAGCAAGTGATGCCGCCGAACGAGGCGATGTACTGATCCTGCTTGCCCACGGGCTCGTGCAGCAAGTCGATTTCGATGCGGCAGGCCTGTTCGGCAAGGTCCTGGCGCGGGATCGGGTTCTTTTTCCAGGCGTGCAGCGCGCGCAGAAGGGCCACCGTGAAACTGCCCGAGGATCCCAGACCTGTGCCGGCCGGAATGTCCGACATGCTCACGATTTCCAGATACGGCTGCGGGCCTACGTCCACCAGGCGCAGGGCTTCGCGCACGATAGGGTGCTTGACCTGGTCCACGGATTCGACCAGTTCCATTTGCGAGTACTTGATGAGTAGCTCCTGGCTGAAGGTCTCGTGCAGCGTGATGTAGACGTATTTGTCGATCGCTGCCGAGATGACGAAGCCGGTATGCTCGCGGTAGTACGAGGGCAGGTCGGTGCCGCCGCCTCCGAGCGAGATGCGCAACGGGCTGCGTGTGATGATCATCTGGCGTTCTCCTGGTACACGCGCTCGACGACGCGCAAGGCGGCCTGTGCGTCGGCGATGCCCGGCCGCGGCTGGCGCTTCAGGCGGATATCTTCCAGGAAGTCCGCGAATTCGGTTTCCCAGGAATTGTCGGCCATGGGGAATTCCCAGGCGGTGGTTTCCGGCGGTCCCATGGCCGGCTTCATCGCGTAGAAAGTCAGGCGCTCGGTGCCGTAGCTGCCGCCCAAGCCTGTGATTTCCAGCTTGCCGTCGCGCCCGCAGATCTCGAAGGAGAACAGGTTCTTCCACTCGGTCCAGCCTGCGTGCAGGAACGCGATCTGGCCCGCGGCGGTTTCGAGCAGCAGGAAGGCGTTGTCTTCCACGGGCATTTTCCAAAAGAAGCTGGGCGTGCGGCCGGTGACGCGCGTGAAGTCGCCCAGGAACCAGCGCGCCAGGTCGATCAGGTGCACGCCCTGGTCGAGCAGTTCGCCGCCGCCCGAAAGGGCCGGATCGGCGCGCCATTCGCGCTCGTAACCGGGACGGCCGCCGTGACCGTAGCGGCCGCGGATGAACAGCAGGGGACCGGCCGCGCCGGATTCGAAGATCGCGCGCGCCTTTTGGAATGCGCGGTGATACCGGTGATTGAAGCCGATGCGCACCAACGCACCCGTGCGGCGGGCGGCTTCGGCAACGGCGTCCAACTCGGAAGCGCGGCGCGCGCCGGGCTTTTCAATGAGCACGTGCTTTCCGGCGCTGGCGGCTTCGGCGGCGATGGGGGCGAGCATATCGTGCGTCGTGGCGACGATCACGATGTCGATTTCCGGCGAGGCCGCGACGGCGTGCCAGTCTGTGGCGGGCTCGGCGCCCGGGTGCGCATCGGCCAGCGCCTGCGCGCGCCTGCGATCGAGATCGCAACAGACGCCCAAGCGGGCGCCAGCCAGCGATTGGGCGCGCTTGCTCCCCGTCAGGCCGCATCCGACGATGGCGATGTTGAGGGGCATGCGTAGTCCACCTGTTAGAATAACTGACTTGTGCGATGTCTCTCTAATCCTGCCCGCCTACAATGAGGCCGCCACTATCGCCTCCACCATCCGCGAGACAGGCTGCTATTTCCGGTCGCGCGGCTTGCGCTATGAAATTATCGTGGCCGCCGACGGCGGCGACGGCACCCGCGAGCTGGCCCTCGAAACCGCACGCCAGGGCGAGCCGGTGCGCGTGATCGGCAACCAGGAGCGCAGCGGGAAGGGCCGTGGCGTGCGCGAGGCGATGGCGCTGGCGCGCGGTAACATCGCCGGTTACGCGGACGCCGATAACAAAGTACCCATCGAAGAGTTCGATAAGTTCCGGCCCTGGCTGAGCCCATCGTTGAGCCAACGCTACGACGTGGCGATCGGCTCGCGCTCCATGCAGGAGTCGCAAATCGAGAGGCGGCAGCCGCTCTACCGGCAGTTGGGCGGCAAGGGCTTCGGGTTGTTCATGCATGCGGTGGTGGGCCTCGAGGGAATTACCGACACGCAATGCGGCTTCAAGTTTTTCACGCGCGCGGCGGCGCGGGAGATTTTCAGCCGGCAACAAATCGACGGATATATGTTTGATGTGGAGATCCTGGTGCTGGCTCGCCGGCTGGGCTATGGCATTCAGCAGGTGCCCATCCGCTGGCGCGACGATGGCGACAGCCGCCTGGCGCTGGTGAGCGGGAATCTGCGGAATGCGATCGACATTTTCCGCATCCGGGCGGGCGCGGGCCGCGTGCCCGGGCCGGGGGGCGGGGGCCAGGGGCCGGGGTTTTGACGTGAGAATTCTGGTAACCGGCGCGGCCGGCTTCATCGGCAGTAACCTCGTTGATCGTCTGCTCGCCGACGGACATGAGGTCACCGGTTTCGACAATTTCTCAACGGGGCAAGTCGAGTTTCTGGGCGCCGCCTTGTGTTCGCCGCACTTCCGCCTGGCACACGGCGACCTGCTCGATACCGGTTCGCTCGACCGCGCCATGGAGGACGCCGAGTTCGTATTTCATATGGCCGCCAATGCCGACGTCCGCTTCGGCACCGAGCATCCGCGCAAGGACCTGGAGCAGAACACCATCGGCACGGCGAACGTGCTGGAGGCCATGCGGGCAAGCGGCGTGCGGCGCATCGCGTTCCCTTCTACAGGCTCGGTCTATGGCGAGCCGGCCATTTTCCCCACGCCCGAGGACGCGCCGTTCCCGGTGCAGACCTCGCTATACGCCGCGTCCAAGTTGGCCGCCGAGGCCCTGATCGAAGCTTACTGCGAGGGTTTCGGTATGGAAGGGCACATTTTCCGGTTTGTGTCGATCCTGGGTGAGCGCTACACACACGGCCACATTCTGGATTTCTACAAGCAACTTAGGGAGCATCCCGGGCATCTGGATATATTAGGAGACGGGCGGCAGCGCAAGTCTTACTTATATGTGCAGGACTGCGTGGACGCCATGCTGTTGGCCATCGAGCGCGGCACGGGCAGGCTGAATCTCTACAATCTGGGCACGGACGAATACTGCACGGTGAACGATTCCATCGGATGGATTGCGGAGCGGTTGGGATGCGCACCGCGCCTCGACTATGCGGGCGGCGAGCGCGGATGGATTGGAGACAGCCCGTTCATTTTTCTGGATTGCTCGCGCATTCGCGCGTTGGGATGGCGGCCGAAGTTGAGTATTCGCGAGGCAGTATTGCGGACAGTGGATTATTTGCGAGGGAACACATGGGTTATCGAGCGGCGTTAGTAAGGTTCCTGTTGCTGGGGGCGTTGGGGCACGCCGGGTTCGCGCAGGAGCGCAAGCTGGAGGCGATCGAGAGTTTCAGTTCGTCGCTGGAAGCGCTGGCGCAGCGGGTGAACCGCGCGGTGGTCAAGATCGTGACTACCGGTTATGGCATCAGCGAAGACTCCGATTCGCGCAACACCAGCCTGCTTACCCGGCAGCGCGCCACCGGCTCGGGCGTCATCCTGACTCCGGACGGCTACATCGTGACCAACGCGCACGTGATCCAGGGCGCACGGCGCATTCGCGTGCAGTTGCCTATCTCGGAGCGCGCCGCCCGAAAGAGTAACTCGATCATGAAGCCGGCCGGAACGGTCCTGGACGCCAAGATCGTGGGGCTGGATCGCGAAGCGGATGTCGTGGTGCTGAAGATTGAAGCGACGGACTTGCCGCACCTGACTCTAGGCGATTCGCGCGAATTGCGGCAGGGCCAACTGGTGATGGCGTTCGGCAGCCCGCTGGGCTTGCAGAATTCGGCCAGTCTCGGCGTGATCAGCGCGGTCGCCCGCCAGCTCAAACAGGACAGTCCCATGATTTATATCCAGACTGACGCGTCCATCAATCCGGGCAATAGCGGCGGCCCGCTGGTGGATATGTCGGGGCGGGTGGTGGGGCTCAACACCATGATCCTGTCGCAATCGGGCGGCAGCGAAGGGATCGGGTTTGCGATACCCAGCGACACCTTGCGCAACGTCTATAACCAGATTCGCAAGGAAGGTCACGTGCACCGTGGGCAGATCGGCGCCAGCGTGGAGACCATCACACCGCTGCTGGCCGCGGGCCTGGGACTGACTCAGGACTGGGGCGTGCTGGTGGCGGATGTGACTCCGGACGGACCCGCCGGCAAATCCGGCCTGCAGCCGGGAGACATCGTGCTCAGCCTCGATGGTAAGCCCATGGAGAACGCGCGCCAACTGGAGGTGGGTTTGTGGCGCTTTCCGGTGGGGGATAAAGTGAACCTGGAGGTGCTGCGCGGCGCGAACCGGCTGACGATGGATGTGTCGGTTACGGCGCAGGACGACGATCCGCAACGCTTCGCGGACCTGGTGAATCCGGAGAAGAACCTGATTCCGAAGCTGGGCATTTTGGGGGTCGAGATCGACCGCAAGCTGGCGCCCATGCTACCGGATTTGCGCAAACAATACGGCATCGTGGTGGCAGCCCGGGCGGCGGAGTCGGAAGTCCTGGAGGTGGACCTGCGTCCGGGAGACGTGATTTACGCGATCAACAACGAGCCGACGGCGACCGTCGCGGCGCTGACTACCGCGCTGGGTCAGATGAAGAGCGGGGATGCGGTCGTGCTGCAAGTGGAGCGCGATGGCCAGTTGATGTATGTGGCGTTTGAGATGGATTAATCCGGCGCACTGGCGCCTTCGCGGAAATGGCGTTGTGTACACCGTTGGGATGTGGTTCTAATTCTGGTTAGATTCCGGCAGCCGCCGTCAGTGCCACGCGCAGGTTCTGCTGCGGGCGAAGCGCTTCGACGGCGCGTTTTATCTTTGCGTATGCGGTTGAGTTGCGCTTAAGGCGCCCATATGCCGCATCCTCAAGTGGGCGGGCTTTCCGGACAGCGGATCGGAATTCAAATGCAAGCAATCGGTAAGAACGCACGATCTGGAGGTTCTTCTCATGTTTTCGGGAATCGAGCCCCGTATAAGGGCGAAGCACCCTGAGGAATGGGCAGTGGTGGCCGGCTGGAACCCTGAGATTCGTTATGGAGCGGTTGGATCGTCGCCCCCACAGGGGACAGCAAACATGATAGCGTGCACGCAGAGACTCTTGGAGGTTCTATGATTGCTGTAAGCAGTCTCTGAAAGGCAATGCATGAGATGGTCGCCCAAAAAGGTGATTTCACTCTATTCGCGCTCTTGCGGCGGGATGAGCCTCTCTATGGTTTGTGGGACTTAGTAGTCTCGGCTCCATGGCTGAACAGCGACACACTGGCGGCGACCCGGGAGGTGGCAGATCATCTCGCAAAGTCGATCGGCACAAAGGGCCTTCAGCAATTGGCCCGGATTGTGGTCATTACCGATGACAACCCCACGATCAAGTTCTTCTTGAAGAATGTTCCCGTCGACGATGGAGAACGCCGGATTCAGAAGACCGATTTGTTCGGCCTGCAAATAGAGGAAGGCATCATCTTCCGTGCCAAGCGGCCGGAACGCGTGAGGCCGCGTGGCAAGGTGGCACGTTCGACGTTGTCCGCAGCGTCGCAGCGCCGCGCGTGAGTATCTGACGGTTGTGGGACGGGTCCTAACTAGCCGGCGGGAGAAAGGCTGTGGGTGACTGGAAAATCAGGGGCAAAGTGGAACGGATGTGTGTCATTCAAATTCGGCTCGGTAACGGTCGCATTGATTTCGCAAGGGTTTACTGAGCCGGTCCCAGAGGGCACTCC
>OBLU010006067.1_pt1 | contig 10781 bp, 7 predicted proteins | sample 1518681 | NCBI WGS metagenome assembly OBLU01 (sample SAMEA3539304, study PRJEB22396) | soil metagenome | biome: tundra; feature: field; material: soil | place: USA | collected 2010-05 | depth 0.15 m
GTGTGCCCGGGCGCAGCCCAGCCTCCTGGCCACCGCCGTGCATCAGCGGACGCAGGGGCGGCCGCTGATATCGCCGGCGTCGAGCGATCAGGGCTCCGACGCCCTTAGGTCCGAACAGCTTGTGGGCAGAAACGCTGATCAGATCGATACGGAGGTCGTCCAGGACTCCGTCGGTCAGCTTGCCGAAGCTCTGTGCCGCATCCACGTGAAGGAACGCGTCGTGGTCGGCCATGCGCTGCGCCAGCTCGGCAAGCGGCTGGCACATGCCGGTCTCGTTGTTGACATGCATCACCGAGACAAGGGCCGTCTCCGGCCGGACCGCAGCCATGACGTCGTCGACCGAAACCCGCCCATCCCTCGAGACGCCGACGTAGCTGACGTCGAACCCCTCTTGCTCGAGGGCCTGCATAGGCTCAAGCACCGCCTTGTGCTCGATCGCTGTCGTGACGAAGTGTCGGCGCCCCTCCGCCTCCGCCCACCCGCGGAGACCGAGGATCGCCAAGTTGTTCGCCTCGGTCGCGCCACTCGTGAATACGACCTCGTCCGGCTCGGCGCTTGCAAGACGCGCAACCTGCTCGCGTGCACGCTCAACACGCCACTTCGCGCGCATCCCGAACTCATGGGTTCGGGAGCCCGCGTTGCCGTACTCATCCTCAAGATAGAAACGGATCTCCTCCGCGACGGCAGGCTCAAGAGGCGTGGTCGCGCTGCAATCCAGATAGACGGGCTGGGGCACTCCCACTTCGATCTTGTACTGGCTTTTGCTCATCTTGTTTGCTTTAAGCACTCTGGCTGTTTGTTTCGTCAGGCGTCCTGTATAACGTACTAATCGTGGAGGCGGCGACACTGACGAGCCGGGGCGGAGCAGACGCGGAGGCGGCGCCGGCTCCCGGCTTCGAGTACGTCTTTCCGGCGATCCGTGGCGTGCAAGCAGGCTCCGAGTTCTTCGTTTCGATGTGCCCGCTGAGGCTCATCTCGAAGATCTTCCTCTTCGATGAGGACGAGCTCGTACCCGAGATCAGGGCTCAGCGAGCACTCAACCGGGCGCGCCTGCCGGAAATGGCGCGCTATATCGTCGAGAACCCGGATAGCTACGCTTTCTCTGCGCTGACGGCGTCGATCGACGGGAGCATCAGCTTCGAGACCTACGGCGATGAAGGACACCGTGACAGGATGGGGCTGCTCCACGTCGCAATGGACGCACGATTCGTGATCAACGACGGCCAGCACAGGCGTGCCGCGATCGAGCTTGCACTGCGCGAGCGGCCTGATCTCGCAGACGAGAGCATCGCGGTCGTCTTCTTCCTCGACCCCAAGCTCGAGCGCTGCCAGCAACTGTTCGCCGATCTAAATCGGTATGCGGTGCGGCCGTCGACATCGATCGGTGTGTTGTATGACCACCGCGACGATCTCGCCGCGCTGACGAGGCTCGTGGTCATGAAGTCCCCGACGTTTAGAGACCTCGTCGACATGCAGCGCAGCACGCTTTCGCCTCGGTCGCGCAAGTTGTTCACGCTCAGCGCGCTCTATTCGGCAACCAAGACCCTGCTGCGAGACATCGATCCTGAGCTAGACGTCTACGAGGTAACGCGTGCCTACTGGGAGGCAGTGGCCGAGAACATGCCCGAGTGGCGGGCAGTCCGGGAGCTCAAGCTCACCTCTGGCGAGGTCAGGCGCGACTTCATCCACTCTCACGGTGTCGTGCTCCACGCGATTGGCCACGTCGGCAATGCGCTCATCGCCGACGACCCCAACCTGAGCACTTACCAAGACCGGCTTGGGCCTCTCGCAAGCATCGACTGGGCGCGCTCGAACTCCAAGCTGTGGGAGGGTCGAGCGATGATCGGCGGCCGCGTATCCAAGGCTTCGCAGAGCCTCACGCTCACAACCAACGTAATTCTGCAACGACTCGCGTTGCCCCTAAGCGCCGAGCAGCAGCGAGCTGAGGAGGCTCTGAATGGCAATAGCTGATCAAGCTGCGTCCGGGACTGCCGAGAGCCGCTTCATGGACACCATCGCCGAGCTGATCGACGAGGTTCAGCAGCTGTATCTCGAGGACCAGGTGCCATGGGTAGTCGGCTACTCCGGCGGCAAGGACTCGACCGCCACTCTGCAGCTGGTCTGGATGGCCCTCGCAGACCTTCCAGCAGACAAGCGCCACAAGACGGTCCATGTCATCAGCACCGACACGCTCGTCGAGAACCCCATCGTCGCTTCGTGGGTCGGTAGCTCACTAGAGGTCATGGCCGCCGCAGCTTCGCAAGAAAAGCTGCCACTGCAACCACACCGACTGACGCCAGCCGTCGAAGATTCGTTCTGGGTCAACCTCATCGGCAAGGGCTACCCGGCACCACGCCCGAAGTTCCGCTGGTGCACCGAACGTCTCAAGATAAAGCCGTCAAACGCGTTTATCCGCAAAGTTGTCCACGACCACGGCGAGGCGATCCTGGTGCTCGGCGTCAGGAAGGCAGAGAGCCAGATGCGCGCCCGCGCGATGGTGCGCGCCGAGCACGGGCGGATCCGCGACCGACTCTCGCCAAACGCAAGCCTCCCGAACTCGCTCGTCTACTCGCCAATCGAGGACTGGTCAAACGACGACGTCTGGCTGTTCCTAATGCAAGCCCCCAACCCGTGGGGACACGACAACAAGGCACTGCTGACCATGTACCAGGGCGCATCCGCCGACGGCGAGTGCCCCCTCGTCGTCGACTCGAGCACCCCGAGTTGCGGCGACAGCCGCTTCGGATGCTGGACCTGCACACTCGTCGACAAGGACAAGTCGATGCAGGCGATGATCTCCAACGACGAGGAGAAGCAGTGGATGCGACCGCTGCTCGAGCTGCGCAACGCACTGGACGTCGAGGACCGTCACCTACGTGATTTCAGGCGCATGGATGGTCGCGTCCAGCTCTTCCACGACCGCCCGATCCACGGGCCCTACACGCAGCGTGCCCGCGAAGAGTGGTTGAAGATGCTTCTCGAAGCGCAGGAAACCGTGCGGGCCATTGGTCCTGACGAGGTCCAAGGGATCGAGCTGGTCATGCACGCAGAGCTAGAGGAGATCAGGCGCACCTGGGTGCTAGAGAAGCGCGAGTTCGAGGACGTCCTTCCCGGGATCTACGAAAGCGTGACTGGCGAGAAGTACGACGGCGCCGACTACAGCGCACACCTGCCGCTTGGACGCCTCGAGCTAGACCTACTGCGGGACCTCTGCGACGGCGACGAGCTGCACTACCAACTCGTGCGTGACCTGCTTGCCGTCGAGCGCGAGTACCGCACCCAGTCCGTGCGCTCCGGCATGTTCAAGGAGCTCGCAAAAGTGATCAAGCGCCACGGTTACGACAGTGTGGAGGAGGCAGAAGCAATCGCGTTCAGCAAGCGTGACCGGTTCGATGAGGTACGCGCTCAACTCGTGGCCGACGATGTGCCTGAGCCAGGGCTCATCGCCGACGGCTACTTGGCGATAACGCCCGTCCCCGCCGTGCTACGCGAGCTTGGCGAGGTTGGCTCATGATCCTTCGCTCGATCACGCTTGAGGATGTGGGAGCCTACGCAGGCGAGCAAAGGCTTGAGTTTGCTCCGCCGTCGGACGAGGCTCCCGTCACCCTCGTCGGCGGTCTCAATGGCTCGGGGAAGACGACTCTGCTCTGGGGAATCCTGCACGCCCTTTACGGTCCGCTCGCCGGGCCGATGGTCGGCCGCAAAGGCCGCTACGAGACCTTCCTCCGCCAGTGGATGCATGGAAGCGCAGATCGATCAGCGATCACTCTTGACGTGGCGATGCCGGTGGAAGGCGAGCTGCGGGAGATCTCGGTCCGGCGGCAGTGGCAGCAGCAGGGCGACCGCATCCAAGAGAGCGTCACGGTTGCCGTCGATGACGTCTTCGACCCGGCGCTAAGTTCCGCGTGGGCCGAGACCATCGAGTCTGCTCTACCACGTAGCGTGGCCCGGCTGTTCTTCTTCGACGGAGAGAAGGTAGAGGCGCTCGCCGACCTCGACCGCGCACGCGACACCCTCCGCGTAGCTGTGGGTTCACTGCTCGGGCTCGATGTCGTTGATCAGTTGATCACCGACCTCAAGGTGCTGCGAAACCGAGAGACCACCGCCGCCGCCAGCCCTCAAGACCAAGCCAAGCTCGACCAGCTCACCGGAGAAGTCCGGCGCGTGGAAGAAGAGGTCACCAATGCTCAGCAGACACTCGGCGAGAGAATCGCGGCGCAAGGTGGCGCGGCGAAAAAGCTAACCCGGATCAACGACCGCTTTAAGGCAGCTGGTGGCCCCATATACGAGGAACAAGCAGGCCTGCTTGAGCGGCGCCGGGCTGCCGAGGAGCACCTCGCGCGCGTACGCAGCGAAGCAGGCGATCTAGCCGCAGACTGGGCGCCCATGCTTCTCGTCACCGCCCAGCTCAAAGCACTCGACTCTGCCGTGGAGGACGAGCGATCAGTCCAGCGGGCAGCCGAGCTAACAGGCCTCCTCCGGGATAGAGACAAAGAACTGGTCAGCTGGGCGCAAGAGCTCGGGGTCGACAAGATGGTGCGAGCGGCACTGGGCAAACGGCTCGCGGATGACCGGGCTGATCGCGACGTGCTCGGGCAGCAGCCACGGACTCTATGTGTGGAAGACGAGTGCGCCCTTCGCATCAGCCATCTTGTGCACGGCGGTCTCGATCAGCTCGCTGTCGCCCGGGATCGAGTACTGCGAGCTCTTGAGCACGCAAACAGAGATCTCGAGGAGATCGAGAGACTGCAGGCGACAGTACCCGACGCACTCGGTGTCGAGGCGATCATCGCCGAGCGCGACAGCCGCGAACTCGAAGCCGCCGGCGCTGCCGGAGCGCGCGAGGCAGCCGAGGAGGAGCTCGCCCGACTCGACCGCGAGCTCGAGAAACGCAGCGCTCGGCACCAACGGGCGCTCGAACAGCTCGCCGAAGACCAAGGCCATGAAGACGACCGCACACGCGTCATCAAGCACGCACGTAAAGCCGAAGAGACGCTCCTGCTTTTGCGCGATCAAGCCGTCGCGAAGCACCTAGTGCGAATCGAGACGGCGATCGCAGAGGCGCTCCACGAGCTCCTACACAAGGAGGGCCTTGTGGGCGGGCTGTCGATCGACCCCGCCACATTCGACCTGCGCCTCCACGCACCCGATGGCACGCCGCTCCCCGCCGACCGGCTCTCCACGGGCGAGCGTCAGCTCGTCGCGCAAGCAATGCTCTGGGGTCTCGCGCGTGCGGCGCAGCGCCCGATCCCGGCAGTCATCGATACGCCCCTAAGCAGGCTGGATGCGGGGCACCGAAGCCACGTTGTGGAGCGATATCTGCCAAACGCGGGCCATCAGGTCGTCGTCCTCTCAACGGACACCGAGCTCGTCGATGAGCACCGAGATCTTCTAGGCAGCCGCGTCGGACGCGAATACTTCCTCGACTTCGACGACCAAACGGGCGAGACGACGATTCGACCCGGCTACTTCGCGTTGGCGGCCGCGTGATGGACGCGTTGCGCATCAACAAGACCGCGAAGGATCAGCTGGCGATGCTCAAGCGTCGGACTGGCGTTCCGCACAACAACATCCTGTGCCGCTGGGCGCTGTGCCGGTCACTGGCAGAACCGACACCGCCGCTCGCGATCGAAGCCGAGAACGACGGCGGCGTCGACATCAAGTGGGACACGTTCGCCGGCGAGCAAAGCGGCGTTATCATCGCCCTCGTCCGCCAGCGCTGCCTCAACGAGGGCGCAGCGACCGACGACGACGCCGTGAACCACGAGATCAGGCTTCACGTGCATCGCGGCATCGGCTACTTGTTCGGTGACCGAGGTCTCACGAGCATCGACAATCTCATGGAAGCAACGAGACGCGGGGAGCCCGCCGCGACGTGAGTGCTCAGATCGAGCGCCACAAGACTGCGCTGACCAGAGTCGCGCTATCGAGGCCTGTCGATCGCGCCCTCCAAGACAAGCTGATCACCGCCAGCACGACGGTGCTCGACTACGGCTGCGGACGCGGCGGCGACGTGCAGCGGCTAAGCCGAAACGGAATCACATGCACCGGGTACGACCCGGTGTTCTCTCCTAGCACTGAGCTCAAACCAGCCGGCGTAGTCAACCTCGGCTACGTCGTCAACGTCATCGAGGATCCAAACGAGAGGGCACAAACGCTGTACCGTGCCTGGTCGCTCGCCGAGGGGCTGCTGATCGTCTCAGCACGAATGGAGGGCGAAGCACGCGACCTCGCCGGAGAGGACTGCAGCGACGGCGTCCTCACGACCACCGGCACGTTCCAGAAGTTCTACCGGCAGGAGGAGCTTCGCGTTTGGGTTGAGAGCACGCTCGGCACCGGAGCCGTCGCTGCGGCGCCCGGCGTGTTTTACGTATTCCGCCACACCCAAACAGAACAAGCGTTCCTGTTGAATCGGGTGCGCAGCACCGTTTCACGCCCCAAGATCAGCAAGGAACTATTCGAGCAACACGAGGACATCCTCGTAGAGCTCATGACATTCGTCGAAGAGCGCGGCCGGCTACCACGAACCGCCGAGTGGGGAGGAGAAGCACAGGTTCGAGATGCGCTCGGCTCCCTCCGCCAAGCGTTCCTGATTATCAAGCGGCTCACCGGCGAAGAGCGCTGGGACCGCATCAGAGTCCAACGGAGCGAGGACCTGCTGGTCTTCCTCGCTCTCGCCCGCTTTGGGCGACGCCCGCGACTCGGCGAACTTCCTGAGGAGCTCGGCCACGACATCCGCGATCTCTTCGGCAGCTACAAGGCCGCATGTGAGCAGGCTGACAGGCTGCTATTCGCGGTCTCAGAAGAGGAGCGCTTCGCCGCCGCCGTCAACGCGGCTCCGGCGGGCAAGCGTACGACTAGCGCTCTCTATGTACATGTCAGTGCGCTCGACAGACTGGCGCCGTTGCTGCGAGTGCGCGAGGGCTGCGCGCGTGCGCTCCTAGGCACCGTGAGCGAGGCAACCCTCGTCAAGTTCCATCTCGGCCGTCCCGTCGTTTCATACCTCGACTATCCGGACTTCGAGAGTCATGGCCACCCCGCATTGCGCTCGGGGTACGTCGTACGCCTCGACGACCTAAGCGCCGACTTCCGCGATTACAGCGGCCACGAGAATCCGCCCATCCTGCACCGAAAGGAGCTGTTCGTTGCCGGAGACCATCCACTTCGAGACCGCTTCGCAAGACTCACGCGGCAGGAGGTCACGGCCGGTCTGTATGCCAGCCCCGAGCGCATTGGCACCCGCCGTGGCTGGCAGCAGATGCTGGATGATCGCCAACTCGCGATCGCGGGACACCGTTTAGCCAAGCGCGCTTCCACCCGACCATCCGCAAGCCGGTCATGACAGCTGGCAGCATCTTCCGCGGGACGGGACCGACATGGTCAGTCAGGGGATCGCCCGGATAGGCTCCCCACGCAATGGACCGAACCGCGAAACACACTCGATGATCACGGCACCGGAGCCTCACGTAGCGGGGGCAGCTGTCGCGCGGCTCGCGAGAATGGGAGGCGAAGCCACGCTAGGCGATCTTGTCGGGCAACAGCAGGGCGACGCACAGCTCGACCCTCATCAGCTCCGAGGAGCACTCGAATGGCTCGAAGCAGCACTCGTCGTGGAGCGCCTTGGGCCTGAGCGCTGGAGACTCACGCCTGATCTAGCCGAAACGCAAGCTATCAGGCATACACCGGTCGAGCGCGGCTGCGTAGCACCGGACCTCGAGATAGTCGCGGCGTGGGGGGAAGCGAACGTTGGGTCGGCCGATGCTGTTCGCGCGCTTACGGCGGCGTCGAGCGATCAGCGGGTCCCACGCGATGTGAGCGAAGCCGTGTCTCGCCTGAGGGGCGTCACAGGCGGGACTCGCCGCGCTCGCTACAGCCTGGGCGCCGCATTCGACGTGCTTGAGAGCCATAACGACGGCGACTACAGCATCTACGAGCGGCGAAAGCTGACCGGTGATAGGCCAACCACTCTCGAAGAGATCGCCGTCGAGCGCCAGATCAGCCGCGAGCGTGTTCGTCAGATGGAGCAACGCTTCGAAACGTATCTCGACGAATCAGTCGTCGAGAACCCGGACAGTCCCATTCGTCTCGCCGCGGACGCCCTGGCAGGCGCGCTCGGGCCAGCTGTCCGCCTGAGCTCAGTGGACGATGCCGTCGGAGAGCTCGGCCCGAACGCCGAAGCCCTGAGGTCGCGGCCTTCAAGGCTACGTCTTCTCCTTCGGCTTGCCGGCCCTTATTGCCCCCGCGGTCGTTGGCTTGTACGCGACGGGTTCGACGCGGAAGCCGATGCGGCCGTCCGCAAGCTGATCGCCGCGAACGCGTATCCGCGGCTCGAGGACGTCGCCGATGCCCTCGTGGCTCTTAGCATGCGCGACCGCGACGTTTCGGACTGGCTGCACGATGCGGCTGGTCTGAGGGTGTACGAAGACCGCGTGATCAGCCTCGGGCCGACGCTCGCCGACCGAGGCGTAGCAATTCTTGCCGTGCGCGGGGAGGCGATGACGCTTGAGGACATCTTTGCCGAGCTCAACGAGGACCGGTCCATCAGAAGCTTCAAGGGCCAGATGCAGGGCGACGCCCGTGTGCGGCGCGTCGGCATGAAGATGTATGGCCTCGCAGCGTGGAGGGATGAGGAGTACAAGTCGATCGTCGCAGAGATGGAATTGGCGATCGGGCGCGCCGGAGGCGGACTCCCGGTCGAGGAGCTCGCGACCGAGCTGTCGCGCAAGTTTGGGGTCAGCGAAGCCTCGGTGCGCATGTACGCTGCCGCACCGCCGTTTTACGTCGACACAGCCGGACGGCTCGCCGTTGGAGAAGACGGGCGAAGCGGCGTTCACACAAAGGCACTCGCGCTCACACGCTCTTGCTTCCAATTACCCGCCGGCTGGGCATACCGGAAAGTCGTGGATCACGACCTGCTGCGCGGGTCAGGGACGCCTATACCCGCCGGCTTTGCTCACGAGCTCGGCTTAGCAGTAGGCGAGACAGCACAACTCACGACCCCTCTTGGGCCACTGTCCTGCAGCTGGAACGGGGTCACCGCCTACATAGGGAGCTTGCGAAAGGCTGCCGAGGAGCTCGGGGCCGCCGAAGGCGACTACCTATTCGTCGCGGCGACGGGCGGGCGTTCCGTCTCGTTCTCCGTGGTCAAGGCGACTAGCACGGGCGCTACTAGTGGCTGGGGGCGCCTCGTGATCGAATGTGGACTCGCCGACGGCTCCGCCGAGGACGTGGCTAGGGCGATCGGGCTCGACGCAAATGTCGCGACCGACGCGAGGCTGGCCATTTCCGCGCGCCTGCACGAAAGGGGCGAGGAGGCGCTCCTGGCTTATCTTCCGCCTGCTGTGGAGGAGAGCAAGTCCGTGGACCTGCTCAATGCTCTCGTGAAGTTGTGAGGCTGCGCGATCTTCAGCTGAAGCGGCGATACCGCAGCAACGAGGACGATTTGTTGTCCGACTTTTATGTCCCATGCCTCGGCGCCGCGAAGCAATACAGACGCGCGGCAGGCTACTTCAGCGGCGCGGTGTTCGGTCTCGCATCACGAGGGCTGGCCTCGTTTGTCGACCGCGGTGGAGAGATGAAACTCGTCGTCTCGAGTGAGTTGCGTGCAGGAGACTACTCCGCGGCTAACGCTGGCTATGCGGACCGTCTACGGGTCGTGTCTGAGAGCGTCACGGGACAGCTGCGGACCGATGCGCGAGACTCGTCCGTCAGGGCGCAACTGGGTCTCCTCGGGTGGTTGATCGCACGAGGTCAGCTCGACATACGTATTGCCGTCACCGTCGACGGTCTGGAGGCAGGAATCTATCACGAGAAGTTCGGGATATTCACCGACGAGGATGGCGACAGCGTTGCGTTTCACGGATCCGCAAACGAGTCTCGGGGAGGAATGCGCGTCAACTTTGAGTCCATCATGGTTTTCCGCTCGTGGGAGGACGCCGACGCTGACGATGTCGAGATCTTCGAGCGCGAGTTTGAGGCGCTCTGGAGCAATAAGACGCCAAATCTCGATATATACGACTTTCCTGAGGCCGCTCGTCGCGAGTTGATCGCGCTCGCCAAAGAGACCGGCGCCGGACGCGATCTATCGACGGCGTCTCAAGGTCGCGAGTCAGATGCTGGCCCAATCCATTCGCCAACGACGGAAGACCTGCTGCACTCGCCAGCCGGACTGGTGATGAGGGACTATCAAAGAGATGCGCTTGGCGCATGGTTTGGGGCGCGGGGACGGGGCATATTGGAGATGGCGACCGGGACAGGCAAGACCGTGACCGCGTTGGTCGCATACGAACGCCTCGTACGCGCCTTGGCTGACAGCGGCGAGTCTCTGCTCGCGGTCGTCGTTTGCCCCTATCAGCACCTCGTCCAACAATGGGCAGAGTCTGCACGGCGCTTTGGCGTCGATCCGGTTCTTTGCTTCCGATCGCGGACCAGTTGGGCAGGCGACCTAGACGACGCAGTGCGTGCTGTTAGGCAACGCACCGCGAGCACGAGATTCGTCATATGCACAAATGCAACCTTTCAAGGCCCGTACTTTCGCTCTGCCCTCGATGACGCCCCGCCGAGTAGCTTGCTCATCGCGGACGAGGTGCACAACCTTGGAGCCCCGAGGGCCCTGGAGGCACTTCCAAGCCAGTTTCAGTACAGGCTGGCGCTCTCAGCCACGCCTACGCGCATGTACGACGAAGCGGGGACGGACGCGTTGTTCGCGTATTTCGGCGACGTTGTGTTCAAGTTCGGCCTCCGCGAAGCGATCGCCTGCGGCGCCCTCACGCCGTAGGAGT
>OBLU010006068.1_pt1 | contig 10780 bp, 9 predicted proteins | sample 1518681 | NCBI WGS metagenome assembly OBLU01 (sample SAMEA3539304, study PRJEB22396) | soil metagenome | biome: tundra; feature: field; material: soil | place: USA | collected 2010-05 | depth 0.15 m
TCGACAGCATGGTCATGATGCCGGGTGACACGGTGGTGGTCCCGGAGCAGACCAATAAAGGCAGTCTCCTGCGTAGCGTCAAGGACTGGTCGCAGATACTGGCGAACTTTGGATTGGCAGCGGCGGCGATCAACGTCCTGAAGTGATCGCCGATCTGACAATCCGTCGAGAGAATAGGTGGTCAGGAATACCGATCGGCGAGAGCATGCGGCCGGAGCACGCGCCGCTGTAGTTGAGTCAATCTCCACGCGGAAGTTGGTCCCTATGATGCAAAGCTCGAAGGTATCGGAAGCACATGCCGATAGCGGTGCCGGAGTGCACGACCGCGACGTCATCTCGAACCTGCAGCCTGCAATCGAGAGGCCCCGAGAAGTCGATATGATTGCCGTGCTGCTGGTGCTCGCGAAGAACAAAATGTGGATTTTGAAGATCACCCTGGCAGTTGCGCTGCTGGCCCTGATCGTTTCCCTGCTGCTTCCCAAGATGTACACGGCAACCACTACGGTCTTGCCACCGCAGCAAAATCAATCGAGCGTGACTGCGATGCTGGGGCAACTTGGAGCCATTGCGGGGCTGGGTTCGGCGGACTTGGGATTGAAGAATCCTGACGACCTGTTCGTAGCCATGCTGGGGAGCCGCACCATCGAAGACCGACTCATCGACCGCTTCGATCTGCGCCGGGTGTACTCGGTTGAGCGATATCAGGCAGCGCGTAAGACGTTGGAGAGCCGGAGCAAGATTGCTGCCGGTGACGAAGGATTGATCTCCATCTCCGTTGCCGACCGCGACCCCAAGCGAGCCGCGGACATTGCGAATGCGTACGTGGACGAACTCCATGAGCTCAACGGCAAGTTGGCCATCACGGAAGCCGGCCAGCGGCGTGTGTTCTATCAGCAGCAGCTCGACGGCGAACAGGAGGCCCTCACCCAGGTGGAAGTTGCCTTAAAGCAGATGGAGGAAAAGAGCGGCCTGATGCAGCCCGACGCCCAAGGCAGAGCAATCGTCTCAGCGGTGGCCGACATGCGCGCCCAGGTGGCCATTCACGAGGTGCAACTGCAGGCCATGCGCACCTACGCTACCGAAAGTAATCCTGACGTGAAACGCGCGCAGCAGGAACTGGCTGGTTTACGAGCACAACTGACAAAGCTTGAGCGCAATACCGGCGAACTCGGAAATGGCAACCTGCAAGTGCCCACGCGCCAGTTGCCAACCGTTGAGTTGGAGTATCTCCGCCGCCTGCGGGACGTGAAGTATCACGAGGCCCTCTACGACTTCCTCACTAAACAACTTGAAGCGTCCCGTATCGACGAAGCGAAAGATGCTATTATCGTGCAAGTCGTGGATAAAGCAGTCGTGCCTGAAACCAAGTCCAGCCCTAGACGGACGCTCATCGTGTTAGTCACGGCGATAGTTGCCTTCCTCCTGTCCTGTCTGGGCGTGCTCGTGATGGAGTCGCTGAGGCGCAAGCAGGAAGATCCCAATGAGCGTGCGCGTTTGGCGTTGTTGTGGCATTCGCTGAAGTTCTCCTCCTCGAACTTGCAGTAGCCGCTTTTTATGTATGACCTGGCTGCCTCAGGATGCAAGTTATGTCTCAACACATGGGCGAATGGAACACATACCGTCCGCGAGATGATGTTTGGGACGAAGGATGAATTCAACTATCTTGAATGTTCCGCTTGCGGCTGTCTTCAACTGCTCGATCCGCCGACGAGCATGGAGAAATACTATCCACCGGACTATTACAGCTTTAACTTGACACGGGAGCTCCAGTCATCCTTGTTTTCACCCAGGCGTCTTTTGAGGACATTGAGGAATCGCGCGTATCTGGCAGATTCGCCTGTCTTGACGAGCGTACTGGACAGGGTTAAGCCGAACCAGCAGTTTCGGGCGTTTGCTGCCGCCAAACCCAGCCGTGATTCTCGAATCTTGGATGTAGGCTGTGGAGAAGGAAACTTCCTTAGAGATGCAACGGCCCTCGGGTTTAAGCAGGCACTTGGAATAGATCCTTTTCTTCGCCAGAGCATTCGATATGGGAACGGCCTTGAAGTCCGGAAGTGCGCTCTAGATGACTTGGGCGGTACAACCTGGGATCTGATCATGTTTCACCATTCGTTCGAGCACATTCCCGATCCACTGGCAACCCTGCAAACAGTTTCACGTCTTTTGCCCCAGCACGGCTGTTGCTTGATTCGGACCCCGGTGCTGGCTTGGGCGTGGAGGAATTACGGCGTCGACTGGGTGGAGCTTGATGCTCCCCGTCACTTCTTCCTTCACACGAAGCGAAGCCTAAGTCTGCTTGCCGAGCGCGCGAGATTACGCGTGATGAGAATCGATTACGATTCGGATGGATTTCAATTGTGGGGAAGCGAACTGTATAGACGGGGTATACCTCTGAGCGCAGTGCAGCATGACGATCCCAAAGGTTTTTTTTCGGCCTATGAGCTCAAACGCTTCCGAGATACGGCAAGAAAGCTCAACGAATGCGAAGAAGGCGGTCGCGCTGCTTTTTATTTGGCTAAATCATAACCTAAAGGGTTTGTTTCTTGGGTGACCGCTTCAGATTGGGCGGCGGTGTTGAGCGGACCATGATGACCCCTGCAGTACTGGCTGTAACGCTGTTTGCGGCAGTATTATTCCCGAGTCTGCACGCGCGCAGGCTAATCTTGTGACTGAGCTAAATCCATTCCGGATTGTGAAGAACGCTGGCGCAAACGTAGCCCGTGGAATGGCCTCTGCGGTGATAGCTCTAGTGTTGCCGCCTTTGCTCACGCGGAGCATGACCCCGGATGCCTATGGATCTTGGGCACTGGTAGTTCAGTTCAGTTCATACATAGCTTACCTCGACTTTGGTATACAGACTGCCGTTGGCCGATTTGTAGCCTATGCCAACGAGCGCTCTGAAGAGGAGTATCGCAATCGAATTGTTAGCACGGCAATTGCAGCTCTCACTTTCGCCGGACTGTTGGGACTCATGGTTATCGCATTAGCGGCGATTCTGCTTCCCCGAGTATTTCCGAATATGCCTGCAGACTTGCTGGGCCATGCAAGAATCGCCCTCTTGCTGGTTGCAGGTTCGCTGGCCGTTGGTCTCCCGTTTTCCGCGTTCAATGGTGCGTTCATGGGAATACATCGTTACGATATCCCCGCTGTGACCATTGGCGGTTCGAGAATACTTGGCGCTGCGCTGCTCGTGCTTGTGGTTCGTCACGGCGGAGGTTTAGTCGGAATGGGCATGGCATGGGCGGGCGCTAATCTGCTTGCCTACGCGGTGCAGTACGCCATCTATCGTGGTCTCGCAGCCGGTATCAGTCTGAGGCCGAGCTTTGTGACGCGCGACGCCTTTCGGGAGCTATTCGATTACTGCCTTAGTTTGTCCATCTGGTCTTTCGCTGCGCTGCTGGTAGCCGGCGTTGACTTGATCCTCGTGGGTGTTTTCCAGTACCAAGAAGTCGCTTACTATGCAGTCGCAGCAACCTTGGTGATGTTCCTGGCAGGACTTCAGAGTACAATCTTCAACGCTTTGTTGCCATCTGCGGCGGCGCTGCATGCGCGCGGTAAATCAGGTGCATTGGGGCGCATGTTGGTCACCAGCACGCGGTATGGAACCTTCTTGTTATTCGTTACTGGTATCCCGCTACTCCTGTGGACTGCGGACATACTTCGCATTTGGGTCGGCCCCGTGTACGCGGCACACGCCGTGATCTACTTGAGAATCCTTGTCATTGCTAATATGGTCCGCCTTTCCGCAACCCCCTATTCAGTGCTGCTCATGGGGACAGCTCAACAAAAACTGGCAATGAGTTCCCCTATAATTGAGGGAGCCACCAACCTCGTTGCCAGCGTGATCGGAGGGCATTGGTTCGGCGCTCTTGGGATAGCTGTTGGAACCCTGATAGGATCGATCATTGGCGTGTTCATCCATTTTGCGCGCAATTTGAAGCGGACCACTGAAATTCAGATTTCCACTGGGGAGTTTCTGCGCAATGGATTGCTGGGCCCTGTGGTTTGTGTTGTACCCCTCCTCGCTTGCGCCGCCTGGTCCTCCGTTGCTCCCGGCTTGTTCCGATCGGCAATAGTTCTGCCGCCAGCCTTCCTACTGACTGCTTTACTGGCCTGGAGGTGGGGAATTCTTGAGAGCGAACGTGAGTGGCTGAAATCGCAGATGCTACGGGTCGTTCACTAATGACGCTCCGACATAAAGTTGGCGTGGTCACCGTTACCTACAACAGCGGCAAGGTCATAGATGAGTTCTTAATGTCTTTATTAGCACAGACTCATCAACAATTTCTGCTCTACTTAGTAGACAATGCCTCTCAGGACGACACCCGGGAACGGGTGAAGGCGTTTACAGATTCTCGCATCATATTGGTGCAAAACCAGAACAACCTGGGTTTTGCCGCCGGCACCAATCTAGGAATCCACGCCGCGCTAGAGTCAGGTTGCGACTCAGTTCTCATAATAAACAATGACACCGCCTTCGAGCTTCAGCTCATTGAAAAGCTCATCGCCGGAATGTTGGAGCATGCTTGTCAACTGGCCGTCCCTAAGATGCTCTACTACCGGGAGCCTTGTAGGATATGGGCCGCCGGTGGCGCAATTCCGTGGTGGCGTGGATTTCGAGCCCAGCATTTCGGAGTCGGGCAAGATGACCGCGGCCAGTTTGATACACCAAGACGAGTCACTTTTGCCCCCCTGTGCTGCACATTAATCTCGTCGGATATATTCCGTCGTATTGGCTATCTTGATGCAAACTATTTTGTGTATTTTGAAGATGTCGATTTCATGTATCGTGCCATGAAGGCCAAGTGTGAGCTGATCTATCTACCGAATGCAACGTTGCGACACCATGTTCATGCGCTGACCGGCGGCAGGACCTCTGAATTCACATTTTGCTACAACAACCGAAACTACACTTATTTTCTACTCAAGCGTTTTGGCCTTTGGCGGACTTTACCCTTGCTCGTTGTAAACCAGGGCTACTTTCTGGCTCGACTACTATTGTGCTTTGATACGCCTTCGGCTTATGTTCTAAGGCAGACGTCACTGAGAAATGGGTTTCGGCTATACAAACAATGGAAGAATGATCGCACGTTGCCAGCGCCGCAAAATGACGCACAGCAAAAGTCCACAAGTTAGATGAGGCGCCGCCAGCGGCTTGTCTGGGTGTTATGGTGGTGTGGTGTACCTGCGACACGTGCGTGATCTATATGGAGCAGAAAAAAAGGCGGCCGCCCACGCCGAGATCGGAAGCACATGGGAAACATGACTGTGGCTCGCTGAACTTGCTTGCATCTGATCGTTGGTAAGCCACACGCGAATACTCATTGGCCTATGCCGGACGAATATCTAAGTTATACATACCAAAGCCCCGTTGCAATCAAACGGTGGCTTCATCAAAAAAGATTTCTTGATGCGCTGAGGCTTCTGCAAGTTAAGCCGGGGGATACGATCCTCGATTATGGCGCGGGAGACGGCCACTTCTTGGAAATCGCGGCTCAAGAGCATGATCCTTCCTTATTGTACGGATATGAACCGGCTGAGGAACTGTTCCTGCAAGCGAAACAAACGCTCAACAGCAGCGGCGTGACGCTCGAGAGAGATCTCGCGACATTCGGTCCCATGAAGTTCAACAGAGTTGTATGTATGGAGGTTTGTGAACACTTGCCTGATAGCGAGCTGCAACATCTGTTTTCCACGGTTCCCAGATATATGGCGCCGGGCGGCATATTCATGGTTAGCGTGCCGATAGAGTCGGGACTGCCTGCACTGGCAAAGAACGCGTTCCGATATCTGAAATACCAGAATCGGGGTCATGACCGCCTCACCTTGAGCATATATCTCCGTACCGTCTTGGGCTTGCCCGTGCCAAGAAGGACCGATGAATTGCTGTCAGGATTGCGATATATGTACTCCCACATTGGGTTTGACTTCAAAAGCTTCGAGCGGAACCTCCGCAGTCGATTCGTAGTTAAGAAGAGATATTGTTCGCCAGCCAATTTCCTGGGGAGTGGCCTGAACGTTACGATGTATTATATTTGCGCTGTAACTCAACCCCCATCCTGAGTTGCAAATCTTAACTTTTGACAAGCCCTAGACTGAGCGTTTAGCGAGAGACACTGCGATGCGTCGGCGGTCATGGGCGTGGTGTCTCGCCGGATTGTAGAGATAAGCTGCATCTAATTCATTGGATATGCTTGCTGTTCTATTACTGATCGCCACCTCAGTTGCTTGCTGGTATGCCTATAAGCGTACGGTGACGCATGGGTTGATAGAGATCAACCATGTTACGACCTTTACGTTCGGTTTTCTGTTTTATTGGATTTTCCCTATCGTTATAGGCCTTTATGGTCCTCGACTAGGCTCGAAGCTGGCGGTTGCCTTTTCTGTTTTGTTCGATAAGCGTTTTGTTACGCCCTACATAGCCGCTTGCCTAGGTTTGTATCTCTGTTTCTTGGCGGGCGACTCGGTAGGAATCCGCCTCTTCCCACATAAGAAGGCCATGGCGGGCGCCAAGATACCTAAACTTGCGTTCTCGTTCGTTGCCGTGGCTGCGTCTGTACTGACGGTTTATACTTGGTTTGCTTTGCGCGCGCAGTTACTGCTCCCGTATGGCACAAGGATTACCTTCAACCCCGCCCGCGGAACGCTTTCGTCGAGTATTTTGCTGTTGGGGGTGGTTGCGCTGATGTTTACGATTGACCGGCCGGAAATACCCTGGAGAAGGAGGCTTGTGAGCCCGTACTTTCTAGGGTTTATGGCCGGGGCGGTCGTTTTGTTGTTCTTAGGAAGCAGGCTCTATATAGCTTCCTTTTTCCTCATGTTCGTGATCTATCAATCCAGCCTTCGCAGACAGTGGAGGCTGAGAACGCTGCTGACGGGCGCGTTCGTTTTTGTGCTTCTGCTTGGACTCCTCGGCGTATGGCGTGCGCATGAGGAGATCACGGAGGCGGCGCCGGAGATTCTCCGTGAGCCAATACTGACGAGCCTGTCGCTGGTTCATCATCTTCGGTATGGCAAGATCGCGTACATAAATTCTCCCGTATACTTAATGAGCGATTTTGCTAATTTGATCCCCGCGTTGATTGCGCCTGACAAGGCCTCTCTGCTCAAACGTCCTCGGGTGTACACCCCCTTGGGTGGGACGCATTCGTTCGTGTCGTTCAATCTGAATTTTGGCGTTCTCGGTACGGGCGTCTTCTGGTTGCTCTTGCCGATCGCCTTTCGTTACCTCAAGGCCCGCTCTTCCAGCACCCTGTTGGCCACCATGTACATCATGTGCAGCGCATGGATGGCATTTACGTTTTTCCGCGACCCGTTCTCAATTTCGTTAGTGAAGGCCATCTTTCAGTACTCGATCCTCATCCCGATCGGTGTAGTCGCACTTGGACGGTTGCTCTCGAGTGCATGTTTGCCTGCAGGCAACAGCGCTTTGCAGGCTGGCGAACCGCAGGTGGAAGGTCCCTAGATCAAACGATGGATAAATACACCGAGAGTTTTTACCCCGAGAGTTTCTTTGGGGGCTTCACCCAGGCCGATGGGACCGTTGCATTCTATTCCAGAGTCAACGCGCTGATCGAGCCGTCATTCGTGCTGGTGGACTTCGGATGTGGGCGGGGCCAGCACGCCGAAGATCCGGTTGCTTTCCGGCGCGACCTACTGTGTTTCAAGGGAAGAGTCGCCAAGGTCATCGGTCTGGATGTGGATAGTGCAGGGCAGACCAACCCAACCATCGATGAATTTCGCAAGCTGGCGCCCGACCAGGATTGGCCTGTCGAAGACAAAGCCGCCAATCTTGTCCTCTGCGATTCGGTACTGGAACATTTGGCTGCACCGGAGTTCTTTTTTAGCCAGGCGCGCAGGGTGCTGGTCGACGGCGGTTATCTGTGCATCCGCACCACCAACGTTCTGAGCTATGTCGGGATCGGTTCGAGACTGGTGCCTAACCGTTTGCATTCGGCGCTGCTATCGCGCCTGCAAGGGTCACGGAAAGAGGAAGACGTCTTCCCGACTCTTTACCGATGCAACACGATCCGCTCGATCCGCCGCCAGATGAGCGCGCATGGCTTCCGGGCAGCCGTGTACGGCCACACCTCCGAACCACTCTATCTCAGGTTTTCCAAGCTGGCGTATGCGCTGGGGGTCCTGCATCAGCGGTTGGCGCCCGGCGCCTGTGGGCTCACCATCTTCGCCTTCGGACAATTGGTGGCCTGAGCTGCGAGCGTTTCATCTAATCGTACCCGGCGAAGCAGATACCGGCTACCAGGCATGCGTATTCTTTACGATCATCAGGTTTTCTCGTTACAAAACGCGGGGGGCGCGTCCCGTTATTTCTACGAGATCATGCGGTTCATGAGCACCGTGCCCGACGTGCAAACGGAGCTGCTGATGGGCATTAGCGGCACGGTTTATCCGTTTCGAAGTTTACCGCCCGCCAAGGCCCGTGTAACTCAGCTTCGCGAATTGCTGCCGCCCGGGATGTTGCGCTACGTCACCAATGAGATTTTGGGTAATGTCGCGGCCCTGGTTCGCGGCACGATGGACATCTATCATCTCACGCTGTACATGCGCATGCCGATGGTCCGCGCGCGCCGCGTGATCGCCACCCATCACGATTGCACCCATGAGCGCTTTCCGCAGTTGATTCCCGACGCCAAGAAAGTATTCTGGGCAAGAAAAAGACTGTTCCCCAAAATGGACGCCATCATTTGCGTGTCGGAGTCGTGTCGAAGAGATTTGGTGGATTTTTACGGGGTCGATCCAGCCAAGACGCGGGTCATCTACCATGGCGTTAGTCTTCTCACGCGCTCCCCGGAAGATGCCAAAAGGTTACGCCAGCGGGTGCGGCGCGAGTACTTGCTGTACGTCGGCATGCGACCCAGCTTCAAGAACTTCAATGGCCTGCTGCGGGCCTTTTACGAAACTGGGCTTAAAGACTCGATGGACCTGCTGGTACTCGGCGGCGGTCCGCTCACGCCGGATGAAAAAGACCTGATTGGCAAATGGAAGATGAGCGCTAGCGTCATCATTGTGCCCAGGGTCTCCGATGGATTGCTCGCCGAAGCTTATGCCGGAGCGACGCTGTTCGTTTATCCATCGTGGAGTGAGGGATTTGGCTTTCCTCCGCTGGAAGCCATGATGCTGGGGTGTCCGGTCCTGGCGACCAATCGGTCCTCCGTTCCCGAAATCTGCCATGACGCCCCCTTCTATTTCGACCCTGGCGACCAGGAGTCATTCAATAGCGCGTTGCTGCGGGCAGTCCATAACGACGATGAGCGCAAGCAAGCCGTCGCAAGGGGCAGGCTGGTGGCCGCGCAATACAGTTGGGAAAAGTGCGGAGACCAAACCCTCGCCTTGTATCGCGAGTGCCAATAGAAGACATGGAGCCCGGGGACATTCGGTCGACTTCGCGGCCAAGCTGTTATCTGTGTGGACAACCGGGGGCGCATCTGTATGAAGGCTTGGCAGACCGTCTCTTCGATACGCCCGGTGTTTGGAACATCCAGCGTTGCAGCAATACTCAATGTCGACTCTTGTGGCTCGATCCGTGCCCGGTGGAATCGGACCTGGGCAAGCTGTATGAGTCGTACTACACCCACCAGGGAGCTCGGAAATACGCGAATGGAGAGGCCAGTCTTGCGGCCCGGCTGCGATGGTTTGTGAAGTTCGGATATTTGCCCGGGACAGCCGAGGAGAAACACGAACCAGGCCCCGTTCTCAGGGGATTTCATCGCCTGACCAACTTCATGGTCCGACCCTTAGTTGTCGATTTGCCAGCCGGCAGGCCGGGCAAGTTGCTGGATGTGGGATGTGGGGACGGCGAGTTCGTGCGCGCTGCTGGGGACCGGGGATGGAACGCCGAAGGAGTGGACTTTGATCCCGGCAGCGTCGAATTTGCTCGCGGTCGAGGATTAAATGTCCACCTGGGGTCACTGGTTAGCCAGGACTTCGAGGCGGAGCAATTCGATGCGATCGTGATGAATCACGTGGTCGAGCACCTCTCCGATCCAATTGCTGTGCTGCAGGAGTGCCACCGTATCCTTAAGCCGGGAGGACGTCTGATCCTGGCCACACCCAATGTCGACAGTCAATTTCATCGGAAGTTTGGAAAATATTGGATCCACCTTGATCCGCCGCGACACTTGTATCTTTTTGGGGTCACCACGTTGAGCGAGACCGTCCGGCGGGCGCGGTTCACCAACCCGCGGAAATGTTTCACAGTCTTAGGAGCGCCATTTGCCTATGGCGCCAGCCAGCTTATCGGTCGCAATGGACGCTTTACGGCCTGGACCGACGCGACCGTCGGTGTCAACTTTCGGGCATGTTTGATGATTCTTGTCGAACTGGCCAATCTGAAGGCCGGAAGACAAATTGGAGAAGAGCTTCGACTTGTGGTGGACAAGTGAGGATGAATGCCCGCCAACAACCCCGAATCAGGAATAACTTCAGGATGGAAAGCGGTTGCAGACGTCGTGAAGGTGTTCATGCCAACGACAACGTGACCATCGGCGCGAATTCCGTTATCCTCAACTCAGTGGAACCCAGCCAAACTGTTTTCGGTGTTCCGGCGAGGGAAGGACCATCATCAGCATGGAAGTCAGAATGACAGAGCCCCTTCTCGATCTTACGGTCATCATTCCCAGCTACAACACTCGAGATCTGCTGCAAAACTGTCTCGACTCGATTTACCGGCACACCGACGGGATCACGTTTGAAGTCATATGTGTTGACGGCAACTCTCCGGATGGAAGCGCCGATATGGTGGCCAGACGCTTTCCCGACG
>OBLU010006070.1_pt1 | contig 10780 bp, 8 predicted proteins | sample 1518681 | NCBI WGS metagenome assembly OBLU01 (sample SAMEA3539304, study PRJEB22396) | soil metagenome | biome: tundra; feature: field; material: soil | place: USA | collected 2010-05 | depth 0.15 m
AATGCTCCGCCAAAGGCATGGACGCCCGCGCGCTCAAGCAGAACTATGGCGACAAATTGGTGTTCTGGGGCGGCGGCGTGGACACGCAGAAAACGCTTCCTTTCGGCAAACCACAGGAAGTGCGGGACCAGGTGCGCGAGCGCATCGACATCTTCGGCCCCGGTGGCGGCTTCGTCTTCTGCACCATCCACAATATTCAGGCGAACACGCCCATTGAAAACGTCCTAGCCATGTTCGAGGTGGTGCGCGAATACAGATAAGGAGCGGGCATATCTGGCGGAAATGCTCCAGCCATAATAAGGGGGACTTGTATTCGCCCGGGTCCTGAGCGAGGTTTAGCCATTGCTCGAACTGTGACAGAAGAGCGCCCTAATCAACAGTCGGTGAACGGCGGCCTCGTAAAAGGCCCGGAGGTGCCCCACAGACGTTATTTTTGGCTGCTGGCATGTGGCTGGACCGCGGCGGTGGCTGGCTCGCTGGCATGGAATCTGGCGGACAATGCGGCCGAGGTTCGCTCCCTGACCATGGAAACGGCGCGCGCGCTGCTGCAGAAGGACATGCTTTATCGTGAATCGAGCGTCCTCAATGGCCGGGTTTACATGCCTAAATCCGCAACGGCAGAAGCCGGCGCGACGGCCCATAACAAGGAGGAGGAGATTGTCACGACTTCGGGCCAGACGCTAACCCTGCTCAATCCGGCGGTGGTAAGCCGCGAGCTTCTGGAACAGCAGGAGCGCCAGACCGGCATCCGCGGTCACCTAACGAGCCTGAAGCCGCTGCGCGCGGCGAACCGTCCGGATGATTGGGAACGGCAGGCGCTGCAGGAATTTGAAAAGGGGCGCAAGGAGGTCAGTTCGCTTGAAACCGTCCAGGGCAAGCGTTTTTTCCGCATGATGTGTCCGCTGGTTACCGTTCCGGCCTGCCTGCGGTGCCACGAGGAGGCGGACCGCAAGCCAGGTGCGATCCGCGGCGGGATAAGCGTGACGGTGCCCATGAGCCGATTTGTGAACCCCGGAGCAGACCTCCGGCTGGGGATGGCCCACTTGGCGTTGTGGGGATTGGGAATTACCGGGCTGATCTTCGGCGTGCGGGATTTGCGGGGCCATATTCGGGCGCGGCAGCGGGCGGAAGCAGAGCGCGAGCGGCTGATTGCGGAGTTGCAGGAGGCGCTGGCGAACGTGAAAACGCTCACGGGGCTAATCCCGATATGTGCTTCCTGCAAGAAGATCCGGGATGATCAGGGTTACTGGACCCAGCTTGAGACCTACCTGAAACAACACTCCGATGCGGAGTTTAGCCACAGCCTCTGCCTGGACTGCATGAGGAAGTTGTACCCGGAGTTGTCTGGAGAGATGGAAGCGCGGCTGGCCAAGCACGATTCTCCGCCAGAGCCCCCCACGGAGTCACGCCCCCACATCTGACAAGAGTAGGTCAGCGCCGTTGTAACAACGCCTTGGCCTTCGCAATGGCTTCGTCACGCTGGTCCACCGGCGCGAAAGGATTGTAGAAGGGGATCTGCTTTGCGTTAGACAGGGACCAGGCTGTCCAGTCGCACCAACGTAGTTCGGCCTTTGTCCCATCGGCGGGCGGATCGCCTTCGGGCCAGGCCAGGCGGCGGCTGCCGCGCGTAGAGTTCGTCAGCTCATAGGCCGCGGATCCCTGATGCCACTCGATTGAGCCGCAAGGCGCTTTCTTGTCCAGCTCACCCGCAAGCAGTCGGCGGAAGGCCGGCACCTTGACCAAATCGGATGCAATGGGGTCCTGGTGAAAGCGCAGCTTCCACGGCAACCGGCCCCAGGCCGAGTTGGTGTTTCCGAACAAGCGCTCCGCCGCGGCTTCCATGACCGCATTGGTCGCGTACTTGCACAACGGCTCAAATGCCTCAGCGAAAGACGATTCGACCTGCTCGGGGCTTATGGTTTGCAGCCAGGCCGCGTAATCGTCCAGCGCCTGCAAATCACCCGCCTGCGCGCGCACGAGCGTAAACCTGGCGACGGCTACCCACGGCTCCCGCTGGTCGGAATACTGCCTGACGGTGTGGCAACGTTCCATCAGGATCCCGGCTACCAATACTGCGGCCGATGGATCCCAGGCCGCCAGGCGCAAACCGAGTTCGCACCCGGCCCCAAGATCGTAAGCGCCGGGGTTGGACGGAGGGACCTCGACTGCGCGGCGCGACAGCAGCTCCGAAACGGACGGATTCGCCTTGCCGCGCAATGGCTCGCCACGCAGGCGTGTCGGCGCGTTAGTCGAAGCCGGGTGCTCCACGCTCCACATCGTGCCAGGATAGGTGGTTATGTTCTCCGGCTGGGTGATATTGGCCGCAGCTTCGCGCCAACGGCCCGCGCCGGCCGTATCATCCGCCAGGATTGCATACCAGCGATCCTCCAGTGTCAGGCCTTTGTACTTCAACCAATAGGCGCGCATCTCCGGAACGCCTCCGCCAAAACTGGCATGAAGAATCGCCTGCAATGCGGCCCGGGCCGCACTGGCCACCGGGATCACCGTCCGCCCGCGGAAGAAGTCGCGCCCGAACCCGGCGGAGCGCGTCAGCCTTTTATCCTTCTCCAGACACTCCAGCAGCGGCTCGACCGCTGGGTCCTCTTCCATGATCAACGCTTGGACGATAGGGTCCTCCGCAGGGTTCACCCAGCCGGGCTGGCTCCACTGCCGGGCCTGGACCAACTCCAGGTCGCGGACCAGCGCGGCGATGCGCTCAGCCTGCGCAGGAAGATTAGTCAGGCCGCTCACGACCACGCTCACGCGCATCCCTTCCCGGGCGCGGTATTCCAGGTCCGCGAGGATTTCGGGCAGTTGCTCCAAGAAGTCGAGATACGGCCGCTGCTTCCCGCGTCTGGCGGATTCGTAGTATTCCTGTCGGCGAAAGCCGCGCCTCTCCGCCTCCGCTTCAATCTTCGGCTGAATCTCGGCCAGCTTGCGTGCCGTGGCCAGCGCCAGCGCCTCATCGCCACGCATGTGCGCGCAAATTGTCCGGTCAAACAGCGCCCACGCCCAGTCCCCGGCTATCTCCAGATAAGGATCGTAGTCCTCGGACCTTGCACGCGCCGCCGACTGCACCCGATTGGTCGCCTGGACGCGTAATGCCGCGTTCTGGTAGGGGGCCCAAATCCGCAGCGCGGCGTCAGTTTCCCCGCTGCGCAGCAGCAGGAGTCCACGCGTCGAAAGCCCGCCCATGAAGAGGACCGACCGGGCTTCGCCGACAGCGCTGTTTGACCGCCGCGAACCCGGCAGGACGGGGCTCGCTGTGTCGGCATGGAGATCGGCGACGCTCCCGATGTTCGTCACGGGATAGACCAGGCCATTCCAGCAAACGGCAAAGCGCGGGGATCTGGCGCCTTTTGCGGGCAACACCCAGCCGCGCGTCTTCACCCGCGAGTCTTTGTCAGTCCAGACGTCGCCCGCCTGGACTTCCACCTCACGGTATTCGCAACCGCGCGGGTCGGGGAACCCCTGCGCAAAGAGGGTTTCGACCGCGGACAGGATATTCGTCGGGACACCCGCCGGCGCACGCCAGGCACCGCGCTGGTGCGGCGGTTCGGGCAGCGTCAGGCTCAGTCTCTGGCTGAAACCCGGGCTTGGGGCCAGACAAGCCACGAGGACGAGGCCAATCCACGATCTCATGGTCTCCAGCTTGTAATTGGAGCGCGCGCAGCAGGCAAGGAGAACCCGCCGTGCCATTGACGGCTTCGCCGACGATGCGCCCCGCCCATTCGCCTTGTTGCGTTCGCTGTGCTCTCCCGTCCGCCGCCTCTGTGCGCCAGAATTGTTGCTGCTCAAGCAGCGAGTTCTCCCTATACTCTGCGCGTGAAATCCGTGCCTGTCCTCGGGGCCATCAGTGGCCGGGATGTCGTAGTGGGATTGATACTCGTCCTTTTGGGCCTGGCCGGTCCTTCATCTCAGGCGCAAGACCCGCCGTCGGCCATCACCACGTTCTTTAATGCGATCAAGGCGAACGACACCAACGGGGTCGCACAAATGTTGGCGAGCAACACCAACCTCACCCGTGCCCGCTACTATAACATGCTGCCGCTGCATGCGGCGGTCGCGGGTGGGCGCGGGGAGATCGTGGCGCTGCTGCTGAAATACGGCGCCGATGTCAATGCTCGGGGCGACACCCTCGCCACCAGCAACGCACAACTTACCGCGCTGAATATCGCGATCCACTACAACCGCCCGGCGATTTGCAGGCAGTTGCTGGAGGCAGGAGCAGATCCAAATCTGCTCAGTTAGTTTGATGGAAGCGGGCTGCATTTCGCTTTCGGCTACCATTGCGAAGCCATGGTGGGCTGGCTGTTAGACCACGGCGCCGATCCGTTCCTGGAAGACACCAGCCCTCACCGCCGGTCAGCGCCGTTCGCGCTGGCGATCACCAGGAGCGACGGCAAGTTCGTGCCTCGAATGCTCCGGGAAAGCCGAGTAAACTCCGCCACCCCCAAGCCCGGCGCCGAATTGCTGCTGGACGGAAAGCCCCCGGCGCTGAAGCCGGGAGCGGCGAAATTCCTGGCGGCCCACGGCACTGAGATGCTGCTGGTCGCGGCGCAGCGCGGTGAACTCGAGGCGGTCGAGGCGCTTCTTGAGGCCGGCGTCTCCTCCAAGGGCACGGCTCCAGAAGGTGCGCCGTTTCTTCAGCCCTTCGCCCTGTCCGCCGCCGCTGCCGAGAAAGGCAAGGACTTCCAGGCGGAGCGCTGGGCTCGGATTCGCGCCCTGCTGGAGAAGAGCGGCGCGCGATGCGATGCCTTGGCCGCGACCGGCCTGGGTGACCTGGCAACCGCCCGTGGCCTGCTCGCGGCGGACCCGAATGTGGTCCGGTCCACCGACCACCTGGGCCAGACGCCGCTGCATTGGGCCGTGCTAACGGATCGGCTGCCGTTCACCTCGTTCTGGCTTGAGGCGGGCGTGTCTCCGGCCATCACCAACCTCGCCGGTCAGACCGCCCTGCACCTCGCCGCCGCTCAGGGCCTGCCGCAGCAGGTGACGCGTCTGCTGGCAGCCCAAGCTCCAACCAGCACGCGTGACACCAACGGCTGGACTCCCCTGGACGCCGCCATCCACGCCGGGCACCAGGACACCATTCGGTTGCTCCTGGCCGAGCAGCCCGGCGGCCCGCATCCCGAGCGAGGCATCACCACGGCGGTCCATCAAGCCGCAGCTGCGGGGAATCTGGTCGCGCTCGCCGCTTCCCTGAATGCCACGAACCTGGAGGTCCGCAACGAGCTAGGCTTGACACCCCTGCAGCTCGCCGGGAAGTCCGGCCAACTCGGTGCGGCGGCGCTCCTGCTCGATAAAGGCGCTGACGTCAATGCCCGCAATCCCGACGGGAACACGGTGTTGCATCTGATCGTGCTCGGCCCGACGCATTGGATTGCCGGCCGGCCTTCCGCCGCTTGGGTCGAGCAGATGAAACAGGATCCGCGTAAGGAGAAATTCCTGCGCGTGTACACCACCCCCAGCGGCTACACCTCGGCCCACGAGGTAGCCCCGTCCATAGCGTTCTTCCTCGCCGGCGGCGCCAATGCTTCGGCCACCAACAACTCCGGCCAAACCATCCTGCAGCTCGCGATGAGCGAAGGGACGATGCTGTTTGACGAGGATCGCGCGGCGCTCCTGTCATTGCTGCGGCAGAGTGGCGGCAGCCTCGATCAGTTGGACGCCAGCGGCGATACCCCCTTGCATCGCGCCGCCCGCGATCCCATCAGCGGGGACAAAGCAGCCCAACTGATTGCCGCCGGCGCCGAAGTGAACGCGACCAACCGCTTGGGGCGCACCCCGCTGCACTGTTCCGTCGAACACCTCGGCGGCTGGGGAGCCGCGCCCATCGAGGAGATCCTCAAAGCCAAGCCCAACGTCAACGCCCAGGACAATGAAGGTCTGACTGCCTTGCATGTGCTGGCACTTACTGACAGCAGTTTCAAGAACGAAGCCACCCGGCTGCTGCTGGACGCCGGCGCCAAGCCGAACGTGCAAGACAAACAGGGCCGTGCGGTGGCGCATCTGCTCCTGACCGGCAAGTTCCCCTGGTACAAAGCCGACGAATGCCTTACCATGCTGCTGGGGGCCGGGGCCGACTTTTCCCTCGAGGACGATCGTGGGCAGACACCCCTCCATTACCTGGCGGCGCTCGGCCGTGACAAACCATTGTCCTTTATCCGTGGTCTCACCAACTGCTTTGCTTCGCCCAAGGCGGACATTTCGGCGCGCGATCACCAGGGGGATACCCCTATGCACATCGCCGCCCGGACCGGCACCGCGGACGTGTTCGAATGGCTGCGCGCCCGAGGCGCTAGCCTTGAGGCGACCAACAACGCCGGCGAAACGCCGCTTGGCCTGGCAGCGCACTCCACTGACCCGTTTACCCAATTCCGATTCAACTCGGACACCGACTTCTTCCGCGCGGCACAGTTGGGGAACATGGAGACCTTGACGGCCCTCTTGAAGGCCGACACTGGCTTGGTCAACCACACCAATCAGTTCGGGCAATTCCCTTTGCTCGTCGCCGTCCAGGCCCACCGCACCAACGCGGTGGCGCTCCTCGAAGCCAAGGGAGCCAAGTGGGACGCCATCACGGCGGCCATGGCGGGCCAGGCCGACGTGCTGCGCGGGATTTTGGCCCGGGAACCGCAGGCGCTGACCAATACCTACTTCGGGAGGAGTCTGCTGCATTTGGCGGCCGACGAAGGGCATGTTGAGGTCGCCCGGTTGCTGTTGGATGCCGGCAGTGGTTTGCAGGCGACTGATTCCTGGGGTCTCTCTCCGCTGGGCGCGGCCCGTTTGCGGAACCGGACGGGCGTAGCGGACTTGCTGGCGGCCCGCGGCGCCGTCGAGACCGTCTTCGACGCGGTTTTCAATGGTCACTTGCAGAGCGCCGCCGCACTGCTGGCCCGCGACAAGTCCCTCGCGCGCGCAACCAACAACTACGGCGCCTCGGTATTGGAGGTCGCCGCCCGCACCGGGCGCGAGGATATCCTCAAGCTGCTGCTGGACAAAGGGGCGCCTGCGGACTGGGTAAACCCGCGCAGTGGGCAGATGGCCCTGCACGTGGCCGCATTCTTCGACCAGGCCGGTGCCGCGGACCTGCTGATTCGGCGGGGAGCCAAGGTGGATGCGGCGGACCGATCGGGGCTTGCGCCGCTGCACCTGGCGGCAGCCCAAGGATCCAAGGACGCAGCGGCGCTGTTGCTCAAACATAAAGCCGACCCGAACCGGCGGGTGGCCCCGTCGAATGAGCAAGCGAGATACCCGGTGGGACCGAGGCAAAGTCTCGGGCGGGCCGGGGATACGCCCTTGCATATCGCCGCGTTATCCGGGCAGACCAACGTCATCCCTTTCTTGCTCAAGGCAGGCGCATCAATCAACGCCACCAATTCGACCGGAAGGACCGCCCTGGACTTGGTTAGCTTTCAGCCCATGGGTCCGGCCATGTTTTGGATGCGGCGCGGTTTTAGCACTTCCCTGAATCCGCCCGGCATCGGTGAAAGGGATCAGCCCGGTCCTCCTGGCATGTTCCCGCAACAGCGGCGGGCCGTGGCCAGCCTCCTCGAACAGGCCGGGGCCAAACGCTCGGCTGTCAGCCCGCCGGGTCCTGGGCGGCCCGGTTTCTGATCATCGGCTCGCGAAGGCCCTCGGTGACTTGCTCACGAGGGCCTTCGGAATTGTTGCCATGACGGGCGGCTTCACTCTGAACGCCGCGCCCCGTCGGCCTAGCGGTGGCCGTGACCGCCGTGGTCGCCGTCCCCATCATGGTCGTCGTCCCGGTCACCATCGTGATCTCTGCCTGTCGAGAGTGCCTTCGTGGATTTGGTTCCCGGAATTCTTCGGGGTATCCTCTTCGGCTGCCAGGGATGGGCACTCCGACCAAGCCGGAACGCACCCCGCCAGTTTATGGGCTATTGCCAAGTCGGCGAGCGGCTTCATATTACCATCCCTGTGTTAGATTGTTGTATGAATCTGAAATCCAACTCGTGCAGCTCGATATGCCGGCGCGGCACTGTTTTGACCCTTTGCCTGCTGCTCGTTGGGTCGCCTCTCTTTGCGGACAGCTTTTACCTTGCCCCCAAGCATCCCGACGGGGTCGCATTGCTGGCTCCGCCGCCCGTGCCCGGGTCTGCCGAAGAGGCTGCTGATCTGGCATCGGCCCGGGCCGTCTTCAAAGCGCGGACGCCAGCCGAAGAAGCCCGGGCCTCCAGGGACGCAAGCCTTTCAATCTTCCTATTCGCGCCCGCCATTGGACCGTTCTTCCAGCCCGGGAAGCTTCCGAAGACCGAGGCATTGTTCAAGAAAGTGAAAAAGGACATTGCGGAGCCACTCGACGCGGCAAAGGACTACTGGCGGCGACAGCGCCCTTATCAGATGAACAAGCGCCTGTCGCTGGGGCCGCCGGAATCGAGCTTCGGCTATCCGAGCGGGCATTCGACTCGGGGCACGGTTTACTCCATGTTGCTGGCGGAACTGTTCCCTGACCGGAAGGAGGCCATTCTGGCGATAGGCCGTGACATTGGCTGGGATCGGGTGCTCGTCGGCAAGCATTTCCCTACCGACATTTATGCTGGCCGTGTCCTGGGGCAGGCGATTGTCCGTGAGTTGTTGGCCAACCCGGCTTTTCAACACGACCTTGCTGAAGCGAAAGCGGAAGTGCGGGCCGCGCAACAGTGAACAACACCGAACATGCTCTCCTGCGACCGGAGCTACTTGTCACGAAAATCGGCCTCCATGTGGAACTTATGGAGGAACCGGTGGAAGAGCGGAGCAATAATCACCGCCAGGGTGGTGATCAGCGCCAGCCCGCTGAAGAGCGCGTAGCAGCCGGCGAACAGCTTCCCGGCAGCCGTTTGGAGCTGCGCGACGGGCCCCATGCCCGACAGGATCATGGCCGCGTTCAGGAACGCGTCGAGCCAAGACAAGCCCTCAAAGCCGTGATACCCAGCCATGCCGATGCTCAGTGACACCAGGGTGATGGCAAAGGCCAGGGCGAAGCTTCGGGCCACTCGCAGGTAGAAGGCGCGCCGCGGCAGCAAGGGCTTCTTTCGCTGCTCAAACATGTTGGCCGCCAGAGTAGCTTTGCCCGTCGAGGCGTCAAAGACGAAGTTGCGACCCGGCCACTGCGCGCAATTATTTTCAACTTTGATGTTGACAACACCCCATTCTCAGTTGAAACTCGTAAATACTGGCTTAGTTACAAACCATCAACCAACGCAGGCAACCACAAATGAAACGCCTAATTTACTTCGTAACACTCCTCGGCCTCGTGGCCGCAACCGGAGCCTATGCTCAAGTCAGCAGCATCAACTCGGCTGTTGTAACCTCGCGTGTTTTCAACGATATCCCCGGCGCCACGTTCACTAGCGTCAACGGCTTCTACACCTCGCTGACTGAGGCGGGCGTGAGCAAGCCGACCGCCGGCGGGCTCAACCGCGATATTTGGCAGTTCTCAAACAATGGCTCGACCGCCTACCAGTTCCAGAATGGTAACTACTTCAACGCTTCCTTCAACTTGACGTTGACCGGCAGCGGCACTTCCGGCATCGACCTGGAAGCCGGTTGGCTGTTGAGCAATCCAAGCGGCAGTATCGGCGGCGATCTACAATCCATCGTCACGGCGGCTGGAGTGGTCGTCCAATTCGGAGGGCCTTCGTATTACCCGTTCTCCCCCGCTGCAGGTGGTTTTCCCGGCGCCGGTGGAAGCGTCCCAAACTACGCATTAGGCGAAACATATACCATGGGTTTGAACTATGTCATCGACCCGAACACCGGCAGGAATGCATTTCAGTATTCCGTGAACGGGGTGTTCGCCGCATCATCGCCTGGCGACACCTACTTTGATTTAGCCGCTGGTCAATCCATCGGCAGTGCCGGCGACACGCTGGGGGGCTATTTCCAAATCGGAAACGATCCCAATAATCCGAGCAATGGCGGGACGGTACGCTTCCAGGACCTCACCATCACGGCAGTTCCTGAACCCTCCACGTTCGCACTCCTGGGTTTGAGCATTGTGGCCCTCGTGTTCCGTCGCCGCCGCTAGGCTAGCCCGCGGATTCTCACGACCTTTGCGCAGGCGCCGACCGAGGTCGGCGCCTGTTTCATTTTGGCTGCGAATGCAAAGTCCGACTGTTGGGGAGACTCTCAATAACAAGATACCTCGCAGGTTGGGATACCCTGACGGGCCGAGGACATCCCGACCCCGCGTGGAGATAGCTTGAAACCAGGAGCCAGGTCAGGGGGCGTTCTTCAGGAGATTCGTCGATGTTTTCAGTGGATTAGATCTCCGCATTCGTGGTCATTCGACGGGTCCGCCGTCGGCTCAATCGCTCATAATGATCAGCTCTCCCTCAGCCCAGAAGGAGGGCACTGTTTCGCGCAGACTGGAACACAAGTCATTTATTTCCAAGCCCTTAGAGAGCAAGACCCGGTTCTTCGCTCTTTCCGATGGAAGGGTTACTGGGCTTGCCTGATGGATGATGCGCCCAGCGGTGCCCCGGCTCTAGCCCTTTACCCGTCTCCCGCGTCTCGGCGACCCATCCGAACCCAGCTTGGCACTCCAAACAGTCGAACTTCTGGCCCCCTGTTCCTCCAACCCTGCACCAGACCGTCCCGCAGCCCCCGCCGGAGCCTCACCGTAGTACCCTCGATCTGGATCGAGGGTACTACGGTGAGGCTCCGGCGGGGCTCCGATGGGGCTACGGAGATGAGCGGGCGGTAGGGGCCGCTGCTGCCCTCCATTCCATCGAACAGCGAAGAATCCGGTTTCGGACGGGCCAAGTGCCTG
>OBLU010006071.1_pt1 | contig 10780 bp, 9 predicted proteins | sample 1518681 | NCBI WGS metagenome assembly OBLU01 (sample SAMEA3539304, study PRJEB22396) | soil metagenome | biome: tundra; feature: field; material: soil | place: USA | collected 2010-05 | depth 0.15 m
TCGAGGTAGATCCCGAGCCCGGGTAGATGAAGACTGACGGGACGAACAACAGCCCTCGGCCATCGAGCCTGACTTGGTCGTTGGGCCGCTCTCGGATTTCCACGGTGGCGTTGTGCCAGACGACGGTGCGGTGCAGCCCGGTCACGGCGCCGGCCCAGCCAACGCGGGTGAGCTGGCCGGCCCGGTGGACCACATCGCGTTCGATGATCGCCTGTAGCTGTGGCCAGTCCGGGGCGATCAGGGCCGTCCAGGCCATCTGAAGCGTGTCCGCGACCTGGTCGACGACGTCGCGGCGGGACACCTGGCGATCTGTGGCTCTGGTTCCGGGCCACACGCGAGGGCTTTGGTGATCTCGGCGCGGGCCAGTGACAGCGGTCGGTCACCGGAGCCACGGGGTGACTTGCCTTGTCCGGTGTCACGCACTGGCAGACTGGGCCGATGACTGAAGTGACCGGGCGACGTCGCATCCTCGTCACAGGCGGATCACGGGGAATCGGGGCGGCGATCTGCCAGGCGTTCGCGCAGCTCGGTGACGCGGTGGCAGTCCACTGTGGCGCAAGCCGGGATGCCGCGAAAACGCTGGTGGCGTCACTGCCCGGGTCTGGTCACGTCGTGGCCCAGGCGGACCTACGGGACGCCGACGCGGTCCAGGTGATGGTCGAAGCAGCAGCGGCGGCCCTGGGCGGCATTGACGTCCTGGTCAACAACGCCGGTGTCTTCGTGACACACGAGATCGACAAAGTGACCTACGCGCAGTGGCAGCAAGCATGGGCCGACACGCTGGGGGTCAACCTCGTCGGTGCCGCGAACGTGACGTGGTGCGCCGTTCGCCACATGCCACGCGACGGCTCAGCGCGCATCGTGAACGTCGGGTCGCGAGGGGCGTTCCGTGGGGAGCCTAGGAGCCCGGCCTACGGTGCCAGCAAGGCGGCACTCGCCGCCTTCGGACAGTCGCTCGCCAGGGCACTCGGGCCCTCTGGTGTGTCCGTGACGACAGTCGCCCCAGGCTTTGTGGAGACCGACATGGCGGCAGCGTCCCTGCAGGGCCAGGCCGGGGTAATCCGCCGAGCGGAGAGCCCACTCAACCGCGTGGCGTCGCCTTCTGAGGTGGCCGACGCCGTGGTCTATCTCGCGTCCGGGCAGGCGCAGTTGGCCTCTGGGTCGATCCTTGATCTCAACGGAGCCTCGTACCTGCGCATGTAGGTGCCTTCGAGCACACCCGTGCCGTACCGGTTGACCATCCTCAAACGAAGACCCGGTCAGCGCCAGCTTGAGCTGGGAACAGGGCCTTCACGCGTGCCCGTAGCCGGTTCCCCAACCGGTTGCTGTGACGGACGCTAGCCCTTCGCCCTTCGTCACGCCGGTCGTGAGAGCAGCTGGCAAGGCTAATTACTTTGCTCCCCGAGTGCGTGTCGCCAGTCAAGTCTCGTTCGATGTACCGAGCGGCGTCGATGGCCTCTCCATCAAGAAGTAACAGGACGGGAGGGTGGCCAGATCGCGGACTACGGGTTCTCTCGGTCGAAGACCACATGGCGGTTCAACGCTGTGTAGTTGATCGCGTCTCGGCTGGTCGCGATGGTCGCGGATCCAGCGCCAAGGCCCGCTCCCAAGCTGGCAAGCGCGGTGACTGGCGGGCTGACTTGCGGCACGTACTGCACCTACCAGCGCTCCCAAAACGAAGGAGACTGCGCCGCTCGCAGCGAGAGAGAGACTAGAGGATGGAGCAGACCCGGACAGGGGTGCTCGAGTCGGCGCCAACTCGTCCTGGAGGAGGCGTCGCGTATCCGCGAATCGACCCGGGGCGCGCTCTCCACGGAAGTCCTGGATGCAGACCATCGACGAATAGCGCCTCGAAGGCGTCCCATGCCTGTGCAGTCAGGTCGGCGCCTCCTCCGTCTCATGGGATGCCCGGAGCGAATCAAGGATCTGCCCCGTGCAGCGAGGGTGCTCGGCCGGCACCCAGTGAAGCGTGCGGATGTCCGCCGTCACAAGCTCGTCGACGTTAGGGGAGAATCGGCGGATGGAGCAACGCTGGGACTGGGGCCGACGGCGCTCGCTACATACCTGGCACAGGATCATCGTCCTGTTGGTAGTCGAGAGCGCGGCGGTGGTCAACATAGTCGCGTGCGTGAGCGCGCTCGTCCGCCACGACACAGACCTGGGACTTTTACCGGCCCCGTCGCTGTCGCATTGACGCTCGCCGTGTTCGGGGTGAGCAGAGCCACTACCGGCGCCGCCGGGCGAACCGACCAGCGAGTCAACGGGCGACCAGCCGCCCGCACCTGAGCACCAACGAGGACGGGAGCGCGCCACTGAATCTGGAGTTCCTGCTGCCCGTGGGTCCCTGTTGCCTCACGTCAATACCTCCGGGAGACTACCTTCGTTGCCTCCTTTGAAATCCTCCGCCGGGCGGTGGCGCTCCAGGGCGTGTTGACTGCCGGTTTGGAGGGGGTGCCTTCGCCTGAGTGAGGACCTCAAGCTGTCCGGTCAGAGCCAGAATCTGTCACTAGAGGGCTGCCGGCTTGATCCTTCTGAACGCGGCGTTCATCGTGATGATCGGCCTGGTGCCGACGTCCTTATGGGCTACCGCTCGGCGAGTGCGCGGTAGCGCCCGCAGGCCAATCAACTGTTACGACGGTCAATACCCACGGACCGGCGTGCCGGTCACCGTGCCAGTTGCCGTCGTGAGACACGATGGGCCGGTGATAACCGGACTCTTTGCTGTGGCCGTGCAGTCTGCTCCCGGTGCCATGGACGCACTGAACCCCGCCGCCCCCCACGCCTTCGGAGTCGACCGCGCTGGCGCGGTGATAGCTCTCATCTTCGCCCTCTCGCTCGCGGCGATGATTCTCGGCGGACACCTGAGAGCGTCACTTAAGCGCAGCCGTGCCGGCAAGGACCACTGACCAGCCGGGTGGGGCATCATCGGTGCAAGGTTGGAGGCTGCGAAGGCGTTATTTGGAAGACCCGACGCGGCGGAGCGCGATCTTGGGTTACGTTTCGTCGCGTCGGTCGTAGCCCTGCGGTGAGGTCGGTTGCGCTGGCGAGGTTGTCCGTCGCGTTCTGGTGCAGGTGGCATCCGCACGGGACCCACTTGAACTACCACCTCACCCTTGACTCCCCGATCAGGTGGCTTCCTGGTCATACGGTGTGGGTTTGTCCGGGTCATGGCCATTGAAGGATGAGGGTGCCTTGAAACCACCGGGCTGGCCATCACCCGGCTGGCCATCATCGGACCCGTTATCTAGGAGAGCCTCCCGAACAATCCGACGAGGGTCGTACTGCCGGGGGTCGTACTGCTTCCAGTCGACCTCGTCGAAGTCCGGCCCCATCTGCTCATGCAACTGAACCTTGGCCGTGTCCGCCAGAGCCCTGAGTTGTTTGATCAGTTTGGCAAGCTTGGCGGCGTACTCCGGCATCTGCTTTGGGCCGATCACGAATACGGCGACGACCAAGAGGAGCATGAACTCCCCGCCATTGATGCCGAACACGTCCACCTGTGGACCTCAATGTCTTGCGAAGGGGCGGCCAGTTGACCGTTTGCGGAGTCGTCCTGATGGTTTACTCGACGCCTCCGCGACGGACGGTCCACTCAACCTTAACGCCGACCGATCAAGTCAGCCGCGAGTCACAAGGAGAGTACCCGCACCTGGTTTGTGGCCGCGAACTGCAGACAAGGGAGCGATCGTCGTCGGGGTGGTGGGCGCCCGGATCATCTGGGTCGTGTCCGTCTGAACCCGCCGGCGCCTTGCCTATCGCCAAGACCGGGCTGCTGTGCCGGCCGACCCAGCATCGATTCAAACGGGTGCCGCTGCGGATGTGGTGGGCGCGCTGGTCAAGAAGTTGAGCACGATTTGAACGGGCGTGGCGGCCAACACGAAGGCCGCCAGCTCAGGCAAGGCTTGAAACATGACCCGGCCGACAGTCCCGCGATCCCTGAGGCCAGGATCGCCCCGGTCGAAGCACCACTGGCCGCCACGCCCACCACCAGGCCGGCGGCACCAGCTCGCTGTTTGCGCTCTGCGGGGCCGCGCGAAGCCAACCGGCCCGACCGGCCTTGTGCCCCAAGGAGTGCCCCGCCAGTACATCGAAGAAAGCTCTGGCGACTAAGTCCGGACGTTCCGATTGCGGCCAGGACCCGTCGGCGTGGCCGATCTGGTCACCCTAGATCCCCTACAGCCGCGACAGAATCGCGAACAGGCTTCGGGGTGAGCCGGTTCTAGTGGGTGCCGAGCTGGACCGCTTTGACGATGAGCAGCACGGCACTGATCACGAGGTAGACCCGCAGTGTGAGCATTCCCAGTTTGAGGCCGGGTGACCACTGGACGGGTCGCAGCAGTGCCAGCTGCGGCATCCGCCATGTCAGCTTCTCCCGCTTGTCGATGGCAGGTTGGGGGGTGGCCGGCTGGCCTCGCCGGTGCACGATGGCCAAACCGACCACGGCCAGACCGCCCAGGACCGTGAACGCGACAGCCAGGTACACGGTGACCAGCGTGACGTTCAGCCCGGGGAACAAGGTGGTGGCCATCAGCACACCCGACAACAGCAGCAGGACCGCGATGATGAGCGCGGCCAGGGCGTTGAGCCACCTTGAGTTGACCCAGGGGCCCAAGACTTCTCGGTCATTGCACAACAGCAGCAGGAAGACGCTCGCGCTGGGCAGCAGCAGCCCGGCCAGGGCTTGAACGCTGGTCGTGATCAGGCCCAGCGGGGCTCCGGGGATCAGCACCACTGCGGCAGCCCCGATCACCAGGGCGCTGAACATGGCATAGAACGGCTTGGCGTCGCGCAGCCCGCGGTGCAGTGAGTGGCGCATGTTGAACATGTCACCGAAGGCGTATGAGGTGGCCAGGGTCACCGCCGCGGCGCCGATGATGGACGCATCCAGGAGCAGGATCGCGTACAGCGCGCCTAGCAGCCGGCTGTGCTGGGCCAGCAGCTGCGCGACGCCACCGGCGTCGGTGAAGTTGCCGGTCTGCCCGGTGCTGACGGCCGCCCAGGTGGCGGTGATGATCAGCGCGCCAGCCCCGGCCACGACGACGAAGGAGCCCAGCACGGTGTCGGCGCGTGCGTAGCCGATGAACCGCGGGGTGATCCGTTTGTCGATGATGTTGGACTGCTGGAAGAACAGCTGCCACGGCGCGACTGTGGTGCCCACAATGGCGATGATCAGCAGCACCGCGTTACTGCTGATCCCGCCTTGGATTCCGGGCACCACAAAGTGGTTCGCGGCCGATCCCCGGCTGGGATGGGAGAGCAGCAGCATCGGGATCTGGACGAGGGTGACGGCGATGAACGCGAACATCGCTCGTTCCCACCGGGCGAAGGATCCTGAGGCGGTGATCGCGATCAGTGCTACAGCGGCCAGCGGCACGACCAGGTAGGGGGACAGGCCGATGTAGCTGGCGGCCAAAGAGACCCCGATGAACTCGGTGGCGATCGTCAGAAAGTTCAGGACGAACAGGTCCCCGACACTGAACCAGCCCCAGCCTTTGCCGAACCTTTCGTTGATCAGCCGGGCGTGTCCCACCCCGGTCACCGCGCCCAGGCGGACCACCATCTCCTGGTTGACGATCAGCACCGGGATCAGCAGCAGCAACACCCACAGCAGGCTGTAGCCGTAGTTCTGTCCCGCTTGTGAATAGGTAGACACGCCGCCGGCGTCGTTGTCTCCGACCATCACGATCAGGCCCGGGCCCAGGATCGCGGCAAAGGTCAGCAGTCGCCGTTTCAGGCTTGTACGCTCACCGGAGTCCGCGATCCGAATCGTGCCCAGCGCGCCCTCGATATCGCCGAGGTGTGCGCTGTCGAGCACCGCCGAGGGTGCGGCGAGCACCGACGGCTGCTCGGAGCTTTCGCTGTCCGGCTCGGTGCTCGGATCTGGCTCGACGCTCATCACTGCTCCTCAGCGCAGACAGGAGCCCATCGGCGAGCCCCGGCGCAGCACTACCGGCGGTGAGCAGCAGGTGGACAGGACGACAAGATGGGCAGGAAAAGGGACGGGGAGGGCCAACTAGGACCACTCGAATCCACGAGCCTCACCCCCTGTTGTGACTGTTGCACGACGATGTTGACGCCATGATCGTAACCGGGCTGCGGGCACCGATGAAACTGGCGTGTAAGGGCCCGCCCGGGGTCATGCCGTTACCGCCCCGAAGAGGGGACACTGGCTCCTTCGCCCTCTTCGGCGTCGGGATGCTGGGGTCGTTCGCGGCGGCGCCAGTCATCGGGGATCGTCGCCTCCAGAACATCATCGAAGGTGATCACCCCGAGAAGTCGACGCTGCACGTCGACGACAGGGACCGTGACCAGGTTGTAGTCAGCCATCAGCAATGCGACCCCGACGATGTCGGTGTCGGGCCCCACCCGCACCGGTTCGGTATCCAGGATGTCGCGCAGCGGTTGGGTCGGGTCGGCTTGGACCAGCGTCACCAGGGCGGTCAGGCCGGCCAGCCGGCCCGCGGCGTCCACCGCGTGCACCGTGTTCAACGCCTCGGGCTGCACAAGGGTGGCCTGGGCGACCGCGGCCAGCGCCTGTCCGACGCTCACGTCGAGCGAGACCGCCACGACGTCGAGGTTCATCACCCCGCCGGCACTTTCCGGGTTGAACCCCAACAACGTGAGGACCTTGGTCCGCAGCGCCAAGGGCATCGCTTCCAGTACCGGGTCGCGTCGTTTCTGTGGGAGTTCGGCCACCGCATCCGCGGCGTCATCGGCGCGCATATGACTGAGCACGTCGGCGACCTCGGCATCGCTTCGATCACCGAACAGCCGCGTCGCGGTATCGGGTTCCAGCTCTTCGAAGACGTCGGCTTCCAGCTCAGGATCACTGTGAACCTGCTGCAGTATCTCCTGGCCTTCGACCCGGTTGGCCTGCTCGATCAGGTCGGCGATCTGGGCGGCCTTCATCTTGCGCACCCCAAGGAATCCCCCTCGAAGCCGCGTGCTGGGAGTATGGCCGATCAGGGCTTCGAAATCCTTCCAGTCCCGAGACGAATGGCCCGCGCCCCGGGCCACCAGTCCGAACAGGCGCGCGGGGCGGCGAGTGTCCAGACACCAGACCTCCAGGCCCTCCGCAGTGGGCCGCAGCTCCACGTCGTAAGCCCGCCGCAGCTCGGCAGTGGCAACATCTATCAGGCGGTGTCCTAGGATGTCGGTGCGCAGAAGCAGCTCGCCGTCGCGACGTTCAAAGCCGCGAAGGTCAAGGCGATCAATACCCAGCACCGCACTTTGCTCGTCCAGCTGGGCGAGCTGAGCCGCGGCGACGAACAGCCGAGCGGACCCCACGCGCGTGACCAGGCCGATTACCAGCGGATACCCTCCGGCCCGTAGCCGGACCACCACATCCTCCAGTGGTCCTACCGTCTCACCGGCGCTCGTAAAGATCGGCAGCCGCAACAACTGAGATAAGTGCACGCCTGACAGCCTAAAGGGTTGGCCTATATATTCATGTGGTTGGCCACGAGGCACCAGCAGTGCTCCAATGCAGCCACCAGGACCCGTCCCGGCTCGGATCCAGGGGTGTGTCCGCGCTGGCGCGACGTACCAGAGCACGATCCTGGCGTGGGTCAGCCCGACCAGGGGCGCACCCGCCCAGCCGACGATCGCGGCGATCATCAGGCGAGGGGCGTGACTCCTAGCAGGAACGGCCACGTCCCAGCCCAATAGCGACGATGAGCCAGACCACGGCGGCCATCCCGGCCACCAGCACGATGCTCGCCGTATCGTTCGCGAGGCTCTCATGGACGAGGGTTCCGACGATGGCCAACCAAGGCGTGGATCGCCCAGACCTTCCTGCGGCTCGTATTGTTACCGATCATCATTGTCGGGCAGAACGTGCAGGCCGCCGCGGCCGACGCGCGGTCCCTCGCGACGTACAACGACGCGTCGGCCGTGCTGGAGGAGGCCAGGCAGATCCAGGGCCACCTGAAGGTCCAGGACGATGCGATCCAACAGATCTTGGCGACGATGTCCGCCGCGACGGCTTCGAAGCCTTTGGAGATGCCGACAGGCCGAGGGCAAAGTGAAAGCGAGTCGCACCGGGTCTGAAGGTCCCGTCACACAAGACGATGGGGTCGCATGGGGGCGAGGAAACTCGAAGGAATTACGCTGGCGGAGGGCTTGGTTTGCGGGATGGGCCAGTTCTTGGTCATGAGTGACATACCCAGTGGTGACGACGACCAAAGCGATCAATGAGACGACCCCAGCGATCAATGAAACGCATGCGAACAGGGCGAAGCCCCATGGAACAGCATCCGTCGAAGGTTGACTAGCCCGGTGGGCCTTACGTCAGCTTCGTTCGTCTCCAATCTCTGTGTGAGAAGGGAAAGACTTTGTCGCCAAGGAAGGTCTTGGAGGGTGTTGCCAAGGCAATCGCCGTTACGGTCCTGAACCTCGCGCATCTGTTCAGCTCGGACGTCGTGGCCGTCGGTGGCGCGCTGGGCCGCAACCTCGATCTGTTCGGCTGGCAGGTCAACGCTGCATTGGAACGGTACGGCCCATGGGACCTGGCCGCATCTGTCGTGGTCACCCAGGCATCGCTTGGCGACGACAGCGGTTTGGCGGGAGCCGCCGGCTGGAGCGCGGCGACCGGGTTGTCCCGATGAGCGGGCGACAGCTCGTGCTCGTTCGCCATGGCGAGACCGAGTGGAGCCGCTTGGGGCGCCATACCGGACGGACCGATATCGCACTGACCGAGCTCGGGGAGAGCCAGGCGGACGCGCTCGGGCTGATGCTGCGTGGCCGGCCGCTTGCCGCCGCTCTGGTCAGCCCCCTTCAGCGTGCGACCGAGACCCTTCGCCGCGCCCGCCTCGACGTAGCGGAGGTGCGGGTTCTCCAGGAGCTGGTCGAATGGGACTACGGCGACTACGAAGGTCGTACGACGGAGGAGATCCGAGGAAGCGTGCCCGACTGGACGATCTGGAACGCACCCGTACCCGGTGGTGAGACGGCGGCAGAGGTCGCAAGAAGGGCTGACCTCGCCATCGGTAGGGCGCTGAATGAGGGCGGTGACGTGGCGATCTTCGCGCACGGGCACCTGCTTCGCGTGCTCACCGCTCGCTGGCTTGGGCTCAATGCGTCGGCCGGGCGACACTTTGCTCTGGCCACCGGGACCGTGTCGATACTCGGGTATGAGCGCGACACCCCTGTCATCCTCCGGTGGAACGAGGCGTGTCACCGCCGAGACCTCGACACGGCAACGGCGGACGCCACGTGATGCTGATGGGACCAATGTTGCCGTACGTCAAGGAGGTCGCGCGCGGGTCCTGGCCGCCCGCGCGACCCCCTGACGGCTCTACTCAACATCAGCAACGATCACGACATTCGTGTGCCGCCCATCCCCAGCCGAGCTGGTGAGCACAGGAGGCAAGGGGTCGAACTGAGAAAGAGTCGCCAACTACCTCACCACCGTCGGTCACACCCCGGGCCATAGAGGGATTCGACGCTGACCTCGCCGCGATGGAGAAGGCGGACACGTTCGTCTTCGTGCTGCCGTGGGGCAAGTCTGTCCACCTCGAGCCGGGCTGGGCTGTCGGCGCGGGCAAGCGCAAGGCGATCCTGCTGGAGGACCGGGTTGAGCGCGAGTTGATGTACAAGATGGTCGACCATTTCTCGCCAAATCTCGGACCTCTTGGCGTGGATGGGCCATCGGTCATGACCGACCCGAACCCAGTCCATCGGGAGTGAGTTGAACCATGTGTTGGTGGGTTGGAAGCAGATGAACGGGCCCACGTCTCGACGACAGCGGAGGTTCCGACGTATTTGTGACGACGTGACCAAGTGCGATGCGACCCCGATGTGCCTGCCTGAGACTTCGAGATTGTCAGTCATCAGGCGGCGGTGGAGTGAGGCGGTACTGCTGGGTTTTCCATCCTCGCAGCCGATGCACCTTGGGGATCAGCCATCCGTGCACAATTGGATGCCTCTTCGCCAATAGTCCAGCAGCGCGTTCGGATTCGAGACCTTCGAGCAACGTCGCTTGCGCGTTCACGGCGACTGTCGGCGCCGAACCCACCGTGACAGACATCACCCAGTCAGCGCCCGCAAGCCATCGAACGGCAACCGGCGATCAGAGACGGGCCCTCGGCCGCGGGCGTCCTATGGTCACCGAAAGCGGAACGGTCAACGGAGCACGCGTAGCCCCTCCTCAAAACCCCGAGCTCTTCCCGCACCCCGATCCCGTTGCGGTGATGGTCGGAGTCTTTGGCACAGCTGAATGCTCCATCGGCAGCCCCCGCTGAAGTTGCTGATGTGGGGCAGTGGCTGGCGTGACTGGGACCGCGGATCCGGCGGCGAGCGCATCACCCTCGGGGGTTGCGGCGCCGATACTGCGTCAAGCGGGGCGGCCGCAGGAGTGGCAAGTGCCCTGATGAGTGTGGTCGCGTCGCTATACCGTGACAGCATTCATGAACACGAGTTGGGGGCTGGGCACCGAACGGCGCCTGCAATCAGTGACTCGTAGGAGCTGAATTGAGCGACGACAATACCCAGGCCCATGTCCGGGCCGGCGAGCCGATGACGGTGCGGTCTGCGGCCCGACGACGCGCTCGCGCCGTGACGTTATCGGTCGTTGCCCTGGTGCTGCTGTTGGTGCTCTCCTTGGTGGGTTACGCAGGGTTCGAGTACTTCAACCTCACGACCGGGATCAAGAGGTCGGACATCCTTGGGGGCCAGGGGTCGACGAACGGTGACACGAACATCCTGATCATGGGGTTGGACAGTCGCCTGGATGAGAACGGCAACCCGTTGCCGGCCGCGATCTACAACGCGCTTCACGCAG
>OBLU010006073.1_pt1 | contig 10776 bp, 5 predicted proteins | sample 1518681 | NCBI WGS metagenome assembly OBLU01 (sample SAMEA3539304, study PRJEB22396) | soil metagenome | biome: tundra; feature: field; material: soil | place: USA | collected 2010-05 | depth 0.15 m
CCCGCTGGCAGAAGAATGTGTTGGCTAATTGCAGCGCGATCTGCCCGCTATCCGGCCGATCCTGTAGCGCTTTAATAAACGCCGGTTCGGCCTTGGCGCACGTCGGCCCGTCCTTGGGGTTCGGCTTGAGAATCGAAAGCCCCGGGTACAGCGCAATCTGCAACAGCGCCCCATTGGCCGTATCCTGCATAGTCTTGAGTCCCTGTGTCCGCTGCTCGTCCGTCATCGTCACAAGTTTATTGTCGGGCGCGAACCACTCCTTGGCGTAATCCAGCAGGACCTGCGCCACCTTCGCACCGGTATCGAGTTGGTCCGGCGTCGGGCTTCCAGTGCTGGCAACCTGCGCCGCGCTGACTACCGCCAGGAACAGAGTCGGCAGGATTATCGGACCGCTGGTTAACTTCTCTTTGATGCCGGGCACGTCGCCCGCAATCAAGCCCTTGACGGCATCCAGAGCCTTCCCCGGCTGCCCAGCTCCAGCGTAGCCCTGGACATAGTAAGCATCGCGCTCGTCTTTGTAATCCGTGTTTGGATATTTCTGCATCCAGGTGTCCAGATCCGTCAGGAGCTTCTTGTAGTTCGGGGCCGTGGGATTGGCGTCCTTGATGACATCGTTATAGATGTCGTACTCGCCGTTATCCTTGACCCCTTTCTGCTTTTTCGCCGGCGCGTCCTGTTTCGCGGGCGCATCCTGTTTCGCGGGCGCGTCCTGGAGCGCCGCCACAGCGTAATGCGCGTTCACCAGCATGACTGCCGCGCCCAGTACCGCCACCGCCGCCATCTTGCTCCAGGTCCTCAAGTATTTCTGCACGTGAGCCTCCTACCTATTTCCCTATGAAATCCCCAAAAAACAAGGGGTCGCCGATCTGTTTGCCCGAATTCCTGCCGTTCCCCCAGCACACTTGCGCCCGGTGGACTCTTGCGGAGTATAGCCGAACCGCCATCCTGGCGCAACTCATTAGACTCCGTTTCGATCTCGCTGGTGCCATGGCTCGAAACATTCCTTCGCCAGTGGAACAGACCTGCCGCGTCCGGCGCCCGGCCAAGCACTCCCGAATCACAAATCATAGCAGATCACGCTATCCTGGAGGCTTCTTTTCGGAGAATTCACGCTACCGTGTCCGGACGGCATCGATGGCGGCAGTGTACATGTCGCCGCAATACACCGTCACGGCAAGTTCGACGGGTTGATCGTTAGCCGCATAGCTCATGCGCTTGATCACCAGCAGGGCTACCGCGCGGTCGAGCTGCAGCAGCTTTTTTTGACTGGCGTCGGGCATGGCGGCGGAAATCTCTTCACGGCATCTGACAAGCCGGATTCCGTAGCTTTCTTCCAGTATCCGGTAGAGGGAGGCGCCTTGCAGGTCGAACTCCTGCAGCCGTGGCAGGAGGTGCTCGGGAAGTTCCACGGTTTCAATCGCGATCGGCACATTGTCGGCGAGGCGGAGCCTCTGGATTTCGTATACCTTCTGACCTTCCGCGAGGGCCAGGAATTGCTGCGTTCGTGAACCCGGCTGCTTCACCCGGAGCCGCAGCACGCGCGAGGAAGCCGTCTTACCCCGAGCCGCCATCTCTTCACTGAAGCTGCGCATCTCCGGCAGGTTTTTTTCCAGGTGGGGCTGGGCCACGAAGGTTCCCCGCCCGCGGTGGGATTCGATGAGCCCATCGCGCTCCAGCAACCCGTAGGCGTGGCGCAGCGTCATTTTGCTGACTCCAATGCGCTCGCACATCACACGCTCAGGCGGGAACGGGGCGCCGGGCGCCAGGCACAATTCACGCAGCAGCGCGCGAATGGAGTCTACGATTTGCGCATAGACGGGAATGGGGCTCTTCTTGTCAATCCGAAGAGCCAGCAAGGCTTCGATCGAGCTGATGCCGGTGATCATGCACTCTTCCCTGGTTCAAACCACGATGTCACAATTCCCACTCCGAAAGTGACCACCGTCCCGATAAGCACATACCACGTCCACGCGACGGGCGTGCGGAAGTGAACGAACAGAACCGCGCCGAGCCCGGCCACCACTCCAACCATGGCGGCACTCTCACGCGGCTTCTTGGTGAGCACTCCGAGCAGAAAGACGCCCAGCAGCGCGCCCCAGGGGATGGAAGCAATGGTCAGCCCGGCTTCCAGCACCGAATGGGAATGGCGCGCCACGATGGCAATGGCCAGCAGCACCATGCCCCAGACAACGGTGGCCACCTTTGCCTGGCGCAGCGAACGCAGCTTTAGAAAATCCATCACGGTGGTGGAGGAAAGCGAATTCAAGGCGGCGCCCAGGTTGCCCATCGCGGCCGCTAGAATGGCCGCGACCGACAGCCCGGCTATGCCCCTCGGCAAGTTGTTCCACAGAAACGCGGGATAGATCCGGTCATGTTGTGGAGGTACCGGCAGGTGCATGTCTCCGTAGTAGACAAAAAGCATCAAGCCGATCAGCAGAAACAGCGTGAACTGAAACGCAATCACAACCCAGCTCGCCAGCAGCGCCGCGCGGCTCTGGCTCATGTTACGGGCGCTGAGCAGCCACTGCACCATAAGCTGATCCGTGCCGTGGCTGGCGGTAGTGAGGAAACATCCGCCGGCGACTCCCGCCCAGAAGCTGTAGGGCCGCGAAAAGAATGCCATGGTGGGCGCGAACCGGAAATCGAAGATCGTGAGTTTATGGAGCGGACCGGCCACCGCTACGACGTGCGCCCAGCCTCCTGGAATCTTGTCCAGAATCACAAAAAAGCTAACCACGGCGCCGGCTACGTACAGGGTCATCTGCACGACCTCGGTCCAAATGACCGCGGTCATCCCGCCCTGGAAGGTGTAGAAAAGCGACAAGACGGTAATCAGCGCGATGGAAGCGACTTCGTTGGTGCCGAGCACGATGGAGACGACAATGGAGATCGCGAAGACCCGCACGCCTTCGGCCAGCGCGCGCGTGACCAGGAATATCGAGGCGGTGAGTTTGCGGATTCGCTGGCCGAAACGGCGGCCCATCAGTTCGTACGCAGTGAACATCTCACCGCGGAAGTAGTGTGGTATCAGCAGGAGGCAAATCACGATGCGAGCCAGCAGATAGCCCATCACGATTTGCAGAAACCCCAGGTTTCCGTTGAAAGCCAGTGCGGGCGTTCCCACAATGGTCAGGGTGCTGGTTTCCGCCCCGACAATGGCGAGGCTGATGGCCCACCACGGCGCTTTCCGGCCGCCCAGAAAGTAATCGCGCAGGCTCTTGTGTTCGGTGTGAAAGTGGGCGCCGAACCACGTGATACCCGCCAGGTAGATCAATATGATTGCGAGATCGAGATAGTGCATTAAACTTGACCGGAGTCATCGGGCCGTGTGCAATCGGAAGTCAACGGCGGACGGCCACCACTTCGACCTCGCGTGGGGCGATGGTCCGGTGCGCCCCCTGAAAATTCAATTGGACCGTGCGATAAGAACTGTTAAACAGTGTATACACCGTTTCCCCTCCGCCAACAAAGCGATTGACCAGAATAGCAGGATCGGGTGAGCTTACCAGCGGGTCGGCGGCGCCGCGGAAGGCGGCTGCATGTTCCTTGAGCTCCCGGCGTGCCCGTTGAATAAAGGCCAGCAGGTCGTCTCCGTACCAGGTGTCGGAACGGCCTTTTAGCCACATTCCATCTCCATGCCAGAGCGCCAGCCGAAAGTTTTCGGCCGAAAAGCTTCGCGGATAGATCCCGCTGGTGACCATTTCCCAAACCGGCAGGTCCGGAAACACGAACCGCCAGAGATTCAACCTGACGGATTCCGGCTGGGGCGTTGTGGTGCGCGGCACGGCATAGCAGAATGCCGCGTCAAAATAGGGCGCCGCAGCGTCCACTGGATTGCATTCCGCATAAATGATGGTGTCGGCCATGCCGGCCGAATCGAGCGCGCGCCTCACCGTCTTGGCCACGGCAATCTCGCCGGCCACCGGTCCGATGCCGGGTTGGTGGCCATGCTCCGTGGAGTAGCACTGTCTTCCCTCTGTGCGGCAACCGAATTCATCAAGGTAGACGGCTTGCGCGCCGACTTGGCGCGCTACCGCGGCCATGCGTCCCGCGAGGTAGTTCTGCCACTCCGGAACGTGGGGGCAAACAAACAGTTCGGGGCTCCCGCCGGGCCACCACACACCCTGGCCGTCTTTCCCGACGAGTTGCCATTTCGATCCGAACTGGCTGCCCACGGAAGAGTTCTTGTCAATCAGATACCCCTCGAAATACAGACCGGTGGCTATACCTTGCCGGGTTGCCTGGTCGATATTGCGGCGCAGATCGTCCGGTCCACCCAGTTCGATGGGGTAGTCACCCACGCGGCCGTACCTGTTGGAAAGGGCCCAGCCGGAGATGTCAATCAGATCGATACCGCCGAAGGCCTTGGCATCCTCGATCAGCTTGCTGAAGGAATAAACTTTGTGCGCCTGATCGAACAGCAGGTCGGTTCCGCCGACGGGATAATCGCGGCGGGCATAGGGCGCCGATGGCAGCCATTTACTGCGCACACCCGCGCGGCGATACCAGGAATGCACCCAGTCCCGATACGCCTGAAAGCCCTCATGCCAGTCGCCGCCGTGAAAAACTATGGACGCGTCGGGAGCGCGGAAGTTTTCGCCGGGAGCGAGGCGCACCGTGTATTCCACTTCGGCTTGGACCGTGGCGCCATTCTTGCTCAGGCGGAAGGTTTTCAGTTGGCCGGTGGTATCGTGCACCACTGTGCATACGCCACGGTTGGCGGCCGGCGCAAAAACATCCACGAACTGCAACAGGAAGTCGGGACCATAAGCCGCGGAGAGCGTGGTGGCGGCACGCCCGATGTTGGCGGCCTTGCTGGGGAACACGTAATAAACGTCGTCGGGATCCTGGGAAGCGACGGCCGCCAGGGACGGGAAAACGACTTTCAGCTCCAGCGCGGCTTTGCCGGTATTGGTGACGGACAGAGTCAATAGCTTGCCCTGGGGCTGTTCGGTACATTGGTAATCGGTATGCACGGCGCCGGCGTCCACAGGCGATCCGTTGCTTGTTTCGACGCGGAACCATCGCGACGCCGCCAGGTCCACCGGAGTCCCCTGGCGAGCCTGCGCCGGCGGCGCCGCGGGGGCTAGCGGCGGGGTTGCGGACGTGAGAGGATCTCGAGACAGTCCCGCCGCATACAGCACGAACTGCGCATGAGGGCTGGTATCCAACAGATCCACCGACGCCAGCTTGCGCCGCGGGTCCAGCGCCAGGGCGTAGAGTCCGGGCTGGCGGTTGAGCAAGGCGTGGCGACTCTGGCCGGCCAACAGGGGGAATTGTTTCTCGGCGGCGGCCGGACTGCCGGCATAGCGGATGACGGCTACCACCTGAGTGGTCTCGCTGCTCTCCCTGACGCGCCACTGGTCGGGCGGTGTGTCCGCAACGAAATTGGACAGTCCGGCAAAGTGCGCCATCAGATTCAAGTAGAGAGTGGGGCCGCTGAGACCGGCGCCATCGATATGGATGCTTTCGCGGCCGCGCAGCGAAGTGGCCGGGAACCCATCGCAGGATAGCGGGCTGGCAGCGTGAAGCATCCTGGCGCCGGCGGGAAGCGACACGGTTTTAGCCGCGGCAGCGCAGGGAAAGACACCCGGCTCCGCGCGGAATTCCAGATGGTCCACATTCAGGTGGGCGCCGGCGGGCAGGACGAAGATGAGCTGGTCCATCTGGGCCGTTCGGATTCTGGGCAGAAGGTCCACCTGCAACTCATGCGGGGCGCCATCGGCCACCAAGTCTCGCGCGAGCACGGCTGTCACCAGTCCGCCGCTCACGAAGGGATTCTCGGGGTTGTTGCCGCCGGGAGTCACAGGGCCAACGCTCCCGGGCCGCAAAAGCAACACCGCTCGGTCGCTGGAGTTCAGGCCCGATGCCCGGTAGCGCAGCACCAGCCGATGATAGTCGTAGACCCAGATCGGATCCGTGGAGTGTCGCCATTCGCCGGGACCGGTGTAGGTGAGGTCTTGCAGTCTGAATCCCTGCAACACCTCGTCCGAGGAGGCGGAGTTGGTGGCGGCGCGGGAGCCGGCAGCGAGACACGCGACCAGCACAAACGCCGTGCGAAATTGTGAGTGACTGCGCATGGCACTAAAACCCCGAGTTGTCGACGCGGACGGCGCGACGGGAACGGTGCGGCCGGGTTCCTCTAGAATCGCAATTTGAAACCGAACTGGAGGATCCTCGACGGAGCAGCCGCGGTCAGCACACCGAATGTGGAAGAATTCGCCGTCACCGAGAGCGTGCTGAAATTGACCCAATTGCAGATATTGAAGGCCTCGGCGCGAAACTCGCTGTCCAGCCTTTCCTTGATGGTGAACTTCTTGATGATCGAGAAGTCCAGGTTCTTTTGACCCGGCCCGGCGATGATGTTTCGGCCGGAAGTGCCGTAATACCCCAGGGGCTGCAGAGGGAAGCAGGTGGTGTTGAACCAGTGCAGGCGGGTCCGCTGGTCGGACGGAATATTACCGTCGCAAATCCGGTTGGGGCGGTCGGTGCTTCCGGAGGTCAGGCTTTGATTGCCGGATACCACCGCGGTCCACGGAGTCCCCGTCGCCGCGGTGAGGATACCCTGCATCTGCCAGCCGCCGACCAGATACCCGGCCGCCTTCGAGGTGTTGAAATGCCTGCCCGGGCCGAACGGAAGATCATAGTTGGCGGAAATGGTAAGATGCTGCCTCTGGTCGAAATCCGAACTGGCCTTCTCAGCGGCAAGGTTGTAGCGGTTCTGCGGTTCGAACTGCTCGGTGCTGGCGGCCGGTCCGGGCGTGTCATCGAGGGAATGGCCGTAGGTGTAGCTCGCCAGGAAGGCGAATCCCGATCTGATTTGCTTCCGGAGTACGGCCTGAAGCGCGTTGTAGCGCGAATCGCCATGGGCGAAGGTAGTCAGAAACGTGCCGTATTGGGGATAAGGCCGGAAGTAAGGGGCCACCGCCGTGCCGGGCAAAGCTCCCGTGTTCACCCATTCCAGGTTGGTGAGATTGGTCCCCTTGCTCCCCAGGTAGGTCAAGTCGGCCATCATGCTGCCGGGCAGTTGTTGTTGCGCGCCGAAGCTCCACTGCTGGACGTACCCGTTTTTGTAGTCCGGGGAAAGGTTTCTTCCACCGATGGTGCCGCCCGATTGCGAAGACGGGAATGGGGAACTCAGATTGAGCAGCGCCCCGGTAGCCGCGTTGGCGGTGAAGGTCTGGTCGATGCGGTAGGGCGGAGCGTTCCATGCCAGGAAGACCGCGTTCCATTCAGCCGTGGTGAAATACATGCCGTACCCGCCTCGGATTACGGTCTTGGCGCGGCCGGTCGGATCCCAAGCGAAGCCCAAGCGCGGGCACCAGTCTCTGAGGTCGTACGGATAGAGCGAACGGTTCTGCCGTCCGGTCAAGCCGTTGTTGGCATCGCCGGACAAGATGAAGGTGCCATTCTTCGCCGTAGTGTTGACCCCATCGGGGACAAAAATACTCTCGCGATTCTGCTTGTCGACGAATGGCTGTTGCAGCTCCCAGCGGATACCCATGTTCAGCGTCAGGCGGCGGCCCACCTTGTACTGGTCGGACACATATCCGCCCAGAAACACCGACCGGGCGTCGGCCCGTGGTATGCCGAGCGAGCCGGGAATGGTGGAAGTTGTGCGCACGGCGGTGGCGGGCTCGCCGAGCAGGAAGTCGGGCAACGCGTTCGTAAAATGCGTCAGGAAATTGGTGAATGTGAAGCTTCCGCGGTTGAAGGCTTCCACGCTGATATCGTTCATCTGGAGGGGGCGGATATCCACCCCGACTTTGAGCAAATGGCTGCCGGTCAGTTTCGAGATGTTGAAGACGATCTGCTCGTTGTTTTCGGCGCGCGTTTCGGGAGCCTGCGCCAGGTCGCCCAGCGTCGTCAGCCCGGTGATCGCCATACTGGGATAGCCGTCCAGGGGGAGTGGCAGCTTAAAGATGCCCTGGATGTTCAGGATTGAAGTGCCGGCGAACTGGCCGATCTGCTGGGAGCTGTCGAAAGCCGCCTGCCGGTTGAAGCCGACGCGAAATTCAGTCAGCAGTGTCGGACTAATGGTGTATGTATTGACCAGGGCCACGTTTTGTACCGTGGATCCGATGGGGATGCCGAAATTCGGCAACGCCGCCGCGGTAACCCCGTCCTCTTTCTGGAAGCTATAACGGGCGAACAGGTTCCACTTGGTGGAGAACTGGTGATCCACGCGGCCGTTCCAGCTCATTTCGTTCAGGAGATTCTTCTGCGGATTCACGAAATTGGGAGTTCCCCCCGGGATGTTCGGTTGCGGATAGAGCGCCACCATGACGGCGGAGATGGCGTTGATTCTCGCAGAGGGGATGATATTCCCGGGGAATGGCGCGTTGCTCAGCGGGTCGATAACGGGAGTTGTGCTGGCGGAAAAATCGCCGGTGCGCTGTGCGGCGGTGGGCACCTGTGCGGTATTGCTGGCGCCCTGGCGGGTGCGCAGCCACTCGCCCGCCACGAAAAAGAAAGTGTTGTTCCTTTTTACGGGGCCGCCGGTGGTGAATCCGAACTGGTTCTGCTGGAAGGGCGCCTTCTTCACATCGAAGAAATTGCGGGTGTTGAAATCCGTGTTGCGCACGAACTCCCAAACATCGCCATGGATCTGGTTGGTGCCGGCTTTGGTGGCGACGTTGATCTGCGCGCTGGACAGGAAGCCGTACTGGGTATCGTAAGGCGACGTCTGCACGCGAAACTCTTCCACCGCGTCGAGGATGGGCTTGAGCCCCTGGTTGCTGAAGCGGAAGCCGGAAGACTCGATTCCATCCACCTGAAAGCTGTTGTTGGTGGCCTGGCCGCCGCTAATCTGCAGCCCCAGGTCGTTGGGGCCGGCGCCTCGGCCGGTCACCTGCGTCTTGACCGCCGAAGAAGCGCCCGGCACCAGATACGCGAGCTGCAGGAAGTTCCTGCCGTTCAGCGGCAGATCTTCCACCTGGCGCACGTTCACCACCGTGCCGATGTCGGCGGTGTTGGTCTCGATCTGAACCGCCGACGCGTCCACCGTGACCGACTCGCTCACCACCCCTACCGCAATCGTAAGATTCACCGCGACCGAGTCCTGCACGTGCAATTCGATGCCGTCTTTGACGGTTGATTTGAAGCCGGCTTTTTTCACCGTCATGCGGTAAATGCCGGGGTCGAGCGGCGGCGAGGTATAGATGCCGCGGGCGTTGGTTTCGAGCAGGCGTTCCACGCCTGTAGCCACGTTGACGATGGAGATCTGCGCTCCAGGTACCGGGCCTCCCGAGGGGTCGCTAATCACACCTGTGATCACAGCCGACGGGTCTGCAATCAGGAAAGTCCCGAAAGCAAAAAACAACAGGAGAAACAGCCCAAGACGGATTTTCATAAGACATGCTCCTTCGCGGCGTTTATCTCTACAACAACTACCGTTATAGATGTATATACCAATTTCCGGTTTCAGTCAAGAAGAACTTGAACTGGGTTTTTGGACCGGCCGCAGAGGAAGCCCGCCAAGGAAGTCAAGGAAAAATCAATCACAGAAGTCTTATCAATCTGCCGATTTACCCGCGGCCCCTGTTATGCTGATCACCGTGGCCAAGTGCAGGATCGGGCTGGACCGGCTCTTCGAGGATGAAGCCGGGCGTTATCGCGGGTTACGGGTCGGGCTGATTGCGAATCCAGCGTCGGTGGATGCGCAATACGTCCACGCCGTGGATCGATTCGCCGCCTTCGCCGAGTGGCGGTTCACCGCGGTGTTCGGTCCGCAACATGGGGTGCGTGCCGACCAGCAGGACAACATGATCGAGTCCGAAGACCAGACTGACACGCGGCTGGGAATTCCGGTTTATAGCCTCTACAGCCAGCGCCGCAAGCCGGCCGCGGCCATGCTGGAAAACTTGGATGTGCTGTTCTGCGACCTTGTCGACATAGGCACACGCGCTTACACCTTCCTGTGGACTGCCATGCTGGCCATGCAAGCTTGCGCCGAGAATCATCGCCGCTTTGTGGTGTTGGACCGGCCCAATCCGATCGGCGGGTGCATGGTGGAAGGCAACGTTCCCGATCCGGCCTATCGGTCTTTCGTCGGCCTCTACCCGATTCCCATGCGCCACGGGATGACCATGGGGGAACTGGCGGCGTTCATCAATACCGAGTTCCGCATCGGAGCGGATCTGGAAACCATCGAGGTGGAGAACTGGAGGCGTAGCGATTGGACCGACCAGACCGGGCTGCCGTGGGTGATGCCCTCACCGAACATGCCGGCGCTCACCACCGCCACGGTCTATCCGGGCACGGTCCTGGTGGAGGGCACCAATCTTTCGGAAGGGCGCGGCACGACACGGCCATTCGAACTGATCGGCGCGCCCTTCCTCGATGGCGACCGAATGGCCGCCTGGCTGAACGCTCGCGGCCTTCCGGGCGTCCGCTTTCGGGCCGCCTGGTTCCGGCCGGCGTTCGACAAGTGGTGCGATGAGCTGTGCGGCGGTATCCAGATTCATGTGACGGATCGCTACTGCTTCCTGCCCTACCGCACCGGTCTGGCCGTTCTGCGGGCGGCCATGGAGCTGGCTCCGGCGAAATTCGCATGGCGCCAGCCGCCGTTCGAATATGAATACGAGAAGCTGCCCATCGACATTCTGGCGGGGACCGATAGCATTCGCCGCCAACTCGAACAGGGCACCGGCTTGGACGCGATTGAGGCGGCATGGCAAACGGACCTGCTCTGCTTCCAGGACGCCCGCCGGAAGTACCTGCGCTACCCCTGAGGCAATCCGATACCGCGCTAAACTCTACCCAAGGGCTTCGCCC
>OBLU010006074.1_pt1 | contig 10774 bp, 11 predicted proteins | sample 1518681 | NCBI WGS metagenome assembly OBLU01 (sample SAMEA3539304, study PRJEB22396) | soil metagenome | biome: tundra; feature: field; material: soil | place: USA | collected 2010-05 | depth 0.15 m
CCGGTTGGCCTGCTCATCACCACTTCGTTGTTGACGGTCTGGAGCGCTTCCGGCGGCATCATCTCCTGGATGGATGGTTTTCGCCGTGCCTACCAGCTGCCCAAGACCTGGGGGATCGTCCAGGAGCGCGCGATTGCGATTTCGCTGGTTTTGATGGCGGGTCTGCCGCTGACTTTCGCCACCATGCTGGTTGCGTTTGGCAACCGCATTGAAACGCGGATTTTGTTTCACCTCGGGCATGAGTTCGGACCTCTGATCCTCTTGTTGTGGCTCGTGATACGCTGGACCATCGCGATCCTGACCAGCATCGCCGTGATGCAGCTTATCTATCACAACGCGGTGCCCCGCACGCAACCCTGGCACAGTGTTTTGCCGGGCGCGGTTCTGGCGACCGCCATGTGGCTGATCTCCACCGCGTTGTTTGGATGGTATTTGCAGCACTATGTTGACTACAGCGTTATCTACGGTTCGCTCGGTGTGGGTATTGCGCTGCTGCTCTGGATGTACATCATCTCGCTGGTTGTACTGATTGGCGCCGAATTCAATGCCATGCTTTTTCCTCGCTGTCTCACGAAAGTTCCGCCTCCGCGGGTAGACACCGAAGCTCGCTGACGGTGAAGTCAGGAGCCGGCTCCCAGATCGCCTCGCTGGTGAAAAACGATTGACGGCGTTTTCTGGAGAGAGGATTCGCTTGAAAGAACGCAAACTGGATCTGGTGGAAGGAAATCTGCCGGCTTCCGCTCCTGCGCCGGAAGAGTTGGCCGAACGCGTGCGCCGCGCAAAAATCATCTGCACGATTGGTCCGGCCTGTGATTCCGAAAAAATGATTCGCGACCTGATGCGCACGGGCATGGACGTTGCCCGTCTGAATTTCTCCCACGGAACGCACCCCGAACACGCCCGGCGAATCCAGCGGCTGCGCCGCGCCGCCCATCACCTGAAGCGGACCATCTGTATTCTGCAGGACCTTCAAGGTCCGAAGATTCGTACGGGCCGCCTAAAGGGTGGAAAGGCCGTGCTGCTGAAGGCCGGGGCGGTCCTGACGATCACGCCGCGCAAGGTGGCGGGGACCGCCGAGCTGATTTCCACCGACTTTGCCGGCCTTGCGCGCGAAGTCGAGCCCGGCGCACGGGTGCTTTTGTCCGACGGCCGCATTGAACTCAAGGTGCGCTCGATTCGCGGCGAGGAGGTGGAATGCGAAGTCCTGAACGGCGGCACGCTCGGAGAGCAGCAGGGGATTAATCTGCCCGGTGCGGCAGTGGCGATCCCCGCATTGACCGCCAAAGACAAGCGGGACCTCGAGTTCGGTTTGAAGCACGGAGTGGACGTGGTTGCGCTGTCGTTCGTTCGTTCCGCCGATGACATCCGCATGGCCAAGAGCCTGATGCGTGAGTTCGGAAAATCCGTGCCCATCATTGCCAAGCTGGAAAAGCCGCAGGCCATCGAGCGCCTGGAAGAGATTCTGGAAGTGGCCGACGGTGTCATGATTGCGCGCGGCGATCTGGGCGTGGAACTGCCTCCCGAGCGGGTCCCGATCATCCAGAAACTGGTGATTCAGCGAGCGGGTGTGTGGCGCAGGCCGGTCATCACGGCAACCCAGATGCTTGAGTCCATGACCGAGAGCCCGCGGCCCACGCGGGCGGAAGCGAGCGACGTAGCGAACGCGATTTTTGACGGCACGGACGTGGTGATGCTCTCGGGAGAAACCGCCAGCGGCCGCTATCCGCGCGAGACCGTGGCTATGATGGTCCGCATCATTCTGGAGGCGGAGGCGAGCATCGCGCAACTGCCGCCGGTGCCGCGCCGCCGGCGTGAGCAGCATCGTTATTCGGTCGCCGAAACCATCTGCGAGTCCATCGCGCACGCCGCCGAAGATCTGCCCATGGGCGCGATCGCCGTCTTCACCGAAAGCGGCAACACGGCGCGCACGCTTTCGAAACATCGTCCCAAGGTTGGTATCTACGCTTTCAGTCGTAAGCTGGAAGTCTGCAATCGTATGAATGCGCTTTGGGGCGTACATCCGGTTCACAAAGACCAGTGGGAGTCGGCGGAGGCGATGCTCAGGACCGCCGAAGAGGAATTGTTGCCCAAAGGTCTTCTCCGCGCCGGGGACGTGCTCGGCCTGGTGGCCGGAACGAAGCTCACTGCGGGCGCCACGAACTTCATGCGGCTGCATACGGTGGAGGAAAGCGATCGGGCACGACCGAAAGAGCGAAAGAAGCATAACTCCTAACCCTTGTCATCCTGAGCGAAGCGAAGGACCTGCCTTGGTTTTCGCCCGCCACGATGCAGAATCCAGAAGCTTTGATGCGATGCAGCCGGCGATCACGTTTTCCCAGCACTCGCTCGATCCTGCAGTACGAGGTTGGTTGCACACTCCCCGTGTGCCTAACGGCGACGCGCTAATCCTGACTCACGGCGCGGGCTCGGATTGCTCCGCTCCTCTGCTGGTGGCGCTTGGCGAAATTTTTGCCGGACATGGCTACGTGGTTCTGCGCTGCGATCTGTCCTTCCGTCAGGAGCGGCGAAGCGGCCCGCCGCTTCCGGGCAATGCGGAACGCGATCGCGCGGGTCTGCGCAACGCGGTTGCTGCTTTGAGGAAGAGTGTCGCGGGCCGGATCTTTCTCGGCGGCCACTCCTACGGTGGACGCCAGGCCACGATGCTCTGCGCCGCCGAAACAGATCTGGTCTCGGGCCTGCTGTTACTTTCCTATCCTCTGCACCCGCCCCGCAAGCCGGAACAACTTCGCGTCCAGCACTTGCCCAGTCTGCGCGCTCCCAGCCTGTTCGTACACGGGACGCGCGACCTCTTCGGAAGCGTGGAAGAGATGACGCAAGCCCTGCAGCTAATCCCCGCCAAAACCGAATTAATGAAGGTGGAAGGCGTCGGTCACGACCTGGGATTCAAAGGGAAGACCGAACGGAAGGAATTGCCGGGGAACATCCTCTTAAAAGCCCTAGGCTTTTTTGAGGATTGCTTGAGGTAGATTTTGCTGACGGCTGCGTGCTGACGGCTGACAGCTAGTTCACCCAGCCCGATTTCGATCCGCCATTCGTTTTATCGTTATCGTCGGGGGGCACGTAGTTTCCGTGCTCGTCGAAGGTGACTTTGCGGTCGTGATCTTTCATATAGACTTCGAATTTTCTCGCCGCGCGCCGCCGCTTCCAGCGGTAGTAAGAGTTCCGCACTCCGAAATAACGCTCGGACGCCACATAGCTGATGCCGCGCGAAGGCAGGAACTTCACCCACAGATAGCCGAAGAGCAACCCGCCCAGATGAGCAAAAACCGCGACTCCGCCCTGCGATGGCTCAAAAACTGCAATGATCGCGACCACGACCCAAATGCCGACCAGGTATTTGGCCTTGATCCTGAAGGGCAGCGGAAACAAATACATTTCCTGATCTGCGTAGAGAATCCCAAAGGCCATCAGCAGACCGAAAATTCCGCCGGATGCGCCCACTGTTCCAGTTCTCGGGTTCATCCCAAGAAAATGGGTATAGGAGACAGCGATGGTTATCAGCGCCGCGCCCACCACGCAGAACGTGTAGCACTCGATGAACCGCCGCGGCCCCCAGTCGCGCTCCAGGTACGCGCCGATAAACCAGAGCGTGAGCATGTTGAAAAACACGTGACTGAAGCCCGCGTGCAGCAATGAGTACGTGACCACTTGCCACACTTTGCCATGCATCACGGCAACCGGAATCAGCGCCAGCCACTCCCGCATCAGAATGACAACGTCCGGGGCAAAATTCTCCATCACCTTCTGAAACAGGTAGATCCCCGTGCAAGTCACAATGATGCGCCTCACCCATCCTGCAAATGGGGGAAAGCTGAACGAGATGGTTTGTCCGCGACTCACTTTATCTTTCTGGCTCCGGCACAACCGGCAAACTGCGATGTCCCGTCGCGTCTACCGCGCGCACACCGAATATCACATTATCCTTCGAAACCTTCAGGGTTGCACGCGTACCGCTGCTGACCGTTTGGACGTACTCCCAATCGGCCGCGTTCGTCGACCGCCAAGCCACCTCGTAGGTGGCCGCGCCGGCCGAAGGCTCCCACGACAAAGTCGTGTCGTTTTCGAGGTTCTTGGTCAGCATTCTTACGGTCGCCGGCGGCGCTGGAGCCGATGCCAGCGCGGCTAGGGTCGCCGCGTTCAGCCGCGCGACGTGCGCCACATAGTCGAAGTCCACGAACTTCGGCAGGTCTCCGTATTCGATGCCGTTAGCGTCATCCTTGCGAACGTTCTGGTGCTGATGGTCAAAGTTTTCGCGGAATTCGGTGAACCGCACGGCGGCGAAACCCTGCTGATTGAAAGAGTAGTGGTCGCCGCCGCGCAGGAAGCGGTCCAGTCGGAAGATCGGAAGCGGCTTCACTCCCGCATCGTACGAGCGCCCGACGTCGGCGATGTAGCGGGCAAGTTCGCGCGAAGGCGAGTCGCTCTCTCCGCCGAGCATTCGAATTCGCTTAATTTCAACCTCGCTCGCCACCGCCGGTAGCCCTTCGGAAAAAACGCGCACCACGCTCGTATCCTGTTGCGGATTGCGGTCGCCTCCCACAATGTCATTGTTCAAAACGGCTTCGATGTTCCACCCTAGCTGCTTAGCCATCTGGGCGAAATGCTTGCTGCCGTTCAGACCCTGCTCTTCTCCCGCGACCGTCAGAAAAATAATCGTTGCCGGGAACTTAAGTTTGCTAGCAGCTTGGCTCAAAATGCGGGCGCATTCCAGGCTCACCGCCGTGCCGCTGCCATCGTCATTCGCTCCCGGCGCCGGGTCGGTGCCATTGAAAGTATCGCTGTTGCGCGAGTCGTAATGGCCGGTTACGAGCACGATGCGATTGGCCTGTTTAGGGTCGCTTCCGCGCAGGACCGCATAAACATTGGTGATTTCGGTCGGTTTCGGAATGCGGTCGCCGGGCTGCTCGGTGAAACTGTCAGTTTTCACCTCCAGGCAGCCGCCGCAGTCTTTTGAATAGCGCTCAAACTCCGCTTTGATCCACTCCCGCGCCGCTCCGATTCCCTTGCCCGCTTTGATGGATTCGTCGTCCTGCGCGGAAATCGTGGACCGGTTCTGGAAGCTGACCAGCTTCTCGATCGTCTGCCGGATGTGGTCCGCCGAAACTTGCCCGATCGCCTCGGCGATGTGCGAGTCGATGTGGCGGTCGGCTGCCAAGCGCGGCGCCGGTCCATGTTCCTGCGCCATTTCCTGCGCCAGGCACAGAGGTGCGTAAAATGCCAGTGCCAGGGCAACCAGCACGGCTGCCACAAGACTTGTGGCGAGGTAACGGGCAGACGCAACCATTTCAGAATTTTCTTGGTAAGCCACTTGACCTTTTCCTCACTAAGAAACTAAATATAACAGGGTACCCCGAGTGTGGAGGGAAACATGGTGTACTGTCCTGAATGCGAGACGGATCTCGACATCGATGAAGATGAGGTCGATGAAGGCGCGGTCGTCTCCTGCCCGGAGTGCGGCACGGACTTCGAGGTGGTTACAGTGAATCCCGTTGAACTGAAGGTAGTCGGCGAAGACGAGATCGAAGAAGATGAGGACGAAGAGGACGCCGACAAAGAAGAGTCGGAGGACGAGGATTCCTGAAGAATTCTGCGCATATCCGGGTTTTCCGGCGCTTTGGCGCGATGGCTGCGCCAGTGGTGTGCTTGGCGTGTCTGTTTGCCCCGGTGAGCGCGCGGGGTAGCGGCCGCGAGAAGCCGAAGCCTTACGCGCTAATCTTCGGAACGGTTTGGGACCCCGACGGGCACCCGCTCTACGGGGTCAAGGTGAAGATCCGGCGGGCCAACGAGAAAAAAATCCGCTGGGAGCTCTATTCCAATCACACTGGCGAGTTCGCCCAGCGGGTGCCCGTCGGCAAGGCCGACTACATCGTTTGGGCGGACGTGAAGGGCTACAAACTGCCCTCGGGCAGACGGTTGAAGCCTGGTCCCGAGGTAACCGTGCATATCGACGATGACGAGCGTTCCGACGTCGGTCTTCATTTAGACTGGTAGTGGCCGCCGCGCGGTTGGGAATCGGCGCCAATGAGAAATTCATGAAGAAAGCGATCCTCGGGGCTTCGTTACTGGTCATGTTGTCGGCGTCGCTCTTCTCGACATTGGTTCTGGCCGCTCCAGCGCCGCAGTTTGGTCGCTCTTCGAAGCAAGACAAGACCCGCCTGCTCACGGGCAAGGTTCTGGACGGCGGCGACAATCCTCTGCCGAACGCGGTCGTGTACCTGACCAACACGCACACCCGCTCCGTGAAAACCTATATCGTCGGCCCGGATGGCGCCTACCGTTTCCCGGCGCTTCAGCCCACGATCGATTACGAAGTGTATGCCCAGTACAACAATCGCAAGAGCGGCACCAAAACGGTCAGCCAATTCGACGATCGTTCGCAGGTTTACATCAGTTTAAAAATCGACACCAAAGCCGAGACCAAGTAAGCCCTTTGGCTGCTTTCTGGCCATGCGTTGCCTGGTTCACTCCAACACATTCAAGGTTACTGACGGCTGGCACAGGGCTGTCGTATCCACTCCGGCGTAACTTGTCTGTGACTAACCTCTTCCGCTACATTCGAGCTGTTTCGCGCGAAAGCGCGAGAAAACGCTAATGCCGGTTGTTACCTACGCCGCAGTCGCTCTGCTGGTTACCGGTGCCGCGATCTACGCGGTCATCGTGTACAACGGACTGGTGCGCCTACAGAACGAAATCGGCCGTGCCTGGGCCAATATCGACGTTCTGCTCAAGCAGCGCCACGACGAGATTCCCAATCTGGTGGCATGCGTCAAGGGTTACATGGACCACGAGCGGCAGACGCTGGAGGCGGTGACGCAGGCTCGCGCCGCGTCGATGAAAGCGGCCAGCATTCCGCAAAAAGCTCAGGCGGACCTGCTGCTAACGAACGCTCTGCGCTCTTTTTTTGTGGTGGCGGAGCGATATCCGCAGCTCAAGGCCGATCAGAATTTTCTGGCGCTGCAGAATCGTATCTCCGAACTGGAGGAGCGAATCGCCGACCGCCGCGAGTTTTTCAACGACGACGTCAACACCTACAACACGCGTATCGCAGAGCTCCCCGATGTCTTCCTGGCGCATGTGATGAAACTGCAGCCGCGGCAGATGTTCCGGGTGAACGAGCAGGAGCGGCAGCAGGTGGAAGTGAAACTCTTACTGGCCCGGGGACAAGGCACTGCCTCAGCTAACTAGAGTTCCAAATTCTTCAGCCAAGTCTCCCACTAGGGCCCAACCCGCCGAAAAGCGTACAATTCCTCTCCTTTACAGTTGGCGTAGAAATTTCTTACGGAGTGTTCTCCAATGGGCAAAAGAGCCGCTGCCATTCTGTTGGCGCTGAGTTGGAGTTCGTTCGCTCCTCTTGGCACTTCTAACCTCTGGGCGAGCCCGGCGCGGACGGGCCTGTTTGAGAATCACGCCGACGTTGGCAGCGTTCTCCATCCCGGAACTCTGGAGTACGACCCAGCCCATGGAACGTATACAGTCAGCGGTAGCGGCGAGAACATGTGGTCCACGGCCGACGCCTTCCATTTCGTCTGGAAGAAAGTTACTGGCGACGTTAGCTTGGCAGCCGATATCTCGTTTGTGGGCAACGGCGGAAACGAGCATCGCAAGGCCGCGCTGATGGTTCGCCAGAGCCTGGACGCAGATTCTGCTTACGCCGACGTGGCGCTGCACGGCGATGGTCTGACGTCTCTGCAATACCGCGATGAAAAGGGCGCTGCGACCCACGAGATCCGGGCGAGCATAGCGGGGCCCAAACGGTTGCGCATCGAAAAGCGCGGCAATTTCATTTATTTGTTTCTGGGCGACGGCGGTAAGGAGTTGCACTACTCCGGCGCTTCGATGCAGGTTTCGCTGCAGGGGACTTACTATGTGGGGATTGGGGTCTGCTCGCACGATAAAGACGCAGTGGAGAAAGCGGTATTCGCAAACGTCGATCTGGCGGGAGACCTGGCGCCGGTGGGGAAAACGACGCTCTACAGTGCGTTAGAAAGAGTCAGCATTGCATCGACCGACCGGCGAGTGGTGTACATCGCAGCCGAACGCTTTGAAGCACCCAACTGGACGCACGACGGAACGTCGTTTCTCTTCAACCGCAATGGCCGCATCTACCGGCTGCCGGCGGTTGGGGGAGATCCCGCGCTGATCGACACCGGATTCGCCAATCGGTGCAACAACGACCACGGCATTTCGCCGGACCAAACCTCGCTGGTCATCAGCGATCAGTCGCAGGATGACAAAGGGTCGATCGTTTACATTGTGCCGATCGGGGGAGGAGTGCCTCGCCGCATCACCCAGAAATCCCCGTCGTACTGGCACGGCTGGTCGCCGGACGGCAAGACGCTGGCGTTTGTGGGACAGCGCAACGACGAATTCGACATCTACACGATCCCAGTTACGGGCGGCGAAGAAACGCGCCTGACGACCGCCAAAGGACTGGATGACGGCCCGGAGTATTCGCCGGACGGAAAATACATCTACTTCAATTCCGAGCGCACGGGGCGCATGCAGATCTGGCGCATGCGGGCCGACGGGAGCGAGCAGGAACAGGTCACTGTCGATGACTGGAACAACTGGTTTCCGCACATCTCGCCGGACGGGGTCTGGATGGTTTTTCTTTCCTACGAACCCGACGTGAAGGGCCATCCGGAGAACAAGGATGTGATGCTGCGCATCATGTCGCTGAGCGACAACAAAGTCAGCGTGCTGGCCAGGTTGTTTGGAGGCCAGGGCACAATCAACGTGCCCTCCTGGTCGCCGGACAGCGAAGAAGTTGCTTTCGTCAGCTACGCGCTCGTGCCGGACGAGAGTGCAGGCAAGAAATGACCACAGCGGGCTACAAAAAGACCTGAGCAGGAGCTATTCTTCAACGCATGCTTAACCGTCGCGAGTTTCTTCAGTTGTCGATTGCGGCTGCCAGTGGGCTGGCCGCTGCCAGACTGCATGCCTCGGAGCGCCGTTCTCTCGGAGTGCAGTTGTACACCGTGCGCCAGGAGGCAGCGCGCGATCTTCCCGTCGTCCTCGAGGCCATCCGCAAGATCGGCTACTCGGAGGTCGAGACCTACTGGGATCTCTATGGGCATCCCGCGGCGGAACTGCGCCGGATGATCAACGACCACGGCCTGAACGTCCCCAGCGGGCACTTCAACTATGACGGACTTAAGTCGAAGATCGACTACGCGAAGTCGCTCGGGGTTGAGTATGTCATTTGCCCGATGTTGCCCGAGAGTATGTGGTTCACGCTGGACGGTTACAAGCGAGCCGCCGATCAGTTCAACACCTGGGGTGAAAAGATTCATCAGGCTGGCATGCAGTTCGGATTTCACAATCACAACTATGAGTTCCGTCGTTTCGGGGACACAACCGGTTTTGAAACCATGATGAAGCGCTGCGACCCGAAACTCGTTTGCATGGAGATGGACTGTTACTGGATTGCGCAGGCCGGTGGGGATTCGCTGCAGATGTTTCAACAGTACGGCAACCGCATCAGGTTACTTCACCTGAAGGACCGCAAGCCCGGATTCCCAACCACACAGGTGAAAGACGCGGCGGCGGAACATTTCACCGAAGTCGGAGCCGGGACCGTTCACTGGCAGGAGATTTTCGCGGCGGCGGAAAAGAACGGTGTGAAGCATTTGTTTGTCGAGCGCGATTCGGGTGACCTTCCAGCCCTGGAGAGTCTGCGAATCAGCTTCCAGAACCTGCAGAAGATTGGTTGAAACGGCTGCGGGGCCTGCCGAAAAAAACTTCCAGTTACTTGTCATCCAGAGCGAGACTAACGCAGGGACAGCCGCCGCCCTCGGCTGTCCGGCGGGGCTTTCTTACGCTGTTTGGCTGGAAGTCGACTTCAACGTGTGATGGAGGAGGGGCGGCAAGTTCCTAGGTGGTGGCTTCCGTGTGGCGACGATCCGCCCCGAATGAGGCATAGCCGCCAGTTCTTCGCGGTTTGCTTGAGGGGCGCTACACGCATGCCCCACTGAAATCCCATTCGTATAGGAAAATGGATCATGACCTCCGTGCGAATGGACAAGTGGCTTTGGGCCACCAGATTCTTCAAGACGCGCGCATTGGCCGCACGAGCCTGTGAACTCGGTAGGATTCAATCCAACGGGCAGCCCGCCAAAGCTGCGCGTGCGGTCCGGATTGGAGACATGTTGCGAGTGACAAACGACGGCGGCGACTTTCAGGTGCAAGTCCTGCTTCTCAGCGAGGTGCGCGGCCCGGCTTCGGTTGCGCAAACGCTCTACCGCGAGACGGAGGCGAGCCGGGAGCTGCGCCTGAAGGTGGCAGCGGAGCGTAAAGCGATGAAGCAGTTCGAAGAGTTACCCGCAGGCAGACCATCAAAACGCGATCGCCGGAAAATCATCCAGTTCCGGGGGAGAGCCTGACCGCAGACGAATGACGGGCGCGACTCGGACACATAGATTGCTGCGCGCAACACGAACACACTAGAACCAGTACCCACAACCATGAAATTTGCCAGCTTTTGATTGTCCTGGAAGTAAGCGTGGGCAGCTATCGGCCGCGACCTTGAGAGGGACATTTCGACAAGGCTTGCAAAATTCGCGGCGGAGTGAGAGAACTCTGGCTATGAGCTTCGATGTCTTGCGCTCTCCGGTGCAGTTTCTGCAGCAGGTCGGAATCTGTGCAAATCAAGATTGGCTGCGAGAATACGAGGCGTGGTTCGAACGCGAAGGGCAGGGGATCTCAGACGCGGTGGACCGCGCCGGCACACCGTGGTTGCGCATGTTCGATCGGT
>OBLU010006075.1_pt1 | contig 10772 bp, 8 predicted proteins | sample 1518681 | NCBI WGS metagenome assembly OBLU01 (sample SAMEA3539304, study PRJEB22396) | soil metagenome | biome: tundra; feature: field; material: soil | place: USA | collected 2010-05 | depth 0.15 m
GCAGCACGTGCCGGAGCGCGGGCAGGTCGGCGGCAGCGCTGAACGCGACGTCCCAGGGCCGGGCCGGCCGCTGGCCTGCCAGCGAGGTTCCCAGCGCATCCAGGTACAGCTCGGCGAAGGCGATATCCCATCTCTGCACCCATTCGGCATCGATAAAGCCGCCGCGCTCGATCTCCCCGGCCACCGCTATCGTGGTGCGCAGGTAGGTGGCGTGAAAAAACTGCCGCCGATCGCCCTCCGCCTGCAGCGACTCGAGCATGACCGCCATCCGCTAAGGACCCACCCGCCGGTGAGCCACATCAGCCACTTCCACCTATTTGTTCGAAACAATGCCTCATTGTGTTGCGAACAAGAGTTACGTTCGCTATTATGTTCTAAATAAAGGGCGAAGTCAACACCAAAATCATTTCTCCGAACGGACGGTGGCGCGTGCCCCACGGACCGGTTTCCCCAGACCCCGGCCGGGACGAGGACCCAGCCCGGCGCCCTGGCGAGCCCGGTGAACCCCCCGCAGGATGGCCCTGGGCGCGGCGAACCCTGGCGTGCGCGATCATGGCCTCATGGTCGAAGTCGGGCATTGGTCCGTATTCAGGCGTGGCCAGGTAGGTGGTAACCCGTGTCCGGTGGTCACCGAGACCCGGCAGCTTACCCCGGGCCAGATGCAGGCCATCGCGGGGCATTACGGCCATGAAAGCGTTTTTGTCACAGACCTCACGCCGACCCGTGTCAGCCTGCGCTTTTTCGTTCCACGGCACGAAATGCGCATGTGCGTGCATGCCACGATCGCCGCCATCACGGCGCTCGCCGGATCCGATGCCATCGTGGCCGGAGGCGCGGTGGTCAGCACCGCCTCTGGCGAGCATCGGGTGAGCTGGAAAGGCGGCGAACGGCTCGAGGTCACTGTCGAACAGGCGGCGCCGTGGTTCGGGCCGCCCGCCGCGGTCCATGCTGAGATGTCGGCAGCACTGGGCCTACCCGAATCAAGCATCGCGGGGGCAGCGCTGATCCGGCCGGTCAGCGTGTCGCGGGCAAAGCTGATCGTGCCGTTGCGGGATGCCGACGCCGTGCACCAGGCCAGTCCGGACTTCCCGGCCCTCTGGGAGGTGTGCCGCCGGCTGGGGACCACCGGCGCGTATGTATTCGCGCCCCATCCAGACGGCGACCCGCGTCATGTGGTGGCCCGGCAGTTCCCTGTCGACGCCGGCTACCCGGAGGACCCGGCCACCGGTGTGGCCGCCGCGGCCCTGGCCGCCTACCTGGCCGCTGACCTCCAGCCTGCGCGGTCGGCCTGGCGAGGTATCACCATCGACCAGGGCGACACGATGGGCCAGCCGAGCTTCGTGCGTGCGGCCGCGCTCGCCGGGCCCGAGGGTACGACTCGTACGAGCGTGACCGGCAGGGCCGTCCGCACCGGTCAGGCGCAACTCAGCCTGTCCGCCATCACAGGTGGACGCGATCTGCCAGAACCCGAACTCCGGTAGGCGAGGAATGACATGACCGACCCCGATTTCCATGCCTGCGCGGCCGCCGGAGTCAGCGCCTTGCAGCGCTGGTATGACCCGTCGACCGGCCTGTGGAAGGGGCTTGGCTGGTGGAATGCGGCTAACGCGCTCACGGCGGTGATCGGCTATACCAAGCTGACCGGGGATAGCAGCCACGCAGGCGTTATCGGGACGACGTTTACGGCCGCGCAGCGGCAGCGCGCTAACTTTGTCAACAGCTACTACGACGACAACGGGTGGTGGGCGCTGGCTTGGGTCGCCGCGTATGACGTGACTCGCGACAGCCGCTATCTCGGCGCGGCCCGGACCATCTTCGCCCGCAACGTGGCCGGCTGGGACGACACGTGCCGTGGCGGGCTGTGGTGGAACGAGACGAAGACCTATAAGAATGCGATCACCAACGAGCTGTTTCTCACGCTCGCGGCCCGGCTTCATCAGCGCACGCCAGGCGATCACGGGAGCTACCTGACGTGGGCGCTGCGGGAATGGGAATGGTTCAGCTCCGCCGGTCTCATCGGCGCCAGCGGCCTGGTCAATGACGGGCTTACTTCGGCGTGCCAGAACAACGGCCAGACCACGTGGACATACAACCAGGGTGTTATTCTCGGCGGCCTGGCCACCCTGTTCGAGATCACCGGTGATCATGCCTACCTGACCCAGGGGGAAGCCATTGCTGACGCAGCCCTGAGCAAGCTGACCACCCCGCCATCGGCGGCCATACCGGGAATCCTCGCTGAGCCTTGCGAAGCGACCGCCGCCGGGTGCAACGGCGACCAGACGCAGTTCAAGGGCATTTTTGTGCGCCACCTGTACGATTTCTGGCTGCAAAGCCGCCAGCCGGCCTACCGCGCGTTCATCCTCAGTAACGCTCGGTCCATATGGGACCACAACCAGAACGCGGACCATGAATTCGGCCTGCGCTGGACCGGGCCCTTCGACCGGGCCGACGCGGCTCGGCAGAGCTCGGCCCTGGACGCGCTCAACGCCGCCGTCGCCCTCGCCCCCGCTCAGTTAGGCCGCTCCCCTTCAACCGTCCACGTCGCGGTCTTCGACCCCCTCGCCGATTGGGAAATCGGCTACGCCACCGCCCACATCCGCCGCCACCAGTGGCAGCGTGAGCCAGGCCAGTACTCGATCACCACCGTCGGTCCGACACATGCGCCCGTCACCACGATGGGCGGCCTGCGGATCACGCCCGTTATCGCGGTCGGTGAATTGCGCCCGCAGGACGGTGCGATGCTGATCCTGGCCGGAGGCGATAGGTGGGCGGAGGAGCCGATGGCTTGCTTCCGCGTGGCGGCCAGGCGGTTCCTGGCGGCCGGGGTCCCGGTCGCGGCGGTCTGCGGCGCCACGTTCGGGCTCGCCATGGAGGGATTGCTTGACGACCGTGCGCACACGAGCAACGCCGCCGAGTACCTGGCGTACTCCGGATATGGCGGCGGCGACCGGTTCGTCGCCGAGCCCGCGGTCGTGGACGGAGACTTGATCACCGCCAGCGGCGTCGCGCCGGTGCACTTCGCCCGAGCAATCTTCGAGCGGCTGGGACTCTACGCACCCACGGCGGCCGCGTCCTGGTTCAAGCTCTACGGAGACCGCGACCCAGCCGGATTCTTCGAGCTGATGTCCGCGTGAACCGAAACCATGTCCGCGCACGCTGCGCTGCCGGCGGCGCAGCAGGCCAGGCCGATTCCGGCACGACGGGCAGCCCAGGGTGACGCGCTGGGAGCAGGACCTGCTGTCGGCGGCGTCGATCACCGCCTTCAAGCTGAACGGCCAGTTCCTTGAGCTGGCCGAAGACCTGGCCCGCCCGGCCGGACTGACCGCAGCGTGGTGGCAGGTACTCGGGGCGGTCCTGAGCGAGCCGCTGCCGGTGGCCGGCATCGCCCGCGAGATGGGCTTGGCCCGGCAGAGCGTGCAGCGCATCGCGGACATCCTGGTGGCCCGTGGCCTCGCCGAATACCGTGACAACCCGGCGCACCGCCGAGCCAAGCTGCTCACCCCGACCGACGAGGGGCGTGCCGCCATCGGGCGGATCAGCCCAGCGCACGCGGCTGCGGCTAAGCAACTGGCGAAGGTGCTCGGGGAATCCGCGCTGGCCGATGCCGTGGCTGCGCTGCGTGCGCTCTCCGCGGCCCTGGACGAGAGTTTTCCCGGCTCGTGACAGCGACTTGTGTAGGTCAGCCAGGAACGGGCAGTGGTGCGGAGCGAAAGCAGAAACGACCACGCGAAACTCACCGGAGGAGAGATCCTGTCGTGACCGCCATACCCGACATCATGCTGAGCAACGGCCAGAACATCCCCCAGTTCGGCTTTGGCGTCTTCCTGGTCAAGCCGGAGGAGACGGTCGCCGCGGTGAGTAGCGCCCTGCAAGTCGGTTACCGGCACATCGACACCGCCGAGATGTACGGCAACGAGAACGAAGTCGGTGAGGCGATCGGCCGGTCCGACCTCGATCGCGGCGACGTATTCGTCACCAGCAAGCTGGCCAACGATGCGCACGAACCCGATGACGCCCGCCGGGCCTTCGATGAGTCGCTGAAGGCGCTCGGTTTCGACTACCTCGACCTGTTCTTGATCCACTGGCCGCTGCCGACCAGGTACGACGGTGACTACGTATCGACCTGGAAGACCCTGGAGGAGTTCTACCGCGAAGGGCGGGCCCGCTCAATCGGTGTCTCGAACTTCCAGCCGCGCCACCTGCGCCGGCTACACGCCGAATGTGACATCCCTCCGGCGGTTAACCAGATCGAGGTCAACCCCTACCTCACCCAGGACGAGGTGCGCGGATTCTGTGCCGAGCACCAGATCGCGATCGAAGCCTGGTCGCCGCTGGGACGGGGCAACGTCCTGGCTGACCCGATGGTCGAGTCAATCGCCCGCAGGGTCGGCAAGACCCCGGCCCAGGTCGTCCTGCGCTGGCACATCGAGCGCGGTGACATCGTCTTCCCCAAGTCGGTCAACCCAGAGCGCATCAAGGAGAACATGGGCATATTCGATTTCGAACTGCCCGGCGAGGACGTCGAAGCGATCACCCTGCTGAACCGGGACGAGCGCACCGGCCCCGATCCGGACAAATTCGACGGCCGCCGCTGAGCCTGCCTGGTTTCGCTGCTGGGCCGGTCATGACGCGCCGGACCACCGCAGGGTGAAGTCCGTCAGCGTATAGCCGAGCGCGTTGACCGTCGGCTGGATGAAGTTATCCCGGACGATCTGCGCCGCTTCCGATTCGGCGGCGTTGATGAGCGGGCGGGTGATCGAAGGGTTGGTCCTGACCTGGTTAAAGGCGAGACCCTGGGCCTGGGCGTACAGGACCGACTCGGAAAACTGCGGGCGGATGAGCCCGCCGCAGCCGAATCCGGGATAGGTCCAGCTGTGCTGCGTGTCGATGGGATGCGACAGCGTGTTGTCGATGGTGACATCGTGCACCGACTGCGGAAGCTGCGGCTGTGGCAACACCATGATGACGCTGACCCGACCGGGCGCACCAGTGACCGGGCGGCTCAGGATTTGCAATTTGTAATGGCCGGAGCCGGGTGCCCACCAGCCCGGGCCCGGATTCAGATCGACAGTCGCGGACGCATGGCCCACGGCATCGAAGGTGCTGGAGTACCAGCACGGCCATATCCCGATATTCTTCGAGACTTTATGGGTGAACGTGAAGTTGAAGTTCTCAGTCCCGAGAGCGGGCCGTGAGATGCCCTCGATTTTCTGCAGTAGCCAAGGCCCGAGGTCGATGTTAGTGGTGGTGCCCGCGCTGATCGACTGCCACGGCCAGGAGAGCTTGACGTGCGGCAGGTGGACGTTGACGCCGACGATGTGCAGGACCGCGGAAAGCGCCACCAGGACCGCCCACGCGACCACCTTGCGGAAAATCAGGCCGATCACCAGGACGACGGCTACCCACTTCACCCGAAGCGGGATGCGCCGCCGCCGCCCGGTGGGCCCAGTCCGTCGGACCGGCTCGCTGGTGGTTCTCTCGGGTTGCGCCGGCCAGCCGTTGCCGTAACGGCCCGGAGTATCCGGGCCGAGCCACGCTTCCCGGGAACCTGCGACCGGCAACTCCCTGCTGTCGCGGGCATCCTCGTCTGCGAACCTGCCATCAGCATCATCCGGGCGGAACGAGGCCGACCTCAGCCCTCCGGCCCTGCTCGTGGCCAGCATGCCGACCAGAAAAATCAAGAATCGAGCCATATTGTTTTCCTTTATCTGTCATCCCTGGATAACTCAGCGACGGCTGAATACTCCAGGCTCAGCACGACCGGCACCGCTCCGAAAGGCAGGCGGAACCGTGCGCCAGGCTTGTCCGGCGGGTTGGACTCCTTGATGACGGGCCACCGCATTTTGATGTGCTGAGCCGTCAGGCCTTCTACTGAGTACGGGAACTCCATGGCCGATATGTTGTGCAGCTTGAGCAGGCCGCCCCATCGGAAAGCGGCGAAGACGTTGGCCAAGCTGCGAACGGAAAGCGGCCGCCGCGCGGTGATGTCAATCCAGTAGACCGCCATCGCCAGATCGATCAGATCGTTCGCCGCCTGGCCCAGTGCCTCCGACTTGGTGTGGTACACCGTCCCGTCGGAGTTGACGGTGCCCAGTTTCTCGCCGCGGACTGGCGAATAACGAGGCTGCGCCTTGCACTGCATCCAGTCGCATGCCGCCAGCAACTCCCAGCGAATGCCGCTTTGGGTGGCCACATCCCGGTACAGAGGTTCGGCGCGCGCAAGCGGCGTCTTGGCCGTGGTGATGAAGTCGGTCGTGACCACCCGAGGGATTTGCGGCACGTACCGTCGGCTACTGACGCGAGCGCGGCGAGGCGCGATCCGCGGGCCCGGCCGGTGTCCCAGCTGAGGTTCGCCCTTAACCGGCGCGCCGGGCGCCGCCGACGCCAGGCCTGCCTCCGCCGCCTCGGCCGATGCCGAAGCCGCCGGAGCCATGAACGCATCCAGCACACCGGGGATAGTCGCGCCCCCATGACCCGCCGTCCCGCCGTGGTCACCGCCACCCCCCAACCCGGCCGTCGTGCCCGGGCCCGGCATCGCAGCCTGGCCCGTCGAGCCACCCAAACTGGCCGAGCCACCCAGGCTGGCCGAGCCACCCAGGCTGGCCGCGTGCGGCACCGCTGCCGCGCTAGGGCTGTAGCGGTACAGGTTGTAGAGCCGCATGAGGGCAATAAGGTTCGTGCCGTAGCTGGGATCGGTGGCGTACACGCCAGTGAGGTCGGCCGCGAACGCATCGGGAACATGGCGGTCGGCCATGGCCTGGGCATAGCTTGAGCCGGTGGCGAGCAGCTGACTGTGGTCGGCGATGCTCTCGGCGACGTTGTGGTAGACCTTAAACGCAGCGGTCTGGGTCACCAAGTGGCCGTTCTCGTACTCTTGGGTCGGCAGCACGTCCGAGCCAGCCGGACCCGTGCCCTTGATCCCGAACAGATTGTGGTCCCGCACGGCGAGCACGCTCTGCCCCCATCCGGATTCCTCGATGGCCTGCGCGATGGTCACCGCAGCGGGAATGCCGTAGCGGCCTTGCGCGGCCATGGCCCCCGGTGCGACTTGGCTGATGAACGCCTGCTGCGCAGCCGTGCCTGGGACTTGAGGCGTCGTCGTCGGCTGCTGGTGCCTGCCGTAGCTGGGCGTCGCCGACGTGGACGAACGGCCAGAAAATTCGTCCTGAATCGCCTGAATGCCGGGTATGGCCGCGCTACCCGCGGCCCGGGCCGCCGTACCCGTACCCGTACCCGTACCCCCGGCCGTGCCTTGCGAGCTGGCCGCCTGGGCCGTCGCGGTTCTCACCGGCCGCTGCCGTGTCGCAGTTCCGCCATTCCCCCCGGGCCGCGCGGGCGGGCCAGAGGGCTGACTGTCGCTGGTGCTGAGCGCCGCCGCCAGCATCCCCGGAATCGCCGCCTGCCCCGTGTCCGCGCGGCTTGGCGTCGGCCTGGCCGCCGTGCCAGTCCGGCTCGCAGCATTTCCCCGCGCCTGCTGATCGGCGCTTTGCGTGACGGGAACCGCGCCGTTATTGACGAAGCCGACCACGCCTTGGCCCGCCAGCGGCACGCTGAACTGATGGGCGTTAACGGTGAAGTTGGGCAGCGAATCGCCGCCGATCGTGTAAAGCACTCCGCTGGCGTACTTCGTGACGACCTCGACGTGGCCGTTGAAGAGCACCCAGTCGCCCGGCTGCGGCCGGTAGCCGTCGCCGAGCGGGTGCCAGCGGCGGTGGGTCTCGGCGTCCTGAACGATGGAGACGACGCCGGGCGACGCCGGGTTCTCCTCAACCCGGACATCGGCCCACGACTGCAGCGGCCAGGGGTACGAGGTGCCGCCGGTCACCCAGCTTTCCTGGCCCGCCGCCTTGGCCCCGAGTTCCAGCGTCAGGCTGGCGAACGCCGCGCATGATTCGCCGTGATCGACGCCATTGACGCTGTCCTGCTGCCAGATGGCCGCCTCCATTTCGGCGGGCGTCTTGCTTTGCGCCATCCGGAGGTAGTAGCTGGCGACATTGATAATGGCCGCGCGCAGCGTACTGTCGTCCGCCGATGCCGATGCCGATGCCGTTCGCGCTGGTTTGGAGAATTCAAGCAAGTGAACCGGCATGCTCGTCGGCGACGTCATATCAGCCACCGTCCCGTGGGTGAAGGAGAATCCGGTCATGGCCCCGCATGTACTAAGGCTCACAAGCGCGGTCGCCTGCTGCCACGTTGGTTTCCTGACGGGATGCACGGAATCACCTTCTTCCACAACTTCACGTGGGTTGCGTTTCTGAATGGAAGTGCGGATTAACCGCCTTCGCTGGGCCTAGCGCGCACCTGGCAGAGTTTGCAGGATGGCTTGGACTTGCGGATCTCCTGGGTTACCGGCGTTCTGGAACAGCACGCTGACGTTCTGGGCGGCGGTCGCCGTCGCACCGACCACCCATTCCTGGTAGACGTCAGCCACGAGCGCGGCTTGTCCTGACGCACTGGTCACAGGCTGGGCGCAGATGTTCGGGAAGCCAGCCCGGGAGATGACGGCTGACGATCCGGTGTACCTGGCACAGTTCGCGGGGTTGCTCTCCAGCCCGGGCTGCACGGCGGGACTGCCCTTCGCGTCGGTCAGCGTGGCCCCGCCGATGATGTTGTTGATAGCCCGCGCCGCGACCTCAAGGCTGTCGATCGGGTCGTACGGGTTGTACGGGTGATGCAGATCCAAGGACCACGCCACCTCGCCGCCTTGCGTGGCCGTAATGGGCTCAAGGCCTTTCCTGCCGGTCTGGGCGTCCGTGTAATTCGGATTGTCGGTGCTAGTCATCAGCGCGAAAACCCACAGGATCTGGCTTGTCGTCTTCCCGCAGGCGAAATTGACCTGGCCTGGCTCTGACGCCACGTTCGCATTCTGGCAAGCCGTGGTGATCTCGCCTTGCACCGTGGCCACGCTGGGCGGCCACGATGCGCCTTTCTTGAAGATCACCATCACCAGCACCGTGACCATGACGACTAGGGCGGCTGTCACCAGGGCGATCTTGCGGCCACGCGATACGCGTACGCGTTCGACGCTACGCCGCCCCTGGTCGATGAGAGCCCTGGTGCGCTCCTCGGCCGAGTATGGGCGCGGGCCGCCATCGCGTCGATCCGGCTCGCCGGGCCGGATCGACGGGTCCTGGGGAACCCGGCGCGCGGGCCTGGCCGCGGTGTGCACGGCCGACGTCGCGCCATCATGCTCCGGCTTCTCGTCCCCGCCGCTGCGCCGGAATGCGGCCGTGGCCTGACCCGGTGCCGCTTCCCGCCGATAGGCCGAGTCGGCTAGCTCGCGTGCGCGCAGCTCGCGCCAGTCGAAGAGTTCCTGCTCGAGATCTATGGCTCTTGTTTCTAGTTCAGATAGCCACTCGTCATCTTCTTCGTTAAAGCTTTCGAAACCCTGAGTCATCGTTGTCACCTCCTGCGGGTGGCCTGATATCCGGACTAAGAAACGGGTAAGACGTGCCTGCGATGTGCCTATCTACCTGCGCAAGCCGATCCGGGCCACGGCCATGCGCGCCGAGCCCGGCCACGCGACGACACCCTGGCGTCGGCACCAGGAGTCAGCCGGCCTGCCTGCGGGCCGACGGCGCCGCGCCCGGTTTGACCCATGCCGTCCGCACCCGGACCGTCCGACCGTTCTCCCGCCGCCGCGAATCGACCCATAGAGCAATTAGAACACACGTACGAGCAAGATGGAAGAGTCAGTTCCCACAGCTCAGGTGTGTTCGGGCACGAGGTCAAAATGAGGTGGTTGTAATCTGACCAGACCGGGTGAGAACAGCCCGGCCGCAAGACTCTAGGCCGACCCTGAAGCGTAGCGACGGGTATGCGGGAGGAATCGTGCCGAGCGGCGAGACGCTTTCTCGCGCCAGTGGCCGCGGCCAGGTCGCCGGTGTCACCGGTGTCGTCGTGGTCGCGCACGGGGGCAGGTCGGTGAGCGCCGAACCGACCACGGCGTCCCAGCCTGCGGTGATCCGGATGATCCCGGTCGCGCGAGCCATCCGCCAGGCGCTGCGGGGGAGCGGCGCCGTGGTCTGCCGGCCTCGGTTCATGCTCCGGGGCTGGAACGGCGACCAGGCTTCGCCAGTGCACGATTTCAGCCGGATCCTGAACGAAGTCGGCGACCGGTTCGGCCCGGTTCCCATCGTCCTGGTCGGGCACTCGATGGGCGCGCGCGCCGCGCTGCGCGCCGCCGGGCATCCCGCCGTGCTGGCGGTCGCTGGCCTCGCGCCCTGGCTGCCGCCCGGGGAACCGGTTGAGCAACTGGCCGGACGGCGGATCCTGCTCGCGCACGGGAACGCCGACCGCGTCACCCGCCCGGCCGATACCTGGGCCTTCGCGGACCGTGCCGGCTCGGTAACGGACGTGACGGCGATCGAAATACGCACCGGCGAACACGCGATGCTCCGGCGGGCGCGCTTGTGGCACGGCATCGCCGCCGAGTTCACCCGGCTGGCCCTTCATCTACCCGTCAGCACGAGCGAGCTGGACGCCGTCCTCAGCCGAACGACCGAGGCCTCCCGCCGTACGCTCCTGTGATAGCCCCGTTATCGCCGATCAGCCCCCTAAAGCTAGCTTATCGGGGTAATTAACCGATACCGCGCCCAAGCCGTCGCCGCGGCGCGCCAAATCAGCTGACCTTTCCGGCAAAGGTCCCTATTTGCCCATAATTGCGCGATCGGCGGTGAGGGAGTTAATTACTGAAAGCGTCCGTCGCATCGCTCAGTGTGTTATATATAAATAGGAAAGGCAGCTTGCCCCGTCCGCCGGAGTACGGGGGA
>OBLU010006077.1_pt1 | contig 10769 bp, 9 predicted proteins | sample 1518681 | NCBI WGS metagenome assembly OBLU01 (sample SAMEA3539304, study PRJEB22396) | soil metagenome | biome: tundra; feature: field; material: soil | place: USA | collected 2010-05 | depth 0.15 m
GGGTTGAGGAGGGCGTTTCAGCAGTTCGCTAACGGATCGGAAACCGCTTGCTTACTTTACGCGCGCGGCTCCGAGGGGAGCCGCGACCGTCAGGGAGCGTCGCTCACCAAGTTTAGAGCAAGTCATGGCGGCGATAGAACCAGGTCTTTACGGCTTGCACCAGGAACAGGTACGTCAAGGCAAGTAGCGCAATGGCACCCAGCAACGACAGAGGTAACGGGATAAAGCCAAGCACGGCGCCGAGGGGCGTGTACGGCAGCACGGCGCCGGCAACGGTGACGGCGGCAACCCCGGTAAGCAATCGCCCGCTGGGACGGCTCTTGAACGGGTTGCCCGCCGTGCGGATCACAAACACGACCAGCGTCTGCGTGGCGAGCGATTCCACAAACCATCCGGTGCGGAACAGCGGCGGGTTGGCGGCAGCGTGGAACCACCAGAGGAGCACCCCGAAAGTGAGGAAATCGTAAATGGAGCTGATGGGGCCGATGATCACCATAAACTGGCGAATGAACCCAATTTGCCACCGCTTGGGCTTGTGCAGCAGGGCCGGATCGACATTATCGCCGGGGACGGCGACCTGCGACGTGTCATAAAGAAAATTGTTCAGCAGGATTTGAGTCGGCAACATGGGCAGGAATGGCAGGAAAAGCGATGCCGCAGCCATGCTGAACATATTGCCGAAGTTCGAGCTGGTGCTCATGATGATGTACTTCATGATGTTGGCGAAGCACCGGCGTCCCTCGATTACCCCCTCGTTCAAGACCGCCAGGTCCTTCTCCAGCAGGATGATCTTGGCGGCATCTTTCGCCACATCCACGCCATTCATCACGGAAATACCGACGTCCGCGGTGTGCAGCGACGGAGCGTCGTTGATGCCGTCACCGATATACCCGACGACGTGCCCGCGCGCCTTCAGGCCGAGGATTACGCGGTTCTTTTGTTCCGGAGACACACGGGCGAAGATGGCGCCGTGCTCCGCCTGGTACGCCAGGGCGGCGTCGTCCATGGTGTCCACCTGGCCGCCAGTGACGATGAGGGCGGTAGGCAGCCCGACATCGTGGGCTACCTTCTGCGTCACGTACTGATTGTCGCCGGTCATGATGACCACGGAAACGCCGTTCTGCTTGAGCGCTTCGAGAACCGCGACAATCCCTTCCTTGGGCGGGTCGAGGAATGCCGCGAACCCGGCCAGCGTCATGTCCCGCTCGTCGGCGAGCGCATAGGCAGCCTGCTGCTCCACCTTACGGACGGCGACTCCCAGGACGCGGAAGCCGTCGGCGCTCAGCTTCTGGAAGGTCGCCGCGGCCTCGGCTCGGCGGCCTTCGTCGAAGGGTTGGGGAGCCCCGTCAATGGTGACGCTGCCAGAGATGGCGAAAACGTTTTCCGCCTCGCCCTTGGTAATGAGAAGGAGCTCGCCGCCATGCCGCACCACCACGGAAAGGCGCTTGCGGTTGAAATCGAAAGGGATCTCGTCCACCTTCTCATATTCCACAATGGCGGGGCGCTCATGCTTCAGGATGGCGTCGTCCAGCGGGCTCTTGATGCCGGCTTGAAACTGACTGTTCAGATACACCAATTGAAGGACGTCTTCGTTGTCCTGACCGTGAACGTCCACGTGCCGGTCGAGCACGATCTCGCCTTCGGTCAGGGTTCCCGTCTTATCGCTGCAGAGAATCTCGATGCTGCCGAAGTCCTCGATCGCCGAAAGCTGCTTGACCAGAACCTTCTTCTTTGCCATGCGGCGCGCACCTTGCGCCAGCGTGATGGTGATGATCATGGGCATCATCTCCGGCGTCATGCCGACGGCAAGCGCGACGGAGAACAAGAACGATTCCAGGAGCGGACGATGCAAGACGACGTTCACCAGCAGGACGAAGAGCACCAGCAGCATGGTGACTCGCGTGATCATCAACCCGAAGTGGCGTATTCCACGGGCGAATTCGGTCTCCGGCGGACGCATGGCCAGCCGTTGGGCAATCACGCCGAAGGCGGTGTCTTTGCCGGTGCGAACGATGACCGCGGTGCCGATTCCCGTTTGCACAGCCGTCCCCAGGAAGACGCTGTTGGCGGCGTCGGCCATGCCGTGTTGCCCCGCGGGAAGATCGGCCGCCGCCTTGTCGACCGGCAGAGACTCCCCCGTGAGCGCGCTCTCGCGCACGTGCAGGTCCTTGGAGTCCAATAAACGGGCATCGGCCGGCACCAGGTCGCCGGCATTGAGCCGGACGATATCCCCGGGGACCAACTCGGCGGTGGGGAGTTCCAGTTCGTGTCCATCGCGCAGGACCGCGGCGGTGGTAGCCACCTGCTTGCGAATATCCTCCACCGCGTGCCGCGCCTGAAACTCGGTGTAGAAGTTGACGATCACGCTGAGCAGGACGATGGCGATGATGATGGAGCCGCCGACCGGATCGCCCAGCACAATCGAGATGGCGCTGGCCGCCAGCAGAATCAGCACCAGGGGATTGGCAAAGAAACCCAGAAATGCGAGCAGAGCGGCGAAGCGCGACTCGGCTGCCAGGCTGTTGGGGCCATGGAGACGCAACCGCTGTTTCGCCTCGGCGGAAGTCAGTCCGGCGGGAGCGGCTTTGAGCAGGTCAAGCAGGTCCCGCAGTGGCATATCCCAGAAGCGGTCCAGGGTCTTGTTTGGTGTGTTCATGCGCAGCCTTTCCGGTGAATCCCGCGTGCTGTCCGAGCCTTGGCACCCTCGCGCGCAGGGGTGTGGAGCGGACCTCGGGCTTCAATGCACGGCTAGTGCCAATTGCCTGGGCATCGGATCTCTCGCCGCAGCCGGAAGTTTAACATGCAGCAAACGGCCGGGCTTCACGGCAGATTCTGCACCTTGTGCCGGTGGAACTCCCCGTGGGGGCAGGATGGAAGGGGCACCCTCCGGGTCCGGCGGGTTGGTAACCCGCCAGTGGCGCCGGTAAACGCGCGTACCCTCTGGGTCGCGCGCCGCTTGACGAGCTGTCCCACAAAGGCTCACTCGCCGCTTTGGGCCCGCGATTGCAGTCATGCATCGCGAAGGAGCAAGAAGATGCTTTGGACAATCTGTGTAGTTTTGCTGGTTTTGTGGGCGCTGGGAATGGCAACCTCCTACACCGCCTCCGGGCTGATCCACATCCTGTTAGTCCTCGCGTTAGTAGTCATGGTCATCCGCCTGTTTCAGGGACGCAGTGTTGTTTAGTTCGACCCAGCCGGCGACTGGGCACCGGATTGCAACTGGCACTTATCAGGAGAGTAACAAGACATGCCCTTAGTAAACCTCGTCATTGTGCTGATCGTGGTCGGAGTCGCGCTGTGGCTGATCAATACGTACATCCCCATGGCCTACAGCATTAAGACGATTCTGAACGTAGTGGTCGTCGTGGCGGTCGCAATCTGGGTGCTGCAGGCGGCCGGAATGTGGGGACGTATCACCAGCTATAAAATTGGGCTATGAGCCGGTGGGTTTCGCCTGGCGCCATAACGCCGATTTCGGCGTGACCCATCGCCACTCGAATTAGCCTGCGCCTTTCCGGCCGCGGCTTGCTAAAATGGAAGGCGATGCTTCAGCAGCCTGCGGTTTCTGGCCGGATCCTCATCGTCGATGACGACGAGCGTCAGCGTAAGGCCCTGGCTGCGATGCTTGGCGATTGTGACTTTGAAATTCAGGTCGCCTGCGACGGGCAGGAAGCGCTGGAACGGCTCAATACCTTCAGTGCGGACGTCATCGTGGCGGATTTGGTGATGCCGCGGATGGACGGATTCGAAATGCTCCGGCACTTGAAGGAAGGCGGCGACCTCACGCCGGCCATCGCGCTCACCGGATTCGGCAGTATGGAAAAGGCGCTTTCCGCCGTCCATGACCTCAAGGCATTCTGGTTCCTGGAGAAGCCGGTGGAACCGCGCACCTTCAAGATTCTTCTGGAACGTGCGATTGATTACAAAAGAAGCCTGCAGAAAACCGACGAGCTGAAGCGCGAATTGAGCCTTCGCGGCGTCCTCGGAGACTTGGTGGGAACCTCGCCGGCAATGCAGCAGATCTTCTCGCTCATCAGGCAGGTGGGGCCCACTTCGGCGCCCGTACTGATCTGTGGAGAGAGCGGCACCGGCAAGGAGTTAGTAGCCCGGGAGATCCATAAGTGCAGCCCCCGCAGCGAGGGCCCTTTCGTCGCGATCAACTCAGCCGCGTTGCCCGAGGCGCTGATTGAAAGCGAGTTGTTCGGCCATGAGAAGGGCGCGTTTACGGGAGCGGCGGAGCGTTCGGCCGGTTGCTTTGAGCAGGCGCACGGGGGCACGTTATTCCTCGACGAGATCGGCGAGATGCCGATGTCCACGCAACCCAAGCTACTGCGCGTCCTGGAGGATTTGCGCGTGCGGCGGCTGGGTGGCAAGCACGAAATCCCGGTAGACGCGCGGATCCTGGCAGCCACCAGCCAGGAACTCGGCACGCATTTGCGCGAAGAACTGTACTACCGGTTGAGTGTATTCCAGATTCTGGTTCCGCCGTTGCGAGAGCATAAAGAAGATATTGCGCCGATCGCGGATGTGATGCTGCGGAACCTGAATAAGAAACATGGGACGCGCGTTACGGGGATCGATGCCGAAGTGCTGAATCTGCTCCATCGGCACGATTGGCCGGGTAACGTGCGGGAGCTGCGCAATACGCTGGAACGAGCCACCATCATGGCTGGCGAGGGTTTTATCCGGCTGACGGATCTTCCTTCCCCCGCCTTCGGGGTAAGTTCCGGCCGCCCTACCCGGCAATCGCCGGACTTGGATGGTCGAATGGTGCTTCAGCCTGGCCAGCCGCTCATGAAAATCGACGAGGCTTACGTCAAACTCACCCTGGAGCACGTGGGCGGTAATCGCAAGCGCGCTGCCGAGATGTTGGGGATTAGCCTGCGGACGCTGCAGAACCGGATCGCCGCATTTCGCGAAGAGGCGAAGGCGACGACTCCCGGCGCATGACGGCAAGCGCTCGCTAAGAACGTGAGAAGAACAAATAGCCGCCGATGAACACCGATTAACGCCGATGAAAACAAGATGCTTATCGGCGTTCATCCGTGTTCATCGGCGGCCAAGAATGATTTCTTCACAGCTTCTTACGGTCGCGGCTCGGCAAGCGCCCTAACGATAAATCTGTTGGGGGCGGGGCCAACATAATAAAACGGATAACAGGTAACCAGGGTGAGGATCTCATCCCGGCTGGGATCCAGCTCCGCGACACTGTCGGGCCGTACGATCCTGGTGGACACGACGCGATAACGGTAGTCGCCGAACAGCGTGGTGAGCGTAATGATGTCGTTCCGCCGGATGTTTCGAAGCGGCCGGAAGAACGTGTCGCGGTGCCCGGAAATACCGACGTTCCCCGGCTGACCCGGTAGTGCCGTGCCGGTAATATGGCCGACCGCGCGACGCAGGCTGGTTGCGCTGGTTCCCTCGATGACGATGGCCGAAAGGCCGAGGCGCGGAATATCGATGCGGCCAATCAGGCCGCCGGACACGGCCGGCGGCGAAGTTGCCGGTGAAGAGGGGAAGGCGGTTCGACGGACTTCACCGTTCGCCGCTTGCCGATCCGCCCGCATCTGCTCAAGCTGGCGGCGCGCCCCGTGCTGGAAACTCCGGGCGTCCAATAGAACGAATCCGCAATAAGCCAGCAGCGAGACGCCACCGGCAAAGAGGATGAGTTGAGTCCAGCGCAGAATCCGCCGCAGCGGCTTTGTGGCAATCACGAGCCTCATTTCACAGCCACTTCCTTGACCGCCCGCGATTCACCACCGGCGATGTAGCCGGACCGGGCGCGCACGGTGAGCTTGCCGTGTCCGGCCGCCCCGGCGGCCACGCGAATGCCCAGGTAGGCGCCGGGCCGCGCCGCACTGGTGGAATGATATCCGATGGTGTATTGATGGCGAATGTCGCGCGCGATGCGTTCGCAAATGGCCACCACCTCACCGTACTCGCTGGGGAAGAAGGCTTCGCCGCCAGTTACCCCGGCGAGACGGCGCAGCACGTTCGGATTCCGGTCGTTATCCGCCGCATCGAAGATGCCGATGGTGTACACAAGGGCGGTGGATTGCCCGGCCATCTGCAAGACGTCGGCCAGGGTGTGCCGGCTGGCGTTGTCGCCGCCATCGCTAATGACGATCAGCACTTTTTTTTCGGGGCCGCCGGTCCCCAATCGGTTGCGCGCCTCGAAGACGGCGTCGTAAAGCGCCGTCATGCCCCTGGTGGGTGCGTTGGCGATGGCGCTCCCGAGGTCCTCGGGGCGATTGCTGAAAGGGAGGTTGTCGGGCAGGCCGAGCGACACCTTCTCGTTGAAGTTGACGACGAACATCTGGTCTTCCGGACTGCTGGACTTTACGAACGTCCGGGCCGCCGCGATCACATCCGCCATCTTCGGGCGCATGCTTCCACTGTGGTCGATAACCAGTCCCACGGTGACCGGAATGTCTTCGTGGCGGAACAAGCGGATGGTTTGGCGAACGCCGTTTTCGTAAACCTCAAAATCCTCCTCGCGCAAATCGGAAGCGAAGCGGCCTTTTCCGTCGCGCACGGTGGCGTTCAACACCACGAGATCGACGTTCACGGAAATTTGGTAGGGTGGCGGACCCTGCGCTTCGATGGAGGGCGGCGATTGAGGTTGGGCAACGCGCGCGAGACCGATCAGCAGCAGCAGTGGGAGAGCCACCGCGTCCCCGTAAAGACGACCCACCCCCGGCCTCCTCACGATGCCTCGATCCGCCGATACTCGGGCTGCCACATGGCATCTTGCACCTGTTGCACGATGTCGTAGAATTTGACTCCGGCCAGGCCCTCCGCATCGGCGGTTTCGGCGACGGCCACCGCCACCGTCAGCGACACGCTACGCAGGTCGTCGATATGCGGGAGCAGCGATGCGCCGGGCTGGCGCACCGTCACCAGGCTGGAGACGGCGCTCGCCGCCGCCCCAAGCATACCGTCACTGATCCTGCTGGCGCGCGCGACGATAGCGCCGAGGGCCAGCCCCGGGTACAGCATGGCATTATTCACCTGGGCGACGACATATGTCAGGCCCTTATAGGTGATGGGGGCGAACGGGCTGCCGGTGGCGATCAGCGCCCGGCCGCCGGTCCAGGCAATCAGATCGGCCGGGTTCGCCTCGGCCCGCGGCGGCGGACTGGAAAGCGCGAAGATGATCGGCCTCTCGGTATTCGCCGCCATTTCCTTAACGATGGCTTCCGTGAAACTGCCGGAGGCGGTCGACGCGCCGATGAGCATCGTCGGTTTCACCCGGCGCACCACCTCGGCCAAACTGACTCCGTTTCCCTCCCAGTCGTGCTTCCAGCCCCTGCTTTCGGAAGCGGGGCGGGCGTACGCGATCTGATAGTCGGGCAGTTGAGCGGCCATGTCGGAGGTAAGTAATCCCTGGCGGTCCACGCACCAGAAACGCCTGCCTGCATACTCTTTGGAGAGCCCCTCACGCACCATGGCGTCGCGAATCTGGCCGGCGACTCCGACACCCGCCGTACCGGCTCCAAAGATGACCACGCGCTGGTGGCGCAGCGGCGTCCCGCAGACGCGGACGGCGGAGATGGCCGCGGCCAGCGTGATGGCGCCGGTGCCCTGTATATCGTCGTTGAAGGTGCTGACGCGGTCGCGGTACTTCTCGAGGATGCGGCGTCCGTTGCCAGGCGCGAAGTTATCCCACTGCAGCAGTACAGCCGGGAAGAGCGTGGTCACGGCCTTGACGTAAGCGTCGATGAAAGCGTCGTAGCGCTCTCCGCGTATCCGGGCGTGGCGGTTCCCGATGTACGTAGGGTCGGCCAGCAGACTTTCGCGGTTGGTGCCGACATCGAGCATGACGGGGATCACACGGGTCGGGTCAACGCCGCCCGCGGCGGTGTAAATCGCCAGTTTGCCGATCGAGACCTCAATGCCGCCGACCCCCCAATCGCCGATTCCGAGAACTTGCTCGGCATCGGTCGCCAGGACCAGGTCGATGTCGCCGGGACCGGCGCCGAGGTTGGCAAACGCCTCCTCGATGGCTTCGGCGTGGTCGATGGAGAGGTACACGCCGCGCGGACGGCGGCTCTCATGGGGATACTGTTCCATCGCCATGCCGACGGACCGATCGTTGACGATGGGGACCATTTCCCGTAGATGCTCCGAAAACAGCCGGTAAAACAGCACCTCGTTACGGTCGTGCAGCGTGGTCAGGTAAATGTTCTTGCTCAGGGCATCGGGCAGCCGCTCGTACTGGATGTAGGCGCGCTTAACCTGCGCCCCCAGCGTGCTGATGTCGGGCGGGAGAAGACCCCTGAGGCCGAGCGCGTTTCGTTCTTCGGCCGTGAAGGCCGTCCCCTTGTTCAACAGCGGCGAATTGAGCAGGGCCAGCCCTCGGGCTTTGGTTTCGTAGCAGCCGTCACCGTTGCGCTGCTTCGGCTTCGGCGCCAGTAGCGGGATCGCTCTCTGTCGCATGCTGTTACCTTCTTTTGTTCCATACTGCCAAACGCGGCGCGCCCTGAGGGGGGGCGGCGCCGCGTGACAGATCAAGAGATCCTTACTGGACGCGTTTTTCGGCCACGCGGAGGGCCAGAACACCGCCCAGCGCCAGAAGCCCGAACAACGCGATCAGCGGCAACGGACTCGCCGTCGAGGGGAGTGTCCTCTCCGCTTCCCCCGTGGCCGGCGGTACTCCAGTCAGCACTTCAGGCTGAGTGGCCGCAACCTCGGCTGGGGGCGGAGTTACCACCTCGGCAAGCTGCACTTCTTCTCCGGTCGGCTGGGCCGCCATGATTGGCGCCTGTCTCAACTGCGCCACCACGGGGTGGTCCACCGACTTGATCGGCTCGGCCACTTCGAGAGGCAACTCTGCCGGTGTAAAAAGGACGGGCGTGTTGCCGGCCTTGGCCAAGGACATCGCTCTGGCCTTCGGATAGACGAATTCCTCGCCCCAATTTCTGCCCGGATAGAACCAGGCGCGGAGCGCTTCCGGCTCGCCGGCCGGTCTTTCCGAGAATGTCATCACGGTCTTGTCAGTGGCTTTCAAGCGATAGTTGGGGATCGCCAGAATGGTGGCGTAGATCATGGTTTCGTCCTGGTTGAAGATCTGGACGATGTGGCGGTCGGACTGCGAATCCAGGATCTTGAATACGTAGGTGCCGGCGGGCAACACACCCCACCCGGTGAGGTGAACCCCTGGAATCTCCACGGGACCGCTAAAAGTGATGGTGGTCTTCCTGTTCCAATCGTCTGCTTTTGCACTTGGTGCGAGTATCACTGCTGTCAGCGCCATACAACACACCGTTGTTGCTGCTTTGAATAGCTTCATTTTCTACTTTCCTTCCTTTTGGTTCGAATTTATTAATCTGCGGATCGCTTCGCTTCGGCGTGAGGCAGATCTCGGCGGCATTGTCCCGCGGTTAACGGAAAGGCATTCCGGGGGCCACGGGGGGCGAATCGCCGTTAGGCCATATGTGCCCACGCGCCGCAGCCGCACGAAGCCCGGGAGATAGCGCCTGGAACTGACCGTGCGGTGTCACCTGACCGAATGCGGTCATCGGGCAAGCGGGAAGTTAGTGGCTACTGGGAGGGCGCGGCGCCGGAGGCGATTCCCGTGGCCTGACGAGTCTTTACAAACAGAGTCTGCAAATTGTCCAGAGCTCCCGGGTCGCCCTTCGCCAGCAGCGCTGTGATTTTATCCTGGCCGCTCAAGAGGTCTTGGAGTGCCGTTCTGCCGCCGGCTTGCGGCGTCTGAGCGGCTACCTCCCGGGTACGCTCGAAAAAGCGCGCGCTGGTGCCGGCCGCGAGTCCATAGTTCTTCTGGCTGGCTTCGAGGTAAGCCACGCCGGCCAAGTCCCGAAGTTGGGCCAAGCGGTTCTCCTGTTGAGCCTGGCGCAGATCGTTCTCCAGCCGTTTTCCCTTGGCATAGGAGGGAAGAAAACCAGCTAGAAATGCGGCGATCGCCAAAACACCGGCCACAATGATGGTGTTCTTAACGCGCCACTTCGAAGTTGCATGTGCCGTTTGTCCGGATTGTTCGACCGCCATCTTCGTTCACCTCGTTATCAAAACAGCCCACGAGTATGCAATCCCTCGGCCAAACTGTGCGATGCGGCCCCGTTCGGTGACCAAATGTGGTCGAAGCCACAGCGGCAGAACACTGCGCGCGGTAAAATGGAGTCGGCTGCCGATCTCGGGCTTCCGACTGTTTGCGGGATCCTTTCGGCGGGAACCGATTTCATCTCCCAGGCGGCCCTGGGCGAATCGACGCCAGGAGGGTGTAATCGCGATGTGTCCTGCCGGCTCACAGTCATCAGCCGCCCGCTGGCTTGTAGAGAACGGCCCAAGAGAACTTGAGCTCCTTTTCCGGGCGATTGTCTATCACCCCTCCGTACCCATCCTCCTCGCCGACGACGAGGGCAATTCCAGGGAAGCCAGCACCGGCGTGGGCAAGCTCTTGGGGCTTCCGCGGGAGAAGATCATCGGCCGCCGGGTCGATGACTTTGCACAGCCCGGCTTTAAACCTCAGATTTCGCAGCTTTGGAAAGCCTTGCAGGAGCAGGGGGAACAGGAAGGCACGCTCGGGCTGGTCGGCCGGGATGGAATCCCGCGGGACGTTCAGTACACGGCCAAAGGGAACGTGTTGCCGGTGCGCCATCTCGTGGTGTTGCACGATAAGACACCACCGGCGAAAACCGGGAGTGTTGTCCATGCGGAGACGGACCGGATTCCGTCATGGGTGCAGGATTACGCGCTTTTCCTGATGGATGTGGACGGACGGATTGTCACCTGGTATTCGGGCGCGG
>OBLU010006081.1_pt1 | contig 10766 bp, 11 predicted proteins | sample 1518681 | NCBI WGS metagenome assembly OBLU01 (sample SAMEA3539304, study PRJEB22396) | soil metagenome | biome: tundra; feature: field; material: soil | place: USA | collected 2010-05 | depth 0.15 m
CTCTCCGCCCCACCCGAGCTGCGGCTGGACGCTGCCGACCGCTACCGGCGGCAGCGCCCGGAGTTGGTCGCAGCGGCTGCCGGAGAGGTCGCGCAAGGGGCCATGGACCCAGCGAGGGGAGCCAGCGCCGGCTCAGTGGGACCGCCGGCCCCTACCGATGTTCCTTCGCGCCCCGCCGAATCGATGGCCGCTCCAGATGCCGCGCGGGTCCGCGGTCACAAGCCCGGCCCCAGCGCGGCCATCCCACTGATCCAAGCCAATCGGAGGGTGGTCGAGCTGCCCCCCGAACAGCAGCCCCGTCGTCCCTCCCCGTCGCAGGTCCCGCTCCGGACGCCCGATCCCGCTCAGCAACCTCCCGGTCCTCGGGCGCCAAAGCCTTTGGACGACGAGCAGCGCCGGCGCGACCAGCTCACGCGGGAGGCGGAGCAAGCTCGACAGCAGGCTCAGCGGCAGCGTGGCCCGCGGGTCGGGCAGTAGAGATCAGCCGCAGACCCGTCGATGTCGTGGTCGTGCGCGACCTTCACCGCGTCGAGGGAATCCAGTGAGCACGATCTCTGCGGCGCTGTTCCCGCTCCGCTTTGCGTGCCTGCCGCATCGCTACGCAAGCACAAGCATCCTGTATGAGTCGAACCACGGGACCTCCACTCGACTCCCGCCTCCCGTGTACCAGGCATAGTGCGGCGCGTTCGTGTTGACAGCACGCCCCCAGCGCCTCGGCTCTCCAAGATCAAGCCCACGCCGCCGCGTGGCGGCGCGGAGGGCCTCCTCGACACTATGCACGAGGCGGTTGTAGTACCCCGGGCCGTGGGACATGCTCGCCGGATAGTCGCGGTACTCGTACAGGACAGTAGGAATATGAACAAAGTTGACTGCGGCCCGCAACTCCTCCACCTTGAGTTGTGCATCTACTTCCTCACCGATTCCAAGGTCCTCGCGAAAACCCCCAATGCTTACGAGTGCCGATCGGCGGAACGCCTGACAATGCACGACGTAGTCTGCGTGTAGTAGTGGGTCGGCCGCGGTACCCTTAAACTTGCAGTGAAGACGCTGATATCGCGACTTGCGTCTCTCGTGCACAATGGCATTACGGTCGCTCGTGACCTTGACGTGATCAGAGAAGACAAGGTCAGCAGAGTCGCGATAAGCGCTCCCGAATGCCGCGAGCGCTCCTGGCCTGATTACGTCGTCGGAGTCGAGGAGGAGTATCCATTCACCAGTAGAACGATCTACGCCAGCGTTTCGCGCTTGAGCTAGGCCCCGGTGCTTTGGCAAGGTCAGGAGGCGCACCTTGGGGAGGAGCGCTTGGCTCAGAAGATGTTCGAGGACCAATTTCGTCGCGCGATCACTACCGTCATCGACCACCACCACCTCAGTCCGCGCGAGGTCGGGCCCCTGATCAAACAGGCTGCTGAAACAATCTGCCAGCATCGACTCACAAGTGTTGAAGACGGGTATTAGAACGCTATGGGTCGGCCGCGCGTTCCGCGGATAAGCGGTCATGAATGGTGGTTCTCCTGCGTCAGGCCATGAGCGTCGCTTCCGCATCAGCCATTGGCGCCGCCCTCCGATCGCCTGCTTGCCAGCCCATCACTGACGACACGCCCTGACTACGCTTTCCCCATGCCGCGACGCGATGATCGGCCGGCCACCCTCGCCCCCTTGCATTACGCCCGATTGTAGCTGGAGACCCTCAAACGGGGCAAGCCATAGCAACGCGGCATAGGCGTCCGCCACTCCGCGAGCATCGGACGCCGTAAACGGGCCGCGAGTGCCCGGTTTTCCCTCGCGGCTTTCCGCGCCATCCCCCGACTGCTGAACTCACCCGCGCGACTTCGGTGACTGGTACCTGACCGGGGCGCATACCCGATCCGGGGTAAGGCACTCACGGGATTGACGCAGGGAACGAACTCCCGTAGACTTCGACGTGACGGGTGAGGTTGTCGCGTCTGATTCGCGCGACGTGACAACTTCGAGTGAGAGCCGCGCCACACGGAGGAAGGAACACGTGCAGGTTGAAGTCCTTGAACGAGAGGCGATTGTCTACCACGTCACGCCCCCTGCCCCTGCCGCACCGGCTCCCGAAGAGAGCTCGCTGGGTGCCGCCGCTATCGTCTTTGCAACCCTGCCAGACATGGGCATGCGCCAGATGACACCGGGCGGCGTGGAGTTTGTCCTATGCCCTTCCGCGCTTACTGCCTCAGTTTGAGAGGGCGACGGGTGGGGGTGCGAACTATCATCGCAGCCGCCGACGATAGCGCGAACACTTCTTGGATGGCGGCACTCTTGTGTCAGCTGCTCACCCGCGGCATGCCGTCTGCACGTGGTGCGTTCTAACCCCTTGGGCGTGGGCGTCCGCCTTGAGCTTGAAGACGTCCTCGGGTCCCGCACATTGGACGAGGCTGACCTTACCCTAGGTCAGATTCTGGCTGCACACCGGCTCCCCGAGACGCTCTTTCAGCCCTATCTAGTGGTTGACGGCACCACCACCCCCATCTCATTGGCCACGAGGCTTACCGACCTCCCGGCTCGTACCGACAGAGTGATTCTCCGGGCTATCCGCAACACGCTCTTCCCAGCCATACTCCCCCCGTCATCGAAACACGACACCTTCCCACGCGCGCCCGTACCACCCAAACCTGGCGTGGGGTTCCGTCAAGTGCAACCAACAGACGATGGAGCCGTAGAAGCCCACGTCAATCTTGTGCCCACACACGCCCGCGACCTGGTTCGCGAGCAGGTATCGGAGTTCTTCCGCTCCTATGGTAGCCCTGACCAGGGGTGCGTATTCGGAGTCTCCGGGGGTGGGGATAGCAATGCGTTAGCGTATGGGCTGCGTGCAACGTTGGATGCCTCCCAGCTTGTTGCCTTCACCCTCGTCTTCGAGCCCGTCTTTTCCGTGGCAGCAGCGAGCCGCGCTACCGTTCTCTGCGGCGAGCTAGGAATCGCCCATCAGGTACTCCAACCTGACGACGTCGCCTCCAAGTTGGGCATGACGTCGTCTCTCGACGAACTGTACGCCGACTTCAGCGATGCCTTCACAAACGAGGCGCTTCACTTCTTCGGCACCTTCTTGATCCTTCGCACCGCACGAAGACTAGCCGACGAGCACGGATTCAACCAACTCGCCTTCGGATACAATCGCGAGGATCTCCTCGCCGAGTTGCTCTTTATGCTCATGAACGGCTATCGCCCTTTGTCCTATCCCGTTCGCACCCTTGGACGACACCGGATCCTGATGCCGGTATGGCAGTGCCCGAAGCTCCTTCTAGACGCGTGCCATCCACGCTTTAGTCTCGACAACTATCGCGAGCGAGACCCCTTCACAACCCGGCAGCGTAGCCTCGCTTTCTTTCTTGCGCACACGATGGACTCATCCTACCCGTCGTTTGGCCTGAGTCTGCTCCAAGGCGCAAGCACGGCTCTCGACGGGTGTTGGGGCGATCTCGTTCACGACGACGAGATGGACCTCTTCATAGCTCAGCAGGCCGAGCCGGCGAGCATCGACAAGGTGCGCGACCTCCTAGCTCGCCACTTTGCTTCGTGACCGCGGCGACTCTGCTGAGGCCACCTCGTGACGTCGGCTATCACTGAGTCGGTCCTCCCTCAGAGCTGGGAACGTGTCCTCAGCCGTGCACGAGGGGTGCCACCCCTCTTCGTGCCCGATGCTCTCCGGTCCTCTGGCCTAGTACCCGGAGGGAGCTTCTATCGAGCCCCCGAGGCCAAGGCTTTTCGCGCGCGAATCTGCGCGCAGCTGGAGTCCGCTCCGCATGCGGTCCTCGTAACAGGCGTAGTGCCGGAGGACGCCGCTGCGGCGTCCGTAGTCATAGGCTCTCTCTTAGGTAACCTAGACTACGCCCCTTCACCGACGCTTGGCGGAGCAATCTCGGAGGTGGTGTCGGCGCCAGAGGTCCCGCAAGACCAGGCTTGGCATACAGACAGCACTCCATGGATCGTCCCCAACCGCTGGACGGTACTCGGAATGCTCGAACCCGATCAGGGGATTGGCGACTCAGCGACGGCAATCCTCCCATGGGATCTTGTTTTCAGCGGCTGGCCCGAAGCAGCGCCCGTGGCACATGAACTAGAAGGGCTTGCGTTCGAATGGCGCGCCAAGTTTCCGCTCCTAGAGAGCCTTCGTGCTCCCATTTTCGGTTCATTGCGCCGGTGGTTTCGGCCGTGTCTCGAAACATGCCTCAGCAACCCCTCAACCGGGGGCTTCGCGGCTCTGAGTGCGCTTGACCGCCGGCTCCAGACGGTCCAAGGATTCGCCGAGGCGACCATCCGCGCTTCCACAGTCCTAGTCCTCGACAATTCTAGGGTCGTTCACCGTGGCCCGCAAGTGAGACGCACATCTTCTCGACGGCTCATTAGAGTTAAGGTCGCCGGCGTTCCCGAATGAACAGCGTGCTCGAGCTGCCAGGGCTGTCGCTAAGCTCTCGAACGCAGTTGTTCGGCGCGATACGGGACTCGGACACGCGTGAAGATGGCGTCTCGCCAGCCGTGTTCGGTGGCCGGCAAGGGTGGTTGATTTCTGGGATGGACGTAGCTAGGGCAGTACTTGGGTCGTCGGCTGTGTCGAAGGGTCGCCCGATCGAATCTCAGCGGGTCGTCGGCGGCGTCGGCGCTATGCGACGCACAGCGGCGCGCGCGGACAAAGCGAAGCTGATCCACGCCCTGAGGCTGGAAGCCCTTGAGACGCAGTCGGTAGCACGCCACGTCACTGGAGCGCTACAGGCAAGAGGCGTGGCGGAGGCGACCGGGCCCGGCATCGGACCACATGGGGGGAAGTTAGGCCGGATGAGTCACATAGCGGAGGTAGTGACATTCCGGACTGGGGGGCTCACGGAAGCGATCGCGGCGGGGATGTTGGCTCAGCTGTCAGGCCAGGGCGTCGGCAGTGTGAACGGCACTGCGCTGCGGGAACTCGTCGCGGACGCCTGGGAACGGATGGAGGCGCCTAACTCGGGGGGGTCGGATCTCCAAAGCGATTCTGCTGATGACTTGGGGCGGTTTATCGGCCGTATGTTACCTGGTGCTGCGTCGCCATTCCTGAACTACTTGCGAAGCGATGGCTGGACTGATGGGCGCATAGCAGAGGAGTTGCGCGCTCTCCTACTTGCAAGCTGGGGGAGTACGAGTGCGCTGGTGCTGAGTGCACTGAGTTTAGGGCTAAAGGGTCTACCCGATATGGGCACGCTGAATGAGGTGCTGCGTCTCTACCCCCCCGATTTCATCATCGTTCGCGTAATGGACCGGGAGGGCATCGATCGCCGCTTTAGCATCGGAGACCTACTGGTGATCAGCCCGTGGCTTATTCAGCGGGCTGCCTCGGGCTGGACGAACCCGAATGAGTTCGATCCTAAGAGATGGGATGGGCCGAACCGACTGAGGTGGTTCATCCCCTTTGGCATTGGCGAGCGTCGCTGCCCGGCAGCGGGGTTGGCGCGCACGTACGCGCGCGCCAGCGTCAGTCACCTACAGGACTTGCCATGGAGACGGGGAGAGTTCGTCACGCTTCTGGAGTCTCGGAGTCCGGCGCTCGTAGCAGAACCGCCTTATCGCTAGTCTGTGACGCGAGCCTCTGGTTGGGTGTTATTCGATTCTCGCAAGGGTGCCGAGGCGGGAGAGACGGCTTACTGCGGGATGCGCTGAAGCGAGCATATGGCGCCCGGCAACGTTGGTTCTTCAATCTACTGAGCGCACCACGCTGCTTCGAGACGCAGGGGATGCTGGCGGTCTCCCCGACCGTGGAGAGGAGTCGGCGAAGCAGACCTCTTTGTGCCCCGACCATACCAAGCGGCCCAGACCACCGCGCCGCGCGATGCAAATGGTTTGAGCTCTCCAGCTACGTACGGAACCGATCCCGCGTGCCGAGGAGTCAGCCGCTGGCTCGGCCGTCTGCGGTGACAGGGGATCGCGGGCGGACGGTCGTCGGCCGCACCCAGATGAGACGCTCGCGCGGGGTGCCGATGGCGACCCTGCGCGGATGCCCGGCGCGCTGGTGCTCCCGGGGCGAGGCGTGACTGCTGGTCGGCTCGCCTGCGACTACGGGCGGTGGCGCCGGCAGGATGGACCAGGCGCAACCGGCGATGACGCTGACCCGCCGGCTCTCGCCCTGGCGTGCGAGGTGGCCCTCGACGTAGACGGTGGCGCCCGGTGCAAAGTCGCTGATGTCGGGAAGGTGGATGCCGCCGAGGATGACCCGGTGACGGTCGACCCGCTGGCCGAGCGGATCTCGCTCGGTGAGCAGGACGAAACCGAGGTCGCCGGCGGGGCCGACGGGTCGGGGCCAGCAGCCGACCAGGCCGATCAAACAGACCCTATTCATCGCTTCAACTGGCCGGACTCGATGGCCTCCTGGAGCCCCGCGGTCGCCGCCTCCGCGAAGGACGCCGCGTCCCCGGCATGGCCGTCGTCGACGTGGTGGCCCTTGGAGCGGCACTCGCTGTAGCCGAGGGCCTCGGCGAGGGGGCCGGTGGTCCAGCGCCACCTCGCCTCGTGCCAGTCCTGGTAGGAGCGGGCAGCGATCTCAGGGTCCTCCGGCTCCTCGGATGCGCTCACGGGATCGGGCTGGACAAGGGGAACCAAGGGATTGGTGACCTCCTGGTGATAGTGCCACAGGGCGCTCAGCTCGTCGGTGAGCCCGGGATGGCGGTACCAGCACGCGGGAACCTTCCCCACAAGGTGGTGGCGGGCGACGAACCAGCTGACCCAGGCTGCGAGGTCGCGCAGGTGCCGGTGGAGGTCCTCCTCCTCGAGGCCCTCCCAGTTCCAGGGGAGACGGAGCCGGACCCAGTCAGCCATCCGACCCCACTCCCCACAGCTCTGCCGGGTCGGGCACCAGCTGGTCCGGGCTGACGCCCAGCGCGCGGGCGAGGGCGATGATGGTGTGCACGTGGGGGCGGCCGGACTGTCCTCCCTCGAGGCGGCGGATGGTGGCCCGCGCCAGCCCCGAGGCCGCGCCCAGCTCCTCCTGGGTGAGGAAGCGCCGCAGGCGCAGGGCGCGAAGCCGCACGCCGAGCGATAGTGCCGGGCCGTGGCCGGGCTGCGGAGAAATCGAGAGCACGCGGGTCATGGCGTGGCGGCCCCATCTCCGCGGCTCTGGTGGGCACTGGCCCAGGAGAGCCAGGCGGCCTCCGAGGCATCGGCGAGGTCCCGCACCTCCGAGGCCCGGTCCTGGACGTGGGGCAGCGACACCGCCATCGGCCGAGGTCCGTAGAAGACGACCCCGGTGTGGTGGGCAATGCCCCGAATCTCGTCGGTAGTGAGCGCACGCTCAAAGCGGACCACCGGGTCCATGCGCTCACCGCGGTGGTCATGGGAGTCCCGCGGCTCCTCGACCTTGACCGTAGGCGAGAGGTTGGAGAGGGCGCGCAGGGTCCGCTCGCCGCTCACCATGCCCATCACCACCTGGCAGTTGGTGGCCGACCACATGCCCTGGAAGCGGTTGCTGCCCCAGGCCTCCTCGCCGTCCTCCAGAGACTGCAGGGCGTAGACCAGGATGATTCCCTGGGAGGCGCAGTCGGTCACCAGCTCGGGCATCTGGGGGAGCGGGCAGACCTTGGCGACCTCGTCGAGGAGGAGCAGGAGCGGCGGATCGAGCCGCCCCCCGGAAGTGATCGCCCGGCGGGCCTCCTGGCGGGCCGCCTCGACGATGGCCGAGACAAGCGCGGTGATGAGGACCGTGGAGTGACCGCCGGGTCGGCCTAGCACCAGCAGACGATCGCCGGCCCGGACGAGCGCCGCGGGGTCGATCATCGCGGCGCCGGCCGACATCCGGCGCAGCAGCCCCGGGTCCTCCCAGCAGACCAGAGCCTCGTGGAGGTTGATCTTGATCGAGTAGAGAGTCTCGGGGGCGCTGCGCCCCATCTCCTCGAGGAGGGTCGCCCACTGCGCCGCCTGCGGGCTCTGGCGCAGCCACTTGGTGACGCCGGCGGCCTCGAAGTTCTGGGCTGACGCCCACTCCACCACCCGGGGCATGCCCCACGTGTCGGCACCGCCACTGCCGTGCTCGAGGGCCGCGGCATGGAGCAGGTACTTGAGCAGCTTCTCGGCGAGCAGCGCCCAGTCGAGGCCCCGCTCGGTGCCACGGGCACGCTGGCGGGCGAGGATGGCCTGGGCGCGCAGCCGTGCCGTCTCGGGGTCCTCACAGCCGATCACCGGGTCGAAGGCGACGGTCCCCAGTCCGCCCAGGTCGTCAGGGTTGAAGAGGAAGGTGCGGACGTGGCTGCCCGGAGGCGGCTGGTAGAAGAGGCGCAGGTCGTCGGGTTTGGTGGTCGTGTAGACGAGCGGGCCGCGGTGCTGGAGTGCTGCCCGGGCCAGCAGGCCGGTGGTCTTGCCCTGGCGCATTCCGGCGAGCACCGCCACGGCGTGTTCCGGGGCGGCGAAGACCGGGAAGTGACCGCAGCGTCCGAGGCTGATGGCCAGCTCGCCGGTGGGCCGCGTGCGCAGCTCAGCTGCAGAGAGGGATGGATGGAGACGGGCCGCCTCACGGCGGGTCGCCCGCTCACCAAAGCGGGTTACGGCCTGGTGGGGCGAGAGGAAGCCGTCCCGCTTGCGCCGGACACCGCCGGCCACCTCACGGCGGCGCTGCCACCACCCGAAGAGCCAGATGGCGACGACGGTCGCCCCACCGACCAGCAGGGTGAGGAGGAGCAGGAAGAGCCAGCGGGGCGGCGCCGCCTTCGGGTTCGCCCAGGCGTCGGCCGGATCGCCGCCGGTCGTGACCAGACGGATCGCACCGGAGACCCAGCCACCGCGGAGTGCTGGGATGGAATGCTGATAAAGAAGAGCGCTGCCCAGCGCCGCGGCGTCCACCAGCAGGATCACGGCGGCCGCGATGCCGAGGAGCGGGAGGACCAGCCGCGCCCAGAGCGGCTCGGCGGTCGCCGTTTGCTGCCAAGAGCGTGCCGGCCGGATCACGACGTGGACCCCCCAGGTGGAGGGGGCTGGAAGATGAGGCGCAGATCGTCGGCTCTGGTGGTCGTGTACACGAGGGGGCGGCGGTGCTGGAGGGCAGTCCGGGCCAGCAGGCCCGTGGTCTTGCCCTGGCGCATGCCCGCGAGCACCACCGGGGCGTGTTCCCGGGAGGCGAAAAAGGGGAAGTGGCCGGAGCGCCCGAGACTGGCCCGCTCGCCGAAGCCCGCGGCGGTCGCGTGGGGCGAAGGGAACCCGTGCCCCTTGCGCCGAACACTCCCGAGGACCGCGCCCTGGCGTGTAGTCCGCCGGCGGCGCGAGAGGTACAGTGAAGCCAAGCCCGCGCCGCCCAGCAGCCGAACGAGGATGAGGTGCAGCAGCCACTCGGGCGGCGCCGCGCCGGGACTGGCCCGCTCGTCTCGCGGGTGGCCCCCATGCATGTTCACTGCGCCGACCACGCGCTGGCCTGCGGGGCCAGCACGCTTCCCTGGAGGTAGGGGTCGGGGAACGGCTCATGGGCGACGTCGACGACGCCCAGGCCGAGGACGTTCATCTCCGAGACCCAGTACCCCTCGCCGTTCGCGTCGTCGCTGATGACGACGGCCACGTGCCCGGCAGCGGTGGCACCGGGGAAGTCCAGATAGGAGACGGCGGAGCCGTACGGGGGCAGGACGGACGGCAGCAGGGTGGCGAGGCCCAGGCTCTCAGCCTTCGTGTACCAGTCGCCGCCGTTGGTCAGGTTCTGCGGAGAGCCGCCGCCCACGCCGGCGGGGAAGGGGTCGAAGTTGGAGGCGGCCCAGTACGTGCATTGACCGGGGGGGTAGTAGTCGGGGAAGCCCGCGGCCGGGACCCAGGGGAAGACCCCGGTCGTCGCCGCCACCTCGCATCGGCCGCTCGGACAGTCGGGGGCAGAGCCGCCCATGGCCGGCTCGCCGGCGCTGATCCAGGCCTGATAGATGGGCATGTACTGGACGACCACCGTCTCGGCCGCCTGCTCGGGGGTGGGTGTGGGAGAGGCGCTGGTGGGCGTCGCGGTCGCCTGGCCCGGGGTCGGTGGGAGAGAGGGGCTGATGGGCGTCGCCGTCCCCTGGCCGGGGGTCGGCGTGGGAGAGGCGCTCACCGTCGTGGTCGGCGCCGCCCCGAGGTAGGCGGCGACCGCCGCCTCAAGCTCGGCCTGGCCGGCCGCGCTGGTCGCCCCCTGGTCCTCCAGGATCTGCGCCGCCGCGAGGGCCTCATCCGCCACGTCCAGCTCCCCCTGGGGCTCGCCCCAGTCGGCTCCGGACCCGGTGTCGCTGGTCGCGATGAACGCCGTCGGTGAGAGCCCCACCGCCTCACCGGCGGTGGTGAAGGTGGCAGGCGCCATCTGGAACTCCCCGTATGCGCTGGGCGATCCGTCCGGGCCCACGCTCTGACTCACCATCAGGGCGTTGAAGGTCATGCCGCTGGTCTGCGCCGCGAGGGCCATGAGCAGTGCCTGCGGGACGCCGGTGCCCTGCGCGGCGGTCGCGAACGCGGAGAGTTGGCTCTCGGGTGGGAAGGCGACGCCGACCTGGGCGCTGTCCTCGCTGAGTGCGGAGGAGGTGAGGGTGGTGAAGCCGGCGAGCAGGGCAACGCTGCCGACGAGGGGGATGAGGACGCAGCCCGCCGCGGCGCCGCAACACTGGAACTTCATCGCCGCCCTGCCTCCATCCCTTCAGAGACCGCGAACTTCCGGGGGTCGTTCCGCATGCGCTGGTCGGTGTCGCAGATGGCCTGCTCCTGCGGCGATATCCAGTGGCGCACCAGGTAGGAGCGACTGCCCACGCGCCACAGCGCCACCCCCCTGCCCAGCCCTGAGATGGCCCGAGCCT
>OBLU010006084.1_pt1 | contig 10761 bp, 8 predicted proteins | sample 1518681 | NCBI WGS metagenome assembly OBLU01 (sample SAMEA3539304, study PRJEB22396) | soil metagenome | biome: tundra; feature: field; material: soil | place: USA | collected 2010-05 | depth 0.15 m
CCACCACGACATCCTTCACGACTCCCGACGTGGAAATACCCGCGAACTTAGTCAACTCGAATGAGTGACGATGCAAGTGCACGGGGTGAGATTCGTCGCTTTGGTTATCGAATCGGAGCCGGTATCGTTTGCCCGCCTGGACCAGAATTGGGTCGGTCTTGGGAAAGGACTTCCCGTTGATGGTCCAGTGATCCACCCAGCGGTTCCCCGCAAATTTCTGCCGGAAAACAAGCGGCACCACCTCGACATCCCGCCGTCCGAAGCCAAGCAGCGTGTCTCCCTGTCGTCCGAAGATGGTGTAGTCCCAGCGCGCGCCGGATGGTGCGGCCCACTGCGCCGGACCTTTGCGGTTTGCGTATTCCACCACCACTCCCAAACCGGCGTTCCGCACGCGGTCGTCCACCTCGCCGAGAATCCAGACGCCTGGTTGCCTCATGGTAACGACCGCGTCGATTCTCTCCGCCGGGCCGAGCTCCAGCACCTCCACTTCGCGTGGCGCGGGCACGCGGTTCCCGTCGAGGGCAACTACTTCGAACTTGTGGCCGGCGAGCGCCAGGCGATGCAGCATGGTAGCGCTGGCATTCAAGATGCGTAGCATTACCTTCTGACCCTCTCTGACGCGTATCGGATCGCCGTACCCCAGGGAGTGACTGTTGACGGAAAAGCTCTGATAGATCACGTCCAGCGTGCCTTCGTCCGCGCCCATCGTTCCGAGGTATGGCTCCCATCCATGCAGCGCCAGGAAGACTTCCGCGTCATACTGATCGGGATCGCTCTTGGGCTCCACATACAGGAACCCGAATTGCCCGGTATAGGTGCTGCGCTTCAGATTCCGGCCGGCGGAGACGTGCGTGTGATACCAGCGCGTTCCCGACGGGCGGGGCACGAATGCGTACCGCCGGGAGCCATGTGGCGGGACCATGGGAGTTCCCTCTTCCGCGGCGCCGTCGACTTCGACGGGAACAAACAGACCGTGCCAATGGACGATCTCCGGGGTGGGCGTTTCATTGTGTACATCCACCGTGACGGACTGGCCCTCGCGCAGGCGCAGCAGCGGACCCGGAACCGAACCGTTGTATCCGGTCGTCTTAATCGTCCGGCGAGGAGCGATTTCTATCTCTACCGGCGAGATGCGCAGCGTTATATCGGCTTTGGGATTTTCCGGCGCAGCCTGGGCAGCCAGGCGTGACGCGACGCTCCAGCATGCTGGGGTGCCCATCGCAGCCAGAAAGTCTCGGCGATCCATCGTCCTCCCTTACATTCCTGCCGCCGGTGCCACATGCATACCGGATCAGGTTGCGTCTTTGGTAGAGCGCTTGTGCGCCGGGCTTTCCATACTTCGTTTATTGTACAGGCTCGCCTGTAAGCTGGCGTGACGCGACGCGCCCGATCTCCGCGCGCGCATTCAGGCGCTATACTAGCGGATTCCATGAGTGGCATCCGGCGCGATCCCCACAAAGCCAAACTTCGCCGCGACCGCATCCGGCGCGCGCAACACAATGAGCGTTTCGGCGGGCCCCCTCCGCCGGACGTCCCGGTATTGCCGGTAGTCGCGCATCCTTTTGCCGCCGAGCGGAGCATGCGCGAGGTCCAGGCGCTGCTGGAAGGGCAGGAATTCGCCAGCGTCGACGATGTCAACGCCAGGCTTGCGGAACTGACGCGCGGAGGCCGGCTGGCGGAACTGGCGAACGCGTGGAAACAGGACGATCCCAAGTGGCGGGCCCAGGAGTTGGCTTACGACGCTATGGAAGCCAACAGCCTGGTGGAGGCATTGCGCCTGGTCAATGCAGCCCTGAAATTGGATCCCGATTGCACGGAAGCGCAGCGCCTCATGGTGTCCCTCGTCCCCATGGATTTGGACAGCCACATTCGCCTGATGCGCGAAACTGTGGACAAGGCCGAACGCCATATGGGAGAGAGCTTCATCCAGCAGAACATCGGTCACTTCTGGAGCACGGTAGCCACGCGGCCGTACATGCGGGCGAAGCGGGAGTTGGGGGAGCTGCTGGCCGCGGCGGGGCGGCTGGCGGATGCCATTGCCGTTTTCGAGCAAGTGCTCGAACTCAATCCCCATGACAATCAGGGTACGCGCTATCCGCTGCTTGGGTTGTACCTGGCCACTAATCAACCGGAGCGCGCCAATAGCCTCATCGCGCGTTTCCCGGACGAAGAGCGGATCATGGGATCTTTCGCATGGGCGCGAGTTCTGGAGCGGTGGCTGTCCGGGCACCTGGATGAGGCCGAGGCGGCTCTGGAAAGAGCCCGAAAGGTCAACCCATTCGCCGAGCGCTACATCTCCGGCGCGCAACCGTTGCCGGAGGAAGCGCCGCAGTACTACCGGCCCGGCGAGGAAAGCGAAGCGCAGGTCTGCGCGCTGGAACTGGCGATCGCCTGGGAGCAGAACCCTGCATTTCGGGAATGGCTGCGCGGGCGAACACTTGGTAGGTTGTCTACCTAGTGGGGCCGAAATCCGAATGTCTGCTAGGAGCCAGTAGAAGTCCCGGCAGGCTAAATGCCTGCCCACCAATATAAACTGTTGATTCGCGGTGGTGGGGCCGGCGGTTTCGCCTGCCTTCCCGACTCTCGGTGACTTCTGCCACGGGCTGCTAGCGCTATGCATAATGAATCCTCCGGCCGGATCGAGTTGCTGCAGGGAACGCTGGACATGCCGATCCTGCGCACGTTGCTGTTGGGCCCCGCCCACGGGCATCAAATCGCGAAACACATCCAACGAACGACAGATGACCTGCTCCAGGTCGAGCACGGATCGCTCTATCCCGCACTGCACCGGCTCGAACGCAAAGGCTGGATGCGGCCAAGTGGGAGCCTGCAGGAAAGGATCTAAAGCGGGAATTCAAATACTACCGGCTCACGCCGGCTGGAAAGAAGCAACTCGTAGCGGAGGAATCGAACTGGAAGCAATTGACTGGCGCAATTGCGCGGATCATGTGGCCTGCCAAGGAGAGCTGAAATGCGCTTTATCATTAGAACTGACCCGTTCCAGGCTTCCGGAGTGATTCGGGGTGGAACGGAATGAAATAAAGATGCCGCGAAGTAGGCCTTTGGGTGTAAAATCTATGCTATCCAGAGGCCAAATCGGAGGTCCTGGTTTGGAAAAAACTATCTATTGTCAGGCAAAAGGAGGGATTAATGCCTAAGCCCAAAGATCCAAAAGAGGATCGCGAAGGACGCGAAAAGGAAGAACGCGAACGTGAGGAACATGCCCGGCATGAGCACGGGCATGAACATGAGCGGCACGAGGATGAACATGAGCGGCACGAGGATGAGGATAAAGAACGGCCGCGTCGGCGACGAATGGGTCGGGAGCACGCCGTACACCAACAGATTATCGAGCGCCGTTTAGGGGGAGGCGCCCCGGCGACGCCGGAGGCTTACGCCAAGGCCCTGGAGGAGTGGCATCAACTGCCCGGGTCGGTAGTGCGACCGCCAACGGATGAGAAGCCGGCCCCGTCAACCAAGCCGGAAGGTGAGGACGAAGGGAAAAAGGAGGATCGCTCATGAGTCTCAACGGCACAGTATGGACTCCGATCGGCCCTAGTCCGATTGCGGAGGGCACCACCAATGACAATGGCCTGGTGTCGGCGATCGCCATCAATCCCAACAACCCCAACGTGATTTATATGGGCACTGTGGGCGGGGGCGTTTGGCGCACGAACGACGGCGGTAACACGTGGACGCCGGTTTTCGACCGGCAGATTGCACTGGGCGTGGGTGAGCCCGCCGGCATTGGGATCGATCCTAACAATACCGATACGGTTTATGTCGGAACCAGCGGACGTTTTGGCCCGCAGCCGCAGGCGGGCCTGTTCAAATCGACGGACGGAGGGGGCAGTTGGATCCAGTTGGGCTCCGGCTACCCAGCCGGGAATACGGGTAACGCCAGCCAATTTGTGAGCCAGTGGATCGACGCCGCGATTGTCGATCCGACCAACAGTAATGTGGTCTACCTGGCGGCCACCGGCGGGTTGTTCCGTTCGACGGACGGCGGCCGGAATTTCACGGCGGGCGGTAATGGATTCGGGGACGCGCGTTCGCTGGTGGTGGACAGTTCCACGCCGGCTAACGCGCGCATCCTGTACGCGGGGATTTCGGGACGCGGTGTGTTCCGGTCCAACGACGGCGGACAGAACTGGGCCCAGGTTCTGAGCGCAGCCACGCCTGTGGTGGCGGCGGCGATCGGCGCCGGAGGCTTCGGAAAGGTGGTGGTGTCGCTCGCTCCACCGACTAAGCCTGTACCCAATCCGGGCGGCGTGCAGGTGCTCTACGTCAGCATGCAAGGAACCGGTGGCGCGCCCGATCCCGTGGGCATATTCATGAGCACGAACCAGGGCACCACCTGGGTGAAGCAGACGGCGACAGGCATGCCAACGCGCACGCAGGGCGGATACAGCTTTCACATGGCGGTGGACCCCGGGTCGCCCGGCGACGGAATCAACGACATCATTTATTTCGGCGCCGTGGGCCAGGCAAGGTCGGCCAACTCGGGGAACAGCTTTGGCGCCAACTTCCCGATCCACTCCGATACGCATTCGTGGGCGTTCATCCCGCAGCCCAGTCCCACTCCGTCTATCGTATTCTGCGGCAACGACGGCGGCCTGGACAAGTCCACCGACAGCGGTGGGACTTGGAAATCGCTCAACTCCGGCGGCCTGCAAACCGGGCTCTTCTATAACATCGACATCAAGCCGGACGCGACGGGCAGTGTGACGGTGGGAGCGCTGCAGGACAACCAAGTCGAGACGACGGTGGGAGGATCAGGGCTGGGGTGGGTGGGCACAAATGGCGGCGACGGCTGGGACGTGGCTTACGATGGGGTCACCCCAGGCCGGGTGTATGCCTCCAGCGGGTTCTGGTCCACAACCCCTCCAACCCCACCGATTCCCTGCACTCTGGTGTTTCGCTCGAACGACGACGGAGCCACTTTTCCCTTTGCCCCCAGTCCCTTAACGGCTATTACACCGTGGACCACAGCGACCGACGCGGGCTGCTACCTAGCCCCGGTTACCACGGACCCAAGTACAGCAGGCATCGTCTATGTCAGCGGCAGCCAGAATCTGTGGCAGAGCCAGAACGCCGGCAACATCTGGCGCATTCTCTCCCCCTTCAATGGCACCGGCAACGTGGATGTGGCCCCGACCAACGGGAATAACGTCGTCATTGCCGTGCGCAACCAGGTATTCGTCTCCACCAATGCGCTCTTGCCGACGGTGGGTCCGCCGGCTGGAGTGACGTTCACCAATATTACCAGGAACCTGCCCAGCCGGAACGTGGCGCGCGCGGTGTTTGACCCCAACGATCCGACCCTGATCTACGCGGTGATGGGCGGCTTCAACGGGGGCGGGCCGGGGCAGAGCGGACATGTGTTCCGCACCTCGGTGGGCGCGACGGCTTGGACCGACATTTCGCCGGTGCTCAATATTCCCTTCAGCGCGATCGCACTGGACGGAAGCGCTACACCCACGGGAATCTACGTGGGCACCGATTTTGGCGTGTTGCGCTCGCTGGACGGCGGCGGGTCGTGGTCGGTATTAGACGATATTCACTTTCCGCGGGTACCGGTTCTCGACCTGATTTTCCGCAACGGGATACTGCGGGCGGCCACCTACGGGCGCGGCGCGTTCGCATTCGTTAAGCCGGCGGGCCCGGCCATCGCCGTTCATCCGGATGAGGGGCTGGCGTTCGGAATGGTTTGTAAGGGGCCGCAATATCTCAACCTGGAGGTGTACAACGTCGGCTCGGCGGACCTGGTGATCGACAACGTGCAGCGGCTGATGGGGTCGACGGACTTTGCGGTGCTGCCCACTCCGGCCACGCCGCTGGTGCTGGCTGCGGGCGAGGATATCGAGTTCACGGTAGTGTACAACCCGACCGTGGCGGGGTCTTTGAGGTGGCTACGATCCGGATCACCAGCAACGATCCGACGGCGCCGGTTGTGGACCTGGCCGCGACAGGGATCCAAGGGACGGCAAACCTCGGAACAGCGATCGCGGACAGCGGGAATATCGGCAATGCGTGCGTGGGTTCGTTCGTGGAAGAGGAGCTGACGATCAATAACAGCGGCAATTGCCCGCTGGTGGTCTTCGGAATTACCTCGTCCTCGCCTGAATTCCTGGCGCCGCAGCTTTCCGCTCCGCTGCTGCTGGGCTCGGGAGAATCGACAGAGGTGACGATCCGCTTTCAGCCGGCCAGTTTCGGCGCCAAGGCGGCTACGATCACCTTGATCAGCAACGATCCCGCGGGAGCGCGTACGGTGGCCGTTTCCGGCCTTGCACCGGCGCCGCGACTGGCCCTGGCGATCGCCGACACCGGCAACTTCGGCAACTGCTGCACCGGGTCGTTTAAAGACGAGCCGCTGATCCTGAGCAACAGCGGCCGGTGCACGCTGTCGGTGACCAGTATCACGTCCTCATCGGGCGAGTTTCTGGTGCCGGAGGTGTTATTGTATCCGCTGACGATTGAGGCGGGAGGCTCCCTGGAAGTGCCCATCCGCTTCCAGCCGGCGAGCTTCGGAGCCAAATCGGCGACGATCACGGTGACGAGCGACGATCCGGGGGGACCGCACACGATCGCGGTGTCGGGGAATGCGCCTTCGGGTAAGCTGGCGGTGACCGGGACGGCGTACTTCGGTGGAGTGAAGTGCGGCCGGCTGGCGTTCCGGACCATTGCGGTGTGCAACGTGGGCGAATGCGACCTGCACGTAACCAAGGTGGCCTTCGAGCACAAGAATCGGCACTGGAGGCTGGTGCACAATCCGTTCCCGGCGACGCTGCATCCGGGATCGTGCCTGAACGTGGTGATTCGGTACAAAGCCACGCAGAAGGAGCCGAGACCTTGCGAACTGGCGATCGCGAGCGACGATCCGGTGACACCGGTCAGAGAGGTGGAGGCGATTGCCTGGACGCTCTGCTGCTGCAAGAAGTGTTGCGAGGAATGCTGCGAGGGGCGTTGTTGCGGGGCGCGTCACAAGGAGTGCTGTGAGGACCATCGCCGCGAGTGTTGCGAGGAGCGGCCGGAGAAGCGCCAGGAGGAATGCCGGGAAGAGCGGCACGAGGAGCGGCACGAGGAGCACGACGCGAAGCGGCATCATCACGGGCGCGAGGACGATGAGGATGAGGACTAGCGGGGTTAGAGGAGGGCGAGATGGATTTCATCGAACGAGTGTTTCACATTGCTCCGGATGGCGGTAACGGAATCACCGAGCTGGCTATCGTACTGGTTTGTGGCTTCGTTCCACTAGCAGCTATTTATTGGCTGTGGAGGAGGGGAAGGCGGCGGGGGCTTCGTTTCTGAAGAGCGGGACGGGGGCGTCCCGCGCGGACCAGGGGGTCCGCCCTACAAAATCGGGTGGGCAGGCGAAAGCGCCTGCAGAATTAAGGACTCACGCATGCCGTCAGCGACGCAGAAGGAGATTGACCACGTCACTGAGTACATGCGGTCACAAGCTCCGGACTTGACCGTAGAATTTTGCAGAAGGTTTACTCGGAAAATGTCCTGCAGGTGCGGCATGACGTGTGGGACGTGCACACAAATGTCGGTCGCTGGTGGGTGATTACCGAGCCGATGAACCTCTACGCGCAAAAGCAATTTCCGAACATGGATCTTGCTCTGACTTTTCACGTGGGCCTGTGCTTGCGGATTCCGCGCAGTGAGCGGCAGAAGTTGTCTGCGATTCCCGCCGAGCCGTTCGCGGTGTGTCTCCGCGGCCTTCAGGAGGCGTCTGAGGCGCTCGCGCAGGCTCAAGAGGTGGCTGATTACCAGTCGATTGGTGTGCGCTGTCGGGGGGCGCTGCCGGCTTTCGTCAACATAGCCCAGACCGTTATGCCGTGGGGTTACACAGGGGCCGGAGGATGCTCATCCGTTGTGTACGCCCGACGGCAGGTGGCTGTTTTATGTCGATAATCGAGACGGGCGATGGCCGCGACTGATGCGCCTCCCTCTGCACGGCGGAGCTGCGGAACGAGTTGAAGCCGATTCATTTTTCAACCTCTCTGCCGATGGCTACAACCTTTCTTACGATGGCACGTTGCTCGCCATCAGCAGCGACGGAGCATCGGGGTCCAGACATCACCCCGGCGTGCAGTTTTTGCAGCACGTTTTCGAAGACGTCGGGATCTTTCAGGGCGGAGGGGGCGTCCTTGTAGGTTTCCAGGTTGAGATTGCCGGTTTTGAGCTTGGCGTTGTGGCAACCGATGCAGTATTTGGCCGGGAGAGGCTCTACGGATTTCTGGTAGGTGGCGGCGTCGGGTTTCGGGGGGACGCTGGAGGCCGCCAGGAGCACGCCGGTGGTCGCGATCAGGGGGAGACTGCGGAGTGCGGCGTGGTTCATTTCGATGTCGAGTGCGGAGGGAGAAATCGCGCTGCGCGCCCCCTCCTCGTGTCTCTTTTATTGTATGTCAGCCGGCAGGGGGCGGTTTGCCGACGCCATCAGAAATTTACGCCTTGACGATGAAACGAATCGCGAACTCATTACACCAACGAGTACACCGTTACGGCGCACATCGAGAGTGGACCCGATGGTGGCTTTGAGATACGAGTGACCGGGTGAATGTAGTATCGCGCCGGCCATGACGGTTGAGATCCAACCATGGGCGGCGTACTCCTCAAGCGGCCGCCTTAAGGCGCTACCACCGGCAGTTCCACGTAACTCTCCCGACCGGGCGCGTGGTACACGCGCTGCACGGCCTTCCGGTAATCCCCCGGCTTGGCCCAGAAGATATTCGGCACAAAAGTCTGCGGGTTCCGGTCGTAAAGCGGAAACCAGCTCGATTGCACCTGCACCATCATGCGGTGTCCCCGCAGGAAAACATGGTTCACCGTGGGCAAGTTGAAGCGATACTTCAGCGGTTCGTCCGCCGCGATCGGTTTGGCCGCCTCCAGGCTCTCGCGATACCGGCCGCGAAAAATATCGGCCGACACCATCAATTGATAGCCGCCCAGGGCCGGCTGCGCGGCCACCTCGTCGGGATACACGTCGATCAGCTTCACCACCCAGTCGGAGTCGGTGCCGCTGGTGGAGGCGATCAGATTGGCGGCCGGCTCTCCGCTGATCTTCACGGGCGCGCTCACCACATCCGAGACGAACGCCAAAACATCCGGCCGGCCGGAAGCCTCCCGCTGATCGTCCACCAGCCATTGGGACCAGGTCTTGCGCTTGTCGTCGCCGATCGGCCGCGCGCGGAACGGCACCGGCTTGGCGGGATCGGAAACGTATTCTTCGAAGGCCGCGCCGCCCGGATTCGGCGCTGTGAAGCTCACCTTCAGGCCCGCGGTGAGATAGAGCGGCGCCGGCCGGATGGTGCAGCCGCTCGCGCATCCCGCCGGCCACGCCGGCAAGCGCCGCCACGCGTTCGTACCGGTTTCAAACGCGGAGACCGGCGGCACATCGGCCTTGGGCACGCCGTCCTTGAGGTATTGGTCCAGGAACGGGCGCAGGATCTCGCGGCGGAAGTGGAGTGCGGTATCGCTGCCGAACCGCAATGCGCCGAGCGCGCTGCCGTCCCCGATCTCCTGGCCGTGGTACCACGGCCCCAGCACGAGGAACACCTTGTCATTGCCGGTGTCCTTGGGCTTGATCGCCTTGTAGACGGCCATCGCGCCGTAGATATCCTCCTGGTCCCAAAGGCTGTCGACCAGCATCACCGGGACCTTCAGCGGTTCGGCCGCCAGCACCTGGTCCACGGCCTGATCGCGCCAGAAGGCGTCGTAGCCCGGGTGCTCCACAATCTTCTGCCAGAACCCGAGTTGGTCGAGGCCATGGCGGCGCGCCAACTCGCCCGCCGATCCCGCTTCCATGTACATGTCGTAGTCGTCATAGTGGCTCGTCCACCACTTGACGTCCGACTTGCGCGTGGCCTCCTGGTCGTGAATGTATTCCAAATTCGGTTGGCGAAACGCGCCGTTGTGGAACCAATCGTCGCCCTTCCAGCCATCCACCATCGGGTTCATGGGCACGGACACCTTGAGCGCCGGGTGCGGATTCACGAGCGCCATCAAAGGCAGGAAGCCGTCGTAAGAAATGCCCAGAATTCCAACCTTGCCGTTGCTTTCCGGGACGTTCTTCACGAGCCAGTCGATCGTGTCGTAGGTGTCCGTGGCGTGGTCGACCGGCGTCGGGTTCCGCGGCCCATGCAGCGGCCGGTTCATGACGTAGTCGCCCTCGGAGCCGTGCTTGCCGCGCACATCCTGCACCACGCGGATGTAACCGCTATCGACGATCACGTCGGTTACGTTGTCGTACCCTTGCAGGATCGGACCCAGGTGCGCGCTATGAGCGTGGCTCGTCAGCTCGGTGGCGTCATAAGGGGTGCGGGTCAGCAGGATCGGCGCGCCGCGGGCCCCTTTGGGCGCCAGGATCACGGTGTGCAGCTTCACGCCGTCGCGCATGGCGATCATCACGTCGCGCTTGATGTAATCCAAGCTGTCGGTCGGTGAATCGAATTTGGGCGGAATCTCGCTGGGAAGAGCCGGGTATTGGGGCGTCTGGGACGCTAACATCCCTGCAAACAAGCACACGCCGCACAATCCATAGGTCGCGTATTTCATTTCCAGGCCAGTATAACAACGGGCTCCGCCCGCTACTGGAGTTTGGCCTTATCCAGGCGCAGGCCGCACAACCACCAGACGCGGCAAGCCAGAACCCAGCACCCAGCACCGCCGCGCGGAGCGCGGCTTCGGCGCTGCAACTCGCTCCTGATTTCCATCCAGATGTTGAAATACAGCCATTCCGCGGGAGGATCGGGT
>OBLU010006086.1_pt1 | contig 10760 bp, 8 predicted proteins | sample 1518681 | NCBI WGS metagenome assembly OBLU01 (sample SAMEA3539304, study PRJEB22396) | soil metagenome | biome: tundra; feature: field; material: soil | place: USA | collected 2010-05 | depth 0.15 m
CCTGGTCAAAATGCGTGGCGACGTTGACGGCTTCCTGGCCGGTGGCGGCGTCGAGGACGAGCAAAATCTCCTGCGGTTTCACGAGGTCGCGCAAGCGGACGAGTTCCTGCACCAGCGGTTCGTCCATTTGCAATCGCCCGGCAGTGTCGAAAATCAAAACGTTACGGCTATTGGCTTTGGCGAAATCCAAGGCTTCACGGGCAATTTTCAAGACATCCGTTTCACCGCGTTTGACGAAGACGGGAATTTCAATCTGTTTGCCGAGCGTTTCCAATTGATCCATCGCCGCCGGGCGGTTTACGTCCGCAGCCACGAGCAACGGCTGGCGTCCCTGTTTTTGGAGTAGCCGCGCCAGCTTGCCGCTGGATGTGGTTTTGCCCGAACCGTGCAAACCGACCATCAGGATGCTGTTGGGGCTGCCGCTGAGATTCAGCCCGGCGTTGGTGGAGCCGAGCAGGTCCACGAGCTCGTCGTGGATGATTTTGACGATTTGCTGGCCGGGCTGGACGCTTTGGATGACTTCCGCGCCGAGGGCCTTGGTTTTGACGCGCTCGATGAAATCGCGCGCGACCTTGAAATTCACGTCGGCTTCCAGCAGCGCCATGCGGACCTCGCGGAGGGAGTCGGTGACGTTGGCCTCGGATATTTTCCCAAGCCCGCGCAAATTTCGGAAGGCGTTCTGAAGCTTGCCGCTTAACGAATCGAACATCTGTTCAGGCTAAGAGGAGCAAGGAGCATTTGCAACTGTGGTTGAATCCCAATCGCAATCGTCCTCGTCGTCGTCCTCGAAACCCAACGAATTCGAGAACGAGAACGAGGAGGAGGACGAATCGAATTTGCGTGCGGATTGACAAGGCTCGTGCGGTTTGGCTTAATCTGTGTCCCTTACGTGGTAGGTTACCCAAGTGGCCAACGGGGGCAGACTGTAAATCTGCTGGCTATGCCTTCGATGGTTCGAATCCATCACCTACCACCACTTTCATAATGTTCAATAATTGCAATGACATTATGTTGCTTCAACATAAGCCGAACGCCTCTGGCATAACACTTTCGCATAACAAATTCAATCCCGTTCAAGGCCGTTCGAGACTGTTTATAGTGTCCTTGCGGAAAGGCGCAAATGCAAACGAAGCGCTCCCTTTGCCAGAGAAAAAAGGAGGGCTGAGTGCAAAAGTGCCTTGCAAACCTGTGGAGCTGGAAGAAAATCACGAAAAAGGCCCACGCTGGTCGTGGGCAAGAAATCAAATGGGAAATCCCAGACCAAACCACAGACGGATCGCATTCACTTTGATTGAGCTCCTGGTGGTCATCGCCATCATTGCGATTTTGGCGGCGCTGCTGCTGCCGACCTTGAGCAGAGCCAAGGCGTACAGCCTGGGAATGGCCTGTATGAGCAATTCCAAGCAGTTGGGGCTGGCCTGGCATCTCTACAGCGATGACAATGCTGGCAGGCTGGTCAACAACGGGGTTTTCAATGGCTCGAAAGTATTCACGGGACCGCAGACTGGCCAGCCTATCGAAACCCCGAACTGGGTTTATGGATTCCTCGATTGGTCTGCGTCTCCTGACATCACCAACTCTCAACTCATCGCTGACGGGTTGCTTTTCCCTTACACGAAGCAGTGCAAGATTTACAAATGCCCAGCCGACAGATGTCTGGCGCCGGTGCAGCAAGCCAGCGGATTTACGGAAAGGGTCCGCAGTGTCTCGATGAACGCATTCATCGAAGGCAGCGCTCTACCTGGCCAGTACTGGGTTCCGGGATTTGCCTCGTATGCAAAGGAGAACGACTTGATCGCACCGGCGCCGTCGGACCTCTGGGTCTTCGCGGACGAGAATGCGGATACCATCAACGACGGCTGGCTGATGTTCGCTACGGCCAACCCAAACCAGTGGGGCGATATGCCGGGGAGCTACCACAATGGCGCCTGCGTGTTTAACTTTGCCGATGGCCACAACGAGATGCACAAATGGCGATCCCCGAAGACCTGCCCGCCCGTCGCTTACGAAAGGACGCCAGTCCAGGATCCGGGCAGTGTCGATATTCAATGGATGTACAGCCATACCACCGTGCCGTCACCTTGAAGAGCCGAACCCGCTCGCTGCAGCGATCCGCCCATCAGCCCTGCGGGCGACGATTGTGTACAATTTGAACATCAATTTTGCGAGCCAAGTTCACGGCCCGGCGGTCGCTGAGCTTGGTCGTTAGGCTGCAGAACACGTAAAACGAAACAATTCTGGACAAGAATTCAGCCCAACTTACAATGTTTTCTATGAAAAAGCACATGGTTGTGGGATTGCTGATCGCCGTGGGGATTGCGTTGGTTTTTGGTCCAGCTGTGCTTTATTGGCATTTTGTTCGCCCGTGGCAGCATGTGGTCAACTTGGATTACTACTACCAAACCAAGATTGCGTCCGCCTCGCCGCATAACCGCGACCCCCGCAACAACCTCGCCTCGCTGCCTGCGGGCCATCAGACGTTTGACGGCGTCCGATTCAATGTCGCCGGACTCATCCAGCTTGCCGACGGAAATGATGTCACCCAGGCGAACAATCCCTACCCCAAATCCATCGAAGACGTTCCCGTGAATCGGTTTTGCCATCGACTCCATCTTCTCCACGGAACGGTCCAAGGCGTGGATGACCAAACCGTGGTGGCCTCTCTGGTGCTGCATTATGCGGATGGAACTACCGGCAAACTTGACATCATCTATGGCCAGCAAGTTTATGATTGGTGGTTCAAAGGGTCCAGCGATCTGCCGTTGGCGGGCAACACCAAGGTCGCTTGGGCTGGCGAAAATCCGGTGGCGACGAGCGCTGGATACCGCATTCGGGTCTTCAAAAGCTCCTTTATCAACCCTAAACCAAATACGCGGATAGACACGGCTGACTTTGTTTCGGCGCTTACCCCCAGTGGCCCGTTTTTGCTGGCGCTGACTGTGGAATGATTGCCGCGTCGGGGGAAAGATTTGTCAGCAAAGAACATGATGAGAGCAGTTTGACCGATGTGCCATTAATTATTAAGTTTCTTTCCCTCGTTATCCGGCAACCCCGCGATATGGTGGATTCCTTCTCGGTAACAGCCCCCCTTCTTTTGTGTTATGAACTCGTGACAGAGATTCTCTCTGTCACGTCCCCGGCGCTAACAGCCACTGCCCTTTGAGTTTTTCCAGATTTTAAAAATTTCAGTCTGCCCGCTCAAAATTTATGGCCGCCTGATTCGCTACGTTAGCTACGCCGCCCTTTGGAGATGCGCTGCATGTCAGGCATCGCACTTTTCCTTTTCGCTTTGTGGTCAACGTGGTAAAAGCACGCCATGAATACTACTCGCGTCCTGCTCGCCGCGTGGGTGCTCTGCCGCGTCGCCGGCCTGGCGCTGGCCGAAGAGTCCGCGGACGAAATCCAGTGCCGGAAATCGGCCGCGTTCCTGACAGCGCCCGATTCCTCCGATTACCGGAAATACGCGCCGAGCCGCCAAATCAACATCCTGCACGTGGCGCTGGATGTCACTCCTGATTTCACAAATCGCACTGTCGCCGGGAAAACCACGATCACCTTCAAACCGATCGCGAAACCGCTGGAGGAACTGAGCCTCGACGCCGTTGACCTGACGGTGAGCTCCGTGACCTCCAGCGAAGCGATCCTGGATCACCAGGTCACGGACGAGAAAATCATCGTCACATTCGCCCAACCGGTTCCTGCGGACAAGGAGGCCTGGGTCACGATTGAGCATCGCGCGGAGCCGACGGAGGGAATGTATTTCCGGACGCCGGAAATGGGCTACAAAGCCGGGGACACGCATTTGTTCACGCAAGGCGAGCCGGTCGAGGCCCGGCATTGGTATCCCTGCCTGGATTCGCCCAATGAAAAGTTCACCTCCGAAATCACCTGCCACGTGCCCGCGGGAATGACCGTGCTGTCCAACGGACGGCTGGTTTCCGAGGAGAAAGACCCCGCGACCGGCCTCGTCGCCGTGAAATGGCTTCAGGATAAGCCGCATGCCAATTATCTGCTGTCGCTGGTGGCCGGCTATTTCAAGAAGGTGGAAGACAGGCACCGGGACGTTCCGCTGGCGTTTTACACGCCCCCGTCCGAGATCAATGAAGCCACCAATTCATTCTGCGACACCAGGGACATCATGGCCTTTTACGAGGATGAAATCGGCATGCCCTTTCCCTGGACCAAGTATTACCAGGTGGCGGTCAATGATTTCGTCGCGGGCGGCATGGAAAACACGACGCTCACCACGCTCACGGACTACACGCTTTTCACCACCAACACGGAAAACATCCGTTCCAGCCAGAGCCTTGTCGCGCATGAAATGGCCCACCAATGGTTCGGTGACCTGGTCACCTGCAAAGACTGGAGCCACATCTGGTTGAATGAAGGGTTTGCCACCTATTACGCGCTTCTGTACGACGAGCACCGGAATGGCCGGGACTCCATGCTCTACGGCCTGTATTGCGACGCGCGGCAAATCCTGTCAATGACCAACTCGTCGCGGCCGATGGTGGACCGGAAGTACGACAACCCCATGGAGCTGTTCAGCTTTCTCGCCTACCAAAAGGGCAGTTGGGTGCTCCACATGCTGCGCGCGCAACTGGGCAAGGATCTGTACCGCCGCTGCATCCTGACCTACCTGGAACGGCACCAGTTCGGATCGGTCGTCACCGAGGATCTGAACGCGATGATCGAAGAACTTTCCGGCCGTTCCTACGATCAGTTCTTCGACCAATGGGTCTATCACGGCGGCTGTCCCGACCTGGACGCAAGCTACAGTTGGGACGCGCGCAGCAAGCTGGCCAAAGTTTCCGTGCGTCAAACGCAAAGAATCAGCGACGACACTTTCCTCTTCAATTTACCGCTTTCCATCCGTTTCAAAACCAGATCAACCACCGTGGACAAGCCGATCATCGTGAAGGAAAAATCGGAGGACTTTTACTTTGCGCTCGATGAGGCGCCCACGGCGGTGCGCATCGATCTCGAGTATGCGGTGCTGGCGAAGATCCATTTCATCCCTCCCACCCCGATGCTTTATGCGCAACTGGAGGATCAAACCGACGTGGTTGGCCGGCTGCTCGCCATCGAAACGCTGGGCACAAAAAAGGACAAGGAGACGGTGGAAAAGCTCAAGGGCGCGCTGAACCACGACACCTTTTACGGCGTGCGCATGGAGGCGGCGCAGGCGTTGAGGGACATTCACACCGATGACGCCCTCGATGCGCTGCTCGCATCCACCCAACAGCCCGACGCCCGCGTGCGCCGCCGGGTCTATGCCGGAATCGGCGGGTTTTACAGGGCGCGAAGCAGCGATGCGGAGCGCGGGATGCTCGCCGTGGAAAAGAATCCGGACATTCAGGTCCTGGCGATCCGGGATTTGGGGACCTATGCCGGACCGGACACACGCGCGCTGTTGCTACAGTATCTGAGTTCCACCTCGTATCGCAACGGGCTGGCCGAGGCCGCCATCCGGGGACTGAGAGCGCAGGATGATTCTTCCTCCATCGATCTGCTGCGCGACAACCTCAGGCAGCGCGAGGCGGACTACACCAGCGATGGATTCGTCCAGGGATTGAGTGCGCTGGCTTACCTGGATCGCGATGAAAAGGACAAGACCGCGGTGCGTGAATTCCTTCTCAGCTATGTGAACCACCGGAAGGAGAAGGTTCGGCTGGGGGCCATAAATGCTCTGGGCGCGCTGGCGGACCCCGGCGCTTTGCCGGCTCTCGAGAAATTTGCGCTGGCCCGCAGGACGAGCCCGGAACAACGCGCTGCTGCCAGTGCGATCCAGAACATCGAGAATTTCCGAAAGACCACGGAAGGTCTGGCCAACTTGCGCAAGGAATTCCTGGATTTGCAGAAGGAAGACCAGGCTTTGCGCAAAGACTTCGACTCGCTGGAGAAAAAAGTCGATGCCAAGGCCTCCAAAGGATCCGGGGCAAAGAAATCGTCATCCGCGGTGAAGTCGCCGAGAAATTCTATCTGATTGAGGCAATTTGCGGGTTCTTGAACCGCTTCGTGCCGAAACCTGTTGCGAAAATGATTTTGCTTTGTAGCTTAAGATGACAGTCCGAAAGGTGCGGCGTAATTTTGCCTTCGTAGCTTGGCTCACCAAATGGCTGCCCTTGCAACAGCCCCCTCCTTTTGTGTTATAAACCTGTGACGGAGATTCTCTCTGTCGCGTCCCCGGCGCTTTTCAAGTGCCGGGGATTTGTCGTTTATAACCCTCCACCAAAAGGAATCACCATGTCCCCTGAAGCTGAGCAAAGGTTGTCACGCCGGAACGAAGTGAAGGCGGACTCAATCCTCATCCAATAACAGGCGCTCCGAGCTACGGTTCGGCAAGCCAGCACTTTCCATTTTCGATTTTCGACTCCGCACGCGCGGAGCGGTGTTGCCGATTTACGATTTGGCAGCCGGTGGCCCCAAGCTTCAAATGAAATCCCATGCGAAGGATGAAGTAAAAAAGAAAGAGGCCGGACACTACTCCGGCCTCTCAATGAGAACTAAGCGCTTAAATTAACGTCTCGTAGCTGCGCGGCTACGAACTTTTTGTTGGCTGCGGCGCCGCATACATACGCCTTGCTTCACACACGGAACACTGCGTTTCTGCATACCAACGATGGGATTAAGATACCAGAGGCCGTGTCCCCTGCCAGTCACCAGTTCTGGTTACACGCAAACCCGGGATTATATACTTGACAAACGCAGATAAATCGCCTATGTTTACCGCATGAAAAATGACATTGAAGCTGCCAATAAAGGCGAATCAGAGTTTGACGCCGACGATTTGAACCTGATTTCGTTGGCGCAAGAGTATGCCGACGAGGACAAAGCCCGCGAACTTTTGGAACGATTGCGCTGGCCTAACGGCGCGATCTGCCCGCATTGCAAGAATGATGGCAAGGTGAAACCAAACTCCAAATTGAAGCCGAAGGCTGGCAGCAAAAGCGCCGTTCGCAAGGGCGTCTATTTCTGTGGAGCGTGCCGGAAACAATTCACCGTCACCGTCAAGACGGTGTTTGAGGGTTCGCATATTCCAATCAGTAAATGGCTCATGGCGTGGTTCATTATTTGTTCCAGCAAAAAATCGGTGTCGGCTCACCAGCTGCATCGGATGCTGAAAATCACATACAAGGCCGCTTGGTTCATGGCGCATCGCATCCGGTTTGCATTCGGCGGTGACACCGGAAAACTCACCGGCACGGTCGAGGTAGATGAAACTTTCGTGGGCGGAAAGGGTGAGTGCAGGACAAATTTCCAACGGCACGTTCCCGTTGTGGCGCTGATTGAGCGAGGCGGTAAGATGCACACTCGCGTTGTGTCCAATGTATCGCAAAAGAATCTTGGCCAATGTCTTGCCGAATGCGTGGACAAATCCGCCATTGTGAACACCGATAACCACGACGCCTACAAACCCGCTTTGAAAGAATATAAGCGGCATGACGTGGTGAACCACTCGCGAGACGAGTATTACCGCATCAATCCAGACGGATCAATCGCGACAACCAACAGCGCCGAATCGTTTTTCTCTCTTTTAAAGCGCGGCGTTTATGGCTCTTGGCATCATGTGTCCCGTGAACATCTTCCGAAATATGCGAACGAATTTGCCTTTCGATGGAGCAATAGCAAGCTGACAGACGGCGCACGAATGGCCGTAGGAATTCCAATGGTTGAGGGCAAACGCTTGATGTATCGCAAACCCGCCAACTGAATGCAACGGCTCGCCAGCGGCCAGCAAATCGCCTGACTGGTCAGGAGCAAGGCGGAACGCAAGGCTGCGTTGGAATGCGATCAGAAATTCAACCCGCTTTGGGAACGAAACATTTCAAGGCAAGCAAGGTGGCAACACCGCCTAAAAGAACAAGGTCGCTGTCCAAGATGCGGCAAGCGGAAGCTGGTATATTTCCGCCATTGCTTCAAATGCCGTAAGAAAGTCCGCATGTGGCGAAAACGAAACAGGCGAAAAAGCTGCCGTGCTTGAAATTCCGCCTTCCCGTCCCTGAAAAAGTTCAAAATCGGTGTTGACAAAAAGCCGTCACGGAATGACCTTGCGCCGGATGCCGGTATCTGTGAACCTAGAGGTCGCCATGAATAATAATCAAGAATCAGTGGAAGTGATTGATATTCAACAGCAAGCCAATGATTTGCTGGTTGAGGCCATGAAGCAACCTGGGGTGGCCGTCATGATGGAGTTGATGGAAGCATCGGAGAAGTATAGCCGTCCCATCACTGAATATAGCAGTTATTTTGATTACCAGCGTCTGCCATTCCACACTTCTTGTAATTCTCCCGAACTTGTTTAGCTCTTATGGGGGTATGGGGGGACATAGCGGCAGAAATCAACGCCACAACAGCAACATTGGGTGGTAATGTGGCCTTTGCCTGTGATTCTGTCCTTAAGAAATATATCACCCAACTAAGTCAGAAACGAAATAGACCTTTAATTTTATACGCCAGTAAATGGACTCAACCAAACCCCGCTGGCCCAATTCCACCAGACATGGTGAGCATTACGGACGAAGACTTGCAGGCGTTAATGACCGTAATGAATAATATGCAAGGAACTTCGCTTGACCTAATTTTACACAGTCCGGGTGGTTCTATTGAAGCGGCAGAGGCTTTTGTTACCTATCTGCGGTCAAAATTTACGGACGATATTTGTGTCTTTGTCCCCCAACAGGCCATGTCTGCTGCAACAATGATTGCTTGTGCAGCGAATACAATTGTTCTTGGGAAACATTCTTTTCTTGGTCCAACTGACCCTCAATTCATTTTCGCCACAGAGCTTGGGACGCGAGTTTTAACTGCGCAAAATATCGAAGAGCAATTTGAGCGCGCACAGAAAGAATGTGCCGACCCATCGAAAATCGGCGCATGGATACCAATTCTCAAACAATATGGCCCAGACGTTCTTCAAAAATGTCGAAACGCCTCCAATCTCTCACGATCATTGGTCGCCGGTTGGTTGGAACAATACATGTTCAAAGGGGAAGCTGACGCCCATAAGAAGGCTGGGGAAATTGCTGATTGGATTTCCAGCCATAGGCACTTCAAAACACATGGTCGGCATTTGAGCAGAACGGAATTACGCTCAAAGGGAATGGATAAAATTGTTGATTTGGAATCCGACCCACAAATTCAGGATTTGGTGCTTTCGATATTTCACGCAACAACAATTACTTTTGACCGCACCCCGGCTGTAAAATTAGTTGAAAATCAATTAGGGAAAGCGTTTATCAAGCTGTTCCAACATCCTATGATGATAACGCCGCAAATGATGATGCCTCAGCAAATGAATAGACCTCAAACGATGCCTATTCCCATGAGGCCCGCTCCCTCTCATATTCCCGCGCCTGCTCCTGCCCTACCCGCTGCGCCAGCGCCGCCCACTCCTGCCAACCAGCCACCACTGCATCCCTAGCTTCCGATTTTGTAATTCAAATTAAGACACTACCGAAAAACAACCCCGCCGAATTTCTCCGGCGGGGCGTTTTTTGTTAGCGGCGCAACGGACAGCGGCCAACGTCTCTCTGGCGCACTGGGCGTTCACGAATCACAATCTTGCACGGCTCCCTTTTTAGGGGTTGCCATGAGACAATAATCCTGCGCCTGATTGGATGTTCATGTTTTTTGGACATAAATCCTTTCAGTGAGAACCCGATTTTTGCTTGACGAATACCTGCTTTGGAGCTAGAGTCTTATTGTTATGAGACTCGGTATCCGTTCCCGGTAGGGTTCGTTTGCCGAAAAGTATTTGAGGCCGACGTTTGCGCGTCGGCCTTGATTTTTAAGGTGATGGCATAAATTTATTCATCTGTTCTGGTTTCTGATTCCTTCACACAAGCCCATTGTATTTGAATTTCCCACGCCCTTCTTTCGTCGCTTTTCCAAGCCTTACAAGGCGCGGAAGCAGTGCCCGAATTGAATCTATCTTTGCTTCGGGCAAGCGTTTCCCAACTTCCGCAAAGCTCCAGACCTTTTTCGGGTCGGATTGAATAAGCGCCAAAATGCGGTCGCTGACACCCACGTTCTGAGCCGGTGATTCCACTGCTTGCGCTGATTGAACCAGTTGCTTTATTTGGGAGGCGCTATTTTTTTCCTTTTTCCCCTTTCCCTCCAAGTCTTTCACGGCGAGGGAAAACTCCCGCTTTGCCTCCAAAATGTTTGCCTCCGCCAACTCCAATTGTTTGGCGGCCTCTCTCACTCTCGTTATTTGTTTTGTAGTAGCCATAAAACTAACTGTTCAGATTCTCGGATAGAAACCTAACATTGTCAAATTATTTCGGTTAGGGGTTAGGTTCTTTATTAATTAAAAAAGAATAGGTCGGGATTTATGTTTGAAAGTGGAATTCTGCAAATGCGGCTTCCGCCCGTGGTTTGGGCAAAGGCGCACTGGAAAAATCTGGCGTTTGCCTCTTTTTTATGCTTTGTTAATCGTATGCCAGCAGCAAAGGCAATATCGGCACATGGACTCAGTTTTGAAGATGGCTTAAGGCGGATGTTGAACACCCCGCCGCCACCCTCATCAAAGTCCGCCAAGAAAGCCGCTGCCAAGAAGCCGCGCCGGCAAAAGTAAAATTTCCAGCGGTTTTAACATCCCAATTCGGTTCAATCCCTGCGTTTGGGAAAGACATAATCCCGCGCAAACCCTTGAAAACAAAGGGAAATCACTGAAATTTGGTTAACGGCGGAGAAATTTGGTCACGGCTTCGGTGCGGGTGCGGACCTGCAGCTTTTCGTAGATGCGGCGGATATAG
>OBLU010006089.1_pt1 | contig 10757 bp, 13 predicted proteins | sample 1518681 | NCBI WGS metagenome assembly OBLU01 (sample SAMEA3539304, study PRJEB22396) | soil metagenome | biome: tundra; feature: field; material: soil | place: USA | collected 2010-05 | depth 0.15 m
TCGTGGTTACAGCGTCAACGGCCGTCTCCCGTGGGCACCTGGGGGTCGGGGTGCGTCGTTACTTGCCAACTATCGCCGCCGCAAGAGGGGCGGTCTGATCCTCAGAGGGTCGTGCTCCGGCCCGGGCGGGAGTGCGCCTACGAGCACATCCACGTCCTCATGGAGCACCTCGCCCGACTGGGGTGCCAGGCGGCGATCGACGTGCCCGACGGCGCGTTCGGCGAGCTCGAGCGCGTCGAGAGCTGAGGGCTGCTCACGGCACAGCTGGGATAATCTCGCGATGGCACAGGAGCGGAATGTGTGCGCGGGCCCTTTTGGGGCGGTGTACGACTTCTACATCGAACGCCCACACCTGGCCCGGCTCGTGCTCGGGACCATGTGGGGAGTCGATCCGCGACCCTTCTATCGCAGCCTGAGCGCGATCGGCGAACTACCCGACGGCGCCACGGTCCTCGACATCCCCTGCGGAGGCGGGGTGGCTCTCCGCGGACTGCGTCCCAGCCAGAGCGTGCATTGGATCGGTGTTGACATCGAGCCGGCGATGCTCGCTCGCGCCCGCCGCCGCGCAGCGAACCACCCCAGCGCAGACGTGCAGTTGATCGAGGGCGACATCTACCGCCTCGCGCTCGAGGACGCGACCGCCGAGTTGTGCCTCAGTTACGGGGGTCTGCACTGCCTCGCCCGGCCGCAGGCCGCCCTTGCGGAGATGGCGCGCTGCCTGCGACCCGGCGGGCGCCTGCTCGGCAGCACCTTCCTCGCCCAAGGCAGTCGTCGTCAACGGCGCCTACTGCGCAACGAGGACTTCGGCAGCACCGGCAACGCCGAGGATCTGCGGCAGTGGCTGCACGCCGCCGGACTGACCGATGTCTCAATCGACCGCGACGACGGCCTGCCGGTGTTCAGTGCGATACGACCGTGAGGGCGCTCAGACCCCAGCGAGTGCCCCAAGCGGGCTGCAAGAAAAAGACGCCCCCTACGGGGGCTGAAAGACAGTTACGGCCCTTCGGGCAGAGCCGGTGCCTGCATCCATGCAGTCACCTCCAAAACGGCGCAGACTAGACGCACGCCACAGCGAGCGCTGTGCGACCACTGTCCTGCCGTCGACATCCCGATCCCAGATGAACCTCTAGTGAGTTCGCTAGTGGAGCATCTAGTAAAGCTGCTAGTCTAAGCGTAGTTGGCGGCTAGAGGTCCGCCAGAACGAACAGGAGTCGAGATGGATTGGCTGAAGATGCTGGGAACAACGGAGCGCCAGTTGCAGGACGACTGGCGCAACAAAGAGACCAGGCCGACGAACTGCGTCACATCACGGAAGCGAATGAGTATGCGGCCCGGCGACCGCATCGCTCTATATGCGACCGGCCAAGGCGCAGTCTTCGCGTTCGGGAGGGTGACGAGCTTCGCCTATCCGCGGCCTGACCCTAATGACGAAGGTTTCGAGTGGTGCGTCAACGTCGACCTCGGGAGCAACTACCGCGAGTTCCTTCACGAAGGGGTGCCGCTCAATCTCGTCAGCGTCGATGGGCGTGATCTGCGCAAATCGATCAAGCAGCAGTCACACATCAAACTCTCCCCGGTCGAGTTCGATGCCATCAGGAGGGCGCTCACGGTCTGATCAGAACCCCATCGTTTAGTTCTGCTCGTGCGGATCAGGCGGGCAGCACTCGCACCGGCCGAGTCCGAGATCCTCGGCCGCCCAAAGATGCACTGCCATGGCGACAGCATCCAGATCATCGAAGTCGACGGACTTGTAGATCTGACCAACGAAGTCAGTCGGGAGTTTGGGGGTGTCGCGATCTCGCAGCAGCGCGCAGCGGCGTCCGGTGATGAGCATCCCGCCAACCTCGATCTGAAGGTTGTCGTTGTACTCGTCGCCAAAGCGAGTCTCGAACAGCCCGATGCCGTACTTGCAGGCCCACATGTGGCCGGCGATGTTGCCGAAAAGATCGTCGTCTGCATTCCGATCTGACGCGAGATGCAGGTGCATACCATGATGCCGGAGTGCCTCCCGAGAGACACGAATGACGCCCTGTACCGGATCTGGGAACTCGGTCTCTGTCTCATCCTTGGGGAACCTCGTCATCAGGAACACGTTAGTCTCAAACGGGAATCGATTGAGAAGCGCCCGAATCGCAGGCGCCCAATGTCTTGGCGCAAGCTCTGGCGGGATGAGAAGGTGCTGCGCGTGCGACAACTCCGCACTACCCACGACGGCAACCTCTGCCTCAATCGCCTCCGGGTCGATTGCACCTACAAGCTCGCGTACTACCTCGCGGCCCTCGGGCGTCAGCGCCCATGTGGCGGTGCCTGCGCGCTTGACGACGAGCTGATCGTTCTTAAGCCTTGTGAGCGCCCGAGAGATCGCCGGCTCCGGTACGCGGAGGGCGTCAAACATCGCACGAAGGTCAGCAACCCGGAACCATCCGTCTGACGTGCGCGCCTCCGCGACATGTCCGACGACGAGCACTCGGTCTGCCGCGGTCGGGAGCTGCTGAACAGTCAGACCGAAGCCAGCAGCTATTTGGCCACTCCAGATGCAACGCGAGCTACGATCTCAGATGCCTTTTCGTAGCCGACTTTGTTGATTTTCAGATGGCGGCTCTCGCCACTCCCGCTGATTCGAAGGCCTTCCCCGCCAAGCTTGGTTATTGCTCCTCCAAAGTTGTTGGTGTCGAGTACGCCGAAATGATCACAGACATCTTTGATCGTGGCGGCGGCGGTCTGATCCTCGATTCCAGCGGCCTGTCGGCTCGCTGAGACAAGATAAGCAAGCTCCCGCGTCGCCGTCTGCTTGGCCGAGGCCAATGCTTTGGGAGCAACGATGATGTGGATCTCGTCGCCTTCGGCCTCGAACACCCGTTCAACCGTATCGACGTCCATGTTTAGTGCTGCGGCGATCTTGGAGAGAGCGCTGCCAGTCGAATCTGACTTGGCGCTTGACACCAGCTCCTTTGGTGTCGACTCTTTCGCTTCTCGCAGCTGCGGCTGGGTTCGTGCCCCGAGTAGATGATCCAGGGACTTCGCGAATGCGATCTCGCGGAGGTTGGCCGGGACTTTCGCAGCCGCGATTGCCTCCGTCGCCTCTCGCAGAGCTGCCACAAGACGATCTGACTCATTCGACACCAACCTTAACGATACAGCGCACGCCGGACGCGTTGCATCGCACAAGGCATCCGGGCGGTTCGCGTGGCCCTCACCGCCCAAGATTTGTGCCCCGTTTGTTCCTCAGCCGGACGGCGATCAGCGCGCGCGGCCCGCCAAAACTAGCCGATTTGCGGGACTTTTCTGTAATCGGGGAGACAGGATTCGAACCTGCGACCGCCCGGCCCCCAGCCGGGTGCGCTACCAGACTGCGCCACTCCCCGTGACGACTTCGATTCTACGGACATGTCCGCCGGATGCTGCCGTCCGATCGCCGTGCGAACATACGTTCGTGACATGCCTCGACCACCGGCTCGACCGGGATCTCCGCGGGGTTCCAGCCAACCACGGCTTGGCCGAACCGAAGGCGTCGCGTGCCTGCCCCGCGTGCCTGCGACGCTCCGCGTTGATCGCGGCGCTGGCCCCCGCGATCGAGCAGCGGTCGCTGCACCGCCGGGATCTGCTCGCCCTGCTCGCGCTCTCAAACGAGCAGCTGCTGCTCGCAGCCACGAACGTCGGGAATCCTCACGGGGTCTCGCGCCGGCGCTCTGTCTCCCTCTCTCTCCCGCCGCCAATCCCCACCGAGCAGGTACCCACCGCCATCTGCCGTCACGATCCCAGCGGCGAGGGCTACCCCGAGGCGCTCGCGCAGCTGGACTGCGCGCCCGCCGTGCTGTACGGGACCTGCACGACCGAGCGTCTGCGCGAGCTGCTCTGCGGGCCCACCGTCGCGATCCTCGGCAGCCGCGACTACTCCTCCTACGCCCGGCGGATCGCGTTCGAGCTCGCCCGCGACCTCGCCCGCGCCGGGGTCACCGTCATCAGCGGCGTCAACGAGGGCCTGGAAGGAGTCGCCCACCACGGCGCGCTGCACGCGGGCGGCAGCACGATCGCCGTGATGGCCGGCTCGCCCGATCGCGCCCACCGCGCCCACCACGATCCTCTGCACAGACGCATCCTCGCCCACGGCGCCGCCGTCTCGGAGCTCCCACCCGGGTTCATCGCGCGCCAGGGCTGGCCGTTCATCGCCAGCCAGCGCATCATCGCCGCGCTCGCCGGCCTCGTCGTGGTCGTCGAGGCCGCGGGACGCTCGTGCACGCTCCTGACCACGCAGATCGCGGCTGAGATCGGACACGACGTCGCGGTCGTCCCCGGGCGCGTCACCGACCCCGGGGGCGTATGGCTGCTGGAGCTGCTGCGCGACGGAGCACACCCCGTCGGGAATGCTCGAGACGTGCTCGAGCTGATCGGGGACGACTGGTCATCCGGCGGCGCTCGGACGGGACGTTCTCCACCGGCCGGCCCGCTGACGCGCCCTGCTCGGTCTGCCTGAGAAGTCCGCCCCGCTCGGCCGCTTTGGTCCTCGCGGCTAGCCGGCTTTCACCGGGCGGTATTCACGCGTCGACGGGTCCTGCTCCATCAGCCCGATCGTCTTCAGCGTCTTGACGTAGCGGTGTGTCGTGGAGGGCGACATGTCCAGATGGTGGGCGATCTCGACGATCGAACGCCACGGCCTGTCCGGGCCGTAGCACGCGAGCACCGACAGGCCGCGCAGCAGCGACTGCGAGAGCTGCGGGTCTCCAAGCGCGGCCTCCAGCGCCGCCTGAGAGGCGCGCTGCAGCTCATGCGCTCCGCGGCTGGAGCCTCCGGGCGGGTCATACGCGTGGTTCAGCGCCACCAGGAGCAGATTCGAGACGACGCCGCCGCGGGTCCTGCTCGCCGCGCGAATCACGTGTTCCACCTGAAGCGGCGACAGCGTGATCGAGATGTCGTGTAGATCCTCGTCGTGTTTGCTCATCCTCGTTACCCCCAGAATCTCTGGTTGTTTGCCACAGCGCCTCGCGACTGACGAGCACGAGTCCGCTGCACAGGCTCTTTCGGAGCAGCAGCCAAATTCAGGATTATAAGCTACCCCATATAACAGAACTATATCGGATTACGACGCCAGGCTGCCGGCGGCCCGGCTCGAGCGGTGCTCTGATAGACCCCGCGACGATGGACGACACCGAGCATCCGAGCCCCACACGGCGCTCTCCGGCCCGCCGATCGCTGCCCTCCACCCTCGCCGGGCGCGCGGCCGTCCTGCTCATCGCGCTGGCGCTGGCGGGGCTCGTCGTCTATGCGCTCTCGCGCCTTGACTTCAGCCGGGTCGGGCATGCGCTGATCACCGCGACCCCCGGCTGGATCGCGCTCGCGCTCGCGCTGATGGGGCTCTCGCTCATGCTGCGCTCGGTCTCCTGGCACGAGGCTCTGCGCGCCGCGCTCCCCGACACTCCGATCGGCTGGATCGCGGTCGCCCGCGCGACGATGATCGGCGTGATGGCCTCCGCGGTTGTTCCCGGGCGCATCGGCGAGCCCACCCGGATCGTGGTGCTCTCGCGCCGCCTGGACGGTCCCCCGCGACGCGTGCTGCCGATCGTCACCGGCACGGTGTTCTCACAAACGCTGATCAACCTGCTCGCCCTGGCCATCCTCACGTCGGTCACGTTCGGCAGCATTCCCGTTCACGGGCGCCTGGCGGGGATCCTCGCGGTCGCCGCTGTCCCGCTGGGGCTATGCGCGCTGGTGGCGCTCGGCCCGCGCCTGCTGCGCCTCGCTCAGCGCTCGCGCTCGCTGCGCGTGCGGCTCCTCAGCGCGACGATCGCCCGGCTGCTGGGGCTGGCCAAACAGGGCCTGGTCGTGTTCGTCACGCCGCGCCACGGACTCGCCTCGGTGGCGGCACAGCTGCTGGCGTGGACGCTGCAGTGGCTCGCCTGCTACGCGGTCGTGCTCGCGCTCGGCCTGCCCGCCAATCCCGCGCTCATCGCAGCCGCCGCGGTCCTGCTCGCCGTCAACGTCAGCGCGGTCCTGCCGGCGACACCGTCCAACGTGGGCGTGTTCCAGGCCGCCTGCCTGATCGTGCTCGCCGCCTACGGCGTCGGCGCGGGCCAGGCGATCGCCTACGGCATCGTGCTGCAAGCCGTCGAGGTCGTTACCGCGCTGGCCCTCGGCGTCCCGGCGCTGCTCGGCGAGGGCCTGACCTGGCGCGACATCCGCCGCGCCGCGCAGCAGCCCCCGGAGGAGTCTCCGCCGACGCTCAGTTGAGCAGCGCGCGCAGCGACTGGCGCAGCGAGCGGGCGGTCTGCAGCACCGCGGTGGGCTCATACCCACAGGAGGCCATGCAGTTCTCGCAGCGGGGGTCGCGTCCGCGACCGTAGGAGCTCCAGTCGGTCGTCTCGATGAGCTCCTCATAGGTCTGGGCGTAGCCGTCGGACATCAGGTAGCACGGGCGCTGCCAGCCCAACAGCGAGTAGCTGGGAATGCCCCAGGCGGTGCAGTCATATTCGACCTTGCCTTCCAGGAAGTCGAGATACAGGGGAGTGTGGTTGAGCCGCCAGCGCTTGCGCCGGCCGCCGGCGAACGCCTCCCTGAACAGCTCCCGCGTCTGCTCCACGCCGAGGAAGTGCTCCTGGTCGGGCGCCTTCTCATAGGCGTACGCGGGCGAGATCTCCATCTCGTCGACTTCGAGGTCGTCGTTGAGGAAGTCGAGCACCTCGCGCACCGTCTTCGGCGAGTCGTGCGTGAAGAAGGTGGTGTTGGTCGTCACCCTGAAGCCCGCCGCCTTGGCCGCCCTGATCGCGGACACCGCCTTGTCGAACACGCCGTCGCGTTCGACCGAGGCGTCGTGGCGCTCGCGCAGCCCATCCATGTGTATCGCCCACGTGAAGTACGGGCTCGGTTTGAAGTTCTCGAGCTTACGCTCGAGCAGGATCGCGTTGGTGCACAGATAGACGAACTTCTTGCGCTTGATCAGTTCCTCTGCGATCACGTGGATCTCGGGATGCACCAGCGGCTCGCCCCCGGCGATCGAGACCATCGGGGCGCCCGCTTCCTCGATCGCGCCCACCGCCTGCTCTACCGGCATCCGCCTGCGCAGGATGTGCTCGGGTTGCTGGATCTTGCCGCAGCCGGCGCAGGCGAGATTGCACTGGAACAGGGGCTCCAGCTCGACGAGCAACGGAAACTTGTCTCTTTTCGCTAGGCGCTGGCGCAGCAGATACCAGCCCATACGCGTGCTCTGCCTGACCCGGACCGCCATTGCGCCCACCTTAGCCCTCCGGAGACCCCTCATGAAGACCAGCGGATCCCGATCCGCCGTCGCGAACGGTCTCCGGACCCGATCGACCCGCGCGTTGTGACTCCCGAGGAGGAGGAGGAGGAGGAGGCCAGTCACGCAGCGCGCCGGCAACCCGGCGCAGCACCCGCGCGGCGCGCAGCGCCCCGGCAACCGCCTGGGGACGCAACAGCTCGTGGCTCGGACTGTCGAGCACAACGCGCACCACCGCAAACGGCCGTCCCGCGGCGCCCGGCGTGAGCCACACCGACTCCATGTCCACCGCGATCGCCCCGTCCGCCAGCAGTTGGGCGCGACGCTCGCCCAGCGCGATCTTCGACACGCACACGATCTCCCCGCTGCGCACCGTCATCCCACGGTCTCGCAGGCCCTCGGTCAGACCCGCGGCATCCGCGCACACGATGCGCTCCGTCGCGTCGCTATGTCCCTCGTCCCTCGCGGCGAGCACCGCCTCGGCGACAATCACTTCTCCGGGCACGGACTCGGTGTCGAGGCCGCCGCAGAAACCGAGGACGAGCAATGCCCGGCCCGGCGTCCGCGCCAACATCGCAGCCGTGCGCATCGCGTGCTTCGGGCCCATCCCCGTCTTGCGCACGCGCGCGACGCGGGCGCCTCGCGTGGCGGACCCCACGATCAGGGCCTCGACGCGCAGAGGCGCCGCGATCAGCAGACGGCTGCTCATCCCGTCGCCGCCGCCGACACCGCCGAAACCGCCAACACCACCGCAGCCACCACCGCTCTCCTCAGGAGGAGGAGCCCCCACCCGCGCCCGTGCCTGTGCCGGGGCGAGTGCGGGCGCGGCGCGTAAGCGGGCGCACGTTGTCCGGCACCTCGCCCGGCGCGCCCGTCGGGGAGGAGGGGTGCGCCTCGGCGGCAGGGGCCTCCTCGTCGCTCAGCCCGAACAGCTCGCGCACGAGCTCGATGCTCGCGTGGCCGCGCGCTTCGCCGTGACTGCGCAGCCGGATAGTGGGCTCGTGCAGCAGACGGTTCATGACCGCCCGGGCGATCGCCTCCACGCGCACGAGATCGCGCGGCGAGGCCGACTCCCAGCGCCCGTCGTTCTCGGCCAGCACCTGATCCACCAGCGCCGCGCCGTGTTCGCGCAGCGCGCTGAGGGTCGGCAGCACGTCGAGCTGGCCGAGCCAGCGCGCGAAGCGCTGGATCTCATCCTCGACGATCTCCTGCGCGCGCGGGACCTCGCTCGCGCGCGTGTCGAGATTGCGCGCGACCACGGCCTGCAGGTCGTCGATGTCATACAGGCTCACCCCCTCGATGTCCGCGCAGTGCGGGTCGATGTCGCGCGGGACGGCGATGTCGATCAAGAGCAGCGGACGCGAGTCGCGCCCCCGCATCACCTCGGCGAGCTCCTCGCGCCCGACAATCGGGTGCGGCGAGGAGGTCGAGGACAGCACGATGTCGGCGACCGTGAGCTGCTCGGGCAGGCCGTCGAGCCCCACGACCGAACCGCCGAAGCGCTGGGCCAGGTGCAGCGCACGGTCGGCGTGGCGGTTGGCGATGAAGATCGTTCCCGCCCCCTGCTCGGCCAGCGCGCGGGCGGTCAGCTCGCTGGTCTCCCCCGCGCCGAGGATCACGACGTGGCACTCGGCCAGGCCGCCGAGCACTTTCAGCGCGAGATCCACGGCGACCGAGGGCACGCTGGCGCGGCCGGAGCCGATCGCGGTCTGAGAGCGCACGCGCTTGCCGGTGGACAGCGCCGCCGCGAACAGCCGGTTGGACAGCGGCCCGGTGGTGCCGGCTCGCAGCGCGGCCTCGTGCGCGCGCCTGACCTGGCCCTGGATCTCGGCCTCGCCGACGATCATCGACTCCAGGCCCGCCGTCACGCGGTAGAGCTGGCGCGCGGCGTCGCAGTTGCGTGGCGAGTAGATAGATTCCGCGAGCTCGGTCGGGCGGATCTCCGCGCGCTGGGCGAGCAGCCCGAGCACGTCGCCCTCGGCGCGCACCGAGTCGCCGACGACGAGATACACCTCGGTGCGGTTGCACGTGCAGATCACGACCGCCTCGCGCACCTCGGTCGTGGCGAGCGCGGACTGCGCGAGCTCGCACGCCTGGGCCTCGGTGAACGCCAGGCGCTCGCGCAGCGCGACCGGCGCCGTCTTGTGGGAGACGCCGAGCGCCAGCAGCTCGCTCATACCGTCTCGCGCTCCCTGGCCGGGGTCTGGGGCTCGGGCGTCTGGCCATGGGTCTCGTCCTGCCGGCGAGGCTGCCCCCCAAGTTGGAGCTGGCCCGCGTCCCCAGGCCGCCCCGCCGGGTGGGGCGGTTCCCGGGAGGGCTGGCCCGCGCGCGTGCGCAGCTCGCGCACGTCACGCTCCACACGGCTCAGGCGAATCGCCATGATCGCCACGTAGATCAGGACGATCGAAAAGAACACGATGTACGCGGCGGCGACGTAGCCGGAGCCCGTGTTCTGCGGGAGGGTGGCGGCGAGCGCGCTCATCGGTACCCTAGTATGCGGCTGGAGGATTTGAGCAGGATGCGCGTGCGCTTGGCCGCCAGCTCATACGAGCACAGCGTCGCGAACAGCAGCACCATCGCGCCCAGCGACACTCCGAACGTCAGCGCCATCGCCGGTGGCAGGTTCGAGGAGCTGCCGAGCACGCGCGGATGCAGGTAGGAGCTGGAAAGGCGCACGGCGAGGAAGTTCATCGGCACGAACGCCCCGGCGGTGATCGCAAACACCGATGCGTAGCGCGCCTGGCGCTCGGGGTCCTCGATCGCAAAGCGCAGCGGCTGATAGGTCGCATACAGCAGCATCACGATCAGAAACGACACCAGCGTCGGCTCGCTCCACACCCACCAGTGCCCCCACGAGCCGCGCGCCCAGATCGAGCCCGTCAGCAGCACGGCCACGCCGAAGATTAGGCTCATGTGGACCGTCACATACGAGCGCAAATCCCAGCGCTGATCGCGCGTGCGCAGGTGCGCGATCGCCATCAACCCGCCGAGCGCGAACCCGCACAGCGACACGATCGCCAGGGGCACGTGCAGGTAGAAGATCTTCTGCAAAAACCCTTCTTCGGCTTCGATCGGCGCGTAGAAGAACACGAGCCCGAGCGCCACGCCCATCGCGGCGACCGTCCAGATGCTCAATGTGCGCAGGCCTCGTCCGATCGGCATTGGGTTCGGTCAATCCTCCAGCAGAAAGTCAAACACGGCGTAGGCGATGAGCCCGAACACCAGATCATAGAGCCCCAGCGTCCCCAGCCAGCGCAACTGCGGGCCCCCAGGGTGCACGATGCTCAGCAGCGGCGAGCTCGCCCGGGCGCCGGCGATCACGACCGGCACGAGCAGCGGCAGCGCCAGCAGCGGCCCGAGCAGATCGCGCGCCCGGGTGCGCACGGCCAGCGCCGCGATCAGCGTACCGATCAGCGCGATCCCCACGTCGGCGAGCGCGAGCACCGCCAGCAGCCCCGGCAGCGCCTGCCCGAGCGCGGGTCCGAGCAGCAGCAGCCCGAACGCCGGCACCGCCACCAGCTCCAGCACG
>OBLU010006090.1_pt1 | contig 10756 bp, 10 predicted proteins | sample 1518681 | NCBI WGS metagenome assembly OBLU01 (sample SAMEA3539304, study PRJEB22396) | soil metagenome | biome: tundra; feature: field; material: soil | place: USA | collected 2010-05 | depth 0.15 m
TGGGCTGGTGGTGGGCCGATCCGGTGGCGGGGCTGGTGATGGTTCCGATCATCGGCAAGGAAGGCATGGACGGTATCAGGGGCAAGGCGTGTGGCTGCGGGGATGCGTGCCGATCAGACGGCATTGGGGTCGGTGGGGACAGGCCGTAGTCCCTCCATTGCGTTTCGACAAGGCACGGGCTACAAAGGTTCGTATGGCAACGTCGCACGTAGTCACCAAGAAAGAACGGAAGGCACAGGCGAGATCTCAATTTCGGCTCGTTTGCAGGGGCCTATCGAAAGGGGAATTCAGCGGCTTGTATCGTGCGTTCAAAACTGAGTTTGGATGCAAAACCGTCCTTCGCAATCCATTTCCACCTGAGTTCGATGCCAAGGCGGTTCACGAGATTATTGCCCATGTCACGGGAAGTGCCATCGGTGGGTATGCGATCAAGAAGGTTGTCGATACCGCCCAAGAGCTATTCGTGGCCTTCGTAAAGTACAAGCTCATGGCGACGCCTTCGGAGGACGGACAAATTCGACGGGTTCAACTTTACGGCCCAAATAATAAGGTACTCTACGAGTTCAAAGACAAGCCCAAAAAACCTAAGAAGCAGAACTGAGGATGGCGCACCCCGCCCAACAGCATTCTTAGAGACATCTTCCCCATGTCAACGGTGTTCTCGTCTCCGCTGTGCGTCCTCGGCCAGACGTATGATGCTCTGGCGAAGTTCCGGGGATGCCCGATCCTTCAGCCGGGAAGCAATTGGGTCCGTGGCCCACTCAGAATCACCGGGCACCTTGCCGTACCTTTCGAACATCGCTTCGGCAAGCCGTTGCCGGAAATGAGGAAACCCGATCATCGAATCAGCCCAATGGATTGTTGCACCTTGCACGACGGCTTCTGGCTTTGCAATTGCACGGAACGCAAGCGTGAAGGGGTTCAATCGGCCTTCTGCATAGTCCAAGCTCCGTTCGAGATATGGACAAAACAAATCAGCGTTCCTGGCACACAGATCACAAAGCGCATCCACAGCCAAGGCGTTCGCTACGTATGCCAGTGCATCAGCATGAATTGCAGCGTTTCCGACAAGCGTTTTTCGGGACTGCTGACTATATGCGATCAGCCGCCGCTTTAGTTCAGGCACGGCAACATCGCTGTGCTGAATCGCAAATGTGAGCAATTCATCAGCAGGCTGGTGGCTGTAATCACGATCCAAAACGATTGAGAACCCGGTCCTAACATCCTGCTGTTCCGGCTCGTTATTGCCGTTGGTTTGCTGCGTGGCAGACGGGTGGTCCTGCGGAGCCGCCGCCAAATCCACCGTACAGAGCACAAAGGCAAATAGGAATCGGCTTCGCATATTCATTGTCCGTTGATGTAATTCACCAGCCACTGCCCCACGTCGGAATTTGCACCAGCGTTGTACAACGCTGGTATGCCGCTCGGATTGAGGCAAAACAGACCGACGCCGCCATCATGAGAGAAATTGTAGCTGAAGTGATCCTGCGATGGCCTGTTCTTGTACTGGAAGAGTAATCTGGCACTCACGTCGCAGACCACGCCATCGCTGAACACGTTGCTATCCGGGCAACCACCGCTCAGAGTCAAGCTGATCGGGTTGTTGCATGATGCGCCAGAGATTGCAAGCCACTGGCCCCTAGCGGGTGCTGGCGAAGATGCAGCCCAACTGTTGTTTAGTCCGAGCAAATAACTGGAGAAGTTCCCCTGTCCACCATTTGCCCGGAAATCACCGCTCATTTCGTTCCCAAGCGACGAACAGATGGCGAGTGCATCTAGCGGTGAGTAGGGAAATCCTAGATTCGGAGTGCCAAGTCTTATTAGTGCAAGTGGCCGATTCCTTGAGAATTGCGTCGTGAGCAACAGTTGCCTAGCGATCAAGCCTCCCATACTATAGCCCACGAAAATGACATCACCGGCAGGAACGGTGGTGTTCAAGTAATTTAGTAGCTCCGTGGCACCTTCTTCAAGCGTGCAATTTGAGTCACAGACCAAGCCCGTAGGGTTGGCACATCTACCCCAATTGAAATCGGACAAGACGGTGAAACGCCCCGGCGTCAAAAGCGGTCGCAACGTTTTGGCAAGTGGTTCCAGAGCGCCACCGGATTGGAGAATGCCGTGAATCAAAACAACTGTTACGGGTGGCGTCTGCGTAGTCACCGTCACCAAGTTTGAGTAAGGCGAATACCCCACGGCATTTTGCGCCCGGACCCGGAAGGAATACATTGTGTTCGGCTGAAGATTCGTAACAGGTGAATTCGTCAGCGCTGTAGCGGCACCAATGTCCGTGAAGGTTGTGGCACTCGGTGGTAGGTATTCAACCCGGATCGCCGTGGCATCCGGGGCGTTGTTCGTCCAGGTCAGATTCACTTGGCTTGATGAATTCGCCGTCGCTTGGAGATTCGTCGGAGCCGCTGGAAGCGCCTGGAGCGTTTTCGCCGCCGCTACATTAGAGTAAGCCGAATACCCCGCCGCATTCTGTGCCCGAACCCGAAAGCTGTAGGCGGTGTTGGTCTGGAGATTGGTAATCCCGGTGCTCGTGAGAGTCGATGTTGCCCCGATGTCGGTGAAGGTGGACGAACCTGCCGCTTGCACCTCCACCCGAATCGCAACCGCATCCGGCGCATTGTTCGTCCAGGTCAGATTCACTTGGCTGGACGAAATCGCCGCCGCTGCTAAATTCGTTGGGGCGGCGGGAAGAGCCTGAAGCGTCGTCGCCGTCACTTCATTGGAATATGGCGAGAATCCCGCACCAGTCTGGACCCGCATTCGGTACAAGTAGGTTGTCGATCCGGTGAGTCCGGAATCATCGAATGACGTGCTTGTGGCGGTCGGTTGGCTGATCTGCGAATACACGCCTGTCGTGGTTCGACGCTCCACGCTGAAAAGTATTATGCCTGTTGCGGTGGTGCTCCATGACAGGTGAACCTGTGATGAGGAAGTTGCCGTTGCTTGCAAGGTGGGCGCTGGCGGCAACGGCAGAGCGGGAGTCGTAGCTGAACTTTCGCTGGAATACGAAGACAGTGCCCCGGTTGCCGCTTCTGATCTCATCCGATACGTGTACGTCGTGTTGGGCTGGACAGTGGTGTCCTGATAGCTGACAGCCGTGTCAGGAACCGTGTTGATCTCTGCGTAGGTTCCAGCGGCTCCAGTTTTCCGTTCGATGTGGAATTTGGTGGCACTTCTGGCAGCGCTCCACGTCAGGTTGATTTGGGTTTGACTGGCAGCTACCGCTTGGACGTTGGACGGTGGTAGCAATCTCCGCAACGGGGGCCGTGGCCGTCGCCACAGCGGATTACCAATGTTCGGGACGGCATTCACCGGAGGCTTAGTGGTCTGCCCCCAAGCGGCATTGGGGCTGGCAGCAGCCAACAGGAAAACGAGAACTTCTGCCGAAAGACCGAACCGGCGCATTCAGATACTATTGTACCGATATTCGTGGAGGCAGTTTGCCGCTAACCTTGGATATGGCCTTTTCCTTGCCAAGCGGCTTTTCTATAATTGGTGTGCGAAGTGCCTATGGAACTTTCAGACAAACAGAAGCAGCGCATTCTTGAGGAAGAACGTCAACGCTTGGCGGAAGAGCAATACCGGGCACAAGTGCACCGGGATTTGCAGACCCGAACGACAGGGAGTGTCGGGCCGGATTCGAGTGCCGGAAATCAACCCCTACCGGCAACAAAGGGTGGGGTCGGCAAGAAAGCTGTGAGATTTTTCATCCTGGCGGTCTTGGTGGGCATACTTGCGCTGCTTTGGGTGGTGCGATCCTCCCAAAACGGGTCCGAACCTTACGCTCCTAGTGTCAACATTTTCAAGCACACGGAAAAACTTGCTTCCGGCCAGATCACCGTGAAAGCCGGGAGCACAGTGTATTACCGAATTCCCGTGAAAGGTTGGCGTGACATTCACGTGAGCGGACACTTCCTAGCGTTGGGAGGGACCGGAAACGACATTCAGGTTGTGCTTGCGGAAGAGAGGGAGTTTGGGAAATGGATGGACGGCCAACCGGCAAAGGTGTACTACGGGTCAGAGAAAACGACATCGGGCGACATGGATGTCAAACTGCCGTCCCTGGATGCCACGTACTACCTCTGCTTCAATAACAGATTTTCGGTGGTCTCAGATAAGACCGTCAATTCCGACATCAGCCTGTCGTATTCCACGTTGAGTTTGAGGTAGCTAGATTGTCGCCGCTGCCGGTGTAGGAGTGGTGGCCGCCTTTTTGGCGACCACCTTTTTCACAGCAGCTTTCTTGGGAGCGGCCTTCTTCGCCACGGCTGGTCCCCGTCTTCGCCGCCGCCTTTTTCGCCGCCCAACGCTTCTTCAAAGGGCGACGATTGCCGCCTTGCCCGCTTTACTCAGCTTCCGTTTTGCCTTCGCCGGTTCCTGCTTCGTCGGCGCTGGTGCCTCAGTTTCACCCCGGATCTTGGCCCATCGCCGCTGTTGGGCTTGCTTCATGTGCCTTCGAGCCGAAGCAGAGAATTTCCGGCGCTTGATAGTGGGCGTTTCCGGCGTAGCGTCGATTTCAGGGGAGCCACCGGGGAGCATGGCACGGAGTTCGGCAATTTGGCCGTCAATCCGGCGCTTTTGCGATTCAAAGCCTTCGATGGCGGCGGTAATGATGTCGTTCGTGAGTTTTGGTGTGGGCATGTCAGCCTTTCGTAACATTCACGGTAGCGCAGTTCATTGCTTCAGGGTGAGTATGATTCGGAACCACATTGCCAGCCTGGATGCCGCCCGCCAGACTGCCGGATGAGACTCAAAAAGCAGGAGTCCCTTCGGGAATCATGGCCGGGAAGTTGGGATAGGGGTGTCAGATCAAAATATTCTCCGGCAATCACCACGCCGGTTCTGGCCGGAATGGAACCGTTTCCGAAATCGGCGCAGCAGAAATTTTCGGCATTCCTGCGCCTTGGAATCTTGCGGAAGTACCGTAAGGGAATTTTGTTCAGGCTCCGTGACTGCGGGTGGGTCGGGTGTAATACACTTTTCCTGGGAGTCACAGCCGAAAAAAACACTGGTAAAAAACTATAGGGCCGTGAGGCGGTTCGTCAAACAGCCAAGAACTTCGCAGAACTCTCCGTGGGCTTGGCGTGAAGGTAACGCCCGGTGATTGCAATACTCGAATGGGCAAGCGTGGCGCTCACAACATGAATCGGCGCTCCCCGATCCATCGCATGTGAAGCGTGGGCGTGGCGGAACCAATGTGGCGACACCTTGCGTCTGATCTTGGCTCTTCGAGCGGCCTTCTGAACGACCCGTAATACCTGTGAGCGGTCCAGGTGCCCGCCGCCTTTACGGGAAGCGAATACCGGCGCATTATCGTCGGCGTCGGCACGATACGCCTTGAAATCTGCCCACAATGACGGTGGCAGCACTATGGCGTGTGTCTTGCCACCCTTGCCAAACAGCGTGACCTGCCCGGAGTCGCCATTGGCTTGGACATGACGCCACTTCGTAGCGCAGATTTCGGAAACCCTGCCGCCCGTGGCGTAGAGCAACCGCAGGAGCATCCGATCCCGACCTTCCGGTGTCAGGGCAATCATCTCGTGAATCTTCGCTTCAGGCAAAATTCTTTCGGCCAGCGTGTCCATCGCTTTGGGCGCACGGACGGCGGCGGCAACGGAAAACCGGATATAGCCGATCTTTAGCGCAAATGAGAACAGCGACTTCACGGCGGCGATCACCCGGCGCTTCGTGCCGACTGAGCCTTGGATGGCGTCTGCAAAGTTCTGGAAGTCCCGAAGCGTGATCGTAGGAATCGGCTTGTTGACGAAGCTGAAGAATTGGGCGATGTCGTGCTGGTAGGCAGCTTGGGTGTTGGCGCTGCGTCCGTGGAGCCACAGTTCGATCAGTTGAGCATCGTTTTCGGCTTGGGTGGAAATGGAAGACGGGGTGAGAACTGCCGGTAGAAGTTCGTTCACGAATACATCATAACCCTTCTTATGGTGCGTTGTAAAGCTATCTTCACTACAAAGTTCATTGCACTATGAAGTGATTGGAAACCGCTGCTGGTTTCTCATTTCGGCGGTCCTAACCATCGCCGTCTTTACGGACCCGGCGAACGCTGGTAAGCTCTGGATTCATGCTCAAGCTGAAGCGCAAGCCCGCCCTCAAGCTGGTGCCGAAGGTAGATCAAGAATTCGCCGCTCTCATTGCTCCCCTGTCATCGGAAGAGCATCAGCAACTCGAAGCTAACCTGATCGCACACGGATGCCGGGATGCCCTTGTTGTATGGCGTGGGCTGCTACTGGACGGACACAACCGACTGGCGATCTGCAACCACCACGGAATTCCCTACGACACGGCGGAAATAGAGTTGCCGGATCGGGAGGACGCAAAACTCTGGATTGAGGAAAACCAGATCGGACGCCGGAACCTTACCACAGATCAACGGGCCGCTGTTGCATACCGGATCATGCAGCGCCGGGTGTTGGTCTCGAAGAGAAAGCGTGCCGCCAAAGCCGGGGCTTCTCACGGCTCCGCTCGAATCTCCGGCGTACATGCGGGCCTCCAAGTTGAAAGCGCACCACGCCAGCGAGAGCGGACGGCGAGAGAGCACCACATCTCCACTCGAAAGATTCGTGAGATTGCGTCCCTTGCAAAGACAGACCCTGATATCGTTACTCGTATTGCCAACGGCGACATCTCCCTCCGGGACGCCAAGGAGTTCATGCTTGAGCGTGGGCGGCAACGGAACATCGCTGCGGCGCTGAAGACGCATGTCCGTGGAGAAGGCATTCATACCGGGCACATGCGCCAGTTGTTCCGATTGCTCGATGATGATTCAGTAGATTTGTTCATGACGGACCCACCTTGGGCCAAGGAAGCATTGCCGCTGTACACCGACCTTGGCAGATTGGCCCAACAAAAACTGAAACCGGGCGGATTCTGTCTGGTGCTGTGTGGTGGAATGTACTTGGACGAAATCGTCAAACGGCTATCGGAATCGCTCGATTGGTATTGGCTGTGCGGTGTGCGGCTGTTGGGTGGGGCGCATGGGCGAATTTGCCAGCGCAACATAGCTAACAATCTTAAGCCGATCTTGATGTTCACGAAGCGACCTGCGCCGAAGCAAGCTCAGAACCAATGGGTTGCCGATCTAGTAGATCGGCCAAGCGCTGACAAAACGTACCACAAGCACGGGCAATCTGCTGGCGATTCTCAGTACTACATTGAGCGGCTGACGCTGCCGGGTTCGATTTGCGTTGATCCGTTTGTCGGTGGTGGCACGATTCCAGAAATCTGTGCGACCACAAAGCGCAAATTCATTGGAACGGAACTCAACCCCGGCATCGCCGCTGCTGCAAGGGCGAGAGTGGCGGCGGTAAAGGTGAGGATAGATTAGGACGCCTGGAGACCGCAACAACGGCTGCTGGAACGCCATCACTTTTCACATTCGGCGCACACCGGGCAATCCGGCCCACAGGAATCCCACGGCATCATGTTCGTCCGGTCTGCTGTGTGGCCGTCCAAGTTCTCATTCTGGACGGTCTCTTCTTCGTGGGTCTGATCGCCCGGTACTCGTTTCGCTATCGCATCCTTTGGTGTTGCCGGTTTCATGGTTCACCAAATCTTTCATGGCATCCACACTGCCTTCGGTTTCCAGTGATGGAATATCCCACACCACCAAAATGGTCTCAACTGGAATCGGCACGGTGCGAAGCACAGGTTCCCAACCCATCTTGAACCAATTCCAAAACCAGCCTTCGGCTTTCGCTTCGCTCAAGATTCTTATTAGATATATCTGACAGGGTTGCTGAAATGGAAATGAGTACAGGCGTTGCTGCCTTCCTCATTTCCACCATGTTCTGACATGGGAGAGTCGGAACTTGATCTTAGCGTCCGCTGCGTAGACTCGTTGTGGGATCTCGCTCTTAGGCTACCCGGCCTTCGCCGCCCTTTCTTCCGCTCCCGGTTACTCAGGTGCCAGATTGCTCTGGTTTAGGCTGATTGGGTTCTGATGGTTCCAACCGCTGTAAGCAACTGCTAACGACTTCGATCCCCACCTTTCGTCTTAGTGGATTTCCTGCCGGGAACATTTCTGTTCCAATTTGCCAGCGGCTCAAGATGCGCCCTCTGGACTTCTCCAGGCTGGAGCAATCGCAGACGCCAGCGTGTTATCTCCACACAGCGGCCCTGCCCGTTTCCTAGCCTCACTTACTATATAGACATCCTCAGATGGCTTCGTTCCGAAGGAGCACTGCGGAGTCCGAATTCATAATCGCACGGAATTGGATTCTGTCAAGTCGGAGCAAACAGGCATCTCGAATCCGCCAACACGCACGGTGGAAGATACATTTTCGTGGACATCTAAATAGATCCACGGAGTATCGCCCAACCCGGCTATCAGGATTGACCGGATGGGTCGCTGCCGATCAAGGAGGAAATACATGAAGAGACCGAAAAGAGCAATCGTTCTGCGGCTGGACGAATCCGTGGTGGACCGTATAGACACGGTGCGACACACCTTGCGGATGGACCGTACCATGTGGTTGCGAAAGGCCGTGGCACGCAACTTGGCGTACAACCTGGAACGTGAGCTTCCCATCGTCGCTGGCCGGGAAATACAGGCGGCGCTGATGCCATAGATATACAGGAGCCGTGGTGCGGAGAAGAAGCGGCATGGCGGTGTGTACGCTGCCCTGTCCAAAAGCGAGTCGGAGGACCGAAAACATGAAGAGAACGAAGACCAAAACAGACGCAGAAAGGGAACAGCTACGGCGTCAGATGTGCGAAGAGCTTGGTGACGATGCGGTAAAACAACTGTGGAACGCCTACCGCCTGACCGCTGCCGCCATCTATCGGCGGGCGAAGCAACGGGCGGAAGCGGAACTACGGGAGGCCGAAGAATGAAGACCCCGCAACCAAAGCGGCCCACAATGGAACCACGGATTCCGCAGAACGTGAAACCGGAACACACGAAGAAGCTCGAAGATCCTCATGAGCTTCGGCTGTTGGAGCAGATTATCGTGGAAGCCAAAGCATTTTGCAGAGCGGACATGCGGGAACGCCAAGACAGTGAGAAATGAAGCATCCTACATCGGCCCCCGGCTATTTGTGGCTACATCAACGGAATCTTTGCGGCTTCCTCTGCGGTGATTGGAATGAACGGAATCACCATACCATTGATAAACTCGATTTCTGTAATGTCTCCACCGTGGTCAATTGTGATTCGGCGGAAGGTCTCACGGAACACCTTCTTCTGTTCATCAAGTGGCAAGGTGTCAAACCCGCCGTACCGTTGAACCAATCCTTCAATATCAAGCGACACCTTCACCGGCTCTGCTTTCAGTTCCTTGTTTAGTCCGTCAAGGTGGGTTTGATTATCATCAATCATCTTGTCCAATAACGACTGATCCTTGTACCGTCCAATCCTGGAGTACAATGTAGCCTTCACCTTTTCAAGTTCCACAATCTGGCGTTTGATGCCTTCCCGGTCAACAGTGACTTCAATCGGTTTAAACTGTTTGAGATACCGACGGCTAGCCAAAAACCTGGTTGCCCAAAAGCGTAACTTGTTGTCGATGTCTTCCTGATGAAGATGAGGGGCGCCACAAGGAGTGTGCTTGTTGTTGTAGCTGGAACACCGATAGTAGAACTTCTTTTTGTTACGGAGCTTGTTAGGCTTCGTATAGAGCTTCATACCGCATTGGCAGACCAATACCCCTTGCCCAAGAAACGGCGATTCATCGCTATCCCAACTAGCCTTTTGCCTGGTCCATGTTTTGTGTGCGGCGTCGAGAATCTTCTGGACTGAATAGAAGTCTTCACGGGATACAAGCGGTGGTTCGTGGATGTCCTTATGCAGCGTTGGACAGTCCGCACAGTCAAACTTGGCTGGCACAATTAACGGATGTTTCCGGAGTGCTCGATATCCGCCGTACATGGTGCCATCGTCACGCAAGCCGTAGCGTTCCCGTTTCCTCAGTGATGCCTTCTCACCAATCCACCAGTGGGAACGAAGGACATTACGAACCAGGTTTGGGTTTGGTCTTCCAGGTTTGCCGACCTTCAAGTCACTTGCGATCTTGCTCAATGACTGACCGGCAAGGACACGCCGGAATGCCTCTACAACACGATCCGAAAAGAAGTCGTGTGTGTACTCAAAGTGCCCGGTGATAAGCTCATCCTTTGTCTTCGGATGGGGAACGAATTCCACGCCTTCTGGTAGTGGATCGCTTTTGCAATCGCCGTACCGCCGCCGTTCATTCCGGCCCCATTGCGTGTTCTTGATGGTTCTTTTCCTGTAGGCTCCAGCTTCCATTGCCAACTCGATGAAGAGCTTCTGGTCACGATCTTTGTGAAGGTCGAGCACACCTTCTTCGTAGAACATGAGCTTGCCATTCACCCGGAACGGCTTCGAGATCACCAGTTGGTCAACAAATTCGGGACGGAACAATCGTGAGACATCAGCGAAGACGATGCCGTGAATCTTCGGGTCTGACAATCGCTCCAACATCGTCATGAATCTTGGGAACTTGTCAACGGAAGCTCCGCTCAATCCTTCGTAGCGGTATACATCGCCTTTCGCAACGATGAGGTTGTGTTCTTCGCAGATTTGAGCGATGGAGGCCGTTTGACGGGGTAGTCCGGTGCGGTCAATTTGAGCATCGCCGGAAACACGGAGTAGCGAGAGAACACGGCGTGGCTTGTCCATCCTTCCATGATAGCAGAGTGGTGAGCTAATCGGCAGGCCACTACGCTGGCACAGCAATTCACGGTCGACATTCTGTACGGATGCGGCGTGCTGCGC
>OBLU010006091.1_pt1 | contig 10755 bp, 9 predicted proteins | sample 1518681 | NCBI WGS metagenome assembly OBLU01 (sample SAMEA3539304, study PRJEB22396) | soil metagenome | biome: tundra; feature: field; material: soil | place: USA | collected 2010-05 | depth 0.15 m
GTCGACACCGGGCCCGTGAACGGTCAGTGAACCGCAAGGCAGCGGCCACGTCTGAATACCCACGGGGCGTAGCTTGACTCATTGAGCACCCCTACCGCGCGCCCCTCGGCACATCAAATCAATATCCGCTCCACCTCATCCACCGCCGCCTCATCATCCCGCCGATCATACAACGCCGTCGTGCGTGGTGATTCATGGGCCGCCATCTGCTGGGCGAGCTCGCGCCTGCCCCCATTGCGCAAATACTGCGTGATCCCCGTTGCCCGGAACGTGTGATTGCCGATTCGGGTCTTGATTCCTGCCATCATCGCCCGCCGGCGGATCATCCGGTAGACGTTCGACTGGGCGAGGGGATTCCCGGTCAATAAGCCCGTCTTACTCCGTGTACTGCGAAACAGATACCCCTTGAGGTCATCCGCGATACCGGCTGCATTGATATAGGCATCGAGATAGGCCTCCAGATTGTGATTGCACGGCATCTCGTGCCGTTTACCTCCTTTTTCATGCAAACGGACCCATCCCCGACGCCCCTGCGTGTAGTAATCCTCAATCCTCATCTTGATGACCGCCCCGACGCGCCCGAAGGTGTAGATCATCATCGCGATGAGCGCCCGGTCTCGGAGACCCACCACCGTGGAGACATCGATGGATTCGAGCAGCTCGCGAGCCTCATCCTGCGCCAGAACCGGCGTCTTGCCTTTCTTGACCGTGTACTTAGGCCCTCGGACCGGCGCCGCTGGGTTTGTCGCCATCACTTGACCCACGACCATCCAATCAAACAGCATCCGAATGGCCGCCAGATGCTGTTTGACCGACGGCTTGGCCAACCGCGCCGTCAGCTGCTCGATGTACGCCGCTACATGCAGCGGCTCGATGTCGACGATCTCATGGAATCCTTGGAGTGCGCACCAATCAGCAAACTCGCGAACCGCGTGCAGATAAGCCCGCCGCGTGTTGAGGTTGCGGATATTGGCCGCGAAATACTCGATGAACCGCTTGGCGGCTTCCGGATTGGGGGCATACAGCGCCGGCACGGCTGCCAGGTTTGCGCCGCCGGCGGCGCTGCGTCGAATCAGAGTCTGGGACGAAGCCTGTTTAGGACCCATATATAAGAGTGGGATCCTACCACTCTTTATTGCGTATGATAACGTCCTTTATCATACTCAATCGCAATGGATCCCAACTCGGCCAAAGCCATCACTGAATTGCTCTACGCGGACTCACGGGCAACCTAAGATAAAACGTGGCACCGCGCCCCGAAATGTGCTCAGCCCATAATTTTCCCCCGTGGGCGTTGATGATCGTGCGGCAGACGGATAGCCCTAAGCCCATGCCATTTACCTTGCTGGTGAAAAAGGGCTCAAACACTTGTTCCAGTTTCCCTTCGGCGATGCCAGGACCGGCATCGCAAACGGAGATCAACACGAAATCATTGCCGTCCAGTCCGGTGCGGATCGTCAGGGCGCGAGCCTCGCTCGGCATGCCGGCCATCGCGTCGCAAGCGTTCGTGACCAGGTTAATCAACACTTGCTGGAGTCCCACTCGATCACCCTGCAGACTCGGCAAACTTGAGGTGAGTTTAGAGTGCACAGTGACGCCTCGATCGATGAGTTCGCTCCGCAGCAGATTGAGCACCTCCTCAACGGTTTCGTTCGCGCTGAGCGGCTGGAACTGCACTTCGCCTCGCTTAAGAAGCAGACGCAGGCGACGGATGACCTCTGCCGCTCGTTGATTGTCAGCCGCGATGTCCTTGAGGATCTCGCGCACTTCATTTAGATCTGGTTCGGGCTGTTTGAGAAGCAGTTGCGCCGCATGCGCGTTACTGAGGATGGCGGTGAGGGGTTGGCCTATTTCGTGGGCGATGGACCCTGACAATTCGCCGAGCATACTTACGCGGGAAAGATGGGTGAGTTGGGTACGCTGTCGCGCGATCTCGAGTTCCGCCCGCGCGTTCTTTTCTTCCTCTTTGGCGATCAACCATGCCCGTGCCCCGAGCGTTGACAATATCACGCCAGCAATGAAGAAAATGCTCATGGCCACGGCCAACTTATTGCGAAAAGACGCGAGATCGGCAAAAACGTCCTCTTCGCTCGAGGCCACGCAAATTGACCAAAAGGTGTTCCCTAAGCGAACAGGGACATACACTGCGTATTTCCTAGTTGGGCTCACATGCCGCACGCCGATTCTTTGAGAGGTGTATTCCGCGGTACCCTCGCGACCCTGGAGCATAGCGCTCACCAGGGCACCTGACGAAGGGTTGTCCTTGTTGGTTTCCAATATGGATTTGCCAATGAAACCTGGTACTGGCGTGTAAAGAATGGTTCCGGCCTGGCTGATCACCCAGGCGTACCCGGTTTCGCCGACCTTAATTACATCAAGATACCGCTTTGCGAGGCTCTTGAAGTCGACCAGGATTTCCACCGACCCTTTGAATTCAGTCCCGTGCAAGACAGGCACATGAAGGGCAACCGAGTCAATTCCCTCAATGGTTCTGAACACCTCACTAATCACGGGCTTGTGATTCCGCAGCAGCGCAACAATGTGTTTTTGATGCGAGATATCTAATCCGACCGCGTTACTATCGGGAAAGTCATCGCGGATCACACCTTTTTCATCCACGCGGGTGATCTCCATGATCCGCGCTTGATTGGTCTCGTAGAATAGCTTCAGAACGGCTTTGCCTTCGCGGTCGTCCGCGACGACCGTATTCATCTGTGACAAGGCGTTTAAGTTTCCCGTCCATGTTGCAAAGTACTCTTCTATGCCCCGGGCAGCCTGTCGCGCATAGATCATCTGTTGCTGATTCAGCTTCGTGATCGCGGCGCTCTTGGCTTCCTGGTAAATGCCTTCGAAAATAAAGATGCACGCACCAGCACTGACTAGTGCAAGGGCAATGAAGATCGCTTTACGATTGGTGTTCAATTGATTCCATCGGTCGTCTCACGTCATCTGGACCACGTATAAGGATCCAGAAACAGAAACTGCATCGAGTCGTTCGTTCAAACTGGGTGGCCGAGACCACCGCGCCGGATTGGTCGCAGCCGCCCGTCTTGAGAGTCGGTTGGTTCGTCCGACGTTCCCAGTGCTGTCTCCCGCCTATTGCGGACAGGGTCCACCGCAGCGCCAGGCGACGCGCGGCCCATCACCCACTTTATCTCAACATCTACCGGAATGTTGGGTGCGACGATAAACGTTGCACCGGTCGCGTCAGCCCCAAGCGGCTGTCACGCCCGGTGCTGCCCTTGCCTCTAGCCTCTTCTACCTGTTGATGGGTGTCGATCGGTTCCTCGCGGACCCTCATGGTCCGGGGTTTTTGTGACCGGACCATTCGGGTCCGCCCACAGAAGGAACCGACCAATGGCACTCATCACCAAAGCACAATCCGAACAGCTCCTCGCCAACGGCATCGCGCAACGCGCCGCGATCGACCAGGACGCCGGTGCACTCGACTTCAAACCGGTAGTCAAACTCTTCACCCCCGACGCCCAATGCACCTGGCTACTCACCGAAATTGACGAGGGCACCGACCTCGCCTTCGGCCTCTGCGATCTCGGAATGGGCTGCTCCGAACTTGGCTACGTGAGCCTCACGGAGCTTCGGACCGTGTGCGGCAAACTTGGGTTTCCAATCGAACGCGACCTGCACTTCGAAGCCGACAAACCCATCTCCGCCTACGCCGACGAAGCGCGTACCCTCGGTCACATCGTCACTTGATGCGACGCTCACGATGAACGCCGCGACAGTTGTCGGCGTGGCGGGCACCGTTGTGACGTCCCGCTCCGCGCTAAACGCCTCGTACGCATGCCAGTCGGCGCGCCAGGGCCCGAAGTGTATTGGCGGGATACACGCGCGGCGCGCTCGCCCACCAGTCTCGGACGCTCATCGCCGCCGCGGACGCCGAATAAAGGATACTCACACCCCTGCAGCGCCAGGTCCTCAACCTGATCGGCGTACCTGGGACTGCCTTCCGCGCCGGACCTTCCAGGGAATCACGCCCGCGATGTGCGGAAGGTCAGCACTTGCCCTTCTCGGTCGGCAACGGCGACCGCCCACTCGGACGGTCTCCCGGCGGCTTGTAGACTCCCGCCGCTCGAGCCACCAGGAGGTACTTCTTGAAGTTGCGGTTCGTTTCCTCTTCATGTTCGCTGACGGTGGAACGATCCACAGGATCAAAGAAGCAGGTGGGATCGTCGCCCATGTAATCCCCGGTATGAAAGTACGCCATGGCCCGACACCCGCCGCAGGTGTACTGGTAGCGGCACCGGCCACAGCGGCCTTTGAGCCGGGAGCGGTCGGTGATGTCGGCGAAGAGCGAGCTGGACTCAACCAGCTCATCGAGCGGTTGCTCTCGCACGTTGCCGGCATTGAGCACATCGAGCAACACTGGGCACACCGAGACATCCCCTTCCGCGTTGATGGCGAGCCACGAACCGGCCCAGCAACCGATTGCGGGGTTTTCCGGGATCGTATTGTTGCGGATTCCTCCGGAGGCCTTTTCGTGCAACTCGGGTGAGAGGAAGAAGGGAGTATAGCTCACGTAGCCGTGAGGATTGCGGCGAAGCACCGGGTGGAAGTACTTCTCGAGATCGTTCCTGTCGAATCCCATCTGCTCAAAGCACTGCGATCCCGACCCACGCGCGACCAACGGCGAGCGATTGTAAGAGATGCTGTTCTTGACGATGTAGTCAACGGTCTTCTCGAAACTCTCTGTGTTGTATTTGCCGATCGTGATCACCACGTGCCGGCCGAGACCCAGTTCGGCGCAATCCTCGAGCACCTGGATCGAGCGGTCCGAGTCGTTATCCCGGCTCCAGCGGTTGCCCTCATCGAGGGCGTTCATACCGACGATGATCTTCGCCCGGCCCCGTGTTACGTCTTGGATCTTCTCGAGACGCTTGCGCGTGAGCGCCTTGCAATTGCTCAACACCGAACATTCAAGCTCCAGCTCGACGGTCAGGCGCAGCAAGTCCAAAGCATCCTTGCGCAGCAGGAACTCGCCCCCGCTCCATCCGACCGTATGGACCCCGAGACGGCGGGCGGGAAGCAGGATCCGGTCGCGAATCTCCTCCAGAGTCAATTCACTTCGAACACGCCGACGCACCTTTCGCGGCTCATTGCTACCGGTCATGCAGGACGGGCAGCGCAGATTGCAGCGTCGCGTGGCTTCAAAGTAGACAATCTGGAACTGATTCTGCAGCATATAGGGGTAGTCTCGTTTATCTTGCCGAAAGTAGCGGTAGGAAATACCGAGAATTATAGACCGCGTTCGCCATAACGTCGCGATTCCATTGGATTTCCTGTTCGCTGAAAAATGCCGCCCTTTCCTGCAGAAATAGCGCATATTTTTCCAACCGGAAAGCACATCGTCGATCGTATATTTTTCGGGAAATTTCGATGCTTTTCAGCGAACCGAAGTTACCGTAAATTCAGTGGGTTGCACGTTTCACCCTGGTATTTCTCGGGGCAAACGTCCTGTTTCTATCGCTACTCTTGGCAGCAATAATGAGCGCACCCCGAAGCGGCTCAAGCTGAAACGGCAGCGCGTTTTCGGCGTGCCCGCTACGCTTCGTTCTCCTGCTTTGCTGCGGCTGAGCCGCCCACTCAGGCATGCCGACAACCAAAAATAGGCCGCCAGGTCGTGTTTCTGTCGGTTGGTGGCAACACGGTGCGTGAAATTTCCAAATAATGGAAGATTATGGCACGCGACTTGAGTGCCGCGAAAACCCAATTGCTGGTCACGTTCGGCGACCCATTCTCGGTCATTTGTTCACCGACCGACTCAGGACGCACATGTCATGGCAGGTTCTTTACGCGCAAGACAGCCGCAAAGGAATTCCCTTATGTCGGAGCAAGCACAAGAATCCCTTCCGAAGTTCATTACCAAGCACATCGAGCTCATCATCGGTTCGGAGCAGGAGGCGAACAGGCGCCGATCCCGTAGCGAGGCAATATACGAATTTGTCGGCAACTCTATCGGCACGTTGAAGTTCGTTGTCCTTCAGATGATCGGCGTGATCCTCTGGGTAGTGATCAACGCAGGCCTAATTCCGCCAATGCGCCCCGTCGATCCTTTCCCGTTCCCTATCCTGAACCACATCGTTGCGTTGGAGGCCGTGCTAATGACGGCATTCGTGCTGATGAAGCAAAATCGCATGAGCAAATTGGCAGACCGGCGCGCGCATCTGAATCTTCAAATCAACTTGCTGACTGAACGCGAGACGACCAAGATCATTGGAATGTTGCTGGAGATCGGCAAGCGGTTTGACATCGAGCATGAGGTGTTCGACGAGGAGAGCCGTCAGCTCAGCCGGCTGTTGGCCATCGAGACCCTGATCGAGAAATTGCACAGCAAATTCCCCGACCGATAATATAGAGTGCTCCGATACGGGAATTCACGCTCGTTACGCAGTACAATCCGCGCCCTCGGCAAAATCCGACCGCCTACGATCGCTTTACAGCGGCGATCGCACCCTACCCCTTTGCCTTTGATATCCCGCTAAAACTCTTCCAAATAACCCCCCTGCCCTGGCCAACCCTAGTGGGCGGCTCACTGTAAGAAGTAAAAACGTCATAACCGATGTCTAATATCTCGCGAGTGATCCAGTTCAACGCCAGCGCGAGCAACGTAACAAACCCGAAATAGGTGCCCAATAATTGCATGAACAATTCGAACTCATCCCTTAACGCCAAATCGACCCGAGTGATACTCAAGCTAAAGGCCGACGCGCGGAAGTCACCAAGAGAAAGCAAGACGGCCCCCATACCGCGACCGCAAAACACCACGAAACTCAAACCAGATGCACACTGGTCCGACGAATATAAGGAGAGCATGCAGGCCGACATGGACGCACTAGTGGACTGTAACGGCTGAACTGGGAGTGATGCGGCGTGTGGGATCGAAGTAACGCCATTTCACGGTCTTCGGCACGTTGTTGTAGTGGCGGATGTATTTCATGAGTTTTCTCTTCAGGTCGGCTAATGAGGTGAATACGCCACGGGCGATAACGTCGCGCTCGATCTTGGCGAACCACAGCTCGACCTGGTTGAGCCACGAGGAGTACGTGGGAGTGAAGTGCAGGTGAACTTTCGGATGCCGTTCAAGGAACTCGGCGACCTGCGGAGTCTTGTGGGCGGAGAGGTTATCCGCGATCACGTGGATTTCCTTGCCGCGCGGCTGATTCACGACGATGTCGGCGAGGAAGGCGACAAATTCCGCAGAGGTGTGGCGCGCCGCGGTCTTGCCGAGCACTTCACCCGTTTTGGTGTTAAACGCCGCGTAAAGGGACAACGTGCCGTGTCGATAGTACTCAAAGCCGTGCCGCTCCGCGCGCCCCGGGGAGAGCGGCAACACCGGGTCCTTGCGGTCGAGCGCTTGGATCGCCGTTTTCTCATCGACGCAGAACACCGCCGCATGCGCCGGGGGGTTCAGATACAGCCCGATGATATCCGCCGCCTTGGTCTCGAAGTCCGGGTCATTAGTTGCCATGTACCGATCGAGCCGCTGGGGCTTCAGGCCGTGCTTGGCCCAGACCCGCGCGACCATCATGTGGCTGACCTTGAGTTGAGTGCCGAGTTTGCGGGTGCTCCACTGGGTCGTGCCGTCAGGGGCTTTGCGTTTGAGCGTCCACTGAAGGATCCGCGCCTCGAGCGCCGGCGTAAGGGTGCTCGCCTCCTGCCCGGCGTGCCGGCTGAACAGCCCGGCCAGCCGTTCCTCCCGGAAGCGCTTCATCCAGCGGTCGATAAAGGCGTCGTTGCAGTCGAGCTTCTCACGGATCGTCGCCCACGTATGGCCCGCCTCCAGCAGCAAGATCAATCGCGCCCGACGTGCATCATCGGCACGTCCGCTGCGACTCGAGGCCCGCTGATTAAGCTCCATGCGTTCCGCTTCCGTCAGTACGATCGTGTTTTCCATACATGCGATCATACTCCCTTTTCACGTGTTACAGTCCACTAGTGTCGCGCTAACAGTTCTTCGTATAGCCCGGCTGTTCGGTCTTTCCCCGCCCTCGCCCGGCGCCGGCGAGTCACAGGCGCGATTCCGACTCGCGTCTCGGACTCCGTTCGTTGCCACATCCGTGTGCCAAACCCCAAGAGGATGCTGCGCTAAGCGACCTGCACTTTGACGCCGACAAAACCATCTCCGCCTACGCCGACGAAGCTCGTAGCCGCGGACACATCGTCACATAGGCCGCTTTCTGGCGCCTCGGTCACGAGGCGCCAGATTCTTGTACCTGCTAAGGCTGGTTCAATATTTTTGCCTTTTCCTGCTCGAATTCTTGCTGTGTATACAGCCGCACACTTGATACGTCCAAGGTTCCTATGGAACGCGTGTGGTATCCGTAGTCATTTCCATTCGCGGATAATGTGGGCCCTCCAGGATGTTATCGGGTCGGATGGTTAATGTTTATGGGCTGCTACACTTAACGTCTGATCATGAGGTGTCTCTTCTATGCCGATCGTCAGAATCGCAGTTGCGAACATCCGGTTTCCGCCCACGCCCGAGGAATCCGTGGCTTTGGCGTCCGATGCGATCCGGCAAGCGGCTCTTGAAAGAGCCGACTTGATCTGTTTTCCCGAATGCTACGTTCCGGGATATCGAGGTTTTGGAAGGGTAATTCCGGCCCCTGACCCGACTTTCCTCGAACGCGCATGGGCCACGATCGCCGCGAGAGCTGCAGAGTCCAACGTGGGCGTTGTGCTCGGCACAGAGCGCCTCGTCGGTGATGCCCTGCTAATTTCGGCACTTGTAATCAATCGCGACGGCACTGTGGCTGGGTTCCAAGACAAAGTTCAACTTGACCCGTCTGAGGACGCGACCTATACGCCGGGCGTGGAACGGCACCTATTTCAGGCGGGCCCTCTAAGATTCGGCATTGCAATCTGCCACGAAGGCTTCCGTTATCCCGAGACGGTTCGCTGGGCGGTGCGGCGCGGCGCTCATCTCGTGTTTCACCCGCACTTGAGCGAAGTTGGGCGCGGCGATTACCGTCCGAGTAGCTACGCAGATCCGTCGAATTCATTTCACGAGAAATCGATTCTGTGTCGCGCCGCCGAGAACACCTGTTTCATCGTCACCGCCAACTGCTCGAGCGACCGGTCGCCGACGACGTCGGCGGTGGCGAAGCCAGACGGCACCCTCTTGAGCTATCAGCCTTATAACAAGGAAGGACTGCTGGTTGCCGAGATCGATCTGGCCGAGGCTACAGGTCTCCTGGCATCGAGGTACAAGCCCGCTTACCCATGACCCAAACGAGAGCACAGATTCATCAGGACCATGAGGGAGCGCTTGGGCTGCCCTTCGCGTACTTTATTTTCCCTTTCGTCAAACGACCCCTATAAAGGCCTTTGTTGCAGTTCCAGGTGATTAAACGCATAGAAACGGAACCTATGCAGTAATTTGCGCCGCACATTGCTTCTTCCCGCACTTCAAACACCGCATCCGCTGCGCCACATCTTGGAGGCGAGCATCCCAGCCGCACAATCGACCGAGAGTTTTCGGTTCGGCAGTCCGCTCATGACCGCACGCCTCGCATTTGAGAACCAACGTGTATTGATCGAACTCATCGCTAAGTTTCTCGATATGAAATCCACGCGCCATGCCGCGAATTGTTGCGACACTTTGCAGACGCGTCCATCCAGTATGGGAGCGGCGTCAACACTGTATAAGGAGTAGGCCGCCGCTCGTCAGCACGCGGTGTCCCCCCGCGTCGCCGCGCAATCTCTGCTTCGCTGCCGCTCAACGTATCGCGGACGATTTGCGACCATTGCGTGCTGCGTCCAATTCAGGATAGTGGCGGAAGATACCCTCGTTGTTGAAGGCGAGTCGTCGCGGCGAAGCGAGATACGCGGCGATTCGCGGCCGATCCTGAACTCTCGCATGCAGTGCAACGAGTCGCGGATATTGGCGTGCGGCTTTGGCCATTGCGTTCGGAAATGCGTAGTTGAGCCCCGCTATCACCTGGAACATCGAAAGATCTGCATAACAGAGTTTCGCGCCCAGAAAAAAAAGCTTCCCGGAGGAATGCTGCGCCAACACTCTCTCAAAGTAGCCTAAGAACTTCGGCACCCGGTTTTTCAAAAAATCCGCGGCGCGGCGGCGTGCCTCCTTCTTCTGGTCTTGGTAATAGAGACTGCCGGCCACTGGATGATGGGTGTCGTGAATCTCGACCACAAAATCAGCAATGGTGAGCTGCAACTGGTGCGTCCAAAGCCGACCCGCCTCGCTCTTTGGTGCAAGTCCGTGCCGCGGGCCGAGAAATTGCAGAATGTTGGCTGTCTGACCGATCAGGAGCCGCCCGGCCTTCAGAAACGGAGGCGCGAAGGGCGGCCTCTCAGCGCGGCCATTCAGTAGGCGCATCATTGCTGCGATTCCGGCCCCTTTGCCGGACCCACGCGCGATATCCACATATTGCGCGCGGCCCTCTTCCATCGCCAATCGCACAAATTCCCCGCGACCCTGAACTGAAGGCCAATAGTAAAGCTCATAAATCATCGGATTCTCCTGGCTTTCGGACCGATCCTTCCCTGCCCCATCCGCGGCTGCCGGCTCATTTCTCTTTCGCCAACTCTTGATCGACCAATCGAGCGTCGGCCATTCGGACTTGAACACCGCCTCATAAGGCCAATCGAACGATCGCCCGGGCGAGAACAACCTTCGGAGCGAGGAGGTCGCTCACAAGCGCGGCGTGGGGTCACCCTCGCCGCGCGCCTGCGCGATCGCAGCGTCGCTGTGCTTCTGTGCTCCGTCCAGAATCA
>OBLU010006092.1_pt1 | contig 10755 bp, 4 predicted proteins | sample 1518681 | NCBI WGS metagenome assembly OBLU01 (sample SAMEA3539304, study PRJEB22396) | soil metagenome | biome: tundra; feature: field; material: soil | place: USA | collected 2010-05 | depth 0.15 m
AACTTCAGCACTCTCGCGAACTGGACTTACTCCCCTGGTCCCGGGCCGGTGGCCAGCGGCGATTCGCTGACGTTTAGCGGCGCGGGTTCGATCACGCCGAATAACGATGAAACCAGCTTCACCTTTGGCGGCATTAGCTTCAGCGGGACTACGCTCTATACCGTGGGCGGCAACGATTTCACACTTGCCAGCGGCGGCATCATCGCCAACAGCGGCGCGGTGAATCAGACTATCAATAACAACATCGCTCTGACCGGCTCGGGCGGGACCATCAACCCAAGTGTTTCCGGCGCTGCTTTCACCCTCGGAGGCGTTATTAGCGGGGCGGCCAATCTCACCAAATTAGGGAACAGCAGCAGCACGCTGACGCTCACCGGCGTCAACACGTTCAGTGGAGTTTTGACCTTCAATGCCGGCACGGTGGTGTTTACCACGCCCCCGAGTGTTTCGGGCGGCAACCTCGGCAACCCGAGCGGCATCACCTTCGGCGGCAGCAGCACCACCACCCTGGTGACCACGCCCGGCGCGGGCTCAGTGTTGATTTCCTCACCCACCATCACGGCCAACGCCAGTTCAACCGCCCTGTTCAAGAATGGCGGCGCTTTGGGCACCACCTTCGAAATCGCCGCGAAGATTACCGGGGCAGGCAATGTCAAGCAGAACAGCCCAACCACCTCGGGGGCAATCGTCCGGTTCAGCAACGATACCAGCGACTATACCGGCGTTTTCACGATGGCGGCGGGAATTGTGGAGTTTACGTCAGTGGCCAATGGCACTTCGCCCAGCTCCCTGGGCGCGGCCAGCACGGCTTACGCCATCGCCAACAGTTCTTCGGCAGGCACCTTCCGCTACGTTGGCGCCGGCAGCGCCTCGACGACGCGTAACATAGACTGGCAGGCGACTACCGGCGGCCTGTCACTGGACAACGGCCCCACGGCCAGTGGGCAGGTTGTGTCATTCCTGGGAAGCGGCAACCTGAGGTCGGCCAGCGGGATCGCAATTCTCACCTTGACCGGCTCCAGCACCGGCGCCAACACCTTGGCGCAAGTGATCAACGACGGGGCGGTGAGCGGTACGACCTCGGTGAGTAAATCCGGCACTGGCACGTGGAATTTAAGCGGCGCCAACACATACAGTGGCGGCACGACGCTCGGCACTGGCGGTTTGCTTGGCATCGGCAACGCCTCGGCACTGGGCACGGGCGCTTTGACTGTCAGCGGCAACGGCTTCTTCGACAACTCCGCGGGCGGAGCGCTTACTCTGGCCAACGCCCTCACCCTGAGCGGCGGCAGCCCTGGATTCATCGGCAGCGCCAACCTGACCATCAATGGCGCTGTCACGATCAGCGGCGCAAACCGCACCATCACCGTCAACGCCAACACCCTTACCCTCGGCGGACAGATCACCGGCGCTTTCACTCTGACCAAGGCAGGCAGCGGAACGCTGACGCTCAACAATGGCGGGGCCGCGGATACTCATAACGGCACGCTCGTCAGCGCGGGCACGCTGGATTTGGGTGGCACGAGCCAGGCACTGGGTGCGGTCACATTCTCGGGCGCAAGCACGACCCAGAACGGCACCATCAATGGCAGCAGCTACGCGGCGACTCTGAGCTCCGCCTCCGGCATAGCCACGGTCAGCGCGAACCTGGCCGGCAATAGCGCATCCTTGACCCATTCCGGCAGCGGCAACCTGACGCTTTATGGCATCAACACCTACGGCGGTGGCACCGCCATCAGCGGCTCTGGAATATTAGTGGTGACCAATGATTCCGGCCTTGGAAACGCGAGCGCGGGCATCACGTTTAGCGGCAGTGGCACCCTGGCCGCGACTAACAATGCGGCTGCGGTCACCAACACGGTCACCATCAGTTCCTCCCGCACTATCACCGTCAATAGCGGCGTGACGGCCAACTTCTACACTCCGGACACCAATAACCTCATCGTAGCCGCCAAGATCACCGGTCCGGGCAACGTCATCAAGCGGAGTTCCAGCTTCTCGCTCGGCACGGTTCGCTTCAATAGTGACACCAGTGATTACACCGGCGACTTCACTGCCGGCTTTGGGAACACGGAGTTCACTTCCGTCGCCGAGCAGGGCACGGCGAGTTCGCTCGGGGCGGGCGCGGTGGGTACTGGCGGACAAATTACCCTCAATAACGCCACCTCTTCCGGCACGCTCCGCTATGTTGGGGCTGGCAACAGCTTGACTCACCGCCCGATCAACTGGTCGGGGACCACCGGCACTTACGCGCTGGATGCCAGCGGCTCCGGAACTGTGCAATTCCTGGCGACTGGCAATTTGAAGTCGGGCAGCGGCAGTGAAGAACTCCGCTTGCGCGGCACCAACACCGGCGCTAACACCCTGGCGCAGGTGATCAATGACGTGGGCGGCACAACCTGGGTCAATAAATTCGATGCGGGCACGTGGGTCTTGGCCGGTGCCAACACCTTCTCGGGCGCGGTCACCAACAGCGGCGGCATTTTGCAGGTCAATGCGGCGGAGACGCCCGGCACGAGCGGGCCGCTGGGCAAGAGCGGCACGCTTTGGTTTGCCGGCGGCACGCTGCAATACAGCGCGGTGAACAATTTCGACTACTCCTCCCGGTTCAGCACGGCAGCCAGCCAGACCTACAAGATCGACTGCAACGGCCAGAGCGTCACCTTTGCGACGCCCCTGACCAGCAGCGGCGGCTCGCTTGCGGTGAGCAGCTCCACCCCCGGCGGCAGCCTCACGCTGTCCGCGGCCAATACCTACTCCGGCAGCACTGCCGTCAGCAGCGGCACGCTGTTGGTCAATGGCTCCATCGACGGCGGCGGCGTTACTGTGACGAGCGGCACGCTCGGCGGCTCCGGCGCCATCAACAGCGCGGTCACCGTCCAATCGGCCGGGACCCTACAGCCGGGATCGGGCGGCACGAACATCGCCACGCTCACCGTCAACAGCAGTCTGAGCCTCGCCGGCAAGACGATCATGTTGCTCAATCGCACCAATGCTCAAACCGCCAGCCTCATTACCGGCCTTTCCAGCCTTACCAACGGCGGGACGCTCACCATCACCAACGTCGGTGATGCGCTCCAGGCGGGCGACAGCTTCACCCTCTTCAGCGCCGCCAATTATGTGGGCTCCTTCGCCGTGACCAACCTGCCTGCGTTGACCACCGGTCTGGCCTGGGATCTGAGCCATCTGGCGCAGAATGGGACCATCACCGTAGGCCAGGTGCCCGCCATCACCACCGCGCCAGCCAGCCAGCTCGTCGAGTGCGCCGGCAATGCCACCTTTACTGTCACGGCCAATGGATCGCCCACGTTGACTTATCAATGGAGCGTGAACGGCTCGCCGGTCAGCGGCGCCACCTCCACTAGTTTCACCACCAACAACGTCCACGGTGCCGGCAGCGTCTATACCATCTCGGCCACCGTAGCCAACGCCTATGGCAGCGTGACCTCGAATGCCACTCTCACCGTCCAGGACACCTTGCCCCCGGTGATCAGCCTCATTGGCAGCAACCCAATGACTGTTGAATGCCACTCGATCTTCAGCGATCCAGGGGCAACCGCTCTGGACGCCTGCGTCGGCTCGGTTGCAGCGGTGCCTAGCGGCAGCGTGGACGCGAACACTCCCGCCACCTACACGCTTACCTACACCGCCAACGACGGCAACGGCAACCTCGCGACCGCGACCCGCACGGTTAATGTGGTGGATACGACCGCCCCGGTAGTGAGCTGGAGCTTCACCAACCTGACGCTGAGCGCGGACACCAATTGTTCTGCGCTGATGCCCGACGTGACCGGAACCAATTACATCCTGGCCTCTGACCTTTGCAGCGCTTCCCTGTCCATTACCCAGAGCCCGACAAACAATGCCACCCTCCCGCAGGGCACCAATATGGTGGTGATCGCGGTTGCTGACGGCTCTGGTAACACGGCCTGGTCCACCAACACGATTGTCGTCGCCGACACCACCGCGCCGGCAATCACCCTCCAGCCGCAGAGCCAGACCAACCTGCTGGGGGCTGACGCGATCTTCACCGTGGGGGCCTTCTCCTGTGGCACCCTCGCCTACCAATGGTCTTTCGGCACGAACACCCTGGCCGACCAAACTAATGCCACCTTGACGGTCACCAATATCCAGCTCACGGACGCTGGCAGTTACCTGGTGGTGGTTAGCAGCGCCGCCGGCAGCACCACCAGCGCCGTCGCCGTGCTCACTGTAAATCAGGCCCCGGTCGCCGGCGCCACCAACGCGGGAGTGACGGAGAACCAGGCGCTGGTGATGACCAACATCAAGTTGCTGTCGGTCTGCAGCGACCCGGACGGCGACCCGCTGACTATAGTTTCCGCCGGCCCGACCAGCACGAACGGCGGTACGGTGACCCTGGGCGGCGGCAACGTCACCTATCAGCCAGTGACGAACTTCGTCGGCACAGACATGTTCAGCTTCGTCGTCAGCGATCCTTACGGCGCTTCGGCTACCGGGATGGTCGTAGTCACCGTGACTCCCGCCAGCGCCCCGTCGCCCAACATCGTTAGCGGACCGGACATCCTGCCCAACGGGCACTTCCACGTTGGGTTCGCCGGTATTCCGGGTTACACCTACACCGTCCAATACTCCATCAACGTGGATGGTCCGTGGACGACCTTGACCAACCTCACGGCTGGCGGCAACGGTCTCTTCGACTTGGAAGACCCCACCGAACCGGCGCCGCCGACACGATTCTATCGCACCACCTATCCCTGATCGAGGGGCGTGGGACGGCGTGAGGCGGAGCAGGGCTCACGCCGCTTCCGCGATGTTAACCTCCAGCGGGAGTGCAGCGCTGGGACAAACCAGGCTGCCGCCTTGACCTTACGGCGGCTCCCCGCCAAGCTAGCGCAGTCGGGCTTGGGCGAACCGTTCCGTGCGCCGCGAGCGGCGCGGTTGCCCGCTCGCGGTCCCAGTTGGATTTGAGCGCCTATTGGCCCAAACCGAAACCTGCGACCACCAAGAGCACCAGAGACAGCAAAACAGCAGTTGAAACTTCAAGCCTCGATCCGGATGTAATGTCCCTGCTCCAGGATTAAACGCCCGCCATGAAGTCTTCATCCCCAACCCCGCGTCCTCGTGCGCCAGCGAAGCCTGCGGCTGGTCCGGGGGGGCCCTGGCATGCGCTGGGGCGGAAGACCTCCGGGCTTTGGAGCAATAAGCTGTTCCGAAGAACCGCCTATTCATTGGCGATTGCCCTGCTGACACTGAACCTGCTGGAATTCCCGCGCCAGGTGCTCAACTCGGGACATGATGTCTCCTGCTACGCGACTTTCGAATACTACGTCGCGCACCACTTCCAGTTTGGGAAGGAAGTCTTCCAAAGCATTGGCCCTTACGGATACCTCCACTACGGTTATGTTTACGCGGGCTATCTGCCTGTCCAGAAAATCATCTTAAAGACCCTCTACCGGCTCGGGTTCGTCCTGCTGATTGTCTGGGCGGGCCGGCGCCTTCCTCATCCCGCCCTGCGATTGTGCTGGTGGGCCGCTTTCTTCGTCTTTCAGCCCTGCACTTGGCTGCTCGAGGTGCCCGGCATGCCTGATTTTGTCCGCGAACCGGAAATGGATTGGGAGCAGGACTACGGCTATCTGATCGTTTACCTGGCTGCGCTCTATCTTTTGCAAAACCGCAAGGGCTGGCGATTTGCAGTGATTTCAGGCGCCCTGCTCTTCTTCCTGAGCTTTGCCGCGCTGACCAAGCACACGACCTTTGTGCTGGCGGCCTGCGCCATCGGGGCCGTCGTGCTGCAGAAAGCCCTGAGACGGGAACTGCGGGCGGCGACTTGGACCGCGGTTGCCTACGTCTTGTTCCTGGCGGCACTCTGGCTGATGGCGGGCCAGGCGCTCCAGAATTTCCCGGGATTTGTCCGGGGGATTTTCGCTTTTGTGGCCGGGTACAATGAAGCCCTGTCCGTTTCCGGGCCGATCCTGACGACGATGATCGGTCTCTTGGCGGCCGCCGCGCTTTGCCTGCGAAGCGTTTACAATTGTCGGGCGCTGAAACAAGGCCTCCCGCGCACGCTGCTGGAGCTGTTCCTGGTATTCACCGCCTGGAAGCACGGGGTTGTGCTGGAGCATTTCTCTCATGTGATGACCTTCCTTTTTGCCGTCGTCTGTCTGGGCTTTCTCGTTTGCTATCTCATTCTCCCGATTAAAGGGGACGAGTCGCCCAGGATACCGGCTTCCCCCAAATTGCACCGGTTTGCCACTTCCCCGGTTGTGCTGGCGGCAGGCTTGGGCCTGGTCCTGTTCGCGCTTGAACGAAGCGCACACTATTACTCCGAGAAGGACCCGGGGGCCGGGGGCGGCTATCATCCCGGCTATTTCATCAACTGTCTGAAGAACAACCTCAACTGGATTGTCTCGCCCCGGCTGCAAATGGCGAAGATGCGCGAGGATCTGGCCAAGTCCGAGGCGTATTTCTCGCTGCCCAGGATCAAAGCGGAGGTGGGTGAGAACCGCGTGGACTTCTTCGGCATGGAGACGGGACGCGTATTGCTCAACCATTTGACGTACGGGTGCCGCCCCATGCCCGCGGCCTACGCCGCCTTCAACAGCGAGTTGGCGCAAGCCAACGAGACATTCTATCGCAATGCCCGCACCGCGCCCGAGTATGTGATCTGTAGTATTGAGGGTTGCACCGGCCGGTTCATTCCGCAGTTCGACGCCCTGGCGTTGCGGGCGCTGTTGGACAATTACACCCCCGTCCTCGTCGAACAGGCATTTGTGTTGATGAAGAAGAACCCGTCCCCGCCGCGGGACCATCTGGAGAAGACGCTTCTGTGCGACGTGAAGCTTTCGCTCGGGGGCGGAATCTCCGTCAATACCTGGAGCAATCAAAACCTGTGGGCCGAGGTAGAAATCAATCGCTCCCTGCTGGGGAAAGCGCTTTCCTTCCTTTACAAACCGCGCCTTTGTTACATCGGCTACCGCCGCGCGGGGATTCCGACTGACTACGCGGCCAGGTTCATCACGCAGTTGGGCAGCAGCGGCTGCATGGTAACTCCCCTCGTTGAGAACAACCGGGACCTGCTGAACTTCTACGCCTCGCCCAATGATGCAACCACGCTTCGAAGAATCACGGAGTTCGGCTTCTTTTGTGAGCCAGGGGACCAGCTATTCTTCGACAAAGAGGTTCGCGTCCGGCTCTATGCCATCCCGCCGCCGGCCCAACGAATTGAACTGCACGACACGAAAAGGGAGTAGAATCAGCGCCTGGCCGAATCCAGGCGGCGCCCGCCCGCGCTGGCTTTGGGCAAAGCGAGAACGCGCCGCCCCCGTCAGCTGCACAATCCAACCCCGAACCCCAGTCCCTGGCCGGGGCGCGAGACGAATGCGGCGACTTGCAGCCTTACTTGACGAGGCGATAGAAGCGTTTGCCCGACGGCGGATTGACGATGCTGTATTTGATCGTGCCGTTGTCCGTCACGCTCTCGCCGGGCGTGACCCAATTGGCCGTGGCCAGGTTGGTGTTCACTTGCGGATTGTAGCCGGTGGAAGGCGAGAGCCAATAGACCATCACGGTGTTGGTCGTCGTCTGTTTGATCCGCAACAGCGGCGCGCCGGGGCTTTGCACGGCGTAGAGCGCCCAGAAGCCGCCCGTGGGCGAGAAGTTGTCGCCGGCCAGCGGCCCGCCTGCGTCGGACTGGCCAATGGTGCGCCTGACGGAACCGCCGCCGCCATCAATGGTGAATCAGTCAATCGAGTATTGCGCTGAAGCTGTATGGCGCACGGCAGACGCCGGCAGGCAAAGAATGCAGGAACTGGTTTCCATAGGTCCACAATTTCAGTGATTGATCAGCCGAAAGAACTGGTTGGAGCCGGTCGTGCTATTGGTAGCCATGAATTGGCCGCCAACCACGACCGGTGTGCCGGTCACATTGATCCAACTGTTTGAGGCCAGGAGATTCGCCGTGGATTGCAGCGTGAAATCGCCGTAGCAAGCGGGCCACGTGAGCACCAGTTTCCCGCCGCTTCCGCCCTGAATGAAGCCCAGTGGCGTGCTCCCGAACTCGAATGCACCCACATCGCTGCCGTCTCCCCCGGAGGCGGCTATCGGCGCGCCGACCGGGCGCGGCGCGTTCCGTTCGTCTGCGGTCGTGTTGAATCGGAAACCCCAATCAATAACCGGACTACCTGGCAAAGGCGCGTGTGTGGGAAGACCGGAGCCATTTTGGGCCAGCGGGCCCAGGTGGGCGTGCAAAGGCGAAGCGACCGTTCCAATCCGACTGAAGGGCGTCGCGCAGGGAATATAGTCATCATCACCGAAGTAATTGAAGCCCAGGTCAAGGAATCTGAAATAGCCATTCGTGTAACTCGTGCTGGCCGAGTTGTCGGAGAGAATGGTGTTGCCCATTAGAACGCCCCCGTTGCAGATGATCAGGTAGGCCCGTATGCCGCCGACCGTGCCCGGACCGGAATTGCCACTCACACCCGCTGGGGAACCGGCTCCGCCCGCGCCCCCGGTCCCGCCCGTGGCTGTGTTGGAAACGACGGTGCAACTGATCATGTAGAACGCAAATGCGTCCATCGTCCCGGAGTCTCCGGTGGCGCCGTTGCCGCCATTGCCGCCCGGCAAAGTGATGTTATTGGCCCCACCATTTCCACCAAAGCCTCCGATGACGTAATTGCCCGAAAGCGTGCAGTTAGTGAAGGCGGGCATCACGGACGTAATGTTCGTGAGGTCAATCGCCCCGGCCTGAGCCAAGCCACCTACTCCGCCGTTTCCTCCGGTTCGGGGCTCGTTCTGATTGTTTCCGCCGTCCCCGCCGCGGCCTCCGACTGCCCGGTTGTCCGAGAAAGTGCAGTTGACGGCCGTGAGATTGCCGTTAAAGGAAAAAACCGCGCCGCCGGCGGCAACGCCCCCATTGCCGCCATTGCCGGGCGGGTAGTTGGCAAATGGAGTATTGTCACCGCCGCGGCCGCCGTGGCCGCCGAAGACTGCGTTGCGATCAAACCAGCAGTTCGACAAGACCAGACTGCCGTTGATCACGGGGTTGTTGAGCAGGATCGCCCCGCCAAAGGCAGGGAACCCATCCGTTCCATTCGTGTTATAGCCGCCATCCACTCCGTTCACGCCGACAATCAAGCCATCCTTGATGGTGAGGCCGGAAAGCAGGACCGGAACTCCGCCGGTGATGATAAAAGCGCGGTCAACGAAATTAGCATCCACGGTCAAGTTGGCGGGCCCGGGTCCCCGCACAAAAAGGGTCTGCCAAATCATGATGGAGTTGGTCAACACGATCGTGCCAGTCGTGCTGAACACAATGGTATCGCCGGGAGCGCTCGCCGCCACTTGAGCGCGCAAAGTGGGAGGGCTGTTATCGTCCGCCAGCGAAGAAACCGTGAGCACCGCCGAATCCGCCCGAGGAGTGGCAAATAAGGCAAGAACAGCCAAGGCGCAGGTTCTGGAGTTCATAGGCGTGTGCTGGTTCTATCGCTTCTGAATATACCTCAACGCCTCGAGTCTTTCCAGGCGTTGCTTCAGTTTCATGCCAATAATTACGCATTGTTGAACAAGATATGGGGAGCAGGGCGGTGAATCAGCGCAGTAACGTTACCTAATGTCTAATGATAAGGCGAGCACCCTGAGGCGGCCCGGCGCGGCCGGCAATGCCGCAAAAAGCGCGCCCCGGCCGGGAATGCCGGGCGGGCGGGGCATGGAAACCGCGTTCGGGCGGCCGCGCAATTCGCTGAACAACCGGTTCGTGTATGCGGTGATTTCGCAGCGCGCGCGCGGCTTGTCCATCGGCGTCAACCTGAATCCCGACCAGGGCTGCAACTTCAATTGCGTATACTGCGAGGTGGACCGGGACAACCCGGGCAAGGGGAAAAGGGTGGATGTCCGGGGCATGGCGCAGGAGTTGGAAAGCCTGCTGGGCGTGGTGGCCGAGGGCGGGCTTCGGCGGTTTGCGTGGTTCCGCACTGTGCCATCGGAACTGCTGGAGCTGAAGGAAGTAGCCCTGAGCGGCGACGGCGAGCCCACGCTTTGCCCGAATTTCAAGGAGGTGGTTCACGAAGTCCTGTACATCCGCTCGCGCGCGCGCTTTGCCCATTTCAAGATCGTCTTGATCACTAACGGGACCGCATTGGACGTGCTCGAGGTCGGGCAGGCCGTGAGGCGGCTGACGAACGAGGACGAAGTGTGGATCAAGCTCGATGCTGGCACGCAGAGGCACATGAACCAGGTTAATCGTTCCGAAGTATCCTTGAAGAAGGTCCTGGCCAATGCCCTGGCGATGGGCAAGCGGCGCCCGATTATCATTCAGAGCCTGTTCCCCTTGATGGACGGGAAGGGGCCGTCGCCGGAAGAGATTGAGCAATATGTACGTCGCCTGGGGGAACTCAAAGTCGCGGGCGCACAGATCGCGATGGTGCAGGTGTACTCGGCCCACCGGCCACCCCACCATCCCAACTGCGAGCATTTGCCTTTGGCAGAACTCTCCGCCATCGCCCGTCGCGTGCGAACGGTCACCGGGCTGAGAGCCGAAGTATTCTAGTTCCGGCAATCAGGCCTGGCTCAATCGCCGCAGACCGCGCATCAACTGGCTGGCAAAGAACCTGCCGGTTGGGGCCAGGGGTTCCAGGCGCGCAGGGCGCCCAAGAGCCGGCCGGCGCGCTGAGTTCCTCCCCCCCAAAGGGCAGTTTCAGAACACAAACCACCCCGGCTTGCGCGAGTTAGCATTACTCTGTTACGTTGAATCCACGATTTTCGGCTCGAATTCCGTCC
>OBLU010006094.1_pt1 | contig 10755 bp, 12 predicted proteins | sample 1518681 | NCBI WGS metagenome assembly OBLU01 (sample SAMEA3539304, study PRJEB22396) | soil metagenome | biome: tundra; feature: field; material: soil | place: USA | collected 2010-05 | depth 0.15 m
GAAAGATGCAACCGCCTTTCCCGGCCGGTTGCCACCCGGGGTCCCTGGCGCAGAACTCGGTTGCGCCATGGAGATGTCGTATTCATAATACCGAACGACGTCGAACTAAACAATAACCCGGAAAAGAACCTGGCTGCGCATGGCGTTCCGTCCCTTGTGCTCGCGAGGCGAGCACAGACGCCGCCGCCGTGCATGTATGCGCACGATGCGCCCGTTTCCGGCCGATGAATGGTGGTTTAATCGGCCTGGCGATGGCCGGATGAGATTTTCATAACACTGCATAGGGAAAAGCACATCATGGAATTCAAGGACATCATCTACACCGAACAGGCCGGCGTTGCCACGATCACCATCAACCGCCCGAAGGTCTATAACGCCTTCAACAGCAACACTTGCGAAGAGCTGATCAAGGCCTTCGGCAAGGCCGGCTGGAACCGCGACATCGGCGTCGTCGTGCTCACCGGCGCGGGCGACAAGGCTTTCTGCACCGGAGGCGACCAGAGCGCCGAAGCAGACGACGGCGGCTACGGCGGGCGCGGCACCATCGGCCTGCCGGTGGAGGAACTGCAGAGCATCATCCGCGACATCCCCAAGCCGGTGATTGCGCGCGTCAACGGCTACGCCATCGGGGGAGGCAACGTGCTGGTGACTATCTGCGACCTGGCCATCGCCTCGGACAAGGCGCAGTTCGGGCAGGTTGGCCCCAAGGTCGGCTCGGTCGATCCCGGCTTCGGCACGGCGCTGCTCGCGCGCGTGGTCGGCGAGAAGAAGGCGCGCGAGATCTGGTACCTGTGCCGCCGCTACAGCGCGCAGGAAGCCCTGGCGATGGGGCTGGTGAACGCGGTCGCGCCCCACGACCAGCTCGACGCCGAGGTCGCGAAGTGGTGCGGCGAAATCCTGCAGATGAGCCCGACCGCGATCGCGCTCGCCAAGCGCTCCTTCAACGTCGACACCGAGATGATCCGCGGCATTTCCTCGTTTGCCATGCAGGCGCTCAATCTCTACTACGACACCGACGAATCGAAGGAAGGCGGCAACGCGTTTCGCGAGAAGCGCAAGCCCGACTTTCGCAAATATGCGAAATGACGGCTCATATCCATGCGTGGCCGCATGAATCGCGCCCAGTTATCGCGGAGCTGCGACCTTGTATGAAAGCCACACTGAACTGTCCTTGGTTTTATTCATAACCGTGTTTTCTGTGCGGATGCGCTTTTCATCCGCGCAGAAAACACGGTTGGCGCACCCGAGTGCGCAATGGTCGCTCGTCGATAACGCCCAAATGCATCCGGGTAGCCCGCAGGTCAGCGCCCCGTCTTGCGCGGACGGCGGCCGTCCGCGCGGATCGCCGATTGCGCGCGGATGAAAAGCGCATCCGCACGCAATCGGCGATCTTGTATAAAACCCCACGCTGTATCGGGTATTAACCGTAACCGTGTTTTCTGTACGGATGTTTTTATCCGTACCAAAAGCACGGTTGGCGCGCGCAGCGCGCAAGTCCGCTCATCGCCACGGTATGTATATAAGACGCCTTCGCCGCTTCACTTCACGCCGTGGCGGAAACTGTATCCGCCAGAATAGTGTCCGGCCTAATCCAGCAAAATCCAATTTACTCGCGTTTCATAGAGGGAGATTCCTGATACTTGTCTTGACTCTTCCAACGCCGTCCACTACTATCCAAATATACAACGTGGGTAGATATGGGGGTAATTATGAAGCGTCAATTGCTCAGGCTTTCCCAAAAGGAAGTTGTCAACAAGAAGAGACCGGGCTACTACCCGGACGGCGGCGGGCTATATCTGCAAGTGAGCGGATCGGGCAGCAAGTCCTGGCTGTTTCGTTTCGTCCTGAAGGGCAAGGAAAGGCAGATGGGACTCGGGCGCTATCCCGACGTACCGCTTGCCTCACAACCGCACCCGGTAATAAAGGGCGAAAAGGTCATCGGCGCACGCGACAAGGCCCTAACGTGCCGTTTGTTGCTGGCGGATGGCATAGACCCGATAGAGGCCCGCAACGCGAAGCGGGCAGGCGAGGCGCTTGATGCAGCACGCTCTATTACCTTCAACGAATGCGCGACTATGTACATCAACGCGCACCGGGCCGGATGGAAGAATGGCAAGCACGCGGGCCAATGGACGAACACCATCGAAACCTATTGCGGGCCAGTATTTGGAGCGCTACCCGTTCAGGGCGTCGATACTGGCCTAGTGCTAAAGGCGCTTGAGCCGGTCTGGACGGCAAAGCACGAAACAGCAACTAGGCTACGCGGACGCATTGAATCGGTGCTTGATTGGGCGACTTCGCGGGGGTATCGCGCTGGCGACAATCCGGCGCGCTGGCGCGGCCACATAGATAACCTGCTACCCGCTATTAGCAAGCGGCGGCGTGTGAAGCATCACCCTGCCCTGCCTTACGACGAAATGGGCGCATTCACGGCTGCCTTGCGCGCACAAGAGGGAACAGCAGCGCGGTTGCTTGAATTCCTAATCCTGACGGCAACCCGAACCGGGGAGGCAATTGGTGCAAGGCGAAGTGAATTTGACCTTGACGCGGCCTTGTGGACGATTCCCGCCGAGCGCATGAAGGCAGATAAGGAACACCGCGTCCCGCTATCGCCTAGGGCCGTTGAGATAGTCCGCGAGATTGAAAAGATACACAAAGGCGAGTTTGTTTTTCCTGGCGCAAAGCAAGGCAAGCCGCTATCCGCCTGGGCAATGCTCAAATTGCTAGAACGCATGAAGCGCGACGATATAACCATACACGGCTTTAGATCGACCTTCCGCGATTGGGCATCCGAGCGCACAAGCTACCCGCCCCAAGTGTGCGAAATGGCGCTAGCGCACGCCGTACGCGATCAAGTCGAAGCAGCTTATCGTCGCGGCGACCTGTTTGAGAAACGCGCCCGCCTAATGGCGGAATGGGCGAAGCATTGCAATAGCCCGAAACGCAGCGGCGAGGTTGTTTCGCTGGCACGGAGTGCTTGAGGCAAGCGGCGACTGGCTTGAATTGCTGCGCCTAGACTGATCATCGAAAACCGGGAACCCTTGCCCGGCTGGCGCGGCATCCTGATTAAAGGGCGAAGCGTGAAAGGGACGCTATGAATAATTACACCGGCGCTTGGACACAGTTGCTGAGCGATATCCATAGTCTTGCTGAGAAGGAGAGCTTCTCGCCGAGGCTCTATGTACGGCATCTGATCTCGGACGGGAAGAACGTTTTTGCATTAATGTCAGACTGCGATTCTACCGGCGCATATCTTGACCTTACCCCCGATTGTTCCGAATACATTGCGCTAAAGGCGTGGTTCGGGGAATGGTTTGCCGACCGACAGGAAAAAAGATATGACTCATTGATATGGGAAATGCGAGACGGGCTTAAGAATGAACGAAATAGACGGGTAAAACTTGCGGTGAATAGTCGCAAAGGTACTGAATCCACTAAGGCGCGCCGCAAGCAGTATGAAGAAGGGGTAAAAACATTAATTAAGCGAGACCTGCAGAAAGGCATCCGTCCAATTCCTAAACTGCTGGCAAGAGAACTAGAGCAACTAGGCCCGGCGAAAAAAAACAAGAAAGGCGATAAGCGCCCCTTTGGGCAGATGGTCAAAGATGTTAGGCGATTGAGCAAAGATGCACGCAGCGATAATTCGAAGAAGAAATAGCGAAAGGCTACACAGCCTTCGGAGCTTTCACACTCACTTCCATTGCATTCCTGTGGCAGCCTATTAGGTAGCAACTTTACCTATGAGGACACAATGCAAAAACAACTGTTGCGCCTTCCGCAAGTTCGGCAACTTGTTCCATATTCTCGCTCTGAAATATATCGGCTTATTTCCATCCGCCAGTTTCCGCAGTCCATCAAGATAGGTGCTAGGTCTGTTGCTTGGGACGCGGATCAAATTCAAGAATGGATCGCATCGCGCATTCAAGCAGCAGGCTTTGCGAAATGACCGCTACAAAAGACAAGCCCGGCGCTCGCGGGGGTGAGCAAACCGGGCCGGGTACTTCCAAACGCTTCACACCGAATTGTACGCCTTCAAAGTCTGCTGCGGTACAACTGCATCGCGTCCTAAACCTTGTGGCAGATTCAGCCATCGATGCCGATGACGCGATTACCAGAAACGATCCCGAAGCACTGAGCCGGGCTATCGCTGCGCTCGGGCATAACGCTGCCATCGCTCAATCGCTGGCGCTTGCGTGGAGGGCCGCGTAATGAACGGTCTGCAAATCTATGAGCGGCTATTTGTCCGCAAATCCGACGCGGCTCGAAACTCTCTAGACCGTCAATCCCTGCCGACCCCGCTGCAATACCTGACGGGGCGCGGACTGTTGAAACGCAGGGCGCGGGGTGAATGGGCCGCTGTTGTCTGTCCGGCGCACAAGGGCGGCGCGGAGAAAAACCCAAGCCTGCGTGTAAGCCTGATTGATGGGCATTACCGCTGCATGGCCTGCGGCGCTTCCGGCGGCGATGTTGTATCGCTCCATCGACTCACTACCGGCCTAGGCTTTCTTGATGCTGTCCATGATCTAGGAGGGCGCTTCCATGATTGAGACCCCGAAGGAAGCCGCAAAGAGGTTTGCCGGGCCAATGCTTGATAAGGGCTTTAGGCCATCCGCCTTACATACATATACCGATGCCGAGGGTAATGCGCTTTACTGGCGCATTAGAGTTAAGCACCCCGAGACCGGCGAGAAATGGATTAGGCCCATGCACCTTAACGGTAAGGGCTATCAATTGACCGAGCCTAAATTCGAGTGCGGCAAGCCGCTTTACTTTCTGCATCGCATCGCCAGCAATCCCGATGCTGTTGTTTGGGTAATGGAAGGCGAACAGAAGGCCGAGGCGCTCAACAAGCTCGGGCTGATAGCTACGACAAGCGGCGGGGCGACAAGTGCCGATGCTACCGATTGGAAGCCGCTACGCGGGCGCACGGCGCGGATATGGCGCGACACCGACGAACCCGGCAAAGCTTACGCGGGCGAAGTCGCAAACATCCTGCTCGGCATGGCCTGCACCGTTTCCTGCGTGGACGCGGACAAGCTCGGGTTAGGCATCGGCGAGGATGTCATGCAATGGCTTGAGACGCACCCTGGGGCCGTTGCTGGCGACATTGAGGCGCTGCCTATACTCACCCCTCACCTTGAGCCGGAGACCGCGCCAGAGGACACCTGGCCCGACCTGCTGCCGTTGCCGGATGCGTTGCCACCTGTTGCGGCATTCGATTTTGATCTACTACCCGATTCTCTCAGGCCGTGGATTCAGGACATAGCCGAACGTGTGCAATGCCCCCCGGATTTTCCCGCTGTCGGCGCAATGATCTCGGCGGCGGCTGTTGTCGGCAGGAAGATAGGCATCCGCCCGAAACGGCAAGACGATTGGCTTGAAGTACCTAACTTATGGGGCGCAATCATCGGCAGGCCCGGCGTGATGAAGTCGCCAGCGTTGCGCAAGGCCATGCGACCGCTGCGAAAACTTGAGACGCAAGCCTTCAAGGGCTTCGAGGAAGCGGCGGCAGAGTGGCAGCGAAAGCAGGAATTAAACAAGATGAAGCGGGAAGATAAACGCTCGAAGATCGCAAAGGCAATAAAAGCCGGGGATGCTGTTGATTCCGATGCACTCGCCGATAACTTCGCCGAGGATGAGCCGCAAGCCCGGCGCTATGTTGTCAACGATACGACGGTCGAGGCGCTCGGCGTAATTCTGCAAGGCAATCCCAACGGGACACTCGCCTATCGAGATGAGCTAATCGGCCTGCTCAAGTCCTTGGACAAGGAAGGGCAGGAAGGGGCGCGGGGCTTTTTTCTGTCGGCATGGAGCGGCACCGATTCCTATACGTTTGACCGCATCGGGCGCGGCCTGAATCTGCGGATTGATGCTTGCTGCCTGTCCCTCCTCGGGAGTATTCAGCCTGCCGTGATAGGCGGGTATCTGCGGCAAGCTGTAGCGGGGGGCGGCGATGGCCTGCTGTCTCGCTTTCAATTGTTGGTATGGCCTGACATTACGGGCAATTGGAAGGATGTTGACCGTCGGCCCGACACCAAAGCAAAGGCGCGCGCGGATCTCACTTTCGAGCGGCTCGACAAGCTCGACCCTGCCAGCATCGGCGCAACGGTAGAGGATGGTATCCCCTACCTGCGCTTCGATCCTGACGCGCAAGCGTTGTTTTCAGAGTGGCGGGCAGACTTCGAGCTACGCATTCGCAGCGGTAACGACCATGCGGCATTTGAGGCGCACATATCCAAGTATCGCAAGCTGGTACCCGCCCTCGCTCTGTTAATCCACCTTGCCGATGAAGCAACGGGCACTATTGGCGAGATTGCGCTAAACAAGGCGCTCGCTTGGGCCGAGTATCTCGAAAGTCATGCGCGGCGAGCTTATGCCAGCGTTACGCAAGCCGAGGCCGAGAATGCGCGGGCGCTGTTACACCGCATCCGCCGGGGCGAAGTACCTAATCCTTTCGTGCCGAGGGATGTTTATCTCAAGCATTGGGCTTGCCTATCGACACCCGAGGAAGTGCATGAGGCCGTCCGACTGCTGGCCGATCTTGACTATCTGCGCGAATACCGTATTGACACCACGGGCGGCAGGCCAAAGCTCGAATACTGGATCAATCCGAAAGCGAGGGCGGCATGAGCTACCTTGCTCGGCTGAAACAGAAAATTCTGGAAAAAGCGCCAGAGTGCGAGGCTACAAAAGGCACAAAACGGGCTTATGTTCCTTTTGTAGCGCCCATGCCGACATCTTCGCGCCAAATTTCGGCGCATAAGCTGACCATTGATCCCGAGGCCGATCCTCGCAGGGATAGGGCGCTTGCCATGCTTACCGAGCGTCCCGCGCTTCGCTATGCGGTGCTGGCGGTCAACCCGGACACCGACCCGGTACTGCTCACCGTGGCCATTCGCGGCGTGGCGACGTTCGATATGGCGATCCCGGCGGCGAAATTTAACGCGTTTGCCCTGCTCGCCTTGATTGAGCGACACGGCGCGACGGTGCATTAACAGGAAAAATGGCTATGAAAGCGAAACCACCAAGCCGAGGGCGACCGCCGGGCAGCAAAAACAAAGTTGGCCGCACGGCAAAGGAAAACATCGTCGCGGTATTTACGCGATTGGGCGGGACGGCGGCTATGGCGGAATGGGCGAGAGAAAACCTCACCGAATTTTATCGGCTTTATGGGCGGCTCATTCCACTGGAAGGCGCTGTAACCATGAACATGAATAATTCGCTGGTGCAGATTCTAAGCGGTATGCCTCGCAGCAACGTACTAGAAGCTTTTGAGGACACAAAGCCGCTGTTGCTAGAAGATGCTGCCACGGATGCGGAAGAGGTTGCCGTATTAAATAAGGGCAAGCGTTGATTTCTCGCTAGTTTCGTTGAGTTGACCGGGCTGCTTCAACGGGGGATTATCTCTTAGCGTATGACGCTATCGGGGAGGGTGAACAACGATGGAACGCCCGACAAAAATTGTTATAGGTGGGATTGCTGCCGGGCTCCTAACATTTGGCGTCGGCTATATCGGCTATTGGCACAGCAATTCCAGGCTTATCGAATTAGTTTCGGAGTGCCAAGCAGAGAGCCTAAAGGTACCGTGGAAACTTTTTAAGCCGGACGCGCTCGTGTGCGATCCAACTAAGCTTTCGTTTGTGGACCCCGACTCGCCTCTTGCGGACGTTCAAAAGGAAATAGTCGCTCAAGCGCGGAAGTCTAACGATTGGTTGTCATACACAGCGGGACTGGCCGGATTGATCGTTTTTTTCTCAGCTATTCCCTACGTCTGGTACTTCTTGCTTCGCCGCATTCGGGAACTGAGGAATGCAATCGCCGGGGAATAAATTGGCGATCCGGGTAGCGGATGGGGCTAAATCGCTACCAAGTCTTAGGGCCGGATGTATCGCATACCGCCACCCAATTGCCCTTAGCGTCTTGATCTATCGCGCTGACTAGCTTCGCGCCTGTCTCTGCAAGCTCTATAATCTTGCCCTCTACAGAGGCGACGCTTGGGCCGGTGATCATGATTTGAGCGCCGAAGTTATCAACAACGCATTCACTAGCTGCAACTTTCGGGTTTTCACACGATGCAATCCATAGATCGCCATTTTGTGCAACGCTGGAAAGCGATTTAGCGCCTCGCTTTTGCAATTCGTCTATTGCCGTTTGTACAGAATGCTTCGACTTTCCAGAAATAACTAGGTGGTTCCCAGCTTCGTGAATCCTGACTGTTTGCAAAATCGCCTTTAGCGATGCCTCGCCAACGTTATATGCCGTCGGTAAAGTTCCGTCTTGATAGCCTACCGGCTTAGTGCATGAGGCAGTCCAATTGCTTCCAAGGCGAGAAGGTCGAGCAACGATAGTCGCACCGCGAGTGACCATTTCTTGAAGGACCGCAGCCACCAATTCTTCAGCCGGTGCGGTAACGAGAAGGTTAGACCCGGTATCTAAGATTTTTGCGTTACTCATGCTCTGTCCAAGGCCAAACAGCGACGGCATACCTTGGGCGCAATTCAAGCAACAGTCAATCAGCCAAAACGGCTAGAGGGCTTCAAAATCTCCTGATAGGTTGATCTAACGCAATTTGGATTTTTTGGCGGAAAAATTTGAGACCCTTTTCCAGCTTTGCGGGAAATGTCCGATGTGACTCCGATAAAGTCACCGGGGGTGGACTTGGGAATGCTTAGGAGGGCCGCGCCTATTACATGGCTATGTGCCAGCGCCTAGCGCGGCCCGCCCGCAGCGCCAGCGAGGACGGACGCGCGAGCGCTTCTAGACTTGAACTACAGGACATATCTCGACAGGAAACAGGGATAGGAGCCGAGTCAGCCATACTAACAGGGGGGTCAGGTCAATCCCCATCTAACGTCCAAGAGGGTCCAAACCCCGTGCGGTCATGCGGGGGAAAGGGATGTGAATCCTTGTGACACAGCACCCTATAGATACGAAGTCCGGATAGCCAACCGCTAGTAACACTAGGCGGTTACCGGTCAATTTGACCGATTTGACAGTTAACCCGACCTTTTTCCCGGTGGGCGGAGGGTGGGGTGAAAGGTGGCAATAATCGCAGGGGTATACCCCAGTGCTCCCCCGCAAATGCGACAGCGCTCACCTATAGGCATGTCTCTCATAACAATTCTCCAGAAAAGTGGAGAGGCTAGCGTCCGGCCACAAGGTCATGAACGTTTTATATCAGCCTGACCCGAGCTCCAAATTGAGTAGCACCATCGCGTGGCAAAGATCTTCCCGTGAAATCGGCGTTCTGTGTGTTGCCGTACATACGGCGCATGACTTCAAGACTAGGCTTGCATTCGTCGGGGAGGGCCTCTGAGGGAATTCCTCGGCATGAACGGACGACACAGAGGTCACAATCTCCGTAGCGCCGACAAGGAAGTCTGCCACCCTGCGGGGCACCAGAACCACCAGCCTACAATCCATGGAGAATGACATGTCAAAAGCAGCAGCAGCGCATCACCTGAAGGCCGTCGAACACCACGAGCATGCCGCCCGGCATCATCGGGAAGCGGCGAAGCACCATGAGGCCGGCAATCACGAGAAGGCCGCTCACCACGCGCACCTGGCCCATGGACACCACCTCCATGCCACCGAATATGCTGGAGAGGCGGCCAAAGCACACATTAAGGCTTACGGCAAGAAGTAGCACCTTCGAGGCAAGCCACTGCTGCCCTCCCGAGATCAGCGAGGAAGAGGCGAAGGCTTGCCAGCCTGTGCCGTTGAATCCCAAAGGCTTCAACCCCAAGGTCACAGTTCCGTTTGGGCTGCAGCCCGATCACATCCGGTCATCTTCTGCATTCTTGGGGCGATCACCGCCGCGCAGGGTTCGGACTTGCCGGATTAGCTGGCCGCGAAACTAACAGGGGGTCAGGTCAATCCCCATCGATCGTCCAGGCGGGTACGACGATGGGTCAACACGGACACTGTGGTCTATGGGAAGAAAGGGTGCGACGCCTAGTAACACAGCACCCTATAAATACAAAGGCCGGATAGCCAACCGCTAGTAACACTAGGCGGTTCAGCCCCACTCTGGGACTGATTGGGGCTAAGTTCGGCATTTCCCCCGGTTGGGCGGGTTGAGGGCCAAAAGCCGACCACAAACGTGAGTCAAAACGGGGGTAAGTTACAAAATGAAACACATAATACAGTGAAATCATCATATTACTTCACTCCTCGGCGGAAACTGTATCCCTTGTAGCCGAATACCATGCCCTCCGGCGTGATCTGCTCGAGTTTGAGTCCGGGCACGACGTAATCGCCTTCCCGCAGCATCCGGTTGTTGATGCCGACCAAACGGTCCCCGGGTCTGCCCGAATAGGCGTGAACGGAAATCGTCATCGGCGGAAGCTCCTGCTGTAGCGAGAGCGGCAGTTCCGCCAGCGAAATTACATTTTGCGCCGGCGCGGCATCGGCAGTGCCGCTACTGGTGCTCAGGGCCTGTTCCGGCACCGGCGCCGGCGCCGCCGCTTTCTTTGACACCTCGGCAACCGCCTTGGGCGGCGCGCTCTGCGTCTCGACCTTGACGCCTGCGGCCCCATGCGGTTGCGCTAGCGCAGGTGCGGGCGCAGGAACAGCCTGCGTGGCCGGTGCCGAATTCTGCGCATGCAGTTCCGGCTCCGGCTTTGGCGCCATGTCAGGCCGCACCGCTGGCGGTTGGCTTTGGCCCGGCTCGGGCGGCTTCGCGGCGATGGCTACTGGCGCAGGCGCCGCCGGCTCCGGCTGCCACGGGCGCAGCCAGCCGATTGCAATACCGGC
>OBLU010006095.1_pt1 | contig 10754 bp, 12 predicted proteins | sample 1518681 | NCBI WGS metagenome assembly OBLU01 (sample SAMEA3539304, study PRJEB22396) | soil metagenome | biome: tundra; feature: field; material: soil | place: USA | collected 2010-05 | depth 0.15 m
CCGGACGGTGGCCCGGATGCTGGCCAGCCTGGGGTTCAGCCTGCAAGGCAACGCCAAGGTCACTGAGGGCCGCCAGCATGAAGACCGCGACGCCCAGTTTGGTTACCTCGCCGAGCAGGTCGCCAGGTTCATCGCCGCAGGCCAGCCAGTGATCTCGGTCGATGCGAAGAAGAAAGAGAACGTCGGGGACTTCAAGAACGGCGGGCGGGAATACCAGCCGGCCGGGCAGCCCGAGCAGGTGAACGTACACGACTTCATGGACAAGAACCTGGGAAAGGCGATCCCGTACGGCATCTATGACCTGTCCGCGAACACCGGCTGGGTGTCCGTCGGCACCGATCATGACACTTCTGCGTTCGCGGTGGCCACCTTGCGGACCTGGTGGAACACCATCGGCAAGGCCCGCTACCCGGACGCGGGCCAGCTGCTGATCTGCGCCGACGGCGGCGGCTCGAACGGCTACCGGGTCCGCGCCTGGAAAATCGAGCTCGCGAAACTCGCCGCCGAGACCGGCCTGGAAATCACGGTCTGCCACCTGCCGCCGGGCACCAGCAAATGGAACAAAATAGAGCACCGGCTGTTCTCCCAGATCACCATGAACTGGCGGGGACGACCCCTCAGAACACACCAGATCATCGTCGACCTGATAAGCAGCACCACAACCGCCACCGGGCTCACCGTCCACTGCGTCATGGACACCAGCGACTACCCGACCGGCATCAAATACATCAAAAAAGACGTCCAGAGGCTGCCGATCACCTACCACGACTTCCACGCGGAATGGAACTATACAGTCATGCCAGACGACACGCCGTAACGACCAGGAGTTATTTTTTCGCGAGCCCTCAGATAGATCAATTCTGTGCGCTGGAGGCAGACGTTCCTCATCGCACCATGCGCCGACGATGCGCAAGAGTGGAGGGATTCGCGGTATCCTGGTTACCGGCCGCACTTTCCCGTCGTTCTCTTCGACTCCCACCGGTCAAGTTGGTGGAGGGCGTTTTTTTCGTAGCCGATGGACTCCATCGCCTCCTTGACCCGTGCAATCGGCAGGCCGACCTTCTTGAGGTCACCTAGCAGGGTAGGCATGACCACTTCGCTCTGGGGGTTTCTGGCCCATCCGTTGTTGCCGTAAACATCGAGGTGATCCAGCAAGTCGGCTTGCTTCGGCGTGAAGCCCTGCCAGGAGAAGTTGGGCGGTTTCCGAGTCACTCAACCACGCTACCCAAGCGCACGACGTCCCGTGCCTGCGGTCGCCCCAATGCGCACCCAGCCGCTTTCTCCAGGGGGCGGGGCCGATGGCCACCGGGTCGTGGCGCAGTACGCCAGCCAGGTTCTGGCCGACGCGCGTCACGTCGCCGCTCGTTACCCGGCCGGAAGGCGGGTGGCCCGGGCGAAGGCAACGTAGGCCGGCGCGCCAGGCTGGCGGTCGAGCACGGCGAAGACGATGTGGTCGAAGCGCCCCCGGGCCCGGGCGAGCTGGGCAGCGAACGCCGCGGCGACGACGGCGGGGTCGTTCCTGAAGACGCCGCAGCCCCACGCGCCCAGCACCAGCTTGCGGTGGCCATGCGCTGCGGCAACCGCCAGGACGCGTACGGCCCGCGCGGCCAGCACGCCGGGGACACTGGCCACCGCGCTCGGCTGGCTGGCCATGATGGCGCCGAGGTTGGGCGCGGCGGCGGTCAGGAACGACACGGTGTACGGCTCGTCAAGCAGCGCGCCGTCGTCCGCGCGAAAGACCGGGACGCCGGGCGAGTAGATGACCCGGTCGCTGTAGCGCAGGTCACCCTGGCGCCGGTGGAAGTCATAGAACCCGCCTGCGGCTTTCTGGCAGGGGTACAGCCCCGACGAGCGTGCGATGCTCTCCTCCTGCGCCTGCGCGCCGCTGAGGAACCCGCCACCCGGGTTCTTCGCCGACGCGAACACCAGGCACGCGACATCCGCGCCGAGCCGCCAGGCGGCCGAAAGACTCGTCTCGTTCGTCACCTCGATGACCGGCCCCCCGGGGCTACGCGGAGGAGACGAGGGAATCGTCTCGGCAGGCAGGTACAGCCGGGTTCCGGCGACAGCAGCCCGGATGCTGTCCCTGATCTGCACGTCGCGCCCTCCTGGAGGCCGGTACCCGCCGGCCTCGATGATCGCCATGGTCTCCGTGGCCATGGCACGCAGTTTTTCTCTCACGTTCCCAGTCTGGCCGAGCGAGCCCGGCAGCATCACGCCGATTTCGCCGCCGGCGGCTGAAAGGCACGGCACGTCCTCGAAAGTGCAAGACGCCTGCCCGCACCCTCGCCGGGACGCTGATCACGATGCGACTCCAGGACGCCTCCCCTATGTGACGATGTCGGCTGCGCGGTCCCAGGGCTGGAGTTGCTCGCGGACCTGATCGCAGGTTCCGCAGGCGGCGAGCTGGTCGAGCACGACCTGGGCGCCGGGTGGGACGGTCCCGCGCCGTGGGCTGGGGCGCGGGTTCGCGGCGATGATTGCCTGGACCTGGGCGGCATAGCCTTGGCCGGACACGGACCGGGCGTAGACCTCGCCCATGGCGCTCAGGTACCAAGTGGTGCAGCCCGCGGCGATACCCCGGGGCGCGTCGGCGTTTTCGTCGACGGCAGCCGGGGCCCGGCCGCTACCGTGAGGGGTCGCGCGTGTGGTGCGGCGGCTTCGCGTACCTGGCGGCGCTGGGCCGCCCAGCCGGGCAGGCGGTCCCGGGCCACCAGCGCGGGGATCCAGCCGTCACCGAGCTCGGCGGCCACCCGGATCGTGTGATGGCCCGGCACGGCGGCCCAGATGGGTACCTCGGGGGCGGGCGGCTGGCCCAGGCGCAGCGGGCGGGCGACCGGGGCATGGCCGAGCTGGGCGGCAGCAGCGCACGGACCTTGGTCACGACGTCGCGCAGCTTGGCGGCGGGGTGCTCGAATGCGGTGTCGTGGAACCCCTCCACCAGCGCTTTGGTGCTGGCGCCCAGGCCCAGCACGTACCGCCCGCCGCAGACCTGAGGAGGGGGCGGCGGTCATCGCTAGCGCTGCCGGGGTGCGCCCCCAGACCGACAGGACAGGACGCCAGAGGCGAGGTAGATCCTGGCGGTGCGTAGCGCGATCTCGGTCAGCACCGGGGCCGGGTCCAGTCCCCAGCCCTCGGGTACCGCGAAGATCTCTACCCCAGCTCGTCGGCGAGCACGGGGGTGCGGACGATGACATCCCGCCGGGTCTCCATCGGCGTCAGCGCCACGCCGCGGCGGCGGGAGGTCACGACAGCCCTTCAGCGGCCAGCGCCGGAACCGGGCGCGGCACGGTCAGCCACACGGCCCTGGCCACGGCGAGGACCTCGCCGCCGGGCCCGAGCAACGCCGACCCGGCCAGCAGCTTACGGCCGTCACGCCCGCCCGGCCAGGCGATCACCCGGCACTGGTCGCCGGCCACAGGCAGCACCGCCAGGCTAGCTGTCATGCGGCCGAGCAGGATGGCGGTGTCCCGGGCCAAGCCAGCGGCCTCGGCGGCGGCGATCCCGCTGGGACAATCCAGCGCCGCCCAGACCACCTCCGGCCGCACCCTCCCTCCGGCGTCCGTGACCGACGGGTCCGGTGTCCACGGCGCCGCCCACAACGGCCTGCCAGTCACGGGCCCCGGGAAGATCCGCAGCCCGTCGCCGGGCCCGCGGCTCATCCCGCAGACAAAGCAGTCAGGGAACACCGGATCGGTGTAGTAGCGCGCACAGCCGGCCACCGCATGCGCTTCCGCCATGGAGACCGGACCCGGTATCTCCAGTGCCGGGCTGCCTGGCGAGGAGGTCGCCTCGGCTATCTGCGTGCGGCCGTGGCGGATGCGGACTGAGCTTTCGCCGACCCGCTCGACGGCCATGGGCGTGGCCAGCGGAGGTGGCCGGCGCAGCGTGACCGTCACCGGGCCATCGACGTACGCGGCGATCCGTCCGCAGACGTAGCCGCCGTTGCCGCTGCCCGGGGGGCCGCAGAAGCGGGACGGGATGACCAGGGAATCTGTCATGCCGATCCCAGCAGTCTCTTCACCGCAGCGGTGCCGGCGATGGCTTGATCATGGTCGGGTCCCTGCGGGATGAGATTGAACTCGGTGCAGCCCGCGGCGGCGTAAGGGGCGAGGAACTCGGCCACGTCCTCGGCGGTGCCGTAGGGGCAGTAGCGTTCGAAGCGCTCGAACGGGAGCTGGTAGAAGGCCTCCATCGCGGGTGCGAGGCAGGCGCGGGCGGCCTGTTTTGACTCAGCGAGCCCGCACCACACTTGCATCGCGTGCCGGCGCGGCGGATCGGGCCGGCCGACGCTGGCGGCCTCCTGCGCTGCCATCTCGACGGCGGCGGCAAAACGCCGCGGGGAGTTCCAGATACCCAGCCAGCCATCACCCAGCCGACCCGCGCGCCTGATCGCCACGTCGGAGCGCCCACCGATGATGATGGGAACAGGCTCGGCCGGCGCGGGGGCGATGACCGCTTCCTCAAGGTCGAAGAACGTGCCGTGGTAGCTAACCGCCTTACCGGTCAGCAGCTGGCGCACGATGGCAAGGCATTCATCCATCCGCAGGCCCCGGGTCGCCGGGTCCACCCCGCAGATTGCGACTTCGTGGCGATCCTCGCCGCCTATCCCGGTCCCGAAGATGAGCCGCCCGGGAGCGAGCCGGGCGATGTCTGCCAGCTGGCGGGCCACCAGGACGGGATGGCGCAGCGGCAGCAGGTACACACCGCTGTAGACGGGCAGCGTGGGGTGAAGCATCGTCAGCGCGGTGGCCTGCACGAGCCCGTCGAAGCCCAGGCCGGCGAAACTGACGTGGTCTCCGCAGCAGACGTGGTCGATGCCTTCCTGCTCGACGCGCGCCAGGAATGCGCGGACAGTCTCCGGGCCCTGCTCGAGCAGCCCGGATGGCGCGAACATGCCGATCCGGGCGGACACAGCCGCGCGGCCTTCGGCCGGTGCTGGCTCCGCGGCCGGGGTGATTACCGTCCTGTTTTTCATGCCGCCTGCTTCCTGTCGTTTCCTTGCTTGGCTAAGACCCAGGCGAATGACGCCGTAGGGAGGGCCTGGGGATCAGCGCGGGCACGCGGGCCCGGTAAGCGGCGTAGGTGTCGCCCAGGCTGCGGATCAGGTCATGTTCCTCGAATGCGATGCCGACCAGGATGTAGCCGGTCGCGGTGGCCGCGAACAGCAAGTGCCCGGCCGTCATCACAGGCGCCGACCAGAAGACGACCACGAACCCGGCCATTAGGGGATGCCGGATGCGCCCGTACAGGCCGCGCTCCGTGAACGGCGGGGGGCTGTACCTGCCGCGTCGCGCATGCAGCCAGGCCTGCCGCAACCCGAATAGGTCGAAATGGCTGATCAGGAAGGTGGAGCTGACAGCCGTCGCCCAGCCGGCCGCATACACGGCCCAGAGCGCGTCGGCGCCCGGTCCCGACAGGTTCCAGACGGTCCCCCTGACCGGCCGCCACAGCCAGAACAGCAGCGCCAGCACCAGGCTCGCGGCCAAGACGAAACTCGCCCGTTCGGCAGGCCCTGGCACGATGCGTGTCCAGCGGCGCTTAAACCACGGGCGGGCCATCACGGTGTGCTGAACCGCGAACAGCAGCAGCAGGAGCAGGTCGATGGCCACCGCGACCGGCACGGCGGCGCGCGGCCCCTGGTCGATGCCCTTGGGCACGCCGAAACCCGCGGAGAAGCCCACCGCATAGCCGAGCACCGCCAGGAAGAGCAGGTACACCGCTGCCGCGTACACCACGATGATCAGTGCGGGCATCCTTGCCAGCTGTGCGCGCTCGACCACCCGAAGGCGGACCGGATTCGTGGCGTATGACATGCCTTGACGCTACGAGCGGCCAGTGCCGGGTGGCTATCGGGTGAACTACCGGCAATTTCCCGGTTTCCCCCGGCCGGGGCGGCCGTCCCCGGCGGGCACGTCGGGCGAACTACCTAGCCGCTCAGGAACCCAGCCGGTGCTCGGTCACCCACGCCGCGATCTGGGCACGCGAGTGCACCTGCAGCTTGCGCCGGATGTTCTCCACGTGCGCCTCGGCGGTCCGCGGCGCGACAGACAGGCGCCTGGCGATGGCCTGATTGGTCAGCCCCTCGGCGACCAGCCCGGCCACCTCGAGCTCACGGTCCGTGAGCCGCGGCCCCGGGCTCGCCGGCTCGCACAAGAAGCCGAGCGCCGCATCCAGGACCGCGAGCCAGTCGCCGTGGTAGAAAAGGTGGCTCGAACCCGGCAACGGGATCAGCGTCGCCCCCGGGATCAGCGCGGCGACCTCGCGCCCCAGCTCGAACCTGGTGCCCTTGTCCGCCTCGCGGTGCAGCACCGCCGTGCGCGCCCGGATCGTCGGGAGCAAGGTCCTGATGTCGGTGTCGTAGTAGACCTCCAGCAGCCGGGCGGCCACGGCGGCCGAGGCGCTGGCCCGCTGGGCCCGGGTGAACGCCTCCACCTCCTCAGCGGTGGGATCGGTTACGAAGGCCCCGGTCAGTGCCTTCAACCCCAGGCCCCAGTGGGCCCGTACCAGCGCCACCACCGACTCCCGGACCTCGGCAGGCGCCAGATCCCTGCCGCTGGCGCACATCCCGTACAGCACCAGCGCTTCGACCCGGTCCGGGTACTTCGCCGCGATCGCGGCGGCGATCTGACCGCCTTGCGAGGCCCCGAACAGGCGGAAACGGCTAGCACCCGCCGCGTCGGCCACCGCCAGCGCCGCGGCCACCTGCCCGTCGAACGACAGGTCGATCCCGTCCCGGTCGGACAGCCCGCACCCGGGCTTGTCATAGCGGATCACGGTAAACCGCTCGGCCAGCCGCCCGACAAAGTCGCCAAAGGAGCACAGCTCCAGCTGCCCGTGCAGATGGGAAACCCAGCCCGAGTCGAACAACAGCGCCGGGCCAGCGCCCGACGTCGAGTAGGCGACGCGACCCGCGGGCGTGGCGCAGTACCGGATCCTCGGCCTCACCCGTCCAGGCTGGCACCCCCAGCCGGCGCAGTAAAGGGAGCAGCACAAGGTCGGGCATGACGATGACGATCCCGGCGATCCCAGGCCCGCAGCAGCCGATCGCCGTCACGCCCCGGCCAGTAACCGCCCAGAACGCCCAGTTCGGTATGGCACCATCCAGCATGGCCGGTGACCCAAGCGCCACGCATATCGGCCTCTCGCGCGACGGCCGTGGCCGGTGATCGTCACGCTGCGCGACTCATGCTCCAGCGGGCAGGCGAACCGAGCGCCGATTTTGCGTGGCCCGGGGCAGACTGGGCCTTCGTAGGCAGCTACGGGCAGAACGGCCGGCTCTGTATGCTTTCTCGTCGTAGGGCTGGGCGTCCTCACCGTAGCTATGTGCGGAAGTTCGCCGCAGGGCACGGGCGGACGGCGCGGCACCCGCCTACGGTTGGTCAATGCAGATCAAGACATCGGGATCATCGCGCGTCAGCAGGCGATGCGGACTGTATTGATCTTGTCGTCACTTGGGCGATGTGCGGGCCGGATGTGCCTATTCACGGGGTTCCGGTATTCCGGAGTGTCATCCGTTCACAGAGCGGCGCGCTGCTGGGCGAGGAAATCGCGCTCGATTGTGTTCGTGGTGAGTTCGATGGCCCGGTCGTAGGCGGCTACCGCGTCGTCGCGGCGGCCGGCGCGCGCGAGCAGGTCGGCGCGGGCGGCGTGGTACGGCTGGTAGCTCTCGAGAGCGGCCGGGTCAATCTCGGCGAAAGCGTCGAGCCCCTCGGCCGGCCCGTGGAGTTCGGCGATAGCCACTGACCGGTTGAGGGCGACAACGGGGCTGGGACGGAGTGCGCAGAGCTGGTCGTAGAGGGCCACAATCTGCGACCAGTCGGTGGTTTCGGCGGTCGGCGCGTCGGCGTGTACCGCAGCGATGGCCGCTTGGATCTGGAACGGGCCGGGCTGGTTGCGGCGCAGGCACGCGCGCATCAGCTCGTGGCCTTCACTGATGAGCGTCCGGTCCCATCGGGTGCGGTCCTGGTCACTGAGACGCACCATCGTTCCGTCCGTGGTGACGCGAGCGGCACGGCGGGACTCGGACAGCAGCATCAAGGCGAGCAGTCCGATGGCTTCAGGTTCGTCGGGCATCAGTTCGGCGAGGGTCCGCCCGAGCCGGATGGCTTCGGCCGACAGGCCGGTTCTCGTCAGCGCCTGCCCTGAGGTGGCGGTGTGGCCTTCGGTGAAGATGAGGTAGATCGCCGAGAGGACGGCGTGCAGCCGGACCGGGAGCTCCTCGGCGCCAGGTACGCGGAAGGAGGCGTGGTTGTCGTGAAGCTTGCGCTTGGCCCGTACGATCCGTTGTGCCATCGTCGTCTCCGGTACCAGGAAGGCCGTGGCGATCTCGCCCATCGACAGGCCGGCGAGGAGCCGCAGAATGAGACCGACCTGGGCGTCAGCGCCCAGGGCAGGGTGAGCGCACAGGAACATGAGCCGCAACTGGTCGTCGGCGACAACATCGACGAAATCGTCGAGCCGGTCAAGTTCGGGATCATGGTCAGGTTCCATGCTGTCGATCCGTAGCCGGTGGGCAGCGAGGTGCCTCTCGCCGCGGGTTGATTCGCGTCGCAGCCAGTCGATGGCGCGGTTGCGGGCGGTCGTGGTGATCCAGCCACCCGGGTTGGGCGGTGTCCCCGTCTTGGGCCACTGTTCGGCAGCGATAACGAAGGCCTCCGCCACCGCGTCCTCGGCGAGATCGATATCGCCGAGGACCCGGATCAAGGTGGCGGTGCAGCGGCCAGCTTCGCGGCGGAAGACCTCATCGAGCGGGCCGGTCATCCTTGGGCGGGGCGAACTTCGATAGTTTCCCCGCTGGCCGCGGCCGCTTTGCCGGCCCATGCCAGGGCGGCGTCGAGGTCGGGCGCTTCGATGACCCAGAAGCCGCCCACTTGCTCCTTGGTTTCGGCATACGGACCGTCGGTCATCGACACCTCCCCTCCGGAGGACCGCACGACCGTAGCCGATGACGCAGGCTGCAGGCCGGCGGCGAACACCCAGGCGCCTGCCTGCATGAGTTCCTCGTTGAACGCTGCCACCTGAGTGACACGGTGCTGCGCGTCAGGTGTGGAGAAGTCGGTCTCGTAAGTGTCGTCGTGCCAGACGGAGATCAGGTATTGCGGCATCGTGGCTGCTCCTCGTGGTATCAGATCGGGTCGGATAGATCAGTCAGCGTGTCGTGCGAGCACGGGAACAATGATCCCCGCGGCAAGAAGGTGCAGAGCGACAAGGGCGATTTTGCTCGCGGTTGTGTCCGCGAACGCCGCAGGGGCGGCACAAGAGAGCGCGGTAAGCCCGGCAGTGATCCGGATGAACCGCTGACGAGTGGCGGAACCGTGCCGGATCAGCACAGCCAGGAGTACCCCGCCGCCCACCGCCGCGAGAAAGGTGAGCTGGGCGAAGGCCGCCAGCGAAATCTTGCCGTCCACAGCCAGCGGAACTCCGCCGCCCCGCAGGACAGCCGCTGCGGCAGTGACGGCTGCAGCGGCCAGCGCACCGGCGGAGGCGGTGGCCCGCGGCAGCGTCCTGGTCAGCCGGTGCCGGGTGACGGTGGCGCCGGGAGAGGCGGTAACGGTCGACATGATCGGCTCCTTTCGCAGCGGCGCCATCTGCACCGCTCACCATGTCCACGAACGGCCACCGAGAATTCGACACCCCGCCCGGGAAGAATCTTTGTGCCCATCGCAGGTCTGTCTCGCCGGCGTCCCGGGCGCTAGCATCCGGGTCGCGGGGTTTTGGACCGTGCTGTTGCCGCTGGATGTGCCGTGTCTTGGTCTAATGCCAGCTGCCATGTCGCGGAGTCTGCGCAGTGACCACGCAGCGCAGAGTCTGCCTCCCGGAGATCCTGGGGTCTCGCCCCGGCGGCCCAGGAACCAGACGTGGCTGAAAGGCGGCCGAGGACTCTTCTCGCCCTGCCCTGAGTGCGAAGGTGGGGAGACTGACCAGCAGCATGCCGGAGTGCAGCCACCCCGCTCAGGTCGCGCTTGTTGCCGGTGGGAGTTGTCGATATGGTGCCAGCGATGGACCATATGGATGATTCGCAGCGTCCTATTGCATCGACCTTCGCCATCCGTGAAGCTCGCGACGGCGATTGGCCGCGGATCTGGCCGATCATTCATGACGTCATCACTGAGCAGCAAACGTTCCCTTATGACCCCGCAATGAGCGAGGATGACGCGAAACAAGTCTGGCTGCTGACCCCACCGGCGAGGGTTGTCGTCGCTGCCGACGACGACCTGATACTAGGTACCGCGAACATGTACGCGAACCGGCCCGGTCCGGGAAACCACGTGGCGTCCGGCAGCCTGATGGTCGCTCAACAGGCACGGGGCAGAGGCGTGGGACGAGCCCTCACCATCGACATGATCGGCTGGGCGCGGCGGAGCGGATTCGCGGCGATCCAGTTCAATGCCGTCGTCGATACGAACACGGCCGCAGTGCTTCTTTACGAGAGTCTCGGGTTCGTCATCCTTGGGACAGCCCCAGGAGCATTCCGGCACCCCATCCTGGGCCGCGTCGGCCTCCGTATCATGTGGCTGGACCTGCGCGATCCGGGCAACGCCACGAACTGACCTGACCTACGGCCTTATTGCCACCTCCACGGTAACTGGGCTGTGTAACCCATCGGCTATGAGCCGGCGAGTCCTGGGCGTGCATAACGACCGAATCTGGCTTACCGGCGTCGCCTCCGCCCGGCTGCCTGCGGGGTCGAGCATATCGGCGGCTCCGCGCGCATTATCTTCGTCGGCGTCCGTCACTTAGCATCACACCAC
>OBLU010006096.1_pt1 | contig 10753 bp, 8 predicted proteins | sample 1518681 | NCBI WGS metagenome assembly OBLU01 (sample SAMEA3539304, study PRJEB22396) | soil metagenome | biome: tundra; feature: field; material: soil | place: USA | collected 2010-05 | depth 0.15 m
ATTAAGGATCACATCGCGAGGCGGGTGGACCTTCCTGGGTTCAACCCGTAAAGCAAGCCGTCGTAATCAGGTCCAGGCGGCAGGTTAAAGACGAACTTCGTCATGGGCACTCCGTGAAGAGTCCCAGCAACAGCGGACCGCACAAAGTATGAGGCCGGATTCGGTCTGCCGCCATTTGAAGATCGCAGGTCGGGTTCCCATTTGGCGATTCTTTCACGTCACCAGCCGGCAGCCCTGAAAGTTGCAACACATCCAGTGCTTTCGGTGCTGGCGCGATCGTGCCGACACTACTGCTGGTCTTGAGTGCGACTGGAAATGGGTCCAAGAAAACGCCTAACCACTCTTGAAATGAAGGCTGAGCCCAGCTCCAGCTCGCATTCCCATAGCGTCAGGACTCCCCAGCCCAGTGATTTCAATGCCGCCTGAGACAAGACATCACGTTCCTGATTTCTTGCGAGCTTTGGTTCCCAGTACTCGCGGCGTGTACCTGGCACCCGCCCTTCACTGCATCCTTTATGTTGATGCCAAAAACAGCCGTGCAAGAAAATGACCTTCCGCCGAACTGGAAAAACAAGATCGGGTTTGCCCGGCAGATCTTTTCGATGCAGCCTGAAGCGGTAACCAAGACGATGGACGAGGCTCCGTAGAACGATTTCAGGGACAGTGTTTTTCGACCGGATTTGCCGCATGTTGGCGCTGCGGCGCTCTGAGCTGAGGTTATCCACGGCTGCACCCTGTAATCGGCAAACCCAGACCAACCTGGGGACGGTTCCATTTTCTCAGCCTTCGTTTCCGAAAGACGCCAAGAGTTGATCTTTTTCCAGCTTCCCAAGTTTCTTGTCGTCTTTTATGTTCTTGCGAACTTGCAGCAAAGCGGCGACATTGACATCCGGTTCGACCGACTTCAAGATATACTGATCGTCATCGGCGACCTTCTTCCATTCCACTTGAAATCCCAAATCGCGGAGATCTCTGACACGGCGTTCGGTGTGCGTCTGATCCGCAGTAAGGACACGCAGCTTCGACGACCGCACCGCATTTCCAACATGCTGCGCTAGGTATTGCAAAAGAATCGGTTGGACGGACTTGTATCCATGCACAACTAGGTATTTCTCCGGGACGCGCGCGCCAAACGCTGCGGCCATCTGCTCCTCGATCCGCTTGCGCGTGGTCTCCAGCAAGCTGTCGCCACGAAGGAGATAGTGCTGGGCGACAAGGCAAAACTGCTTTGCAAGCGACCGCCGGGCTTCGAGATATCCCTCAAGCAGCCGTTCAAATTCAACCGCTGGCCGGTCGATCTGGCTTCGAACCAGTTCTGTAAAAAGTTCCAAGTCCTCTAACGACTTCCTGAGTTCGGCAGAGACCGTCATTCACGCACCCCCGGCAAAGACGGCGGAAACTTCAGAACGCTCACATCCTCTCCAGCAGCTTCGACAGCTGCGACATCTTCCAGCCATTGCCGGAGGAATGACTCGGTTTTCGGATCTTCTTCCCCTACCCGCCGGAATGCCACCTTGTTAGGCAGATGGACCCTGACCGGTGCGCTCCGGCCTCCATCGCCCGCAGCCTCAAGCTTATCTTTGAGATCAAGACCTGCGGCAAACCTGCGTATATCTGATACGAAGTCCAGAACGATGACTTTCTCCTTGCCTGGGGCCAGCCTCAACCCGCGTCCAAGCTGCTGTATGAAAATTCTGCGGCTGTGTGTCACCCGCTGAAAAACGATAATGTTGACGTCGGGAACGTCCACGCCTTCGTTGAAAATATCCACCGCACACACGACATCAACCGTTCCGTCGTGAAAATCTGACAGAATCCGGTTGCGTTCGTAAGGTGCCATTGCTTTTCCTGCGACCGGCTGTGAATAGATCGCCGCAGCCGAACAGAACCCAAGTCCGTTAATTTTGTCACGCATTGTAAGCGCGTGATCGATAGTTCCGCAGAACACGATTGCACGCGGCTTCTTTTGCTCTTTCCACGCCGCTTGCAATGCGTATACGACCGCGTCGTCCCATTGGTTGATGAAGAGAGTCCGGTTGATTGCTCGGGGCGAGAACCGTCGGCCTTTCAATTCGCCAAGCGCCTCCCAGTTGATATTGTCTGTAAACATCCGGTAATCGACATTGGTAAGGAAGCCTCTGCGTAATCCGGCGACCAGATCGACGCATACAAGCGGTTCCCCGAAATATTCTTGAAGATCGGCGTCGTCTGGGCGCCAGGGGGTCGCGGTGAGGCCAATCAGAAACGGGCCGCCGACCTGACCGGCGCGGAGCTCCCGGAGAACAGTCTGATACATCATCGCGCCGGCGTGGTGGCACTCATCTACGAGCACTACTTCGAAGGGCGGCAGTTCTCCGTTCCGGTTTACGTGTTCGTACACTGAGTCGAGACACGCAAACACGCATGAAGCCTTCGCCAAGTCCGTCGGCGCGGGACGCTCATAACCGTTCCAAATGACGGTGCTCTGGCTTGCTTTTAGAAATGGCCAAAAAGACCGCTCCAACTGATAGATCAACTCGTTTGAATGCGCGAGCACAAGAAGCAAACGAATAGGTGATGCAGCATGTATACGCCGCAGAGCCTCCGCTGCGACGAATGTCTTGCCGAGCCCCGTCGCCAAAACCACGAGCGCCTTACGGACATGGCCCTCTGAATAGACGCGAAGCAACGAGCGGATGGCATCTTCCTGGTAGTCGCGGGCTTCATACGCTGCCGACGGTACCGGATAGGAGTCCGTGAGCCGTTGAGCGCGGTCAACCAGAATGGTCCGGTCCCAAAGCTGAACAGGAATCCCGGTGCTCATAAGCGCCCGCTGTTGCTCGCGGACGGCATCTTGGAACCCGTTGAGAGCGACCACGACAGGGACCTGAGCGCGGTAGGCTCTCATCGCTTCCAGAGTCCGGTCAATCACGTCCGGTCCGACGCGTGCCTTCCAATGCTTAACTTGAAACAACCAGCGCTTCGAGGCGCGATGTGCGAGCACATCTGCGCCACCATCACTCGTCTGGCCAACGATCCGCAAACCTTCAAACCCTTCGTGCAGCAACAAGCGGCACACGACGCGTTCGAACGCTTGCCATGTGAGCGAGTCGATGTTGTCTTTGCTGATGAACAACGTTTACCCCAGTCCCTGAAGTAAGAAGTCGACCGAAGCCCGCGCGCGTTGGCTGATGAGGTTCTCGGGCGTGTCGTAATTGAGAAATCCAGCACAGTCTTCCAGACAGTTCAGGTGCTTCGCGACAATCCGGGCCTGGGCTTCCCGCAGGACCGGTTCTGGCAGGTCAGTGATACCGCTATATGCCATGTTCCAAACGCCACCATCAAAAAACACGGCGGGCAGTTTACGAAATATTTCGACGACCGTTTCCTCATCGACATACGGCAAGTACTCTCCAGTTGATTTCATCTGGCCCAGCTTGCTTATGTCCAAATTCCGCCCCAGCATTCGCGAAACCATGATCTTCTTCTGCCCTTCAGAGAGGTCGTCGAAGAGGTCCTCAGCTTTGTCCCGTGTAAGGGTTGGCAACCGCCCGCGAATAGCTTCGAAAAGATGCCGGATGTCATCTTTGATATCGTCAGCGCTGTCTTCAAGCGCATCCGCCCATCGTTTTTGTAATATGAGCCAAGTCAAATTCGAAACGTTATGCGCTGCGGAGTTTTGCTGGCTTAAGAGCCTGCGATTGGTTTCATAGAGGAACTGCGCCACCTCAGCCGCGATCATTGGTTCAGCGCGCATTCGGTAGGTACGGAAAAGCGGATGACTTTTGTCGATAAAAATGTCCACCTGCTCTCCTTTGAAGGCGAGCAGAGGAACTCTCGGACCCTGCCATGAGGTTTCGATAGGTACGCGCGTCACGAAGGAAACTACATCGATTGGTGAACTGTGACTTCCGTCCGTCAGCGTCACTGAACAACCCGGAATTGATAATTCGTCATCTTTATCGGCGTTCTGCGTGAGGTAAGTCATTGACGCCGGATGTTCGGTACCGCGTGCCTTCGTGCAACGGCGGCATGTTTCCGCTTCAGCTGGGTTGCCTTCGCTACAGACTTCGCACTTCCATGGCTCCTCTATTTCCGGGACCTGCGATGTGCCGCAATATCCGCACGTTACGGCGGATTTTGCGATTGTCTTCGCGCACTCAGGATTGAGGCAAGCCTTTCCAATTAAAACGTGACCGCAAACCTGACACTGTTCCTGCTCCTTCAGATTCTGAGCTTGGCATGCCGGACAATCCACCAATTCAGGAAGAGGTCGCTGATCGGCTTGCTCGACCAGTTTCCACCATTCCGCGTCATCGTAAAATCCGGGTTGCTTCGACCAGAACTTTTCGTAATATTCTTTTTCGACCTCGCGGCTGACGCGTTTGGGCTTGTCCGACTCGGCGTCCCAATAGCCCATATACATATCGGTCTTGCCTGGAGTGCGGACTTTGCGATATCCCTGATACAGCTTGAAAACCGGACTTTGATTGCTGTCCGCTCCAGGCTGGGTCGGTTGCAGCGAACTGTCGCCGCGCAGGAAAGATACTGCCCTCTGCCATTCAGGGCTGCTACGCTGGAAGTCTTGCTTGAGGAAATCGACAGGAACATGGTTGAGGTGTACTTCCCCAACTATTCGGCCATAGATGCTGTCGATCGGATAGTCCTTAAGCATCTTTTTGAGTTCATCGGTGAAATCGAAGAAAGCGCTCTTTTCTGCGATCCGGATGGCCCGACCATTGCGAATGAGATCAACGCCGAATTCGTTGGCGTCGTCGAAACGCTGGATGCCTACCCATCCCCGAATCCTCTCTTCAAGAGTCGAGAACGACGCCGATCCGCAGGTCGGACATTCGCTCTCGCCGTCTGGGATCAGGTCATTGCAAATGGAACAGCGGTTTTGGTTGCCAACAACGTTATTGAAATTAAATACCGCCGGTATCTGTCCCAGGCCCCTTCTCTCCAGGCTGCGTGAGCTATGCCAAACGCAGTGTTCGAACGGTTCACAGGCGTCACCGTTTATGAGAATCCGCACCTTTTCCTGAGTCAATATCGTGGCATAGCGCCGGCCGATCTGGCGTCGTATCTCGTTCTTGCCGTAGCTGACCAGCTTCCTGACGAATCCGCTATTCGGATTGCCTTCGGGCCACCAGCCTCGCACTTCAACAACTGTGCCATGCGAAAATTCGGCTGGCTTTGCGATACGATTGACCGGGACTTTATAGCTGCGTTGTTCCTGCAATGCGATTAGATCAACAACAACTTCAATAGCGTCGTTGTCCTCTTTCCTGGCCGTCAGAAATCGTGTCGCGCGGCCAAGCTTGCCGCTTGCGATATTAAAACCCATGCCAAACAGTCCCAAGCTGTCGTACGGCCTGTTGCCCGAGTACCCAGCGCGCAAAGCCTTTTCCGCGAGATCAGCCGTGAGACCAGGACCGTTGTCACGGACCCGCACGGCCCCTTCTCCCCTAGCAATCTCAGCCACACCCGGCAACTCCACCACTACAAGGGGGAAGTCGATTGGTGCGCCTTGCAATTTGGCAACGTGAAACGAGTCAATCGCGTTGTCTATCAGCTCGCACAGTGCATCAAGTGGTTGGAGTGGAGTGTGGGTAAGCGCAATGAGAACTTTTGGATCTGGGGTGAGATCAAATTCGGTCATTCGTTGTCCTTGCTCACTTCACAATCCTCAAGCGTGCGGCTGACGTGAGGCACTTCGCGAGCTGCAGCGCAACCGCATATGCGACAGGTGGGGGAAATGCGTTACCGACTTGCCGGTAAGCGTTAGTCTTGCGGCCCTCGAATGTCCAATCGTCAGGGAAGCCCTGCAGTTTGGCAACCATCGGAACTGTGAGGCGAGGCATACCAACAAAATCCCTGGCTGGTGGTTCATCGACGATGCCATGCGCATCGACTCCAAGGGCTGCCCAAGCTCGCTTCGCCCGCGTCGGACCAAGGTCCGGTCCACCGTGTTTCTTACTGCCGCCCACAATCGTCGGAGCGATTTCACTGGCGCGTTTCCTCCAAAGCTTTGCGCCGCGCCAGCCACGGGAAGAGAGCTGATCGTAGAGCACTTCACCCACGGTCTGAGGCGGACCCTGCAGTGGTTCAGGCCAACAAAAGTGCTCAGCATAGGGGTTCAGCACAGCGATGAACACCACGCGCGGGCGCAGCTGCGGTACGCCGAAGTCCGAAGCATTAAGCAGCCTCCAGTCCGTCGTATAACCAAGCTTCTTAAGAGTGCCGGCAATGTAGGTGCGGTAATCTTCAAAAACGGCATCAAGGAATCCCCGGACATTCTCAATCATCACGGCGCGTGGGCGAATTTGATCAACTATGTTGATCGCTGCTGGAAAGAGATTGCGGTCGTCTTTCTCCCCCAGCTGACCACCAGCTCTTGAAAAAGGAGGACAGGGCAGGCCTCCGGAGACAATGTCGACTCCGCGAAAGGTGGATACATCCGTGAGAAGAGTCAGGTCCTTTTCGATGACGTTCCATCCAGGGCGGTTCCGCCGCAGCGTAGCACAGGCGTGTTTATCAATCTCGATCAGGCCCGCATGGGCGATGCCAGCCTGCTCCAGGCCCAAAGCCTGGCCGCCTGCTCCGGCGCACAATTCCAGAGTTGTGAGCGATTGCATGTTGCGGTTATTGTAGCCGACTCGTGCAAGAGGCAGTCGCATTTATCATTGCACAGCGCGCGAATCGTCTCGCGAACAGAGCTAGCCCCCTACTGGCTCGATATACTAAGGTGAGAACCGGCGTATCCAACTAGGATTCTCTTTGTCCCAGGAAAATCAAAGAAGTGAACGCGGGTATCTCCTCTCTTCAGGTGCCATTCAAAAATCCGAGATTGCCCATCTGGACACTGAAACGTGCGTTCGGCACCGTACCGATTCAATGTGGATTGACTTTCGCCAGACGCATTGGACAAGCAGTGGATATCAAAGTTATCCGTATCCCACGAATCACAATAATTCTGCAAATCCCGGAGCCCGCGCATGACAGCTTTGAAGCGAGGCTCGTTCCCTCCGAGAATCTTGATTTGATCCTCGACGGAGTCACAGAAATCGAGACTTGGGAAAAGCGCAGGTTTTTGATTCCAAAGTTCGACGCCATTTGCCGGCGGAGGAGGCTGCCTTTGAGCTAGCCATTCCGCGTGGGCGTCCAAATGAATGGCTCGGCAGGCATGCGGCAAATTGTGAATTCGGGTTTGGAGATTATCAGCCTCGATCCAATATTTTTCAAGGTTGATCGAAGCAACGTTCCATTGTTCGCTAGACCACAAACTGACCGCGAGTCCATCCACAGCAAAGGCTACAAACAACCCTTGTGCATTTTGACCAACACACTTGTATTCAACATCGCCGCATTCGAGTTCATCCAGAAGGACGCAATCAGAGTAGTTGCTCCGCCTGTCCACGAGGGTTTTCACTCGTAGTCGTTGCTCGCGGTCTCCAGATCTGGCTTCCATAAGCCAGCGCCCGATAGAGTACCCGTCGTACACTTGAAGTTGAAGAAAGTGGGCTGGAGTTACGAGAACTTTCTGTCCCTTGATTCGCTGATCGACGAGAACCGTCGACAGCCCTTCCAGAATATTTTGGGCACCAGCTAAGCTTGGAGCCATTTGAATGGCCGACAATTCGTTGAACACCAGGAACGCGGTCATTCTCAACTACCGCCAAGCAGCTGATCTAAGCTTCGCTCCATCTCATCGAAGAACCCTTCGGGCCATTCTGATACGCGACCGTTCTCATTAATGTTCAATAAGGTTAAAGAAGGTGATTTTCCACCTCGCTCCCACTTGCTGTGATAGAGCGCCACTCGTGACGGATCTGCTTTTCCTCCATGGACGGCTAATCGAATTCCGTTTAGGACGTGATCGCTATGTGTTTCTATCAAGATCTGAATGCCGACCGTGGATGCCAACGAGAGAAGTTCCCCCATCTTCACTTGGCCGCGCGGATGAAGATGGGCTTCTGGGTTCTCGACGATCACCAAACTTCCGGGGTGCGCCGAAAGCACAGAGACAACGATAGGCAACGCGTATGTGATACCGAAGCCGACGTTGGTGGGGCGATATTCCGAGCTCGCAACCTGGTGTCCAAGCGAGTAGGCAACGCCAAATGTCATCAAATCCATCTCAGAGTAGCGCTTTAAGTTCAAGCGCACTCCGGGGCTAATTTCGGTCATCCATGCTTCTACTTGCGACTGGAGTGTGTTTGACGTTGCCATCGGATGGCGCAACCCAACCAAGTCAACGATTTCCGAACCAAAGAGAGAAAGAAAGTGCACAGCAAACTCGCCACTAGGCCCAATTTGATGGTGATGCCGGACCTCGTAGTCTGACATCCCAAAGGAGGTACGTGGTCCAATGCGCTCGGCGCGAAGATACTGAAATTCATCTCGGAATAAGCTGGTCTTCCAGATCTCGCCCGCTACTTCGGATCCGATTACTGCCAACACGTCGCTTGCTTCACGATAGGCAAATCGGAGATTCAGACTCGCAGGAAGGTCGTCTTTCAATTCAAACGCTATTTCGTCGCTATCAGCTTCCTCAAACAAAGCATCTTTAGCAGTCCCTAGCTGCGCCAATTTTCCATTGAGAGTCAGACCAACACTGGGCAAGAGGTTCTCAAGAAACGACTGCCTCAATAACAGGAGAGCCTGGATGATGGTCGATTTTCCGGAACTGTTTAGGCCAGCTAATAGAGTAAGCGGCCTGAAGATAACCTCCTGATCCTCGAAACATTTGAAATTCGTCAACTGGATCGATTGGATCATTGGAGTGTCTCCTGGATGATCTCCTCGATCCTCGAAAATCGCAGCCGAACCTTTCTGGGATCCCCGGTACCATAGGTAATCGCTGCTTCGAAATTACTGTCCTCTAGCAGTGCAAGAAAACATTCGCGCAAGTCCGCACTCTTAGCTTCGAGTCGCTGGACATCAACGGGAGACAACGACTCGACACTCGCAGCCCACACTTCAAACAGCGCTCGATTCACCGGAGAGCGTCTAGGGTTCCCTCGTTTCTGCTTCCGAAAGGCCAGGTCGCCAAATAAACGATAGCAGTCAACCATTGCCTTTCTAAACCGCGCGTCCAGAAGTTGTAAGTCCGCAGCCGGGAGCTCGTTCAGCTCAATCATGCACTGGTTAAGAAAAGCATCAAGATTCTTTGATCTGTAATCCTTATACGAGGTTCTCATGAAGGCCAATAACCTCAAAATGCACTCCCGATCCCCCATACGGTCATCACGAATTCCTTCGTTCGTAGCGGTTCGAAACTCAGCGCTTTCCGCGAAGTTCTGGAGTAACGAACTCGCTGGTCCTTGATGCAGGGCATGTCGAATCTCCTGGCTCGAAAGAGGCAATCCACCTGTGTTGATTCGCTTAAAAATATTGAACTTAACTTCTGGTGGCGTGTTCTCTTGAATCAAGAAAACGGTAACCTGTGTCTCTAGGATTCGTCTCTGCAGATTACGTGCCAGCTGATCGAACTTTTTTCCTTCGCACTCGCTAAGAAACTCCAGGCCGTCGAGGACGAGCGTCTTGTCGATCACGAAGCTCTTCAGCGTCGATAACCGTTGCAGGCCATCCACGACGAGCCATTTGCTTTCGTCTCCGCCGTCCATATAGAAGGCAGGTAGCGGAATTCGGATCAGCAGCGACTCGATTAGCTGACTCTTTGCCTTCTTGCTCCATATACCACCCTTGCGTTGGAACCCTGGAGTGAGATCAATCTCTTTATTTCGAATGCGGTCCATGAGGAGAGAGATCACCATCGGTTTGGTGTCCACGCGAATACGTGCGGGATCAAACGGTTCCGTGATTTCGAAAGTGATTCCTGCGTCATCCTCAAGTTCTTCTTCGAGGCCAGTGCCGCCCACCTCCCCCAGTTCCTCTCCCTCCGAGTCCTCTCTCGTGTCAGTACTGTCCGTAAGGCGATCGATGTTGGATTGATCTACATTCTTGTGGTTTCCATCCACAACGCCATCTTCCGAGGAAATATGTTCTATTGTCTGCGGCTCCCCTACGGCAGCTCGTCCAACGCTTGTCAGGCCAGTACTCCAGACGAAACGGGACGGCCACCCACGCCGACCCTCGACAAACTGCCCTAGTCCGTGATCCTGCATTTTTCGGAACAGATCTATGATCTCGCGCCGACGTAGGTTGTGACCGTCCGCTCTAAGGCGGACTAGTATGCGGTCAACCTTCGTCTCCGACTGATCCCGCTCGCGTCGAGCGGAATGGTCAAAAAAAGCTTTGGCGACCGGATTGTCTCTATAGAGTTGCCGAAGGGCATCGACATCCGGCGTTTGGGAATCCATTTCGTATCTCCAACCAAGAAAACGCAACAACTAGCGATTCTAACTGTTAACCCCCTTTTACGTAAGGAATCTTGGATTTTCCCCATTTCTGGTGGGATCTCGGCGATGTAACGAATTGGCTACTACCGAAGTCCTTTGGCATCAAGGCGAAAAAGAATCCCACTCTCTCCGCCATTTTCTTCGGCGCGTGAAATCATTGACCTGGCAACGACCGTCTGTCGGTCAATCGATTTTGCCATCGGCGCTGCGCTGCTAATTCTGGTACGTGCCTGCTGTGTGCTGACCTCCCATCCCTAACAGTCATCCGTCATTCTCAAGCGGAAAGCTACGCTGTCTTTTTTCCACTTCGCCCTCCTCCAGGTGGACGCCGCTCAGCCGCGGCTCGGACGGGCGTTTCGGACTGCGCCGGTTTCGCGCCAAACTAACCCCAACCGCGTTTGGCACTCACC
>OBLU010006098.1_pt1 | contig 10751 bp, 18 predicted proteins | sample 1518681 | NCBI WGS metagenome assembly OBLU01 (sample SAMEA3539304, study PRJEB22396) | soil metagenome | biome: tundra; feature: field; material: soil | place: USA | collected 2010-05 | depth 0.15 m
CACGTCTGTCGGACGGGCTGGAATGGCAAAGGACAGTTTCTTGCCCTCCAAGTCCCGGACGCCAACAACAAGATGACCCTGCCGTACGTCTATATAACAACGGTCAACGGCTTCTTGGTCCCGTGGATTTGCTCGCAGACTGATCTGCTTGCGGTCGATTGGGAGTTGACCACTGCGACAGCCCGCACCGAAACTGCAGTCGAGCGGGAACTTGTGGCGGCCTGAAATGGACTACGTGATCTCAGAAAATGATCACGGTGATGTGTTCACGTGTACGGAGTGCCGCTATGCCGTACACGTGAACCACTTCATCTACCTACGGTCGCTCGGCAGTCCGCGCAAACAGGCCGATAGCGCCATGTTTGCACACCGCCGCCGCGAACACGGGCGTCATGCAGTCGCGTCTTCAACGCGGGTCCAATCGACGCCGTAGCACTCAACCTCCTCGCTGCGATCGGTCGAGACGGATATCATCGCGGCCATCTGCAGCAGACTACGTTTGGCGTCCGGCATTCTGCCGAACTCCATGTTGGACAGCACTACCTGAGAGAGATTCAACAGCCTTTGTGATAGTGTTTTGGGGATCATTGGCCTCCCATGTGATTCGAATCACACGGGAAGCATAGTCCCCTGGGCGGGGACTGTCAAGGTCTATCTGGGGTGCGTTACGATCCAGTGCAAACCGAAGGCCTGCAAGAGGATAGATGCCGCTGCGCAGAAGGCCCCGATCACCGAGGCCACAGTCCGGATTGTTTCTTTACTGCTCATTTTCCAATTCTTTTTGGACCAGGGCCATGGCGCGCCACGCCATTTTGACACTGTGCCGGACGCCGTCTTTGTCCAGCGTTCCGCGCTGGAGGAAGTGCCGCATCATGGTGTCGGCCTCGTCTTGAGATTTGCTGCGGTCCCAGCGCAGGGGCTTCCCGGGATTGTGCTGTTCATTGCCGACCGCAGAAAGCTGCGAGATGGCTGCGACAGCATCCGGAAAATAGTCCATGAACCCGCTCGCCACCGGAAACCTTTTGCGGTCCTCGGCCTTTTCTGGCAATGTCGTAGCGCGGGTAGGGGCACCACCGAGACCAAGCATGCGCGGGTCGATCATTTTCCCAGCTTTCTTCTCTGACGTTCTTGGAGATAGTGAGCCTGCGTTGCGGGCATGCCAGCTAAAGAACACACGGTCAAGAACGACCGCGTCATCTTGGTGAGCCACTGCACCGCGTGGTAAATCGTCATGTCATCGATCTCGCCGCGCCCTTCGGAATCCCAAATGGCTTGACGGATCACCGTCAACCACAGAATTTTTTCTTTTTCCGGACTGTCGGGCACGCTATTCATGCCCCGAATCCATCTGCCTGCGACAGAGCTACCGCCACCGGGTACGTAAGTTCGTGGAATCGAGATAGAAACGCCGCCTCGGCAATCTGGGGCGCCCAAGGCACGATTGTCCCCGCCAGGGGCTCGACACCGGCGAAGGCTTCCCAGTCCGGAGTCAACGGCATCAGGTCGCGCTTCTCCGTGACCAGCAGGCGTGTGTCCGCGAGCTTCACGCTGAGGGGCTCTTTGGGCAGCCCGAAGTGCTCCTCGACGGCCACCTGCACGTGGCGCTCGGCAGTGCGATAGCGAACCATGGCGGGGGAGTGCTTCAGGGGAGAGTTTATGTCCGCGAGATAGGTCTCACTGCCGTCGTGGAGCAATCCGGAGAGCGCATCGGCCCGGTCGCAGACGCGACTGACGAGTACGGAGTGTTGCGCGACAGAATAAAATTCACGGGTGTGGCCTGTGAAGCGAGTGAGTAGCGAAAGGGCATGGGCGATGTCTTTGATGTCGACGTCTTGCGAGTGGGGGTCGAGCACGTAAAACCGCCGTCCTGTGAAGGTCTCGATCCAAGCACTGGTGTCCATAGCGCTACCTTACGTGTGTTATCCACAGATGTCAAGCACAAACGTTTGCTTGGCGCGTTTGAGGGCTTTGATGTCTTCTGGCAAGGGGGCGCCCTCAATGTGATATGAATCCAAGCATGGGTCATTGATGATGTCAGGGTCGATGTCGTGGTTAGAGCAGGGGTAGGCCATACTTTAATGGTAGTCCCCCGCTCGGCACCGCCGATGTTGTTGATTCTAGTTGACTTGCTCTTGCTCGGGCGAAACTAGAATGGTGTGTTGAGAACTCGGCACCGCAAGCATTGCCTTGCCCACTCTCACCAACAGGCTGCCCGGAGAGCCATCCGCGCTGGAAAGGGCATGGATGTCATAGTCGGTGCCCCCTTCGCTCGCGGCTTTTAGGAAAACCAGCACGGTAACCAAGCCGGCCGATTTGGCCTTCGCCATGATGGTCTCGGCGTAGGCCTGTAAACTTGTTCCATTGTCGTCTTTGATCTCTGAAAGTTTCATGCATTTGCCCCTGGGGGGATGACCGTTTGGGCCGGCTCATATTTCAATTTGAGGGCCGCCAGTTGTGTGCGCAGGTACGCAAGCTCTACGGCCTGCGACCCAATAATTTGAACCAAATCGTTGGTGTTAACTTCCATTGTTCGTCTCCTTAGTTAACCCACTTAGGCGGGTCGTAGTCGTTGGGATCAAAGCTGATGTCGGTGTCATCGGAGAGCCGCGCGGCCTTTTCGTTAACTGCACGCGAAGCGACCTCCGAAAAAATTGCCAATTGCTGTGCGGCCGTGAAATCGCCCAGCGTGCCCGCGGGCGACGAGGAGCCAAATGCGGCCGGACCAGTCTCCATGGGCGTCAGAAAAATACAGCCATACAGCCCCCGTCGACGCATCTCGCAAATGACGGCCTCGACGATGTCGCGGTCGGTCAGGTCGGCGAAAAGTGTATCCCGGAGGATGGGGTCCATTAGAGAGCCTTCTTGGTTTCCGCGGCGATCTGGTCTACTTCATCAACAACCGCGGTATACGCACGGATGTAGCTGCCCTTGAGCCTCAGCAGAAGACTCGTCACCGCAACCCCCGCGGCGGCGTCAACGTGACGATACCTCGCCAGAACTGCGGCCACGACGTACTGCTCGGCACTGCGGCCATAGCGCACGCCACCGTAAAACGTTGCCGCGAGCGCCGCAAGGACGAACGCGGATATTAGACCAGACATAGCATCCATAAAGCTCCTTTGGGCCGGTGCCCAGAAGACGACCTTCGGTTAATCCGACCGCGCACTTTATGGGAGGGCCACAAAGCCGATCGTTGCGAAGGCCGTCTTCAGGAAACCGGATCTTTCTTTGCTTTGGGCGCGTGCCGTTTAGTGTAGCCCAGGGTTTCGTTGCGCGCCAGTTTGGGAAGAACGGACATCACGCCGATTTGCGTGAGGATCGTGGTGTTGGTGTTCTCGACGTCGACTTTCTTTGCGCGAACTGCCATGTGCCCTCCTTGAAAGTTTTGGAACCGGGTGGTTTTACCCACCCGGCGTTACGCTCGGTTCGCCCCGAGCGGCGTATCCCCAACCCCTCCTGTCTGAGAAGGAGTGAGGAATCTCAATCTTAATTCACCCATTTGGGTTCAGCGGCGGTCGCCCCCGACCACCTAATTTCCAGGGCTTAAAGCCCCGTACCGCGCGGCGATGCTTCTTGCGAGTTTCGCCGCATGGCTCGCACAGCCTCAAAAACGGTGAATCCTGGCGCGATTGTCCGCAATTGATGCACTTGCCTTCGCGGTAGCGAGCGACCATGTATTTTTTAGAAGCCTTCACGCTCGTCATGTTTGTAAGCTACGCGCGTCACCAGCGATTGTCAAGTAGAATCGTAATATAGACACCGCCGCTCGCCACGAATGCCTACCTGGTGCCCACCGCACCGCGAGCGGCGTATTTCTCTTGTGTTTGTTACGCATGTGGTTTATGCTTGTGCCTTGCCAATCAAACTCCATTTAGATTTCGAGACGGCTTCGCGCGTAGATCTGAAGGTCCGCGGGTTGGACAATTACGCCAAAGACCCGTCAACCCACGTGCTTATGTTGGCCTTTGCCCATAACGACGCCCCTCCCCAAATGTGGTTTCCCCACGAGGGCCCTCTCCCCGAGTATCTCGAGTTGGAGCTGCGCCGCCCCGAGATCCGGAAGTCAGCTTATAACGCCGACTTCGAGCGCACAATTCTCCGCGAAGTGCTTCACATCGACACCCCTGCCCGGGTCTGGAGCGATCCGATGATCCAAGCCCGGTATGCCTCGATCGCCGGCAATCTGGAGTTCGTCGGTAAGGTGCTGGGACTCCCCGCGGACAAAGCCAAACTTATGACCGGAAAGAAGCTCATACGCTTCTTTTGCGTCCCAAACAAGGCCGGCGAGTTCAACACGCACCTGACCCACCCCGCCGAGTTCGCGGAGTTCACGGTCTACTGCCGACAGGACGTGGTCGCGGAACGCGAAATTGGCAAGCTATTGAAGGCGTTCGAGCTACCTCCCCTAGAAAAGCGCATATTTGCGCTGGACCAAGAAATTAATGCTCGCGGGCTGCCCGTGGACATGGACTTCGTTCGAAAGGCCTCCAAGATTGTGGAAGAGGAGCGCGCCGACCTGACGAAAGAGTTCGTCGAGCTGACTGGCCTCGACAATCCCAACTCGGTCTCCCAACTGTTGGAATGGTTGAAGACCAAGGGCTATCCCTACGGCAGCCTCGGCAAGAAGTGGGTCGACAAGGCCCTATCTACTGTAGACGTTACAGAAGCCTTGTGTAGGCGCGGCCTGGAACTGCGCCAATTGCTCGCGAAGTCCTCTACCGCGAAACTCCAGGCCCTTTTGAACCTCACCGGCCCCGACGGCCGGCTGCGAAATTCTTATTCGTATGGCGGGGCGGCGCGCACGCTGCGCTGGAGCGGCCGCGGGTTCCAGCCCCAAAATATTAGCCGACCGACGATCAAAGACGTCACCGGCGCCACCGCGGCCATCCTCACTGGGGACAGAGAAGCCGTACGTACGTTTGGGCCGCCGCTGGATGCCGTCGTGAGCTGCCTGAGAGGGGCCCTCTGCGCGCCACCGGGGAAGCAGTTCGTGGTGTGCGATTTGAGTTCGATCGAGGTTGTGGTGCTGGGGTGGCTGGTCGGCTGCTCGAGTATCCTCAAAGTTTTCGAAGACGGGCGCGACCCCTATGTCCAGTTTGCGACGATGTTGTACGGCTTGCCCTACGATCAAATCACAAAAGAGCAGAGGCAAATCTCAAAACCCCCGGTCCTCGGTTGCGGATACGGTTTGGGAGGCGGGGATGATGCCATAGATAAGAACGGGGACGCGATTCGCACCGGCCTGTGGGGGTACAGCCAAGGCATGGGTGTTGAGACGACGCGCGAACAGGCCCACGAAGCTGTGGAGCTTTATCGCAACGCCTACCCCGAGATCCCGCGCGCCTGGCGCAAATGGGAAAACGCCGCCATTGCCGCGGTACGCACCGGCGAGAAGCAAACCGTGGGCGGCAACATAACCTTTGGCTGTGTGAAGGGCAAGCTGTTGTGGATAGCACTGCCTAGCGGGCGCAGACTGTCGTACGTGCGGCCGCGGCTGGAGACGGAAGAGGGATTCGGCTCCGACAAGCTCTCCTACGAGGGTCAGATTATCGGAGCGCATTGGGGGCGTATCCATACTTGGGGGGGAAAGTTCGCCGAGCAATTGACACAGGCCACCGCTCGGGACGTGCTCGCAGAAGGCATGCTGCGCGCCACAGCGGCCGGTTTCACTATTTGCGGACACAGCCACGATGAAATCATCGCACTCGAAGATGTGGGTTCGCCGCTGAACTTGACAAAGTTACGCGAGGCTATGATCACCAGGCCGACATGGGGGCCGGACCTCGTACTCAACGCAGACGGCTATTGCGCGGAGAGGTATCGAAAATGACCAAGTACATTGCGGAACACAAACAGTTCGGACGGCTGATCGCTCAGTGGCCCATTGGAAAAACCAAACGCGGCATGCTCGTTTGGATGTGCTCTTGCATCTGTGGAAACATCTTACCTGTCCGATACGGGAACCTCCAGAGCGGGCACACTGTTAGTTGTGGGTGCGCCCACATAGGCTGCTCTAGCGGTCTGCAGCACGGACATTCGGCGCCTTCAAGAGGAGGAAGATCCCCCGAGTACTATTCATACTCTTGCGCCAAGGAAAGATGTCAAAACTCAAAAAACCACAACTATCCGCACTACGGTGCCGCGGGCGTGAAATTTTTATTCGCGTCATTCGAAGCGTTCTACGCAGAACTTGGCCCACGTCCAAAAGGCACGACGTGCGACCGATACCCCAACCCCGCCGGTAACTATGCCCCCAGCAATGTTCGTTGGGCCACGCCTTTGCAACAACGTCACAATCGGAGGACTAAATGAAACTGGAAACGGTAGTTGTGATATTCGTGTGGATCGCGGTGACGTTCCTTGTTGGGACGATCATGTCGATCGGATTGGCGATGCACCAATGAAAATCCTGGGTTTCGACGTAGAAACGCAAGGCCTTGACGCAACCAAAGATCGCGTCACCGAAGTCGGCTTGGTGCTGTTTGACTCAGCCACAAAACAACCCGTCCGCGTGAGCGGCTATTTGGTCAAAGCCCTGGGCGGCGTCTCGGCGGAGATCACCAAACTCACCGGCATCACCAACGACATGCTCGAGAACTATGGCGTTGAATCGCGGCCGGGCTTGCAGGCAGTTCTTGCGATGGCCAAAACCGCGGATTTCATCGTCGCGCACAATTCTTCCTTTGACCGCGGCTTTTTGGAGGCGTGGTGCACGCGGGAAAGTGTCGAAGCGCCGAAGCAGCCGTGGGCAGACACCAGAACGGACTTACCGGCCGAGGCATACCAACGTGGCAAGAGTGCGTCTCTGAAGTACATGGCGGCAGATCACGGTTTTTGCTACCCTGCCCACCGCGCGGTTAATGATGTGCTCGCGATGCTACAGCTACTCTCGTACTACGACATCGACGAGTTCTTCAAACGCTCTCAAATTGCAAACGTAACTGTGAGGGCGCAGGTCAGTTTTGACGAGAAGCATTTGGCCAAGGAGCGCGGATATTTTTGGGCCGCAGACAAGAAGCAATGGCGCCGGGAGATGAAAGCCGACCTCGTAGAAGCGGAAAAAGACGCCGCGCCGTTTCCCGTGGTCATAGTGGAGGGCAACTAGATGCCAACCCCAGCAGTTATAAGCATGATCTATGGCGGCAAAGTGAAGGTCACTTTTTCCGCAGGCCGCCACACCTATATGGTGGACGTCCCGGGTGTAGTAAAGAAGAGCTGGTATCCAAGCGTTACGGGCATACTCGGCGTCATAGCCAAACCTGCCCTCACTCGATGGGCCAGCCAACGCACCATTCAATACCTCGAGAAACGTCTTGGTGAATTCGAAAGCACCCAAGGCGCCCCACCCTTCACGGTGGATACTAAACACGTGCACTCCTGGTGTGATGATGCCGCGGACGGTTGGCAAGATACCGAAGCCACAAGCATTGGTAGTCTCGCGCATCGTTTCCTTGAGGCCGAGTTGCACTACCGGGCGGAAGAGGGACCAAAGCCGGAGCGACCGAAGGTAGATCCCGTATTGGCGCCTGACTTTACTTCCGGGATGATTGACATGGCCAACCACTCGATCACCGCGGGCTTGACATTTTTAGAGGAGCACGAAGTGAAGCCGCTGATGCTCGAGCGCGTGCTGTTTCACCCCGGCGAGGCCTACATAGGCTCTTGTGATTTTGTGGGATATGTGGATGGTGAATTGGTCATAGGCGATTGGAAGAGTAGTAAGCGTTTATACGTTGAATATCGATTACAACTTGCCGCATACGCCAACGCCTACCTCGCGGAGTTCAACACGCTCATCAAGACGCGCTACTTGTGGAACATCAAGAAGGACGGCACCGGGCTCGAATTCGAAAAGCACGGTCTCGATACCTTCCAAGAAGATTTAGATTGTTTCCAGGGATGCCACACGTTGTACAACTGGCAGAGAACGTGTGATCCGTGGAAGCAGGGCGCGTTGGCAAAGCCCCTCCCGGAGGACTGGAGAAAGCACACTCTCTAAAAGAGATTGCACATTCCACAGAAACGCGGTAGAGTTACATCACCAACAAACGTTCCACCCAAACAAAGGAGAACACAAACATGGCGATCATCGCCCCCAAATCTGGCGGTAACTTTACCCCGGCCTCAGAAGGCATCCACTTAGGCGTACTCGCTGAGGTCCGTGACCTCGGCATGCAACAGGAAACCTACAAGGGCGTCGAGAAGACCGTCCCCAAGATTCTTTTCCGCTGGCAGCTCGATGAGCTGGACGAAAAGAACGAACCCAAGCGCATCTACGAGAAGTTCACTCTGTCCGACCACGAGAAGGCGCGCCTCACGAAGCGCGTGATTTCGATTTACAAGAAACCCGCCCCCGCGGATTTTGACTATGAAGAAATGGTCGGGGTCCAACGCAATCTCGTGATCACGCAAAACGTCGGCAAAGACGGCAAGACTTACGCCAACATTGACGCCATTTTGAAGCTCAACGAGGGCCAAGCCAAACTCGAGATCGTCGTCATACCGAAAAAGGATGAGGTCCAAAAGGAGGTCGCAGCCGCACTCAAGCAATCCACCGCACGGCCAGTGACGGCGGAAGATCCCATCGACAGCGATGATTTGCCGTTTTAGAATCAACCACTTACAATGTCGCATAACGTCGCTAGATCGCAAGATGTAGCGACGTTTTGAGACACCTACCGAGGAGGGCCCATGACAGTTGAAGAAAGCGCCCGGCTACTGAAAGCCATATACCCCAACTATCCCGAGCTATGGCCCTGCTACCAGGTGCCTGACAAGAGCCTGTGGAGGTCTCTATGAGCTGCGGCAAGCTCGACAACAACGGCCGTGTCGTGAGCGGATCCAAGCTACCCTGCGGGACAAAGCTCTCGTATGGTGTGGGCAAAGGCACCCCAAAAACCACCATCGTGCACCTGTGCGCGGCGTGCACTATAGAGGCCCCCCGACGCTGCCAACAACACCAAACTGTGGATTGCGATTGGTGCCGGGCGACCGGGGGCGACGAGACGGAGGAGAAATGAAACCAAAATGCACATGCGGGCACCCCGAAAGCGACCACGCCGGGGACGAAACCCATCGCACCACGGAGCCCTGCTGGGCCGGGGCGGTGAGCGGCGATAGTTGTGAGTGCAGGCAATACGAACCGAAGAGGGACCAATGAGTTTTAAAGACCTTGCCCTTCCTTTAGTTGCACGGGGAATTCACGTTATTCCAGTGCTCCCGTTTTCAAAAGAAACTCGACTGCCTGGGGGCGAAGAACGCGGCACCCTGGACCCGGCGCAGATCGCGGTGTGGGATCGCGAATGTCCTGAAAGCAATGTTGGGTGTCTCGGAACAACGAACGGCGTGGCTATATTCGATTGCGACGAGCCGGGCCTGATCGAGCGCATCCAAAAGGAAACCGGGAAAAAGGTGCCGCGAACCTTCGCGGTGAAAGCCCTCAACGGTGGGGGCCATCTCTATTTCCAACAGACGGATGCCAGTCGTCGAGTTGCTAATAAAGTTGGCGAGGCTGTTTTTGAACTGAGAAGCAGTAATCTCTACGTCGTAGGACCGGGGTCAAAGGCCCGCAACGATGGCGGCGCTATCGGTGAATACCGCGTCGTCTGTGATGCCCCGATCGCCCCGTTTCCGGATTTTTTAGGCGATTGGATCACGGCCAACAGCTCGTCCAAAAGTAGCGTTGCGGTCGGAGAAGTGGACACCGACAGCTACCGCCGCTTGCGAAAAAGTTACCTAGAAAATCTAAATCCCGCCGACATGATGGGCCTTAAAGACCTTACAATCAGTAGTTTACACCCCACACTACACTCATTGGCCTGCTTGCTCCACGACGGCGACAGGGACGCGGACAAAATAGCGGACATTTTGACGGACATTGCCGAAAGCTATGGCCACCGCGGCACGCGCGGCCCGGGCGAGATCGCCGGGATCGTGGAAAATGCGCTTCTGAAGGCCCCAACCCAGTTCACCCTGCCCGAAGGCCATCCCGATCTAGCCGGCTTTACGTCGGGAACTCGCATCTTTTCTACTGAAGATCTACAGAAGGCTTATGTAAAGGAGCGTGTGAAAGAGCGCCTTTATGAGGAGTACACCACGCAGACGGAGACGGAAGAGGCCCCAGAGTTGAACTACCCGATGCATGTTTGGGCTGGTACCGATTATCTGGAATTCGTCGATCGCTGCGGTCAAGACAATTTTATTCCTCGGGAATTCCTCCTAGAAGCCATCAAAACGGTCACTGGAGCGGTGTTGGGCTCGGCTCTATCAATCCCAGACATCGAGGGTGGCGTGCCGAGGTTCTATACGGTCCTGATGGGTGGGGCCGGAAGTGGTAAAGGCACCAGCATTTCATGGGCGTCTTCAGTATTCAAGGACATTTTGCTGGGCGGCACCAGGATAGCCAATCTACTGTGGTCCCCCACCACCAAGATTGAGGACGTACCCTGGGTGCACATCGGGGCCTGCGAAGAGGGCTTCAACTCGGCACAGGGCATGCAACGCTCGAACGAAAAAGGCCAGAAGCGGTGGTTGCAGACCTTCGAAGAACTCGACCACATGATCGAGGGCTCCGGTATTGAAGGCTCCGGGAAGGCCCTGATGGGCGTTAACCGGCAGCTCTACGACCGCGAGGATTTTATGACCACCACCACCGGCAAGCGAGACGCCATCGCCGGCCTGGCTCAAAATAGCCTGCTCTCCGCGACCACCCCCGAATTATGGATGGACATGTTCGCCGGGAAGGCTGTACG
>OBLU010006099.1_pt1 | contig 10750 bp, 12 predicted proteins | sample 1518681 | NCBI WGS metagenome assembly OBLU01 (sample SAMEA3539304, study PRJEB22396) | soil metagenome | biome: tundra; feature: field; material: soil | place: USA | collected 2010-05 | depth 0.15 m
AAACTGACAGATTTCATTGAAGTAATCGGAGAACACCGCGCTGGAGCCAGCGCCGTTTCGCGCACTCTGTTCCGCTTTCGCGGTTGACATCACCGGCCCGGCGTGGCTGAGTTTTGGACGTTGGCAATGACACAATGACACCGGAAATTTATGCCTTGGTCACCCTGTAGATTCGTTAAGCAACTGGCAGAATTTGTCCCGAAAAAGGATCGGATTAACGTACCTGACAATACGCGTGGAATCTACGCCCTTTTAAGGAAGCAGGGGAAGGATCGATTCGACGTTGTTTACGTCGGAAAGTCAGGACGCAGCAAAACGTCAGGAATTTATGCTCGATTAAAGGATCATGTGAGGAGCAAATGGTTCAAATGGACTCATTTCACGATCTTCGAAGTCCACGACAACATCACGGATCAGGAAATCACGGAACTCGAAGGATTATTCCGGCACATGTACCGGAAGGACTCGGGAGCGAACAAACAAAACAGACAACTCTGTCATAAGGCATTTAAGAATCGAAAGGTCCAGGTTTCGGAAAAGCGTCTGAGAAAATGGAATTGGCCGCAGAAATGAAATGCCAACAAGCTCGCCGCAGCCAACCTCAGCTATGCCAGTCAGTTGAGATTGATTTATGAAATTCGATTGTCAGGATTGCATTGGGGAGTCAGGCTCGGCGGTGGTGGCCGGGCTGGACGTTGGGCTGCTTGTAAGCCGCGTGACGATTCTGGAGCTGTTCTGTCTGATTTAGCATGAACACAATAGAAAATTCTGTCACACCTTGGCATCGTTTTGTGCAAGTCGGTTTAATCTTGGTGCTGGGCTGCATAGCCACTTCAGGTATCATCGCATTGCATGTCTTGCAGGCGGAATCGGCAAAGGCACCAATGATAGTGTTGGCTGGAGGTCTTCTGTGGATTGCCATACTGTTGTGGGGCATATTGTTTTTACAGATGATGGCATTTCTAAATACGAAATGCAGAGCAGCCTAACCAATCGCGAGCTAGTGTAAAAACCTCCCAGACCCGGAAAAACTTCGCTCCCATTTGACTTATGATGCATTTTGATGAATTGAGCAGATGGATGGGATGGTCGAAAAATGAGTTTTTACACAGCCTCTCGCTGCACGCAACGCGGGATAGCCGTTCCAGTTCCGCTTCGCGGTTCACGCGTTTTGGTCCCGCGTGCCTGAGCTTTGGACGTTAGACCACACGGCATCTTACCGTGTGGCCGTTAGCGACTACTTCTTCTCGACCGTGATCTTCTTCTCATCCTGACTCGGCTTGCCGGGCTTGTGAGTTGTCGTCGTTTCGTCGCGCCTAGCCTGACCGGGCTTGTGGGTTTCCTCGGTCGTTTTCTTTTCGCTGGGGGTTTCCTCGACCGTGGTTTTTTTTGTTTCGTCTTTTTCCATATTTGCTCTTTTGTTAATCGCGGCGGGATTGCCGCGAAATTGTTAAATGGGTGGCCTTACAACCGGATGCAGACCAACAGCCACCGCCCCTTCGGGTTCGGCGGAAGGTTCTGCAATTCCAATGTTGTACTGCTGTTCACGGTTTTGGTCGCGGTGTCTGTGGCTGATCCGCAGCGTTAGCTGCCACCGACGAATGTTGCACGGCTTAAAAGTATAGAGTCAATGATAGACAACATCATTATCCGCCCGACCAGTCCTGTCGATCTTACTGACATCAATGCGATCTTTAATTACTACGTGGCTCACTCAACCTGCGTGTGGACAACAACCCCTTGCTCCGAGGCTGAACGCAAGGCTTGGTATGAGGGGCGCAGCGAAGCGATGCCCATTCTGGTCGCCGAATGCAGCAGGCGTATCGTTGGCTGGGGCGCGCTTTCCACATTCCGAACCGCTTATACCCTCGCGGGCACGTTGGAAGATTCCGTCTATGTGCATCACGATTTCCTCCGTCAGGGGATCGGGAGTCAGCTCCTCGCGGAATTGATTGGCGTCGCCCGGCGGAAGGGTCTAACAAGTCGCGAGCCTGTGTGAAAACTCTCGGACTCGGAAAAACTTCGCTCACATTTGACTTATGACGCATTTTGATGAATCAAGCAGGTGTATTGGATGGTCTAAAAATGAGTTTTCACACAGGCTCTCGCTGGAGCCAACGGCCACTGCCCCTTCAGTTTTCGTGCGACATTGGCGATCTTCTGCCAAAAAGCCGCAGGACGCCTCATCAGGCCAGTTAAGGCTGAAAACGCCGCTCACGGCAACGTCGTGCGAGAATCAGGCATCGTCGTGGGGCAGCACACGAAGCCTCCTGCTGGCTGAAGTGGCCCGATGTGACGCCTGCTTGACCTGACCGACTATCCCGGTTTTAACTCCTTTGGTGTCCGTTTTGGTGTCCGCGGTATCCGCTACCTATACCAAAAGATCTCAAGTCATATCGAAGCTCATACTTGGATTCTTCCAAAATGGCTGTTGTGCAGCGAATGCCTCGACTTAATCTACGGGAGCCTTCCTCCAGTGAAAGTCCGCAAGTGTCGAAGACAACCCAGGCGATGAACGCTAAGATGTCTCGAATCAAATCAATACCGTGCCTTGGTTCAAAAAAATCTAACGACGTAGGATAGGAACGACCGCCGCTAAGCCGTCCTATTATTTGGGATTCCTCCGCTTTAGAGGCAGAAGCAAATTCGACCTTGGTTTCCTTCGGATGAACAAAGTCATTTCGTAACCGAATAGTTTGGAGCATCCGCATGAATAACTCATTTCCATGATCAAGCGGCTTACTGAGAACCAACGCGAAGACCTCATACTTATTTATTGTTTTCAACTTCTCTAAGTCCTCAACAAGGGATTTACTGATTTGAGGCAAACTTTCTAAAAGCGCATTGGCACCCGCCTCAGCGGCGAAACACGCAGTTAGGAAACCGTAACGGCCATAGATGCCCGCATTGCTCATCAGGTCGTAATTGGCCAGCGAATCATCATCCTGAATACGTTTTGCCTCCACCTCTAAGCGATGGGCGTGCATGATTGAATCAACCGCTTCGAGCATCATGCCAGAATAGTAATGCGCGGCGACAGTGAAATGCTTTGGACTCTTGAGCTTGGGCGTGTGACGATTGACTTTCGCTACGGCAGTTTTAGGTATTTTCTTATGGCGTGCCATAAAAGCATCGTGCTGTTTTTTTGAATGTGTGTCGAGCGATAATGCCCGGCGACTCCTTCAAAGAATTTGTGCACACCCGTTACTTGGCACGATTCTTGAGTATGATTGACACTCAAAAATTGCATTTGGCTTGTTTGAACTGAATGCAAAAGGACGACGAATCGTTCCGGTCCCCGCTACCAATCAGGAACCGAAGCAGTTTTGTGACGGAAGCGGCATGGGTACTGAATTGTCAGCCGCATGACGTGCCGATCTTGGTGGCCGCGCGCCTGCTCAAGCCGCTGGGCAATCCGCCACCGAACAGCGTCAAGTTCTATGCCGCGTCAGAACTGCTGGAACAGATCGAAGACCGGGCGTGGCTGGCCAAGGTCACAAATGCATTGAATCAGCACTGGCAAAAGAGAAATGCCGCCAAGAAAAATCTTCTGGCGGATGGTTTGCCGAACAAGTATTCTTCGCCAGTCAGTGTGCCAATGGCAGCAGGTGGCTAATTCCTTGTGGCTGGCTGCTTGGTATTGATACACGAATCGGTGCAGTGTTTCCTGATTTGATATTTTTGGATTAACCTGAGTTAAATCGTTCTGGGCAAAAGAGAAAGCCTGAAATAAGGTCAAAATCATGAAAAAGGATAGGCTGCACAACGAGGCGTCCATTACTAGTTAGGCCGAAATCGCACATCAAACCAAAAACCACACCATGAAAAAATCCATCGCACTCATAATCACGGCCAGTTCTTTGATTTTAGCTGGTTGCTGCACCACGCCTCACCAAGCGAAGTGGGAATACAAAGAAGTTGAGTTTCCGTCAGGGACGGCATCAGAAGACCAACTCAACCAGCTTGGAGATCAAGGCTGGAGCGTTGTCGCTGCCACCGTTAGCACACGCGGAATACCACTCTATGTTCTAAAGCGTGCAAAACAGTAAGATGATATTTCGGCCTAACAAATCGCTGCAGGCAACGCGGGATGGCCGTTCCAGTTCCGCTTCGCGGTTCACGCTGGTTGGTCCCGCGTGCCTGAGCTCTGGACGTTAGGCCGCATTACACATCACCAAATATGAAACCAAAAACTAAATTATGGATCGCAGTTGCTGGCCTCGGAGTTTTGGCTTTTGCCTGGGTGTGTCCTGCCACAAACCACCCACAGAAAAGACATGCACAGCGAATTCAGTCGGCTGTGAACGTCGTTTCGATCACACTCACAAATGCGCCCTAACAAATCGCTGCAGGCAACGCGGGATGGCCGGTCCAGTTCCGCTTCGCGGTTCACGTCATTTGGTCCCGCGTGCCTGAGCTCTGGACGTTAGGCGTCATGCACAAGAGTTTGCCCATAATTGTTGGTTCGGTTTTGGCTGGTATTGTGATTTTGTTTGTCGCGATCCCCGGCGGTTCCGCCGTAAATGGGAATATCGTGAGTGGACATTATTATTTGGGTTCGCATGGTCACTATCGAGAGGTTTCTCGGAGGATATATGGCCTTTCTGCTCTTTCGAGCGCGGCTATCGGTTTGATGATACCACTTTTCGTAAGTGTGATGACGATATGGAAGGAGTCACGCAAGCCGTCGTTCAATCGGTGGTTTTGGCTGGGACCATTGTTTGCCCTGCTGTTAGGTCTCACCTTATTCTTTTCATCTATCCGCTGTGTCACGGCTGCATTTTCTGGAGTATGACCGTGACGCCTAACAAGTCGCCGATATGAAAAGCGGTGTCAAGAGACACTACCCCCGCAGCGAAGCCAAAGTTAAAAAGTATTGGCAGCGCAGGACGACCGTACGAACGTGGCGAGACGAGACCGACGCGCTCAGGTTGTCGTGAGACGGCTGGCGGTGCTGGACGACAAGGGAGGTGGAATCAACTGACCGTGCTTGAAAGTTGATGCACTCTTCACACAGATAGATGGAGCTCAAGGAACGAGCCCAGGTTCATGGTCAATAAGGCGAAGTGGCACTGGGCGTAGGACCTGACCCCACCTTGCGGTTGTTTGACCTGTGTCCACGCCAAAACGTGAACTCCAACTTCAGTCGGCCCGCGTTACGTCATTAATTCCATTTGCCGCGGGGTGAGCAGCCACACCAGTTTCGCGCAGCGGCCATAAAGCAGGAATTCCGCCTCCAATTTGCACAAACCGCCTTTTTTAAAATCAATCTCCAGGCTGGTATTGCCGGCGGCCAGCAACGAGATGAGTTGGCCCAGGTACGGCTCGTGGCCGACCAGCACGACGTTCTCCGGTTCGGGACGAAAGTGGTTCAACTGTTGAATCAACAACCGGGGGTTGCCGGCGGGAGTCAAGTCGTCGGAGAAGGCCAGTTTTTTCCGCAACTTGAAATTTTTGGCGATGATCTCGGCGGTCTGCTTCGCGTGCCGGAACGGGCTGGAAAGAATCAGGTCGAAGGCCAGGTCTAATGCCTCCATCGCTTTGGCGGCCACGTGAAGGCGGGCTTCCCCTTTGGCTGTGAGGGAACGCTCGGAATCCGGTTTAAAACCGGCCATTTCCGGTTCAGTGGCGATGCCGTGGCGAAGCAGGTAGAAGTTCATGAGTTTTCGTTTTGCGCTTTTGCGCTGGTTGCCTGAGTCCGGGGGGCGGCCAGAAATGCTGCAACCGGCCCGCCGCGTTCAGATAGACCTGAATCAGCATCTGGCGCCAGCGCACCAGCTCTTTTTTCATCCGGCGGGCCGACGCGGCGCTGGATTCTTTCTTTTGCACGAATTTGTCCAACGCCGCCAGCAATACTTCCATGTCCTGGATGTCACCCATCATGCACTGGTAACCACGCATGGCGCGGCGATGGTTCTCCGTGACGGCGGGCAGCAGGGGCGACAGCGCCTCGACCATGTAACGGAAGCGCTTGAACGCAATCCGTGTGCGGTGGATGGTCTCGGTGTCGTCGGCCCGCACGTGCCGGCAAAGTTGCGCGACCCGGGCAAACGCCCGATTTATGGCGCGCTGGACAATCGCGAAAGCCTGTTCGCGGGTGATTCGTTTGCGCTGGAGCCGGATCCCCTTTTCAAATGCCGTAAGACAACGGCCCAGACGCTTCGTCTTGATATGTTTGACGGCTTTGCGTGTTGTCCGGGTGAAATGGGCCTTGCGGTCCCACAGCCAGTCGTAAAACGCGTGCGCGTCCGGAAAGGTGCCCGCCATTCGCCCCACGTAAGTCAATTGGACCTGCGTATCGCGGAGTTGGTCGAAAGTGTCGAGGTGATGCTTGAGCGCGCGGCGGGTCTTCCGGATGTCGTGTTCGGGAACGAACGCGCCGAGCAACTCGATGGTCGAGAGCAGCCGTCGGGTTTCCACACGCGAGTCATGCACGGCGTCCTGGGAAAAACGCTTCTGGCAGCGCTTCAGCCGTTTGCGATAACGCCGCCACTGCGTGTTCAACGAATCGCCAAGGTGCTTCAGCACATCGGCGGTTTGGACGGGGGTGATGTCTGACTGGCTTTGCCGGCGCATAATGTAATTCATCAAATGCTTTGACTTGGAATGACTCCACTCGTCGCTTTCAAAGAGTCAAACCGCCCGCAGGGTAGGTTCGCCCTTGCCAATGGAAAGCTACAAGTAGGTGACAAATCTTGCCAAATGCGCAAATTCATGGCTTTTGGCCGTCGGCCCGCTTGGTTCCAAACGGCCGCCACGTCTTTTTCACTTGGGTAGTTGAACGTGGAAAGTTGAGAGTCAAGCGGCAACGCACGGCGTCAGCAGACTTTTACGGCAACTAACCCTTTTTCTTTTGGAAATAGAAGGCGCTGGTGTCTGAACGCACACCAGCGCCTGTGGCGAACCAGCGGAACGATTATTTCTCTCTTTTGCGCAGCCATCGCTTCCATCAACCCCCCGTTCGCCTCCCGCGTGATCGTCCGGTTGGTCCCGCAATGCGGGATTCCGCGTACACTGTTTCTTCAACGCGCAGCCTTGGCACCCGCTGGCCCGGTAGTATCTGATCTCGCGCCCCAGTTCATAGCTGTTGAACCGATGCGTCAACTGGGCTCGCCCAACAACCATGACGGCGGTATTGACGCCGCGGATTTCGCCCAATGCAACGCACCCAGAGTGGATTCTGTCGTCCTTATCAGTTAACGTCGCGGTACATGACGTGTGAGATCGAGAAGATTGTCAGCGGCGGTCAGACCGGCGCTGACCGGGCCGCGCTGGATTGGGCCATTGAGCACAGCATCCCACACGGAGGCTGGTGTCCTAAGGGTCGCTGGGCCGAGGACGGACCAATTGCTGGCCGGTACCAGTTGCAGGAGACACCCACCGCGAACTATGTCCAGCGCACGGAATGGAATGCCCGGGATTCCGATGGCACAGTTGTCTTTTCCATTGGCGAGGTGCTGACAGGCGGCTCCCGGAAGACCGTTGAGCTTGCGCGGAAGCACGGCAGGCCGGTGCTCCACCTTTCCAAGGCGGGCGGGGTTGCCGCCGCCGAAGCGGCCCTCCGGCGCCTCGTCGGGGAACACGGCATCAAGGTGCTCAATGTTGCCGGGCCGCGAGCCTCGAAGGAGCCGGAGGTCGGGGCGTTCGTCCGCGAGGTTCTGGACAGAACATGGCCCTCAACATGAAATCGCTTCCAGTACCGGACAGCCACTATCTCAGCGCCGCCCAAGGCTGGCTGGAGCTTGGGAATCATTTGGAAGCCAACGATGAACTGGAACGTATCACTCCTGAGCTTCGCGCCCACCCGGACGTACTGGAAGTTCGCTGGCACATTTACGCCCACGCCAAGAAGTGGGGCGCGTGCGTGGACATCGCCTCAGCCATAGTAAAGTTGAATTTCCCATCTGGTATCGCGGTGTCTGGAGGAGCCGGGATTGCTCCCGGCCCGGGCGGTTTGTTCTGGTTTCAGATCACGGCCTGAATTCCAGGCGGAAGAATTCGCTTTGCGCGGATGGCGCCGGGGTGACCGTGGCGGTGGTCTGAATGGTGCCATTGACTAAGGTTTCCGTGAACGGCAGCGCGGAATCAGTCCAGTCGCCGCTAGTCAGGTCGGTGGTTTCCTGCAGCACATACGAACTGCCACTCCAGGTGAAGCTGACGCTGCCGCTGGACTGCGCAACCGCGAGCATGGGTTCCGGTCCGACCGAAGTATCGTTTGCCGGGAGCGGGCCGCTGGCAGGCGAATCCATGCCGGCAATCGTTTGGGGGGTGAGTGCGACGGCATGGAACTCGAAGCAGAAGGCATAGAACTCACCGTTGACCGTCACATCACTGGCCTGACGGCTGAGGAGTATCGGCGCACTGTTGCTCCAGTTGATGGCCAGCCCGGTGGACGTGGGCACAGTGAGGTTGCCGACCGGTTGGCCGTTGAGATAAAGGCTTAGATTCACGGCGACTCCATCCTCAGGATCATTCACCACCATGACCACGCGGTTCCAGACATCCACCGCCAGATTCGCCGTCGGGCCGGTGTCAAACGGCACTCCGGCGGCGGAGCCGGTGACGTGCAGCTTGTTGGACCCGTCCAGGGTCAAGGCAACGCCATCCGGCCCGCTGCCCAGGCAACATGCCAGACTTTGGAAGAGCGTGCTGGGAGTTCCGAGCGAAGTGTCCGGCTCATAGATATCCATGACGACCGAATAGCTATTGTCAGAATTGCTGCCCGCTGGTGCGATAAGCGGCACCTCGAACATGGTGCCAGGAATCAGGGGCGGCACATCCAGCACGTTGACGACTCCTTCCGCAGGAGCAGGCAGGCCGAAGCCCAAGGTTGTTCCGGAGGCGATGGCCAAAGTGTTGGAGCCGGACAGCACCAGATCCGGTCCATAGGCCGCCGCCAGATAATCAGTCGGGTTCGAGAAGTTCCACCAGCCCCATTTCCACGGCCAGCCCCGCGTGACCGTAAGTTTGTTGGTGGAACTATTGATGCAGCCGCAGGCGTTGCAAATGTTTACGTAATAGGCGCCGGCGCTCGCAAGGCTCACCGGTTTGATCGTCAAAGCAGATCCGGTGGCTCCGGTAACCGGCGCGCCATTGTGATACCATTGATAGGTAAACGGCCCAGTGCCCGCCACATTCACGGCAAAAGTGCCCGTGCCAAATTGCGGCAAAGATTGGCTCGGAGTCATCCAGACTATGTTCGGCGGGGCGCAGGTGGAACAGTTGAATACGGCATTCGCATATTCAACCCTCAATCCGGTCGGGCTGGGGGAATAGATAACCGCGTTTGTCACCACGAAAATTATCGTGTTCAGGCCTGAAACGAAACCGCTGTTGATCGTGAAGGGCGTCCAGTGACTGAATCCATAGTTCGGAGCAGTTCCGACCGCTATCGAATTCCCGGTCAGATTGTTGTTGATCAGCATCTTCACTGCGCCGTCGTCCGCCGCCCAGCGACCGCCAATCGAAGCGGTGGCAAGACTCGCGCCAACCGGCAGCATGAACTGGTTCGTATAGGTGTAATAACCGGCCGGGCTGTTAAAAAGCGACCCATTTGTGGCGGGCGCAATCCACTCCGACACATGTGGAGTAACCTCCAGCCAAGACCACAAAGTAGTCACCGCTACGGCGTGGGGCGCCGTGTAACCTGGAGTCCCTGAGGGCACCGGGCCCAAGGTGTAGTGCGGATCAACTGCGCCGTTCGCCAGCAATGCGCCGCTCACACTCAGGCCGGTGTTGGTCAGCACATTCAGGAACGACTGCTGGCCGCCATACTGTAAAGCGATGATGCAGCTATCCGACCCGCCCAGGCCGGTGACGGTGACGGTGACGGTGTCATTGCCGGGCCCCAGCGCGGTGCCGGCCGGGGGCCTCTGGCTGTAGCTGAACCGCCTGCCGCCATTGCAGCCCGTTGCGCTGACCAAGGGCAGCACGTTGGGCATTACACAGTTCGTCACGGTCACAACTCCCGGGCACATGATCATGGGCGGCGGATAGCGTCCGCTGACCAAAACCAGGCACTCCGACGAATAGCCGCAGAGGTCGGTCACGATCACGTTGACATACTGTGAAGTCCCGTTGATCACCGTGCCATTCTTCGGTGTTTGCGTGTAAATCAACTGGCTGGCCGGGGTGCAGTTGTCCGTGACGCTGGGTCGAATGCTGGGTATGACCAACTGGCAATTGGTGTTCAATTCCACGATCACCGTGTTGGTTTCGCAGTTGATGACGGGCGGCGTGATGTCCACCGTCACCGTCTGGCTGCAGGTGTTGCTGTTGCCGCACGCGTCGGTCAACAGCCAGGTCCGGGTGATCGTTTGCGGACAGACCGCAATGGTTGCCACCCCATTTGTGACATTCGGCGAATAAGCGGGAGGGGCACCGAGCAGGCTGTAGCTCCCAGGCCCGTTGCCAAAGAGGTTGATCTCGAATCCGCCGCCGGTGAATAACAGGCCACCGACGTCAACAAACGGGTTGGCGGCGGGAAACACCAGGCCGTCCCAGGAGAAGAAGCTATCGCTTCCGGACCCCGGCGACAAGAGATAGGTCCCCACGTTAGGCCCGGCGGTGATGTCGAGGTAGCCGCTGGTGGCAGTGTTGCCGGCGAAAGCGACGAATCCATTAGCAGTGCTGCCTCCCCCGGTAAAGGTTATGTGAGCGACACCGTTGGTCACGGTGCCGGCCACAGTAACGGTCACGTTGCTCCCGCAGCAGGAGGCCGCCAGCGGCGGATCGAACGTCCAGCCGCTGC
>OBLU010006100.1_pt1 | contig 10748 bp, 9 predicted proteins | sample 1518681 | NCBI WGS metagenome assembly OBLU01 (sample SAMEA3539304, study PRJEB22396) | soil metagenome | biome: tundra; feature: field; material: soil | place: USA | collected 2010-05 | depth 0.15 m
GCATCATGCACGCCAATAACGAACTCGGCACGCTCCAGCCCATCGCCGAAATCGCGCAGATGGCACACCAGGCCGGCGCGGCGCTCCACGTGGACGGCGTGCAGGCGCTCGGCAAAGTGCCGGTGGACGTGGCTGCGCTCGGCGTGGACCTCTACAGCGTGAGCGGCCACAAGCTGTATGCGCCCAAGGGCGTGGGCGCTCTCTACGTGCGCAAGGGAACCCGTCTGGCGCCCGTCGCCTACGGCGGGCATCACGAGCGCGACCGGCGGCCGGGCACGGAGAACGTCCCCGGGATCGCCGCCTTCGGCGCGGCCGCCGAACTCGCCGGGCGCCGCATGGCCGCGGATTCCGAACAACTCGCCATGCTGCGCGACCGTCTGGAGAATGCCGTGCTGGAACGCATTCCCGGCACGGGCGTGAACGGCTCGCGCTGGAATCGCCTGCCCAACACCAGCAATATCTACTTCGACGGCATCGATGGCGAAGCCATGGTGATCGCGCTCGATCTGCGCGGCTTTGCCGTCTCCACCGGGGCGGCCTGCTCCAGCGGAGCGCTCTCGCCGTCGCACGTGTTGAAGGCCATCGGCCTGAGCGACGACCGCGCGCGCGCCAGCATGCGCTTCTCCCTGGGGCGCGGCAATACCGCCGGGCAGGTGGACGCGCTCATCGAAGCCATCGGCGCCAGCGTGGCGCATTTGCGCCGGATTTCCGTGCATGCCTGAGTTGCCCATCGCGGTCGCCATGAGCGGCGGAGTCGACAGTTCCACCGTCGCCGCCATGCTGGTCCGTCAGGGCCGCGCCGTGGTCGGCATGACCATGCAGTTGTGGAACCAGCGGCGCCTGCCGGAATTGGCTTCCGAAGGCGGGGAACCCTCCGGGTCCGGACGCTGCTGCTCGCTGGACGATGTTTACGACGCGCGGCGCGTGGCCGAGCAGATCGGCATCCCCTACTACGTGGTGAACTTCGAGCGGCAATTCGAAGAGCATGTGGTGAAGCCCTTCGTGGAGGAGTATCTCGCCGGGCGCACCCCCATCCCCTGCACTCTGTGCAACAACTACATCAAGTTCGATCGCTTCCTGGAGATGGCCGATTCCGTGGGCGCGCACTACATGGCCACCGGCCACTACGCGCGCGTCCGCTTCGACCCCGCTACCGGGCGCTATCAACTGCTGCGCGCCGTGGACGACTCCAAGGACCAGACCTACTTCCTCTTCGGCCTGACCCAGGCGCAGTTGGCGCGCACCCTGTTTCCGCTCGGCGAATTGCATAAGCCCGAAGTGCGCGACCTGGCGCGCTCCATGGATCTCGCCGTCGCCTCGAAGGGCGACAGCCAGGAGATCTGCTTCGTCCCCAACGGCGACTACGCCGCCTTCATGGATGCCTACCTCAAGGAAAAGGGCGTTGCCGTGAAGCGCACCTCGGGCGAGATCGTGAACACCGAAGGGCGCACCCTCGGCCGCCACGAGGGCGTGCACCATTTCACCGTGGGGCAGCGCAAAGGGTTGGGCATCGCCACCGGCGAAGCCCTCTACGTGATTGCCACCGATCCGGCCACCCGGCGCGTCACCGTCGGCGGCAATGAGGATTTACAGTGCTCGCGCTTCGTGGCCAACCAGGTGAATTGGATTTCCATCGCCGGGCTGGCTTCCGGAGATTCCCTGAGGGCACAGGTCAAGATCCGCAATAAGCACGCCGCCGCGCCTGCCACGCTCCGCGGCACGGACGATGCGGAACGAGTCGAGGTGTGTTTCGACGACCCGCAACGGGCCATCACGCCGGGACAGGGCGCCGTCTTCTACTCGAGCGAGATCGTGCTCGGCGGCGGCTGGATCGGGTAGGGCCGGACCTTGAAATCATTCATGCCGGACAGCGGTCATGGGATCTATTCGAGACGCTTTCCTCGCGGGCAGGTAGCCTGCTATGAGCGCAGCGCTGAGGAGAATCGCCACCACGACAGCGGTCGCCCGTGGATCGCCCGGCTTGACTCCGAAAAGACTTAGAGTACGGTGATTTGGACGCCGGTGGACGCCACGGGGCGACTTTTGGGCGTCTGGACTCCACGCGGACTCCAGGACTCCACATCGGAGATTGGCACGTGGCGTGCCTTCACGCGCGGTTGCAGGCTGATGTGAGGGTTGTCTGCTGGAGCAGACAACATTTCGTTTCCTTATAAGGAGGATGCCCTCCTATGATTCGGCAGACTGTTCGGGAAACCACGCCGTGATAAACTTCAGAGAAACGATCCTCGCCGGAAATGAGCGCTGTTCCTTTGTCGGGTTTGGGGGAGGCACCAGAACGATGCGGGAGCCCGGTATACGAATCCAATCTCACAAAACCTTCGAATCGGCACACTAAATCTGAACACCTTATTAGCAAGACCAGCAGTGCAGAAGAAATCTCTCTGGCTATTTCTCGGTTTGTGCGTCGTAGCATATGGGTTTGCGTTGGCGGGCGTAATGTTCTTCCCGAATCAACTCCCCGGCGCACTCTTGGCCCGAGCAATGCTAGCCGCGTGCGGCGTTGCTCTGCTGTTGTTCGGCAGTAAGATGTTGCTGCGGCGAGACGGTTTTCCGGCCGATGCTTTGGGGCTCCAGCTCACTCTGCCACATGTAAAAGGATTCGTTTGGGGAATGGCGGGCGGCCTACTGTTGATCGCCTTGTTGGCCGCGACCCTCGCCGTGCAAGTACCCTTCCATTGGGAAAGAGGCTTATTGTCACTTAGCCATGCCGCCTTCGCGGCTCACACGTATTTCTGGACGAGTTTCGGAGAAGAGCTTATATTCCGGGGATATGCATTGGTCGCTCTTTCCTGTTATCTAGGCCCTCGAAAAGCTGTTTGGGCGCTGGCTTTGCCATTCGGGTTATTTCACCTGCCCGGGATGGGATTGGGAATGGCAGCGGCAAAAATGATAGCGACGACCAGTGCGATGTCAATCGTCTTCAGCTACAGCTTCTTGCGCACCGGCACGCTGTGGACGGCCGTTGGCCTGCACGTCGCGCTGAATGTATCGCTCCATACGCTTACCGGCCTGGATGGTGAAGGCAAGACTACGCTATGGAAGCCAATCTTTGGGCTTTGGCCAACCGGTTATGACGCTGGTTTCTGGACATTCATTACCATCACCAGCTTAGTAGCCTTTTTTCTCTCTAGGAAGATAGACCCAAGGTTTTTCACGCGAAATCCGGAATCTAGGCCTCACGGCGCAGACGATTAATTTCCCTACGAGGTTTATCTTGCCTCGGCAGTGTTCTGATTCTCTTTATTTTAGATGTTCCGTGACCGCCTTGACGCCTATGTGTCTCGTGTTCGCTCTCGCAGCTAATCGACGCTCGAACGAATCGGTCGATCTGGGAGGTCAGACGCTCTGCATTGCTCCGCTTATCGACGGGCGCTTACACTTGGGAGGGGGATCGGATGGGCAACTTATGGAACGCGATGCACGCATGGTTCCGGCGCACGTTTCTCCCGCGCAATGCGGTGGCGCGCGCGAATGAGATCCCAGTAGGCGGATTCAAGCTCTTCACGTATCCTTCCGCGCAGGACCCCTGCATTCTGGTGCGCACCGCGCCCGATTCCTACGTGGCCTACAGCCAGACCTGCACGCATCGCGCATGCGCGGTGTCCTACTCGCGCGAGAACAACCAATTGGAATGCCCGTGTCATCGGGGCGTATTCGCGGTGGACACCGGCGCCGCGGTCGCGGGGCCGCCGCCGCGTCCGCTGCCGCGCGTAGTTCTGGAGCGCCGCCGCGGGCTGTTGTTCGCGGTGCGCGTGGAGCCTCGCCAGGCTGCGTTATCATGAAGGTTCACCCCCCATGACGGTTTCGAGCTTTACAGCAATCGACGAAACCACGCTGGTCGCGCAGGCGCGCGAAGGCGATGCGCGGTCGTTCTCCGAGTTGGTGAGGCGCTACGAAGGCAAGATCTTCCGGCTGGCCCAGCACATCACGCAGAATCGCGAGGATGCCGAGGACGTGTTGCAGGAAACCTTCATGAAGGCCTACGAACACCTCGATCAGTTCCAGGGGAACTCCAAGTTCTATACCTGGATCGTCCGGATTGCGGTCAATCAGGCGCTCATGAAGCTGCGCCGCCGGAAAACCGACAAGTCGGTCTCGCTGGACGAAGCCATCGATACCGGAGAAGACACCGTCGTGCGGGAGATCGCGGCCTGGGACGAAGACCCGGAAGAACGCTATACGCGCGAGGAGCTCGGCAAGATTCTGGATTCGGCGGTTCAGAGCCTCGACCCGCCTTACCGTTCCGTCTTCGTGCTTCGGGATGTGGACGAGCTTTCGACGGAGGAGACGGCGGAGGCGCTCGGTCTTTCCGTGCCGGCCGTGAAGAGCAGGCTGCTGCGCGCGCGATTGCAGCTTCGCGAGAAGCTGACGCGCTACTTCAAACGCAAGGGAGGGGATGCGTTTGCTTACCTGTAAAGATTTTCTGATGGAATTGAGCGATTATCTGGACGAGTCGCTGGATGCCGAACTCAGGGTGAAGCTGGAACAGCACATCACCGAGTGCCCCAACTGTTGGGTGATCGCCGATACCACCAAGAAAACCGTAAAGATCTACAAGGGCATGGAACCGTACCCGATCCCGAGCGACGTCGAAGCGCGCCTCATGGCGGCGCTTGAAAAGAAAATGGCGGCCAGGCAGAAGTAAGTACCGCCGCCGGTCTTGCCGGCGGTGAGAAGCTCAAAAATACGGATTGTCTTCCGGTTTCTTGCGCGGTCTCCCCGGCCGCTTGGCGGCCGGCTTCTTGGCCTTCGGCGCCGCCTTTGGAGCCGCTTTGGCCGCCGCTTTCTTGCGCGTGGCCCCGAGGCTGGCTTCCAGAATCTGCTCCAGGACCTTCTTTTCACCCGGCAGAATTGTTTTGGAGAACTCCGGCGGACGCTCCGCGGCCAGATCGCGCATCCGACGGAGCCAGACCATCGACGCGCGGGCGGGGTGGTCCGGCATGCCTTCCAGCAACTCCAGGGCCTTGTCGAAATCGGGCAGGCTCCGGTAGCAGCGCAACGCATCCTTCGGACTGCCGGCCTTGAGGTATTCCCGGGCAGCCGCTTCGAAGTCCTTCAGGCCTTCGTGGCACTCGGCGATGAGCTTCGGATCGGCGCCCGGCGTGGGGAGCAGGATCTGAAGCGCCGCGGCGTGGAATCCCTGCCGCATCAAGGCCCGAATGGTCTTGTCCCGTAATCGGGCGCTTCGCGACGCAGCTTCCAGAGGGACGAAGAGCGAGTACAGTTTCGGCAGGAAGCCGTGGATCACGGCCGGGATCTTGTCGACCTGATCCTCCAACGTCAGCAGCCAGGCGCCGCTCCGCGCCTGCAATTCCACCAGCAGCCACGGGTCGACGTCCCTATCGTTGAAGGCCAAGTGCGTCGCGAAACTCACCAGCGAACCCACCCGGTCGGCGCCGTAATCGCGTTCGTGCGTGGCGATCGCGCGGATCAGGCTCGGAAGCCCGACCCGCCCGGCGTCGAGCGCCGCATGGGCGGATTCTTCAAAGAGGTCCAGCCGGCCCATCTCGGAAGGCAGGCCGACCTTGCGAAACGCCAGCGTGAAGGCCGTCTGGCAGAGCGTCATGCGGGCGGATTTCCGCGCGGCCGGGTCGGCCACCGAGAAGGCGCCGCCCGTTTCGCCCAGCAACGCCACCGCTTGCTTGGCGCGCGACCACGCCAGGGCCGGCCGCACCTCCAGCAGTTGCCGGGCATCTCTTTCGCAGAGCAGGACGCGCTCTTCCGGATCGAGCGCCTCCTCCTCCAGGGTCTTCAGGAGGGCGGCCGGCGACATGGCGCAGGCCAGGTCTCCCCAGCTCAGCATCCTGCGCGTGCGCTCCAGGGTGCGTTCCGAAGGGCTCACGTCCAGCCAGTAAAGCCTTTCCGAGGGACGGCTCAAAGCCACGCGAAGCTGGTCGATCGCCAGGCGCTTGCTGAGGTCTTCGAGTTCCAGTCCCCGCCCGCGCTCGCGAACCGTCATGATGCGGTCCAGCCACTTGCCCGCTTCCAGTACGCACACGGATTGGAAGTCCAGGCCCTTGGCTTCGAAGGTGGTGAGCACGCTCGGCCGCAGCGGTTCGGGGACGTAGGCCGGAACCTCGTCTCCCAAAGCGATCAAGGCCAGTCCCTCGCGCTCGGAGAAGCCCCTCAGCAAGTCCTCCAGCTCCGGCCCCGGCTTGCCCGCGCACAGGAGCACCTGGTCGCCCGCATTCACGTCGATTTCGGCCTCCCCGGATCCGCTGGGGCGCTCGCTCTTGTCGATCGCGCCGTAGAGATCCCAGACGCGGTTCACGAGGTTGGCAATGCGCCGCGGGCTGCGCAGATTGGTTTGCAGTTTGAAATCCACCGGCGAGGCCAGGCGGAAGTGCAGGAGGTCCTGAAACCAGCCCCACTCGAAGTCGGTGGGGCGCACCGTTTGCGCCTCGTCGCCGGCGGCCAGCAGGCTCACACCGCCGCCCATCGCCACTGCCAGTTCCACCATCGCCAGCGATTCGATGGGCGTGAGATCCTGCACCTCGTCGATGGCGATACAGTCGAAGTTCGCCAGAGGCCCGGCCCCGTTCGAACGAATCTGCGCGACGGCTTTCCAGGCGAGGTCCAGCTCGCCAAAGAAACGCGGTTCCAAGGGTTCCGAAGAGCGCCGGCGCAGCGTCTCGGCCACCTCGAACGCGGCCTCGGCCGCAGCCCGGCCGATGGCGCGTTCCCTGAGATCGCGATACTGGCGGGCCGTGATGCGCCGGTCCGGGAAGCCCGGAAAGCGCCCCAGCGGGATCGGCAGCAGGGCGCCGAACAGGTGCGCGTGCAACTCGTCGTAGAGCGCCGCCTTCTCGTTGAGCCACGGGCCGAGAATCGTGGTGGAAAAGCTCGAAATCTCCTTGACGAAGGCGTTGCGGGCGGCGCGCACCGGCTCGAAGGGGACCTCGCTCGCCAGCAGCTCGCGCAGAAACCGCGCGTAGGTGACCACTTGAAACCGCTTGTCGCGCGGCGCGAATTTGTCGAAATGATCCCGCGCCAGGGCGGCCAGTTCCGGCGAGTAGGTGATGTACAGGATGGACTCGCGCCCGGCCAGATCGGCCGCGTGCCACAGCGCCGTGGTCTTTCCGGACCCGGGGTGGCCTTTGATGATGCGGATCTTCTGCCGGGCTTGCGCAAAGTGCGTCTGGGCGGAGGTCCACGGCGCCGGAACGTAGTCCTCCTGGCGCAGCTCCTTGACGCCGATGGGGAGATAGCTTTCGGCCAGCGAGTGCGGCTTCAGCGGCCGGTGGTCGTCGTGATGCCGTATGTCGCGCAGGAACACGGCCCCCGCGGGCGCGTCCTCGAATTCCGGAATCGAGCGCAGCGGCGCCGCGCCTTGGGGGGCCCACCATGCGTAGAAATGGCTGCCGTGATTGCCGCCCAGCGGAGAACGGCGCCAGCCCCGGTTATCCCCCTGGGTCGTCTTGTAGTGTTGCCGCCGCACGTCCACCAGCAACCGGTGCAGCAACAGGGCCGCCCTCCGGCCCACCGTGTTGGAGCGGTTCTCTCCCATCTTTTCCAGGAATTCCTGGTGGCAGAACAGCGGATTGCCCGCGCGTGCGGGCGCCTGCTCTTCGTACAGGCTTCGCTGGAGCTCCGGACGGCGCGCCATAAAACACCCAGTCTGACACAGCCGCGCCCTCCACCGCAGCCCGGGCCGCGTTAGAATAGGAAGCAATACCGTGAAACGTTTCGTTCTAGCGATTCTGGGATTGTCGGTTTGCGGGCTGCTGTGGTGTGTTGCCGCTCCCCAGCAGGCGCCGCCTGCGCAACCGGCCGGTCCGGCGCAGCCCGCCAAAGCGGCCGAGCAGCCGGAGCAGCCCACCTTCCGCACCGAGCCGACCGAGGTCATCGTGCCGGTGACCGTGACCGACGACCTGGGACGCTTCGTCTCCAACCTGACGAAGGAAGATTTCCGCATCCTCGACGAGGGCCGGCCGCAGCTCATCCGGTACTTCAACCACGCTCCGCAGCAACCCATCGTGGTCGGGTTCCTGGTGGACTTGGGCAGTGGTAGCAGGATTCACTGGGCCACTTACCAGGAGGCCATCCGGGACCTGATCTGGGACCTTCTTCCCGGAGACAAGAAATACTCGGGTTACCTGATCTCCTATGGCGCCGAAGCCGAGCTGGCCGTGAACACCACCACGGACGGCGGCAAACTGGCCGACAAAGTGGCCAAGATGAAGCCCGGCGGTGGTTCGGCGCTGTACGACGCCATTTACATGGCGTGTATGCGCCGGGAGCTGGTGCCGGGCGAGCCATACGATCCGCGCCGCGTCATCATCGTGATCGGCGACGGCAACAACAACAACGGCAGCAGGAACCTGGAGGAAGTGCTGGAGCTGGCCAAACGCAAGCAGGTGACGATCTATGGCATGAGCACGGTCTCTTACGGATCCGACAATGAGAACCGTGAGACGCTCGAGAGGCTGGCGTCGGAAACCGGTGGCCGGGTGGAGTATCCCCTGGGTCCCGGGCTCTACAAGGACATTTCCGGTTTCATCTCCAAGCCCATGGATGCGGGTAACTACGTGTACGAGGCCGGCACCGGAGGCTACGCGGGGGAAGTCTCGCGAGCCATCATCAACGCCGTAGCCAACCTCCAGGGGAACATCACCACGCAGTACGTGTTGCGCTACGTCCCGGACATCGATCCGGGGGCGTCCGAGAAGGTTTTCCGCAAGATCAAGGTCGAGATACCTTCCTGGCCGAGCATGAAGATCTCCGCGCGCGACGGATACTTCCCCATGCCTGTGCCCGGCGCTCCGCCCGCCCAATAAGCCGGACCTCGGTAAGGGATCTGGCGTTTCTGCCGATAAGCAGATAGGATAAGAAACGTGCCAGTGAGCATTGTCCCTATCGGCGGGCTGCGGGAGGGCGTGTATGCCCTTTTGGAGGTTTGCCTGCCTGGGCGGCCGCCGCGCAACGCCGGAGTCCTGTTGATCGACCCCGTCACCGGCCGCGGCTGGGTGCGTTTCCGCGAGCGCTTCGACGACATCGCCGATCCCGAGGACGCCGAAGCGCTGGAAGCCATGGAAGAGCATTTTCGCGACGCCATGGCAGGCGGCGGCGCGGAAGTCTGGCTGCGGTCGCTCGAGGATTCCTGCTCCAACGCGCTGCGCGTGGGCGAGCGGCAGACGGTCGCCGTGGACGCCTTCACCCGCGTGCTGGACCGGCTTTTCTCGGAAAGCGTGGAACCTGTCGCGCCGCTGCCCTACAAGACGCACCTGCCACTCTACAGCATGCGCGCCGCCGCGGGGTTCGTCGGAGAAGAGATGGCGCCGGCGGAGGAAGATTGGGTGCGCGCGCCGGAGGGCATGCGCCTGGATCGCGATCTGATTGTCGTGCACGTGGTGGGGCGTTCCATGGAACCCAGGATTCCGCACGGCAGCCTCAACGTGTTCCGGCTGAATCCCACCGGATCGCGCCAGAACAAGATCCTGCTCATCCAGCGCAGGGGCGTTTTCGACGATACCGCCGGGTGCACCGTCAAGCGGTACACCAGCGCCAAGGTCCGGACCGGCGAGGACGAATGGCGTCACGAGCGCATCCGGCTGGAGCCGCTGAATCCGGAATTCGAGCCTTGGGACGTGGACCCGGAAGGTTTCGCGGTGGTCGGGGAATGGCTTCGCGTCATCGAGTGAAGCGCCGCGAGATCTCCCGGCTGCTGCTCGCCTGGTACCAGCAGGGTCATCGCGATCTTCCCTGGCGGCGGACCTCCGATCCTTACCGCGTGTGGGTCTCCGAGATCATGCTCCAGCAGACCCGCGCGCAAGCCGTGGTCCCCTACTTCGAGCGTTTCCTGGAGCGCTTTCCCACCGTGGAGGCGCTGGCGGCCGCGGAGGAAGAGGAGGCCCTGGCGCTGTGGAGCGGCCTTGGTTATTACTCGCGGGCGCGCAACCTGCTGCGCGCCGCCAAGCTGGTCCATGCGGCGGGCGCATTCCCCGCCGGCTACGAGGCTATCCGCGCGCTGCCTGGAGTGGGCGATTACACGGCCGCCGCGATTGCCAGCATCGCCTTCGGACTGCCGCACGCCGTGCTGGATGGCAACGTCATGCGAGTGGTTGCGCGCATGGAGAACGACCCGGGTGAAATCGGCTCCGCGCGCACGCGGGAGCGCTTCCGCGCCGTGGCCCAGGAGTGGCTCGACCCGCGCAGTCCTGGGGCCTTCAATCAAGCCCTCATGGAACTGGGCGCCACCGTCTGTCTGCCGAAGAAGCCGCTGTGCCCGGCCTGCCCGCTGGAGTCGCGGTGCGCCGCCCGCGCGGAAGGGACGGCGGCGCGCCTTCCGGTCAAACCGCGCAAGACCGCGCCGGTGCGCATCGAAGGCGCGCTGCTGGTGGTTCGGAAGGGCCGCCGCGTGCTGTTGCGGCGGGGAGAAAAGGGCGCGGCGCGGATGGCCGGGTTTTGGGGCTTGCCGGCGCCCGAGGATCTGCCCGGCGCTCGCCTGGGCGTCAGCTTCGGTGAATTCCGCCATACCATTACCTGCCATCACTACACGTTGCGCGTGCATGCGGCCCAAATCAGGGGCCAAGGGCGGGGTGCGGAGTTCGGGTGGTTCGATCCGGCGGAGTTGGGCGGCATTCCTCTTAGCACTACTGCACGGAAGGCGCTGAGACTCGCCGGAATCGCGTAATGAAATCGAAGAAGGCAGGCCAGGAGGCCCGCCCCACTGCAAGCCCTTACAATAACTGTGGTGGAACAGTTTGCGCTCGAATTCGACCTGGCGC
>OBLU010006101.1_pt1 | contig 10747 bp, 8 predicted proteins | sample 1518681 | NCBI WGS metagenome assembly OBLU01 (sample SAMEA3539304, study PRJEB22396) | soil metagenome | biome: tundra; feature: field; material: soil | place: USA | collected 2010-05 | depth 0.15 m
TGTGCCCCGTGTCGGCCATCTTCGCTCTCGACGATCTGCCGGAGAAATGGTCGGAATTCACCGCCAAAAACGCGGCCTATTACGGAAAGTAGGGAACCGCGGAAAACCGGAAACCCGGAAACCCGGGGACAGACGGAACGTTTTCCAGTTTTTCTGGCTCTTTCGAGCTATGGAAACCGGAAAACGTTCCGTCTGTCCCCGGGTTTGTTGCAAGGACAGGAGGCCTGTCCTACTACCGTTCGCGGTAGGTGGCGCTCGCCGTGTCGGTTTCCCAGAGTTTGACGGCGCCCACGCGCACTCCTTCCCTCACTCCCAGTCCCGCTTTGACTTCGTCGTAGACGTACTTGGCCATATTCTCGGCCGACGGGTTGAGCACGTCGAACGGCGGGAAGTCGTTGAGCCACTGATGGTCCATGCGGTCGAGCACGGCGTGCACCACGCGCTTCATCTCCACGAAATCCACCAATAGGCCGATGGAATCGAGCTGGTCGCCCTCCAGCGTGACCTGACAGCGGTAATTGTGGCCGTGCACGTTCTCGCATTTCCCACGATAATTCCGCAGGGCGTGGCCGGCGGCGAATGTCTCTTCGATGGTCACTTCAAACATTGAAAAACATCTCCACATCCGCCAGTTTGGTGGTGAATCCGTAATCCGGCAGGCTGTCGAAAAACACCTGGCCGTATCTCTGCTTGGTGATCCGGTTATCCAGCAGGACCAGCACCCCGCGGTCGCTCTTGCTGCGAATCAGCCGCCCGAATCCCTGTTTCAAGGCGATGGCCGCCTGCGGGATCTGGTAGTCGTAAAACGGATTCCCCCCGGCTTTGCGGATATCTTCGATGCGTGCGTTCACCACGGGATCGTTGGGCACCGCAAAGGGCAGTTTATCTATGATAACGCAGCTTAACTGTTCGCCCGGGACGTCCACGCCCTGCCAGAAGGAAGAAGTGGCGAAGAGCACGCAGTTAGGCGTGGCGCGAAACTCCTCCAGCAGCGCATTGCGGGGTCCGGTGCCCTGCATCAGCGTGGGGTAATCGATTTCCAGCGACACCTTCTCGTACACCAGGCGCATCTGCTGATAGCTGGTGAAGAGGACGAAGGCGCGCCCCCGGCTGTGTTCCAGGATCTTGACCACTTCCTCTGCCGCCATCTTGGTAAAGGCGGGGTTTTTCGGTTCCGGCAGGTGCTGCGGCACGTAGAGCAGCGCCTGCTGCTGGTAATCGAAGTGGCCTGCCACCACCAGCGTGCGCGCGTTCTCCACGCCGAGCCGCTTTTCCGTGAAGGCGAAGCCGCCCGACACGGCCAGCGTGGCGCTGGTGAGCACCACCGTATCCACCTGGCGGAACAGGCGCTCGGAAACGATGCTGGACACGTCGATGGGGGTGGCCTGGAGGAAGCAGCCCCGGCCGCGCTTTTCCACCCAGTAGACGAAATTCTCGTCGTCCTCCTCCATCAGGAAGCGCAGCCCTTCGCTCAGTTCCTGGGTGCGGCGAAACAGCGGAATGATCTCCTCCGGCGGATTCTGCAGCAGCCTGAGGTGAGACCCGATCAATTCGAGCGCGGCGACGAGGTCCGTGTAAACCTCCTCGTTGTCCTCGCGGAAGGCGTCGCGGCCGGTGAATGCGACCCTCCGGTCTCCCTCGCCGAACAGGCCGAAAAACTGCCCGGTAAGTTCGTCCAGACGCTGTAGGATGCGGTCCAGCTCCGGCGTGCCGAACTTCTTCATCCGGCTGATCGCGCCCAGATCCCGGCGCAGGTCCTGTATGCGGTAATTGCTGATGCCGACGCCGAAGTACTGGCCCACCACGTCTTCGATCTCGTGCGCCTCGTCGAACACCACCGCGTGATAGGCGGGCAGGATGCCGCCCTCGTAGTTCTCATCCTTCAGCGAGAGATCGGCGAAAAAGAGGTGGTGGTTGACGATGATGATGTCGCTTTCCAGCGCCCTCTGGTGCATCAGCGTGATGAAGCAGCGCTCGTAGTTGGGGCACTTCTGGCCGCTGCACAATTCGGTCCGGGCATCCACTTTGGCCCAGACTGTGGAACCTTCGGGCAGGCTCTTGATCTCGGAGCGGTCACCCATCTCGCTGGTCTTTTCCCACTCGCGGACAATCTCGAAATCGGCCACTTCCTCCAGGCCGGTGAGCACGGGAGCGTTTTCGGCGTCGTAGATCTTCTGGCGGCAGGCGTAATTGTTGCGCCCCTTCATGTAGCAGACCTTGAGGGGGCGCGCGAAGTGCTGCTGGAGAAAGGGAACGTCCTTGAAAAAAAGCTGCTCCTGGAGGGTCTTGGTCCCGGTGGAGACGATGATCCGCTTGCCGGAGAGCAGGGCGGGCACCAGGTAGGCCAGCGTTTTGCCGGTCCCGGTGCCGGCCTCCACGATCAGGTGGCGCTTATCGGCGAGGGCGCTCTCGACGGCTTCGGCCATCTCCACCTGACCGGAACGGAACTCGTAATTGGGGTGCCATTTGGACAGCGTCCCGCCACGGCCAAAAAACTGACGGGCGTTGGCGCTGCGGGCCTGAGTGGGCATCGGGATGCTTTGAGTCTAACAAGAGTGATGAAGCCCTCGGGGCGCACGTACTCCTGCGCAGTGCGCCTTCGGCCGAAGTTGTGGGGCAGGTTGACAACCTGCGGCGCGAGCACCACCACCATCGCAAGCAAGGCGGCATAGCTGCCGACCAGTTTGAAACACTTGGTCACGTGGCGCCCGTCCATTCGATCGGTCCTCTGCCGGAACAGATCGGCCACCGCCATTGAGAACTTTAGGCGAGCGGGAAACTGGCGTGGGCGCCAATATCGAGGGCGGAGAACTGGCCGGCCGCGAGCCTGGGGAACGCGGCGGCGGCGATCATAGCCGCATTGTCGGTGGAGAGACCGGCGGACGGGAAATGGACCGGATAGGGCAACTTCGCGGCGCGGGCGGCGGCGCGCAGTCCCGAATTGCAGGCGACTCCGCCGGAAACGATGAGGCCGCGCGCGCCCATGGATTCGGCCGCGGCGGCGGCGCGGGTGAGCAGTTCGTAGATTACGGCATGCTGAAACGAAGCCAATAAATCCAATGTTTCTGGCGGCGTGACGGCGAGCCATTGCTCGATCGACGGGTGGGGATGGTCGCGCAGCATAGTTTTCCGGGCGGCGATTTCGTCCTCCATGTGGCGCGCCTCCACCCAGCGCAGAACGGCGGTTTTGTGGCCGCTAAAACTGAAATCCAGGGCGTTGCCCTTCATTTTGGCGAAAGTGAAGTGGACGGCGCGAGGGTTGCCGTGAGGGGCCAGGCGGTCGATCACGGGGCCACCGGGGTAGCCCAAACCGAGGAGTTTGCCGACCTTGTCGAAGGCCTCGCCGGCGGCATCGTCGCGCGTCTTGCCGAGCAGACGGTAGCGGCCGCCGTCGCGCACCTCGAACAGATGGGTGTGGCCGCCGGAGGCCACCAGGGCGAGGGCAGGGAAGTCGACGGGCGCTCCGTCGCGCCGCGATTCCAGGATGACGGCGTGGATGTGGCCCTCAATGTGGTTGACCCCGATGAGGGGCACACCGGTGGCGAAGCTCAGGCTCTTGGCGTAGGTGAGCCCGACCAGCAGCGACCCGACCAGCCCGGGACCTACGGTGACGGCGATGGCCGAAAGATCCTGCAGGCGGGTGGCGGAACGAAGCAGGGCTTCGCGAACCACCGGAACGATGGCGCGCAGGTGCTCGCGGGAGGCCAGTTCGGGCACCACTCCCCCGTACTTGCCGTGCATGGCGATCTGCGAGGCCACCACGCTACTGAGTACGGCGTCGCCGCTTCCCACCACGGCGGCGGCGGTTTCATCGCAGGAGGATTCGATGCCGAGAATACGCACTACTCCTACCTTAGCGCGGGTTCCGGGGATTCCAGAATGAGACGCTCCATGGAGACGTTGACGGGTCCGGTGCTCCGGCGCACGCCGTAGTTCAAGAGGCCGGAGGCCTTCCAGACGCAGCGTTGGGCGGAGCGCTGCAGTTCGAGCAGAAGCGGGCGAGCGGGATGCCCGGGTTCCAGGGTTTCCAGGGAAAAGGAGGTGGTATTGACGATGATGGTTAACTCGTCATTCAGATCGTGAGCCGCCGCGGCGGCGACCGCGCACGCGCGGTCGGCGTAAGTAAGTCTCTCCACACCTGGATACTAGCTGGCGAGTCAGTGGCTGGAGGGGCTGCCGGCGTGGAAGCAGCTTTGGAATCAGCGAAAAATAAATAAATGTTTGTGTCACCAGCGTCGGTGGAGATGAGATTCACCCTGGCCTGGCATCGAGTTTCGTCCGCCTCCTTGGGAATTACGGAACGGGACGGAATGGAAAGCCGTACGTCACATCGAGAAGGTAGACACCATGAGACTGTTCGCACTCTTCGCAATCTCCTTGGGCCTCTGTCACGCCCAGCGGGCAGAAGGTTCTTTCGAACGAACCCTAAGCGTGACCGGGTTCGTGGATCTCGACTTGACTACCGACGCGGGCGGCATACACGTCACTTCCGGTCCGCCCGGTACGGTCCGCATTCGAGGGATTCTCAAGGCCGGGGACAATTGGTTCACCCGCGGCGACGCGGAGCGCCGCATCCGTGAACTGGAAGCGCATCCGCCCATCGAACAGAACGGAAACAGCGTCCGGGTGGCGGTGCGCAGTCGATCCCTGCTCAGAGACATCTCGATGCGCCTGGAAGTCGAGACCCCGCGCGACAGCCGCTTGCGGGCGCGCACCGATTCCGGCGGCATCGACGTCCGCGGCATCAAAGGTCCCCTCGAGTGCCATACCGACTCAGGAGGCATCCACGCCAGCGAGATCGATGGCGAGGTCCGGGCAACCGCCGATTCGGGAGGCGTCCACGTCCGCCGCGTGAACGGTCCAGTCTACGCTCGTGCCGATTCCGGCGGCATCGAGGCCCTGGAAATCGCCGGCAGCGTCGACGCCGGGGTTGATTCCGGCGGCGTCCGCGTCTCTCAGACCACCCCGGCCTTGATCAAGGCGCGGACAGACTCCGGCGGCGCCGACATCACGCTTGCCAGGGCGGGCGGCTACGATATTAGAGCTCATGCCGGCAGCGGCGGTATCACGGCTCGCGATGTAACCGTGAGTGGAATCATTTCCCGGCACGATGTGAATGGCAAGCTTCGCGGAGGAGGCCCCCTGGTCGATATACAGGCGGATTCCGGACACATCGACATTCGCTGACGCTTCGGAACTCCGCTTCAGGGCGGGGGTTGCGCCGCGGATTCCTGACGAGGGTTGGTCTTTACCGTTTCATTGCCGCCGCCGCGCGGGCGATCTGCCCCGTCCGCGGCGCACTCCTCAAACGGCGTTCGCGGAGGATGGGGAACCGGGCGCGATCGCAGGGCCAGAGGGAACACCAGAGGACATCTGTACCTGGGCTACTGGCGGAGCATCGCACATCCAGCCGACCAGTCTGGCTGGTACCCGGGCTGGCTTCACCGCCCCCGTCGTGGGCGAAAGCAATCGTACGTCATCGAAGTCATTGAGCCTTCGGCAGGTTTGCTGAAATCTTGCAGGTCGAACACTCTGAACTCTTCGCCGGGCGCCTTTAATCGCTCGAGACGGCAGTAATGAGAGGAATAGCTCCGATTAGACGTTGTTGGAGTTATGCTTGATGGTGGCCGGGAAGCCAACACAGTAATCCTGGCCGATGAACACCGGAAGGACAGAGGGACAACGAGTATGGCAAGCGAACGGCCTTCGGTTGCACGGCGGGCGCGGGCGCTTCGGGCAGTAACCGCGCTCGCGATGATTTCGATCTTCTTTGGTCTTGGCTGGCTGCGCGCTTCCGCCGCCTCGCCAGACAACAAGCGGCCGGCGGCGCCGGCGGCTTCCCCACGATCCCCGAACCGCTCCGTAGCCAAGCTTATGAGCGCGCCATTGAGTTTCGAGCCGAACCAGGGGCAGGCGGCCTCCACGGTCCAGTTTCTCTCGCGCGGTTCCGGCTACGCGCTCTTTCTCGCTCCGGGCAAGGTCGTCCTGAACCTGGAGCGGCAACACCCGCCATCGGCCAAAGCAACGGCGCCAACACCCGAAGCCGCGTCCGTCGACACCCTGCGCATGAGCCTGATCGGGGCAAATCCCAAGGCCAACGCAGCAGGACTGGACCCGCAACCCGGCGTGGTGAGCTATTTCATCGGCAACGACCCCAAGAACTGGCGCTCCGGCATCCCGACCTTTGGCAAGGTCAGCTATCCCCAGGTCTACCCCGGCGTGGACCTGGTGTTTTACGGCAATCAGCGCCAGTTGGAGTACGACTTTGTGGTCGCCCCCGGCGCCGACCCCGGCCGCATCGCGTGGCGCATCGACGGTGCCCGCGCCCGAGTGGACGCCAAAGGCAACCTGGTTCTCCATTCATCCAACGGCCCGGTCGGGTTCAAGAAACCGGTCCTGTACCAGATGGATGGCGACAGGAAAACCAGCGTGGAAGGCTCGTTCGCCGTGGCCGGGAACCAGGTACGCTTCCAGCTTGGCAGCTACGACCATTCCAGGGCGCTGATCGTCGATCCCGTCCTCAGCTATGCCAGTTATCTTGCCGGGAGCGGCAACGATCACATCGGGCGTCCGCTCGATAACGGTCCGAACGGTACGTCGCAGGGCATCGCGGTGGACAGCGCGGGCAGTGCGTATGTGGCGGGCTACACCTACTCGATCGACTTCCCGACGAAGAACCCTTATCAAGGCGCGCCTCCCGCAAAAGTGGCCGGCGTCCCTCCCGGGCAATGGCCTTCGGCTTTTGTGACCAAATTCAGTCCGGATGGCAGTTCGCTGGTTTATTCCACCTATTTGGGCGGCAACGGTTATGACTACATCTACGCCATCGCGGTGGACTCCAGTGGCAGCGCCTACGTGACCGGTGAGACAGACTCGCCCGATTTCCCGGTAACCGCCGGAGCGTACCAGACAGTCTGCTCCCCAGCTCCTAACAACACAGGGGAGTCCTCCGCGGAGTCATCCTGCTACTCCTCTGACACGTCCGCATTTGTGACCAAGCTGAATCCCACCGGAACGGGCCTTGTCTACTCGACTTTTCTTGGCGGCAACGGCTCGTGGGCATACGCAACTGCCATTGCCGTGGATGGCGCCGGCCGCGCCTACATTGCCGGCAACGAGGACGAGGCCTGCTACAGAGGTCTCCCCTATACGTTCCAATCCTGCTTTCCAACAACCAGCGGCGCGGTAATCGGCGGAGACAAGACTGTCGGAGGCGACCCCCAATTCGCTTTCGTCGCGGCGTTCGATCCCACCGGCGCCCACCTGCTCTATTCCACTCTCTTCGGCGACTTGAATTTCCAGTGCACCATCGGCTGCGGCGGCGGTACGTATGGCACCGGGATCGCGGTGGATGCCAACGGCTATTTCTATCTGGTCGGCGAGACCCAGGCCAGCAACCTGCCGACAACCGCCGGCGTGATTCAGCCCACCGGTGCTCCTTTGGGCAACCCACCAACCTATGTGCAAGCCTGGCGCGGCTTCGTCGCCAAGTTCAATCCGGTCACTTCCGCCAACGGGGCGTCGCTGGCCTACGCCACCTACCTTGGCGGGAAAACCGGGAATACAGGCGACTTCATCAGCGGTATCGCCATCGACAGCGCCAGCAACGCCTATGTCGTCGGATATACCAGCTCCAAGGATTTTCCCGTGACCAGCGGCGCTTATGGGACCGTCTGCGGGACGGGTGGCGGGAACTGTGCGGCGGCCCATGTGACCAAGCTGAATCCTACCGCCACCGCCATCCTATGGTCCACCTATGTGGGCGGCAGTAAGAGCGATGGCAGCGACGCGTTATTCTTTACGGGACCCATCCAGTTGGATGGCAACGGGAACGTCTATATCATGGGGCAAGAAGCCGGATCCGGTTTCCCATCGGTCAATCCGGTTGAGCCAGCCCCAAGCGGCGGGCAGATGGACGTAATCGTCGCCGAGCTTGACCCCACGGGCGCTAACCTGCTGTTTTCCACGCGCATTGGGTCCGGTGGGCTCGACACCGCGAGTCCGGCCGGGCTGGCAGTCGACTCCGCCGGCGACATCTATCTCGCCGGCAATAACGGCGGCCCGAACCTGATCACGACTCCCGGCGCATTCCAGACGACCGCCCCCAACAACCCCTGCTGCTCCCACGGCTTTGTCGCCAGGATCGCACCAACCGTAGAGCCCACCCTGCAATCCGGCAGTCTCACGAATGGCGCGACGTATGTCGCCGGAGGGCTGGTGCCGGGATCCTGGGCGCAGGTCAAGGGCACCAACCTCAGCACCACCACGCGCATCTGGGCCGGATCCGATTTCACCGGCCTCGGCAATAACCTGCCCACTAACTTGAGCGGAACTCAAGTCACGGTCAACAATCTCCCCGCGGCCGTCTATTACATCAGCCCCACGCAGGTAAGTTTCCAGGTACCGGCGGGAATCACCGGCACGGCCACCGTGCAGGTGACCACCAATGGTCAGGTGAGCAATACCGTCAGCGCCGCCGCCGCCACCAACTCGCCCGGCATTTTCCCGATTATCCTGGGTGGCACGAACTACGCGGCCGCGGTCTTCCTGGATGGCAAGATCGCCGCCGACCCGTCGATTGGCCCGGCGTTCCGCAACGCCGTCCCCGGCGATACGGTGCAACTCTTCGCCACCGGCTTAGCCCCATCGCCCGCGGGCATAGTCGTCTCGACGACTCTGCTGAGCGGAGTGACGGTGACGATTGGCACCGTCACGATTCCGGCGATCGCCGCCGCCCTGGTGGCGGTGGGAGAATTCCAAATCAACTTCACCGTGCCGCCGGACTTTGCCTCGCTGTCGCCAAGCCTGTACCCCATCTCGATTTCCGTCAACGGGGTTTCGTCGCCGGCAAGCATCAATTCCTCGCCGCCCGGTCCGGTAGTGATTCCCATCCAGCACTGAGCCACCCTTGGTGGGGCGGACCCCCGATCCTGGGGTCCCCTGGGGACGACGCCCCCGTCGGCCTGCTGGCATAAGAATGAGAGAAACAGCTGTGATTTAGACTGTTGGAGTTATGCACGCATCACCGTAAACCTGCCACTGGAGTGCGCAACACAACATACCCACCACACACCTTGTGAGTGGGCGGCACGACTCAGCGTTGTACGCGGCTTCGCCCGGCACTGGAGTGCGACGGACCCCTCGACGGAAGTTCCGCCACTCGGTCTGCTGCCCTACCGCCCCAAACGCGCTCAGCCATACTTCTATTCCGATCACGAGATCCGAACACGCTGAAGGCTGCTAAAAGCTGGCCTTCCATCGACCCGCTGCGTCCTTGGACCTACCACTGTCTGTTCGGGTTGCTGGCGGTCACGGGTCTGCGGTTGGGTGAGGCGCTCAGCCTCCGACCGGGCGATATGGATTGGTCCGAAGGCATTCTCACGATTCGAGAAGCGAAGTTCGGAAAGTCCCGTCTGGTTCCACTGCATGCCTCGACTTGTAAGGTTCTGGCCGACTACGCGAAACGCCGGGACGAGCGCTTCGGCGTGCGCGCCGAGGGATATTTCCTGGTAAACCTGAACGGCAACCGACTGGACAAAGGCGAGGTCCACCGGGCGTTCTACATCCTATCCCGACAGATTGGATTGCGTGCTGTGGATGCCAGCCGTGGCCCGCGCCTGCACGATTTTCGTCACCGATTTGCGGTCGAGACTCTGCTGCGCTGGTATCGCAACGGCGAAGACCCTAAGCGGCGCCTGCCCATCTTGTCGACCTATCTCGGGCATGCCCACGTTACCGACACCTATTGGTATCTGACCGGCACTCCCGAACTGTTGGGGGCAGCCGCCAAGAGGCTGGAGAAACGATGGGAGGGCTTGAATGCGGGATCCCGCTAATCTTCCTGCCTTGTTGCAGTCGTTCTTCACTACCCGTTTGATGACGCAGCGGAAAGTCAGCCCTCACACCATCGCCTCCTATCGCGACACGTTCCGCCTGCTGTTGCAGTTCGCCCAGAAACGGCTACACAAGGCCCCCTCTCAGTTGGGGCTGGGCGATCTGGATGCTTCTTTGGTCGGGGCGTTCCTGGAAGATCTGGAAAACCGCCGTCACAATGGCGCCAGAAGCCGGAACCTCCGTTTGACGGCCATCCGGTCGTTTTTCCGCTACGCCTCGCTGGAAGCGCCGGCGCACAGCGGAATCATCCAACGAGTGTTGGCGATTCCGAACCAACGACAGCGGCGCGCATTGGTGGGCTTTTTGAGTCGGCCCGAGATTGAGGCGCTGCTGACGGCACCGAATCGAACGAAGTGGCTGGGACGCCGCGACCATGCCTTTCTGCTCACCGCCGTTCAGACCGGCCTGCGATTGTCCGAGATGACCGCGTTGCGGCACGAGGACGTTTCGCTCGGAGCGGGCGCACATGTGCGCTGCCGTGGAAAAGGACGAAAGGAACGCTGTACGCCCTTGGCCAAACCCACGGCCGTGGTCCCCAAAGCTTGGATTCGGGAGCACTGCAATACAAAAACTGCACGGCGGAAATGTACTGATTCACGGACTCTGGGGAGAGCTTGCGCTCATTGAGCAGGTAGAGTTGATACTGCCGGACGGCCTCGATATCGAGTTCTGCGGGGCTTCTGCCGAAGTACTTGGCAAAACCGGCCACGTACGCGATATATTGCCTTTGTGTGCTGGCTGCGAGATTGCGCAGTTGGGCGCATCTTCGAGATCCGCCTGCAAAAGCTTGATGGCGAACAACTAAGCTCACTCCTGAGCAATCCTGCAAAAGACTCGACTCTTAGCTGTTAAC
>OBLU010006102.1_pt1 | contig 10745 bp, 8 predicted proteins | sample 1518681 | NCBI WGS metagenome assembly OBLU01 (sample SAMEA3539304, study PRJEB22396) | soil metagenome | biome: tundra; feature: field; material: soil | place: USA | collected 2010-05 | depth 0.15 m
GGGCGGCCTGGCCCTGGCGGCCGCCTTCCCGCCGGCCGGTATCTGGCCGCTGGCGGCGGCCGGGCCGGCGCTGCTGGTGGTCGCGCTGTGGCGGAGGAGCCTGCGCGGGTCGTTCCTCATCGGGCTGGCCTTCGGGATCGCCTTCTTCCTGCCCCTGCTGTCGTGGCTGATCAATGTCGCCTGGTATGCCTGGGCGGCGCTGGCGGTGATCGAGGCACTGATCTTCGGTTTGCTGGCGGTGGGCCAGCGGCTGCTGCTGCGGCTGCGGGCCTGGCCGCTGGCCGTGGCGGGCTGGTGGGTCGCGGCCGAGGCGCTGCGCGGCACGTCGCCTTATGCCTTTCCGTGGGGAAGCCTGGCCATGAGCCAGGCCGGCGCGCCCACGGCGGGCTGGGCCGCGATCGGCGGTGCGCCGCTGCTGACGTTCCAGGTTGCGCTGGCCGGCGCCGCACTGGCCTGGCTGCTGATCGCGCCCTGGGGCGGCGGGTTTCGCAGCCTGGTCCGTCGCCGGGCCGTCCCGCTGCTCGCCGTCACCGGGGCCGCCGGGCTCGCCTTGGCCGGGGCCGTGCTGCCGGTCGACCAGCCGACCGCGGCGCCCCAGGCGACCGTCGCCGCCGTCCAAGGTAACGTCCCCCACGCGCGGACGCTGGCGAACGAGCTACGGGCGACCATGGTGACCGCCAACCACGCCGCCGCCACCGAAGGGCTGGCCGCCCAGGTCCGGTCAGGCCGCCGGCCCGCCCCCGACCTGGTGATCTGGCCGGAGAACTCGACCGACCTGGACCCGGCGCTTTACCCGTTCATCTACGCCACGATCGCCCGGGCCGTGACCGCCATTGACCGGCCCGTGCTCGTCGGCTCGGTGCTCGAGAACCCGCTGCGCAACGCCGGGCAGCTCTGGCTCCCCCGGCGGGGCCCGGTCGAGGTGTACGTCAAGCGCCAGCTCGTGCCGTTCGGGGAATTCATCCCGCTGCGCGGTCTGCTGCAGAAATTCACGTCGCTGCCCTCGCTGCAGCCGGTCAACTTCACACCCGGCCATCAGGCCGTCGTGTTCCACGTCGGGAAGGTCAGGCTCGGCGACGTGATCTGCTACGAGGTCGGCTTCGATCATCTGGTTTCCTCCGAGGTCGACGCGGGCGCGAACCTGCTGACAGTGCAGTCCAACGACGCTGATTTCGAGCTGGACGGCCAGACCAGCGAGTCTGCGCAGGAGCTGGCCATGGCGCGGATCCGCGCGGTCGAGTCCGATCGCGCGGTGGTATACGCGTCCACCACGGGCGAGAGCGCCATCATTGCGCCCGACGGGACGGTGATCGCTCGCAGCGGCATCTGGCGGCGTGCGGTGCTGGAGGCACGGGTACCGCTGCGCAGCCAGCGGACGCTCGCCGACCGCGCCGGGTCCTGGCCGGAGATCACGATCACCGCGCTCACCCTGGCCGCGCTCGCCTGGGCTGTGGCCGGGGCGGTCATCACGGCCCGGCGCTCCAGAGCCGGCACCGCCAGGCGGCCTGGGCCGGCCGGCTGACGGCTGACGGGACCGGACGGGTGACAGCTGAGGCTGACAGCTGAGGGGACCGGAGGGCTGACAGCTGGCCCGGATGCCAGTTCCGTCACCTTCGCGTTACGCAGCGCCCCAGCGGACCTGCCAGCATGACGCCGACGCACAATGGGCTTTATGGCGCTGGGCTTTGTGACACTGTGGCGTGGTTTGACCAAGCCCAGCCGGTATGCCGCGCTTCTGGCGGGCGGTCTGCCCGTCCTCGCCTTCCCCACCCTCAACCTGGAATTCCTCGGCTGGTGCGGTCTCGTGCCCGGGCTGCTCCTCATCCACCGCTCCCCCTCGCCGCGTGAGGCCGCGGTCCGCGGCTGGTGGTTCGGTGCCGGGTTCCTGCTGGCCGCGCTCTACTGGCTGGTGCCGAACATCGGACCGGCGCTGCTGCTCGTCGCGGTCGTGTTCGGGGCACTCTGGACCGGGTTCGCGGTGGCCGCCTGGGGACTCCTGCGCCCGCCGGTCAGCGCGGCGCGGGCGCTCGCCGCCATCGTCGTCGTGCCGAGCTTCTGGGTGCTGACGGAGTGGGCCCGGTCCTGGCAGGGGTTCGGCGGGCCATGGGCGGTGCTGGGGACGAGCCAGTGGCAGCACCCGGCCGTCCTCGGCCTCGCGGCGGTGGGCGGGGTATGGCTGGTCAGCTTCGCCCTGGTGGCCGCCAACACCAGCATCCTGGTCGCGGCGGTCGCGGGCCGGACCGCGATCCGCGCGCTGGGCGTGGCCGCGACCGTGGTCGCGGTGACCGCGGGGCCGGCCGCGTTCGCGTTCGGCACAGCGGCGCCAGCGCAGCGTTGGATATCGGTGGCGCTGGTCCAGCCGGGGACGGAGCGAAACGCCAGCGCCCGGGTGGGTGCCAGCCAGCGGCTGACGGCGGGCCTGGGCGCCGATCATCCCGACCTGATCGTGTGGGGCGAGAGCAGCGTCGGTTACAACCTCCAGCGGGATCACCCGCTGCTGAGCCAGATCGAGGCGCTGTCCGCGCGAGACGGCGCACAGATCCTGGTCAACCAGGATGCCTCGCGCGGGAATGGCGCCATTTCGAAGGTCGCGCTCCTGGTGGCGCCGGACGGGGTTGACGGCTCGTACGTCAAGACGCGGCTGGTCCCGTTCGGCGAGTACATCCCGTTCCGAAGTGCGCTGGGCTGGATCTCCAAGATCAGCAGGGCCGCGTCCGCCAACCGGGTGCCCGGAACCGGCGCGCACCTCGTCCACGCCACCGGCCAGGCCGGCCGGCCGCTCCCGCTCGGTGTCCTGATCTGCTTCGAGTCGGCGTTCCCCGACATGTCCCGGGTCGACGCGGACTCCGGTGCCCAGCTGATCGTCTACCAGACCTCCGATTCCACGTTCCAGCGGAGCTGGCTGCCGGCCCAGCACGCGTCGCTGGGCGCGCTGCGCGCCGCGGAGACCGGGCGTCCGGTCGTGCAGGCCGCGCTGACCGGGGACACGGTCGCCTACGACTCCCAGGGCAGGTTGGCGACCTCGATGACGTCGGGGCGCCGCGGCGTGCGGGTCGTCCGGCTCGACGTCCCCGCTGCCGCAGCACGCACGCCATATGACCAGATGGGCGACTATGTTCCCTGGACGGCGACCGCAATCGCCCTTCTCGCTGCGGCCTTTGCCCTGCTAAGGACGGGTCGTCCTTATCGCACCGTAGAGATACTGTTGGAAGGCAACCACCGACGTGCCCGATCCGTCTCAATAGTGGGAGCTTCGCCCGACTGTGGTCCCACACCCGCAGACCCCGACTCAGGCGGGAACGCGGTCGCTTCTTCCTGAGCAGGCGGAAGGACCTTCTGGCGGGCGTGCAGGTGTTCCAGGAGCGGCCCGGTGAATTCACGGATCAGCAGGAGGACAAGAGTGCGGGACAGCGAGGGAGCGTATGCCGCCCCAGGGGGCCGGCTCGCGGCTCGGCGGCACAGGACTGGCCGCCGGGGTTGGCTCGCGATCACAGCGATCTCCGGTGCCGCGGGCATGTTCATCGCCGCGTGCGGCAGCGGCGGCCAGGCCGGCCAGGCCGCGCCGCACGCGAAAGCGTCGCCCGCCACACCCGCCGCCCAGATGTCGATCACGCCGGGGAACGGCAGCAAGAACGTCAACCCCAGCGACGGGGTCACGGTCACCGCGAAGACTGGCAAGATCAAGACCGTCACCGCGACCGCAGGAGGCGCGTCGGTGGCCGGCTCCCTCAACGCGGCGGGCACGGTGTGGCACAGCACGTGGGCACTGAACCCGTCGGCCAGCTATACGGTGACCGCGAGGGGGACGAACGCGGCGGGAGCGGCCGGGACCACGACGAGTTCGTTCCGTACGCTGACCCCAGCCCAGACGCAGCAGACGATGATCTTCGAGGGTGACAATCAGACGTACGGGGTCGGCATGCCGATCATCCTCAAGTTCGCCACGCCCGTCACCAACAAGACCGCCGTGGAGAGCGCCCTTCAGGTGACGACCTCAAAGCCGGTGGCGGGCGCCTGGTACTGGGACGACAACCAGACCCTGTATTTCCGGCCGGAGACCTACTGGCCTGCCAACACCCAGGTGAGCTTCGTGGGGCACCTGGCCGGGGTGGAGTCCTCCCCCGGCGTGTACGGCACGGCCGACCTGACCCAGACGTTCAGCATCGGGGCTTCGCTGATCGCCATCGCGAACACGCAAACGCACTACATGCAGGTCTACTACGGCGGAAAGCTGTACGGCAACTGGCCGATCAGCACCGGCCGGGCGGGCCTTGACACCACCAACGGCACTTTCCTGACCGTCGAGAAGGGCAACCCGGTCAGGATGGTGGGCAACGGCTACAACGAACTGGTGAACTTCGCGGTGCGGTTCACCTATAGCGGGGACTACATCCACGACGCGCCGTGGTCGGTGGCCCAGCAGGGCAACACGAACGTCAGCCATGGGTGCGTGAACGCCTCCCCCGCCAACTCCCAGGCGTACTACAACCTGGCCGTGCCGGGCGATCCGGTCACCGTCACCGGAAGCCCGAAGCCCGGGAAATGGGACGACGGGTGGACGGTCTGGTTCCTCACCTGGGATCAGTTGCTGCAGGGCAGCGCCTTGCATGAGGCCGTGCAGGCCGGCCCCTCGGGCAGTTCCTTCGTGAACCCGTCCACGCTGCCCGCGGCGGCCGCCGCGTCGTCGCTGGATTCATCGCTGCCGAACAACGCCGCTTCCCAGTGATCCGCGGGGCTAGACGCTCGTCCGGGCCACCGGCGCGCCCGGCTGGCCCGCGGCCTGGGGCGGGTCCTCGCTGTCGCGCAGTAACACGGATACGCGCTGACGACTCACGCCGAACACGGTGGCCAGCTGGGCCATGGTCAGTCCCTCGGCGTAGAGCGCCCGCGCCTCCAGGCGGCGGAACCGGCTGCCTTCGCGGACCAGGGCCTTGATCGCCGCCGAGATCTGCTCCATCGTCGCCACCCGGTCCTCCAGCGGCATCATCTGGGCATACGACAACCCCGGCAAGTGCCGGCCTCTCGTGAAAACCAAGCGCTGGCTCAGCTCGCTGAGCTGGTGGTGCAGCTCACCCGACGCGGCAGCGAGGTCGGACAGGCACGCGAGCGCCTCGTCGTCAGGCCCGGGTGCGTCCAGCTCCACGCGCTCACTGTGACATGAGTCCGGATGACAAGCAACCCGCGTTGCCTATCAGCGGCCAGCTACCGCCGCCGCCGCCGGCGCCTGCCGGGCGATGGGCGGTTGGCGGGCGGCCAGCCGCCCGGCCACGCCCTGGACAACACCCGCGGCCCAGGCGGAGGGACGCGGCCGCGCGCCGTCCACCAGGCCGTTCCAGTACAGCGACCACGTGCCTGCCGCCAGGTGGCGTACCACGGGGGCGGTGAGCAGCCGGACGCCGGCCGAGGCGGCACGAGGGCGGCGGAGCAGGGCCCCCTGCAGGGCCGCAGCGCCGGGCATGTACCGGCCGAACGTGTCGCTCACCGCATCGGTATAGAGCCGACCAGCATGCGCCGGATCCGCCAGCACCGCCAGGGCAGCAAGCCGCGCGCTCAGCATGGCCGGTGCGATCCCCTCACCCTGCAACGGGTTCACCAGTCCGGCCGCGTCCCCGACGAGCAGCACATTTCCCGCGGCCGGCGGCGTGCCGGTGCCGCCCATCCGGAGCCAGCCGCCGATCACCGGCCCCGGCTGCGCATCGCCGGCGAGGTCACCCGCGGCGCGGAGCATCGAGCAGAAACGACTCAGCTCCTCCCGGAGTTGCGCCCGCTGGCGCTGATTGCCCAGCCCCACGCCGATGCCGACGTTCGCCTCCCCGTCGGCGCCGGGAAAGAGCCAGCCGTACCCAGGGAAGATCCGCCTGCGTTCGGCGTCGAGCAGAACGAGCAGCGGCAGCGGGACCTCGGCCGGAACGTAGGCCCGGATCGCGAAGCCCCAGAGCGCTGCGGTGGAATCGAGCATCCCGGCGAGCTGTGCGACGGGGCTCAGCGCGCCGTCGGCGCCGATGACCACGTCCGCGGCGAAGCGACGCCCGTCTCCGGCGATGAGCGCCCGCACCGTCCCATCCGGGTCCTGTTCCACCGCGCTGATCCGCGCCCTGACCGGTTGCGCGCCCGCCGCGATCGCGGCGCTGCGCAGCGCGTCATCGAATGCCAGCCGGGGCACGACGATCCCATGGCCCGCGTAGCTGCGCCCAGGGAAGGCCGGCAGCCGGGAGCGGTGCCCGGACGGGCCCACCACGAGCAGGTCCGCGCCGTGACCCGCATCGGGCACGCTGACACCGAGTTCCTCGAGAACCCGCACGCCCCGCGGGCCGACCAGGTCGCCGCACGCTTTGGCACGGGGAAAGGCCGCCTTGTCGACCAGGGCGACACGAGCGCCCGCCCGGGCGAGCACGAGAGCGGCGATGCTGCCGCCTGGGCCGGCGCCCACCACGACCGCATCCCAGCGCTCTCCGGAACTCATCGGGACGGGGCTCATGCTGGCCGGTTCACCGGGCCGGTTCACCGGGCCAGCACGAGCGCGACGGCCAGCGTGGGAGTTGCCCACGCGAAGTAACGCAGGCCACGTTCGAGTGGCGTGAGCAGATCGGCCCGGCCCAGTTCCTGCTGGCCGCCATCGCGCCAGGTGACCTGGCCAGAAACCGAGGCGATGCGGCGGCGCAGCGCCCGGGCCGGCGTGCTCAGCGCCCGCTGGCCCATCGACAGGAAGAAGGCCGCGACCGCGGCCACCCCCGCTGGCACGGACAAGGTCCAGTGCTGCGCGTAAGCGCCGACAATCGCGGGGAACGCACCCCAGGCCAAGCCGAACCACAGGTCGCTGTGCAGCACGCCGCCGAACAGTTCCAGGTTGTACCCCCAGACCAGCGCCGCGCCGACGACAACGAATGGCAGCAGGCGCAGTCCGCCGTCCACGACGCCCATCGCCATCGCGCCCGCGATGCTGACTACGGCCGTCACCGCGAGGACACCGCTGCCGATGCCGGTGCCAAGCGGCCGCCCGTGCAGTTCATCGAGGGCGTGCGCGCCGATGCCCACGGCGAGGAAGAAGGCGACCAGCGTCCCGCCCAGGCGCCAGAGCACCAGGTTCGGCATGACCGCCGCCCCGATCGCGACGTAGGACAGGTGCCACAGGGTGTAGGGCGGGTGCAGGAGCGTCAGCCAGTCCCGGAATCCCCCGGTCCCGCGGCCCATCGCATAGAACGCCGTCCTGTTGGCTTGGCCTCTGTCGGCCCCGTGTTTGTCGGCCCCGTGTTTGTCGGCCCCGTGTTTGTCGGCCCCGTGTTTGTCGGCTCGGTCCTTATCGGCCCGGTCGGCCCGTGTGCTCACCGGCCGGGTCCCGGGGGAGAAGGCGCCTTGCGGCCCCACATGACCAGCCCGCCGCCGAGGCTCATCAGGCTGACCCCGACGTCGGTCAGGCCCGCCGCCTGCCAGGCCGCGACGTGCTCGTCGAGCGAGTGCTGCCGATAGTGCACGGAGATGCTCGGGCCGAGGAACCGGCCCACGTCATACCAGGCCCGGCCGCCGGTGAGGCCGCCGAGCAGCGGCAGGGCCAGGCGGGTGTAACACCACCACGACACACGCCACACAGGCTGCGGCGGCACGAAGAACTCCAGGCTGGCCAGCGTCCCACCGGGGCGCAGGCAGCGTGCCATCTCCACGATGGTCGCGGCCGGATCGTCCACATAGCGCAGCAGGTAGGAGAAGGTCACCGCGTCGAAGGTGCCGTCCGCGAACGGGAGGTCATCCGCGCGGGCGTTGGCGAGCCGGACCCGGCCCCGCAGGCCCGGCCGACGCACATTGGACAGGCCAGCCCGGAGCATCGGCTCGTTGAGGTCGATACCGACCACATCAGCGCCGGTCCTGGCCGCCACCGCCAGGGCGATGCCCGCCGGTCCGGTCGCGACGTCAAGGACGCGGCGCGGGCCAGCGGCCGCCGCGTGACCGACCACCGCGCGGCGCCAGCGGCGATCCTGACCGAACGACAGGAGGTAGGCGAGCCGGTCGTAGCGGGCCGGAAGACCGGCGAACACGCTACGCGCCACCGGGTCGCCGCGTAGGCGGTCATCCTGGGCGGGGGCGGCGGTCACCGGGCTGTCGACCAGTCCAACGGGTGGCTCCCCCCTGGTGCGGCGAGGTCATCCTGGTTCACGAACTGCGTGCCCTTCCGGTTCACTGATGCGGCCTCCGCCGAGGCGGCCCCCTTAAGGGATCGTCGCACGAGGCGTCCGCTCGGGCAAGGAAGCGGCCACATGGACAGCCAGCGACCGACGCGGTCACCTTCCGGCAGCACGAGCCCACATCAGCTGTCCACCCTGTGATTCACTGCCATCCACCGCTGGCTCAGCCATCAAAATGGCTGCGGCGCACAATCCATTCGGCAATAGGCACAGAAGGTTAACGGAGAGGTAGATGACCCAGCCCGCGAGCGGCCAAGACGAGCCGGATCTCTGGTTCACCCTGGAACATCGGCCGGGGCCCGCGTGGCGGTACGACCTACCGGAGTTCGAGCAGGACTACACCGAGCACTTCGCATTCATCGGCCTACTGCGGCAGCGCGGGCTACTGGTCGGCGGTGGCCCGCGCCCGGATCAGCCCGGGCACGGAATGATCATTATCCGCGGGGTGGACGCGGCCGAGGCGGAGTACCTCGCCACCAGGGTGGACATGAGCACCGTGCACGGACTGCTCGAAGTGACCGTGCGTCCCTGGCGGGTAGTCATCCAGTGAATGCCAGCCCCAGTCTTCACGCGTGCGACCACAATCGCGCATGCTTCGCCCGTTGTGGATGACCTAACGCGTGAAGAGCGGGGGCAGCAAGATCGGCTAGCCGGCCTGGCGGAGTTCGGGACGGGGCCGATCGGGCCGGCGGGTGCTCCGGACGCTGCCGCCGCGCGAGGCACCGTCGCGCGGGGTGCCCTCGTGCCTGACACCGTCGCGCTGCGCACCGCCACGCGGGGGGCCACCGCGCGAGGCACCACCGGCGCGCGAGGCACCACCGGCGCGCGAGGTACCACCGCCGCGCGAGTTGCCGCCACGGGAGCTGCGGCCACCTGAGGAGCGGGCGGCGCGGTCGGCCGCGGCTGGCCGGGTCTCCGCCGGCGGCGGCGGAGGCACCGGAATGCCCGACGTTGCGATCTCGCGGACGGCGTCGTGGCCGGACTGCACCCTATGGCTGGTGGGAGTGACCCCGGCGGCGTCGTGCATTCGCGCCACCTCACGGACCTGCCCCGGATCGACCAGCGCCAGCACCGTGCCTGATGCGCCCGCGCGGGCGGTCCGGCCGGAGCGGTGCAGGTAGTCCTTGTGATCGTTCGGCGGATCGAAATGCACGACCAGGCCCACGTCATCGATATGCAGGCCGCGCGCCGCGACGTCGGTCGCCACCAGGACCCGGGGATGGCCGATGGTGAAGGCGCCCAGGGCACGCTGCCGCTGGTTCTGGTTCAGGTTGCCGTGGATCGCGGCGGCCGGGACACCGGCCCGGGTCAGCTGCTTGGCGAGCCGGGCGGCGCCGTGCTTGGTGCGCACGAAGAACAGGGTCCGGTCGGGACGCGCGGCGATCTCGGCCGCGATGGTCACCTTGTCCTCGGCCGACATGATGAACACGCGGTGATCCGCTGCGACACCCTCTTCGGCGGTGGCGGCCACCGCGTGCAGCGCGGGGTCCTTCAGGTACCCGGTCACCAGGCGGTCCACGTCACGGTCCAGCGTGGCAGAGAACAGCATCCGCTGACCGTTGGACGGCGTCTCGTCGAGGATGCGGCTGACGGCGGGCAGGAAGCCGAGGTCGGCCATGTGGTCCGCCTCGTCAATCACGGTGATCTCGATCTGAGCCAGGGTGCAGGCATGACGGTCGAGCAGGTCGATCAGCCGGCCCGGCGTGGCGACCACGATGTCAACACCGCGGCGGAGCCTGTCGATCTGCCTGCCCAGCGGTGCGCCCCCGTAGACCGTGGTGACGGTCACGCCGATCGACTGGCCGAGCGGCGCCAGCACGTCGGCGACCTGCTGGGCGAGCTCCCGGGTGGGGACCAGCACGAGCCCGCGCGGGGCCTTCTCCCGCCTCGGGCCGCCGGCCCCGGCCAGCCGGGACAGCATGGGCAGGCCGAACGCGAGGGTCTTGCCGGATCCGGTCTGCGCGCGGCCGAGCACGTCCCGGCCAGCCAGCGCGTCCGGCAGCGCCCGGGCCTGGATGGCGAACGGCGCATCAATCCCGCGCTGGGCGAGCGCCTCGACCAAGGGGCCCGGGATGCCAAGCTCCCGGAAAGTAGTTTCGGCCGGGGCCGGTGCGCTGAGCGCGGCCGTCAGCGCCTGGTCCAGGGCGGAACGGACAACGGCCGGGCGGGCGGTGGGGCGCTTCGGGCTGCCGCGGCCGGCCTGACTGCGGCGCCCGGGAGCGTTCCTCCGGCCAGCGCTGGGACCGCCGTATCCTCGGCGGGCCGGGTCGCGGCGGGTTGCGTTCTGCGGCAAGGGTGAACTCCATCCGTGCTTCGTGGGCCGCGTCGTGATGGGAGGCGTCGACGACAGCGGCGAACTGGAACTCACCGAGAAGCGGACTGCTCACACATGCGACCGCGCGGGCTTCTCGCCCGCGGGAGTGGCGGCAAGTCTGCCCGCCATTTGTCACAACCCTACCAGCGGCCCCCTTGTTCCCCCCGGACGGCTGGGATCCTGGCGCCGGGCGGGGCAGGCCTCACTCGTCGCGCTTCTCGAAGTGGCTGATGGCAATGAGCCCGGCGATGAAC
>OBLU010006103.1_pt1 | contig 10743 bp, 8 predicted proteins | sample 1518681 | NCBI WGS metagenome assembly OBLU01 (sample SAMEA3539304, study PRJEB22396) | soil metagenome | biome: tundra; feature: field; material: soil | place: USA | collected 2010-05 | depth 0.15 m
GGGGGTGGACGGAGGCGACGCAGCGGGATCTGGAGGACTACGAGCACTGGCGGCGACTGGCAATCCGTCATTAGCAGCCGTGATACCGGGCTCCTGCCCTGCAGCAGCGGAGAGAACCGGGTACTGAGACTAGCCGCCAGCATCGCCGCAGGCATCCCCGTCGACCTCAACGACGCGCTCAAGGAATCGACCAGACCGGCATCAGCCTTGTTGTCCGCGCAATCCGTCACGCCAACGGCCAGCGCCCCGATCCCTCCCCCTTGTTATCGGCATGATTATTTAGTCATGGATCGAAGATCAACGGCGACGCTAATTTGTCACGGGCAGCCAGGAGTTGCTTCCATACGCAGGCCAGCTCGTCGCGGAGCGTGATCGGCTCGGCCGGCCCGCCAGGCGGCGCCTCCAAGCTGCCGATTATTTATCCTTCGAGGTTGCCTGGAGTCTGAACTTTAGCGGGCACATATCGCTCTAATCTGCATCCACCGCAGGATCTGGCGCACGGCTGCTGCCCCTTGACTGCGAAGGCTTTTCCCCAACGTAAAGAAATACGCGCTATAGGCATATAAACCTTCGCGATCATGGACTGCGGGCCGGTGATGCGCGTGGGTACGCTCCCTCGGCTGCCCGCAGTATTCCCGCTAAACACCCTGCTCAGCGGGCCGCTCCCGTACTAGTAAATGGCGCCTTAGGCCGACGAAGCTATCTGCTCGGTATGACCGGGCAGTTCCTTTCCGCTGCCAGTCGTACCAGAACGTAGGACTCGTACCAGCGCGACGAGGCCTACCAGTGCGTTCACGATGAGTACCGACGCAGTCGCGTTCCATGTCGCCCGATTATCGGACGGGAATTGGGTCCAGGCTATAGCGGCAAGGAGATACACAATAGCGCCAAGGCCTGCGAATATTGCCAGGAACAGATCTACGTCACGACCTGACGCTCGCAAGACGAGAATCCAGGTGCACAATCCGGCGTTGCCGATGGCCGCTATTGCGCACTCTGTGGTGAGGACCGCGGAAATAGCTGCAACTGAGTATTGACTGTGCTCAAAACTTATTACGGTGAGCCAGTAGACTACGCCCAAGGCAAGGTTCCCCAGGAGAACGGTGGCAAGGACCGCGTTCTTTCTGGCTCCGCCCACGGTAACCGCGATTCCCAGGGCATTGACAGCCGCGACGGCCCACTCTAGCCCAAGTGGGAAATCGTGTCGTAGAATCACCACCACGTCGAGGCAAAACGTTATGAGCAGGAGGCCGAATCCTGCGGCCAAGAGCCTCGCGGCGCCGGAACTGGTCCACTGCGCAGTGGTTGGCGTCGCCCCGGCCGACCGCTCCGCGGTCTCCCGGGTATCGCGCACGGCGGGTTCCTCGGTCGACTGCCCCGCAGCCTCAGGCCGGTGGTCTGACTCCTCCTGCCTAGATCGCGGTTCCGGTGGTGCATCGTCAGCAGGCAGCAAGTGGTCGGCGGGACCGGCCGGATCGCTCGTGTCATGTGATGGGCTTTGTGCCGGAACGGCTGGATCTGACGGTGGGGACTCAGAACTCGGCACCGAAGGCATTCCTTCGGGTTTGCCGACCTTGGCCGGTGCCGATTCCCCGTGGCCGGTCGGTGCGCTCGGGTCGCTGGGGATGGGTGCTGGCGGTAGTGGCGGAACGAGGTCGACGTCGATGAGGATTACCGCCTCGCCTGTGGGTCCCTTGAGGTCAAGGCTTCCGTGCAGGCTGCCCGTGCCGGCCGTGTCGATCGAGATGTCCAGCCCTTCGGCCACCTGGTCCACGCGGATCCAGGCGTCGGAAGGGCGAGGCGCGCAGGCTCGGGCGATGGGCGGACCGAGCAGATGGAGGATCTGGTGCGGCTGGGCTGAACCCTGCTCTGTTCGCCCGAAGTGCAGTTCTCGCTGGGCGGGCCGCAGGACGGCCTCGCTGATCGCCGCCGCCGCGGGCTCGGCGACGAACCGGATATCGTTGCGGGCGCGTTCGGCTAGCGCCTCATGGGCGCTCGCGGCGACCGGCAAATCATCGCTAGCCAGCCGGGACCGCAGCTCACCGATCGCGCCGACGCGGGCGTACATGTCCTGGCTGGCCAGCGCGGCTTTCAGGTCAGCCGGCATCTCTGCCGGGCGGATCCGCAGTCGTCGGCTGCGGGCCAGGTACAGATCGCCCGCAAGATCGACCTGACGGCTGGGGGTCTGGTGCGGGTTCTGCTCGCGTACCTTGTCCAGGACGTAGTCATAGAGCTCATCAAGGGCAACCCAGCCGTCCTCGTCCTGGTCCGCATCCCCGGTGGCCAATCCCTTCACCAGCGCGGAGGTAAATACCGACGGCCTGTGATGCTGGTCGTCGGCGAGTTGATCTCCCTCGAAGGCGTATTCCATCGCGTTGGACGCGGTGATCACCGCCCGGCCCCGCCCGCCCGACTTCTCCTGCGGAAAGCTGTCCAGCACGTGGACGTCCCCGGTGGCCCGTACCCTGACACCCTGGGCGAATGCGCCGGCATAGCAGCAATCCAGCAGCAGCACGACGCTGCGCGACCGGCTGTCCCGCATGCACTGCTGCACGAAGTCCGCCGAGACTGCCGTGGCACGAAGCCTGTCCGGGCGTGTGTTGGATGCCGCGAAAAAAAGCTCCCCGGACTCGCTTTTCACCCCGTGGCCGGAGAAGTGCATCAGCAGCACGTCGTCGGGTCGGCTCTCGGAGAACAGATCCTCGATCTGCGCTTGGATGACATAGGAGGGCTGGTTGCGCACCACCTGCACGGCGAAGTCGCCTATCTGCGGGTCGGTGAGCACCCGCCCGAGTGCCTCGGCGTCGGCCGCCGGGGCCAGCAGATTCCGGAGCGCCTCCTGCTCGTACTCGTCGTTGGCAACGATAAGAGCTTTCCGCTCGCCACTCACGGCCGGTCCCCGGCCGTGGCATGACGCTCGAGGAACAACTTGATCAGTCGTTCCTGGTCGGCCGGGCTCGCCTGTGAAAGCTCCAGGGCGTCGCCGTCAAGTTCCAGTCGCACGGTACGGCGGGTTCCCCCGCCACGTCGCAACCAGTTCCTGATCACAGACACCACGGACTGCAGGCCCTCCGCAGACTTGCCAAGGGCGACCAGCAGAGCTCCGATTGTGGCTGGGTCGACCACCCGGGCACCCGGCGGAATGTCGCCAGCCCGCGGTGAAGTCACATTCTCGACGTCAAGCTGAAGCAGTTCGGCCCGCAGATAGCCAGACAGTGTCGCGAGCCGCTCAGCGTCCGCGCCCTCCTCGGATATTTTAAGGCTCAACTCCCCGGCCATCGCCCACCTCCTTACCGCTGGGGATGCCTAGACAACAGAATGCGCCCGCCGTCGCGCTGGTGCAACTCCTTTGTTCTGCGACACTCCTCGCGCGCCGGAACGTCACTCGCGAGGAGCGGATGCGCGCCAGCGCTAAGAGTGCAGGATTTTGACAAGGGGTGCGGACTCGTAGGCCTCCCCATAGCGCCTACCTGCGATCAACGCAAACGGCCGTTTAGATTTACGCATACAGACCGGAGCTCACAATGTTTATTTCCCCAGTGCCTGCGTTCCGCAGGTCCGGATCGGTTTCGTGACACGGTCAGGGGCGAGCCTGCAGGTCAGGGTGGCAGAGCTGGTGACGGGGAACTAGATGCCATAGTGACACGATTTGCGCGTTAGAAGCCTTTCCGGATGTCACGCTGTGATATAGCCTGGTGACATGTTCGTGCGTACTGCGACGCGGCGGAACAAGGACGGCAGCGCCGTCCGCTACGTGCAGCTGGTCCAGAACGAGTGGGATCCGGCGACGAAGTCGTCGCGGATGCGGGTGGTGCACAGCTTCGGCCGGGAGGACCAGCTGGACCGGGCCGCGGTCGGGCGGCTGGCCGGGTCGCTGGGCCGCCTGCTGGGCCGGGAGCCTGCCGGGGCGGCCCCGGAGCTGGCCTACGCCGGCTCCGTCGCCTTCGGCGGGACCTACCTGCTGGACCAGCTGTGGCAGCGGCTGGGGATCGGCCAGGTCATGACCGCGATGCTGGGCGGGACCCGCCGCGACGCGGCGACGGAGCGGGTGCTGTTCGCGCTGGTCGCCAACCGGGCGCTGGACCCGTCCTCCAAGCTCGCCGCAGCGCACTGGGCCGACCGCAAGGTCCATATCGACCAGCTGGCGGAGACCACCGACGATGCCTGCTACCGGGCGATGGACTGGCTGCACGAGGTCAGGCACGCCCTGGAGAAGCAGGTGTTCAGCCAGGTCGCGACCGCCCTGGACCTTGAAGTCGATTTGCTTTTCTTCGATACCACCTCCACCTATTTCGAGGTGGAGGACCAGGACGAGCCGGTCCTGCGGGACGGGGACGGCAGCCCCGCCCCCGCGGGAGGCGCCCCCGGCGGGAACGGCGACCACGCCGCCGCAGACAGCGGGGACGAGGGCACGACCGGCGGGAACGGCCAGGCGATGGCCGGGTTCCGCGTGTTCGGCAAGTCCAAGGACCACCGCGACGACCTGCCCCAGATCGTGATCGGGATGGCCGTCACCCGGAACGGGATCCCCGTCCGGGTCTGGTCCTGGCCCGGGAACACCGCCGACTCCGCGCTGATCCGCCAGGTCAAGGACGACATGCGGGACTGGACCCTGGCCAAGATCGTGTGGGTCGCCGACCGCGGGTTCACCTCCAGGGCCAACCGCCGGTACCTGCGCCGCGGCGACCATCACTACATCATCGGCGAAAAGCTCCGCTCCGGCTCCGCCGAGGCGGCGGCCGCCTTGTCCCGGCAGGGCCGCTACCAGGAAATCACCGGGAACCTGCGGGTCAAGGAAGTCAAGATCGCCGACGATGAGCGGTTCGTGATCTGCTGCAACCCCGACGGAGCCGAACGCGACGCCGCGATCCGCGCCCGCCTGCTGGCCCGGCTCAGGGAGAAGATCGACGGCACCGACAAGCTCAGCGCCACGAAGCGGGCCGAGCTGCGCGGCGTCATCTCCACCAGGCCCGGCCTGAACCGGTACCTCAGGGTCACCCCCGGCGGGCTGCTCCGCATCGACGCCGCGGCGGCCAGGGCCGAGGAGAACCTCGACGGCAAGTACCTGCTCCGCGCCTCCGACCCGCGGCTGTCCGCCGCCGACATCGCCCTGGGCTACAGGCAGCTCCTCGAAGTCGAACGCGGCTGGCGCGACATGAAGCAGGTCATCGACCTGCGGCCGGTCTACCACCGGCTGGAACAGCGGATCCGCGCCCACGTCATCCTCTGCTGGCTCGCCCTCCTGCTCATCCGGATCGCCGAGACCACCGCCGGCACCACCTGGAACAAGATCAGCGACGAGCTCGGCCAGCTCACCCTCGGCACCTTCACCGGCCCCGCCGGCACCTTCCGCCAGACCGCCGACCTCACCCCCGCCCAGCACGCCATCCTCGCCAGCCTCCAGATCCCCGCCCCGAACAAGATCATCCAGGCCGCGCCCGCACGCCCTGACCAGGACCGCGCCAGCGCCTAGTGACACGCCCCGTCACCGCGAAACTGCGCATTCCCGCAGGTCAAACCATAGATCCGCATACCAGGCCAGGCGCACATCTGCGGAACGCAGGCAGTGGTCATGATTGTAAGGTCAGGCAAACCCGGCAATCGAGTAGCCTACCGAACGCCAGGAACCTCGTCCCGGTTAGCTTGAGCGGGCAGGGCATGAGGGCGTAGCAGAATGTCCGATCGGTACGGCGCCGACCGCCACAGCGTTAAAGCCGCAGCTGTCCAGATTGGCGGGTACGCGCGCGCCCGCGGCCTCGTCCGCACTCACAGTCCGTGCTTGGGATGCTCATCGAGCCCTGCCGGAGCGTCGCTACACCGTCCAGCCGCAGGATCGTCATATAGCGAGGTCGCTAACACCACTTCTAACGATATGACGTGCGTAACATACAAGACCAAGAATCGCCACACTACGCGCCGCCAACAGCGCGAAACTCCCGCACCCGGACCGGCCAGGCAGAATCGCTACACAGATCCTCTGCACACGTCGAGTGCGGGAAGAAGGCGGACGCTGGCCTGGCACATCGCCCGCAGGCCGAACGGCCTGGTCGCTCTCGCCGTCCAGTACGGGCACCTGCGGACGGCCTTCGCCGCCGAGGGATACGCCTCGCGCAGCGGCGGCGGCATCCACGACCTCATCGACATGGAGACCGTCCTCGCCGTCACCGGCACCGTCTCCGGCCTCCACGACGACCTCGAAGTCGGCGGCGGCCTCTCTGGCCCCGCAGCCCAGCGCGCCATCAAGGCCGCCGCCCACGCGCCGCGCTTCGCCGGCACCGTCATCACCGCCACCACAGCCCGGCGCCTCCTCGCCAACGAGGACGCCATGATCTACGACAACCCCCAGGCATTCCTGCTCTGCCACTACAAACGGTCCCAGGCCCTGTGCCACCGCGACGGCGTCAAGGACACCCGCGCCGCCCATGCGCCCCAGCCAGTCGGCGACCGCCTGCGCGCCAGCGCGGCCAGGCTACGTCTGCTCGCCGGCACCCACGATCGCACCCGGATCACGCTCCAGGAAACCACCCGATGAGCCCTGGCCCCGGCGAACGCGATCGCATCCGCGCCGCGATGGACCGCATCCTGCCCGGCACTGCCCGGCACTCCACCGGCGCCTTCACCATCGTCGCGCTCGCCCAGGAAGCCGGAGTTCCCCGAACGCGCTCACCCAGCGCCACCCGACCTGAGGAACGAGTTCTACGAGCGCGTGCAAGAACGCGGGGCCACCCCCGAGGCCGAAGCCCGGCTCCGCGCCACCATCGTCACGCTCAAGAACACGATCGCCAGCAAGAATAAAGAACTGGACCAGCTCCGCGCCGACGTCCCCGCCCTCGTCCGCGCCATCAACCAGCTCACCCTGGAAAACAGGCAGCGTGCTACCTCACCTGGATCCTGCCGTGTCAGGGGGTCTGGCGCTGTCGCCGGCTAGGGGCCTTGCCTCACGCCCAGGTCGGCCAGAGCGGTCCGGGCCGCCCAGGCGCCGCACATCCCGTGCACCCCGCCGCCGGGCGGGGTGGACGCCGAGCACAGGTAGACGCCGGGAAGCGCAGTCCGGTACGGATTCCACCGCAGCGTCGGCCGGAAGATCGTCTGGCGGAGCGTTTCCGGCGCCGCCGCTGATGTCACCGCCGATGTAGTTGGGGTTGTGCTGCTCCATCTCGGCGGCGGTGCGGACCGACCTCGCCAGGATCAGGTCGCGGAAGCCGGGCGCGAACCGCTCGATCTGCGCCTCGATCCGGTCGGTCATGTCCACGGTCGAGCCGGACGGCACGTGGCAGTAGCCCCACAGCGTCTGCTTCCCGTCAGGCGCCCTGCTGGGATCGACCACTCCCGGCTGTGCCACCAGGCAGAACGGGTGCTCGGGGTGCTTGCCCGCGGCCACGTCTGATTCGCTCCGCGCGACTTCGGCGAACGTGCCGCCCAGATGCACCGTGCCCGCCTCCCGGCAGGCCGGAGCCTGCCAGGGGACTGGCCCGCTGAGCGCCCAGTCGACCTTGCAGACCCCGGGACCATACCGGAAGCGCTCAAGTGCCCTGCGCTCCCTGGCCGGTAGCCGGTCACCCGCGAGCGCGATGAACTGGCGCGGGGACACGTCAAGCAGCACCGCGCGCGCCTGCGGCAGGTCGTCCAGCGTCTGCACCCAGCGGCCGGTCTCGACCCTGCCGCCCAGCGACGTGATCTCGGCGACCAGGGCATCGGTGAGCCGGGCGCTGCCGCCCTCCACCACCGGCCAGCCGACCGAATGCGCGGTCATCAGGAACAGCAAGCCGAAGGCGCTGGTCAGCGGCGCGGTGAGCGGCAGCATGGTGTGCGCGGCCGCGCCCGCGATCAGCGCCCGGGCCTGCTCGCCGCGGAACCGCCGCGACAGCACACTGGCCGGCAGCAGGCCCTCCAGGCCGAACCGGGACATGGCCGCCGGATGCCCGGGGACCGTCCGCAGCGGAGCGAGGATGACGGGCAGGATGAGCGGGACGTCACGCACCAGGGGCCCGAGCAGCCGCCGGTAGGCGCGCCCGTCTGGCCCGAGTCCTCCGGCCGTCTCGTCTACCGATCCGTGGGCGGCCGCTGCCCGGCCGCCGTCCAGTGGCTGGGCGAAGGCCACCTTCGGGGTCAGCAGCCGGACCCCGTGCGCCGCCAGGTCGGTGCCGGTGAAGAACGGCGAGGCGCCTGCCAGCGGGTGGACCGCCGAGCAGACGTCGTGATGGAATCCGGGTAAGGTCAGCTCTTCGGTCCTGCAACCGCCGCCAGGGGTGGCCGCTCCCTCGATGACGTGCACCGACAGGCCGGCCCGGGCCAGGGTCACGGCCGCCGCCAGCCCGTTCGGCCCGGAGCCGACCACGATCGCGTCGGCGGTGTCAGGCGCGTCGCTAGAGCTCAAGGATCTCGCCCTCGGCAGCCACGATGACATCGGCCGGTCCCGCGGCGACGCGGCTGGCAAGCTGATCGAGCGCCTCGTCGGTGCGGCCCGGCTTGTGGTGGGTCAGCATCACCCGTCGCGCCCCGGCCCGCTGGCCCAGGCCGATCGCGTAGTCGGCGGCCGCGTGGCCGAACGAGGCCTCGGCCGCGACCTCCTCGGGCAGCAGGAACGCATCGTGCAGCAGCAGGTCAACGTCGCTGGCGAGATCAAGCGCGTCTCGGTGATACTCCCCCCATCCCTCAGGTCCCGGCCCGAGGGCGGTGGGGCAGTGATCAGGCAGGTAGGCGATCACGTGTGACCCGTCGCTGACCCGGTAGCCGAATGTCGCGCCGCCCTTATGCGGGATCTTCCGTGCCTCGATCGTGAAACCCTCTGCCTTCAACGGCCCTGGCGCGACGGTGCCGAAGGTCCAGGTGCCGCGCAGCCCGCGCGGCGGTATCGGAAAATGCGGTGGCGACATGCCCTTGGCCAGCGCTTCCTCCGCACCCGCGCCATCCTCCTGCTCGGGCAACAGCAGGTTGACCCGCGAGCCGTCGCAGTCGCCCCCGGTGAAGAACGGCAGCCCGTGCACATGGTCCCAGTGCAGGTGAGTGAGCAGTATCGTGCCGTCGAAGGGCAGGCCGCCGAGCAGCGGGGTGACCCGCCGCAGGCCGGTGCCGGCGTCCAGGACGAGCGCTGGCCTGGCGGCGTCGCCGTGGGCGAGCGCCACGCAGGAGGTATGGCCGCCGTAGCGCAGGAACTCCGCGCCCGGCGCCGGGGTAGAGCCGCGAACCCCGCAGAGATACAGGCGCACCCCGCCTACCCTAGGCCCCGGCCCGCGTCTTCTCGCCGGTGCCCGCCGGACAGCTCCTCCAGGGCGGACCGGTCGAGATGGCCGGCGTCCACCGCCGCCACTCGGCAGGCGGTGACGGCCACCAGCGTCGATGTCCGGGTACCACCCTCGAGATGGGCGCGCTCGCCCAGCATGGCGCCGGGCCCGTACTCCGCCAGCCGCTTCCCGTCCCGCTCGACCCGGAGCACCCCGTCGAGCAGCAGGTATCTGTCGGCTCCGGGCTCGCCCTGGTGCACCAGCACGTCGCCGGCCTTGATACGCTGGATCCTGGGCTTGCCTTCCCCGTGCATGAGTTGCACGGACAGCTCCCGTTCCAGCGCCGTCTCCACGGCTGTCACCAGCGCCGCCGAGTCCTCGTCCCCCCAGGGGCTGTGCCGTCCGAACGACTTGCGGTACCAGTCGCGGAAGTCGGTCAGGCCGGACTTGTGCGAGAGCGCGCCCCCGCAGTCATAGACCCAGTGCCGGGGGAACGGGCTGGCGCCGGTCATCGCGGACTCAGCCGTCCCGTCGGCGTGCAGCGTGAGCGACAGGGTGGTCCACACCAAAGGGGCCTGCCACTGCACGAACGGCTGCCGCCGCACCCGCCTCGGCGCGGGCAGCCCGGTCCGGCCGCCGACGGTCTGAACGAACCGCACCCAGCCGTCTCCGAGCTCCGGATCACGCTGGAGGTCGGGGAGCTTGACCGCCTGGAAGCGGTAGCTCAGCGCGCCCAGCCGAACGGTCGTAGCGCCCATCATGCCGCCGCCGTCATAGCCGGAGCCGGTGATCCGGCCCGAGCCGTCCACCTCGATCCAGCCGCGCAGGACGTTGGCGAACCGGAACCGGTCCGCGACCCGCAGCGCCTCGATGTCGCCGAGCTCCCCGGGGGGCGGATCGTCGTAGTGGGTGAACCCGGCATCGAAGGCCAGCGCGACGCGGATTTTTCCCATCCCAGATCGGATCGTAGCGCGCCGCGCCCGCCAGTGCGACAGGATGCCGCGCTGTCTGCGAGCAGTGAGGGTCAGCGCGACTGATTAAGCGCGCTACCCTCTTGCTGGCGTGGCTGACGCCTCGGCGCGGGGCAGGCCGAGGCCGGCCATGCGGCACTGCGGCCTTGACGACCTTGAGGAACTCACCCGGCACGCCCGGCTTACCGGCACGCCCGGCGTGGCCTTCGTCCCGCTCGGGGTCTGGAAAAGCCGGTTCGGAGGCCATGAACCACCATCCGTTCGGAAAAATGATCTTGAATCTTATGACTGGCCGATATCGAACATACTAGCGAATTAGCCGACTGCAATCTGATTCGGCTTCTGAACGACCAATATTCGAATATAGTGATGATTGTGGTTTCTGAGGCGGATGCTGAAGGTTTGACGATCGCGGTGAGCGCGGGTTTCGCTCGTAGCACATACACAGCATTGCTTCAGGGACCACCGAGTATCCTCACCGATTCTCGGAGTCATGAAAGTTCTGCAGGTGGACGTGGTCGTGCCAGTCCGCAACGAAGAGCGTGACC
>OBLU010006104.1_pt1 | contig 10743 bp, 7 predicted proteins | sample 1518681 | NCBI WGS metagenome assembly OBLU01 (sample SAMEA3539304, study PRJEB22396) | soil metagenome | biome: tundra; feature: field; material: soil | place: USA | collected 2010-05 | depth 0.15 m
TTTCCGTCTTTGCCGCGTCGGTAGTTTCTGTGGGGCTCACGTTTTGCCTTTCACCAACCGTTGCATCCGGTGACTCCGTCGAGCAAACGGAACCGATCCAGATTCATTACGGCGTTAACTTGAGTGTAAAGACAGAAGGAGACAGCGTCAAACGAGGAGGGGATAGCTTTAGGGCGAGAAAATTCCTACACCCCTGGCTTGCTGGCGGGGGCTTCAACTTCGCGCGGGTTTACGCTCCCGGTAACTCTTACTGGACATCTCATCACGCTGAACCGTGAGCCCGATCACTGAAACCATCCGGCCGGGCGTGCTATTTCATCACGAGCGCGTGCGGTGAGTCGACCTCCCCCGTAGCCCAAGCTACCCGTCGAGCGAACCCCCGCGCCGGGCGCGGTTCCACGGTGTACTGCGGCCTCAGAACCGCGCCGACTTGTAACGGCAGTGCGTAGCTCCAGACATTTCTGACTCAGGTCAACCGACCGTGTGTACAGATTCGGATTTCCCGATGGAATTCGCTTTCTCCGCACTCGACGGAACCGCGGCTCTCGCACGAGTCGACACCTCCCCTCCAAACAAATTCGCGCCACGAGGTCAATCCTAATGTCCCGATACTTTTGCTTCGCAGTCATATTCGTCCTTGCGGTAACGATGTTCGCCACCACCACGCAGGCCCAGGCTCCGCCTTCGGCCGACACCTATGTCAGCAGTTCCACTCCCAAAACCAACTATGGTTTCAGTCCCATCCTTGTCGTGCAACCCGGCACGACCACGTTTATCCAGTTCAATCTCGCTGCGCTGCCCACCGGAGCCAGCGTGAACAAGGCCACGCTGCGCCTGTACCTGGATGGTGTAATCACGGGCGGCAGCTTCGATGTATTCCCAGTGAACGGCGCATGGTCGGAGAGCACGCTGACCTACAACACTCCGCCGCCGTCGCTGGGCGCCTCGGCTACCGGAAACAAACCCATCGCGATCACCACTGCGAGCTTCAGCAAGTTCCTTCTCATTGACATCACCTCGCTGGTGCAGGGCTGGGTCAGTGGCACGACTGCCAACAACGGCGTGGCGCTCGTTCTCACCACCACAAACGGAATCTTCTCTTTCGACGCCAAGGAGAGTTTGCTGACGGGCAATGGTCCCGAGTTGGAGATTGTGCTGAACGGGCCCGCCGGACCGCAAGGAATCCAGGGGATTCAGGGGCCCGCAGGATCGACCGGATCGCAAGGGCCTCAAGGTTCTCCGGGGGCCCCGGGATCAACTGGACCGGCAGGACCGCAAGGCGCACAGGGTCCAATAGGGGCGGTGGGACCGCAAGGTGCTCAAGGCCTGCAAGGAGTCTCTGGGCCGACCGGACCGCAGGGCCCGCAAGGAATTCCTGGAATCAACAACCGGGGAACCTGGAACAGCAGCAACACTTACAACCCCGCAGATGCGGTCTATGACGCCGGCTCGTACTGGATCGCCACCGCGCAGAACACAAATTCGGCACCCTCGCCGGTAAACACCAACTGGCAACTGCTGGCGGCCGGAATCAACAATCGTGGGCCATGGGCCGCAAATACCAACTACAACCTGAATGACGCCGTCAGCGATGGCGGATCATTCTGGCTGGCCCTGGCAGCGAATAACAATTCGGAACCGGCAATCGGCAACACTCAGTGGCAACAACTCGCCGCTCAGGGAGCCGCAGGATCAGCAGGACCAGCGGGTCCAGGGGGGACACCAGGAGGGCAGGGTCCGCAAGGCCCACAGGGAGCGCAAGGCCCGCAGGGGCTGCAAGGTCCCCCGGGGCCGCTCTTGCCAGACCTGGCCTACACCGACGTCGCGAACACGTTCACCACTAATCAGACAGTGAACGGCAGTTTGACCGCCACGGGCTTCAACATTGGCAGCAATCCTTTCGCCTTCGGCTCGTACGCAAACCAGAACGCGTTTCTCGGCTTTGCCGGGAACACCACCACCACCGCCACGGCCAATACCGCCAGCGGCTGGCAAGCGCTCCTTGCCAATACCTCGGGCGTTTCCAACACGGCCAACGGAGCCGGTGCACTCAACCAGAACACCTCGGGCTTCGCCAACACCGCCAGCGGGGCGTGGGCACTGCTCAGCAACACCACGGGCTTCGATAACACTGCCAGTGGAGAGAACGTAATGTTTCAAAACACCACGGGCAACAGCAACACCGCCAGCGGTGTTTCGTCGCTCTATGCCAACACCAGTGGCTACGCCAACACCGCCAGTGGGACGTACGCGGTCGGCTCCAACACCACCGGCAATAACAACACCGGCGTGGGGGAGTTCGCGCTCTACTGGAACACCACGGGAAGCCTCAACACCGCTCTGGGCAACAACGCCGGACCGGACCAGAACTCCCCGAGTCTGACCAACGCCACCGCCATCGGGGCACTGGCGCAGGTAAGTCAGAGCAACGCGCTGGTGCTGGGCAGCATTGCCGGAGTGAATAACGCCGGCGCAAGCACCAACGTCGGTATCGGCACCACCACCCCGCAATACACACTCGACGTGCACGGCACCGGCAACTTCACCGGCCTGGTGAATTTCGCCCCGGGACAAACCTTCCCAGGCTCTGTCGGGCCGCCGGGCCCGCAAGGTCCACAAGGGCTACCGGGCGCGACTGGTGCAACGGGCCTAACAGGACCAGCAGGTCCGCAGGGACCTCAAGGTCTGCAAGGAGTCTCTGGACCGGCCGGACCGCAGGGCCCTCAAGGGCCAGCAGGCTCGGGCTCTTCTACCGTGCAAATGAGGGCAGCACTCCTGCAATGGTACCCACAGTCTTTCCCGGTCGGCTCCAACCCGGGCGGTATCGCTTTCGACGGCAGCAATATATGGGTAGCCAACTTCGGCAGCAACACCGTGACTGAACTCAACAGCAGTGGAACAACCGTTGGGACCTACCCGGCCGGCACCGGATCGTATGGTATCGCTTTCGACGGCAGCAATATGTGGGTAACCAACTACGGCAGCAACAACGTGACCGAGCTCAACAGCAGTGGAACAACCGTTGGGACCTACCCGGCCGGCACCGGACCCCGAGGCATCGCTTTCGACGGCAGCAATATGTGGGTAACCAACTTCAGTAGCAACAACGTGACTGAACTCAACAGCAGTGGAACAACCGTTGGGACCTACCCGGCCGGCACCGGATCGTATGGTATCGCTTTCGACGGCAGCAATATGTGGGTAACCAACTACGGCAGCAACAATGTGACTGAACTCAACAGTAGTGGAACAACCGTTGGGACCTACCCGGTCGGCACCTTATCGTATGGTATCGCTTTCGACGGCAGCAATATGTGGGTAACCAACAACGGCAGCAACAATGTGACCAGACTCAACAGCGGCGGAACGACCGTTGGGACCTACCCGGCCGGCACCGGACCCAGAGGCATCGCCTTCGACGGCAGCAATATGTGGGTATCCAACTTCAGTGGCAACACCGTGACCAAGCTGCCGTAAGGCCTCGCTGCGTTAACGCGCTTCATAGGGCGTGGCCCGCCAGCCACGCCCGGTTTTCGTTGAGGTCAGGCGGCTGGCCCACGCTTACGGGGGCTGGCCCACCTTTGATTTTTGATTGCTGGCACTATCACAAGCGAGGCTGCCCCACTCGTCGCGGTTTCGACGAGTGGGCACTACGGTCCTCGGCTTCGTGTTCATTCGTCACCACCGCCGGCGGGTGGCCCACATCTGGGATGAGTAGAAACTTGGGTGCAACATTTCTCGCTTCTTTTGCGACAAGTGGGGCTTTTCAACCGCCTCCTCCACCACCAAGCATGCCTCGCCCAGAAGTCGAACAGCCGTTATGCGACGATATTGACAAATCAAGATTTACCTTGATTTGCCGCTCCAATTCGCTAGAATAGGGATCGAGAGGCGCCCACCAATGCCAGCCACGAAGAAGTTCACACCCGAGATCGACGCCAAGCTCTACAAAGAGTTCATCGCGGTCGCCAAGCGTAACGGCCAATCGCAGCGGCACGTTCTTGAGGAAGCGCTGAAGTTCTACCTGCACAACTTAGTTCCCGCGCAGCACCTGGCCCGCACCGAGGTGATGAAGGCCTTCGAGCAGTCGGTAGCTGGCAACCGTGACCTGCTTGATCGTCTCGCCAAGTAAATCCCGGATTACGTGCCTCTCTTCGCGTCCTTCGCGATCCCTTAGCGGCCTTTGCGGTTAAAGGCTTTTCGCGGGTGGGTTCAAGCTTCGCTTGGGCGGGGACTTTGCTTCCTGTGCTCTCGGCGCGATCCACTCAGAACTTTCACCCGCGCTCAAATTTTCCACCACCCCCATGTGACGTCTGACCTTGTGCCGCCCATCGAATTGCGCGATCATGGTCGAGGCCGTCACGATCGGGTGCGCCCACGTCGTGGTGCCCTTAAGTCATTGCTTCTTAAGAACATAGATCTAAGTCCTTTAGACTCCCGATGTTGCCGGGAAATTCCCGCCAACTCGATGATTCTAAAGATTATGCAAAAAGGGGGGAGGGGGCTAATCCTGGGTATTTCCGCTGAAACAGGCCGACGCCCACGCCAGAGACGAATCTCAAGCACCCTCCGCAAACTTGTTTCGATGGGGAGTTCACAGGGTCCCAACTGGCTAGCCGCCCTAAACCGCGAAGTAATTGCCTGCACTCGTTGCCCGCGCCTGGTCGCCTATCGCGAGCAAGTCGCCCGCGAGAAGCGCCGCGCTTACCGCGACTGCGAATACTGGGGCAAGCCTGTGCCCGGCTTCGGCGATCCCGAGGCGCGCGTGCTGATCATGGGACTGGCTCCCGGCGCCCACGGCTCCAACCGCACTGGGCGCCCCTTCACCGGCGATGCTTCCGGCAAGTTCATGTTCCCCGTGTTGCATGAAACCGGATTCGCCAACCAACCGAACGCCACCGATCGCAACGACGGGCTCGAGCTGAAAGACCTGTACATCACCGCCGCGGTGCGCTGCGCCCCGCCCGCCAACAAGCCTACGCCGCAGGAACTGGCCGAATGTTCGCATTTTCTTGACCGCGAGATTGCGGGATTAGAGAGAGTAAAGGTCGTGGTTGCGCTGGGCAAGATTGGCTTTGATGCATATCTTAACTACGTGAAACGCCGCGGGATGCTCACGAGCAAAGTCTCCTATCTCTTCAAACATGGCGCCAGTTACCGGTTACCGGACGGTAAGGTGTTACTGGCCTCTTACCATCCCTCGAATCAGAACACGCAGACCGGCAAGCTTACGCGCGAAATGTTTGTGGAGATTTTTAAAGAGGCGGCAAGACTTGCCGATGATTAATGTGAGGCGCCGTCGGGGCCGGATCGCTGCACCCGCACCCAAAAGCGGGGTCATAGTTCACAAAGCCGGGTCGCGAACCGGGGCGGCGCCGTAAGTTTTGCTGTGGGGAGAGCGACAATGCCCGCCCCACACCAGACCTGCTCCGAGCCTACTTCAATTTAGTCACGGTCACTTCAAGCTGGAACTCTCTCTTGGAGTTTGGATCGTCAACGCTGCCGATCACCATGGGCTTTCCTAACAAAGCTAGAGTGCTGGCGCTGATCTTAAGTTGCCGCAACACCGGAGCTGTATCGCGCCCCTGGTTCTGTTCCGGGATCGCGAAGTTGCTGATCTCGGCGCGCACTGAAAGATCAATGGCTCCGTTACGCTCCTGGACGTTGCTCCAAATGCTGGTGCCCACATCAATGTACTGGAACTCACCCTGTTTTCCTTCGACAGGAACGCGCGTGCCAATCTTAAGTTCATTGCTGTTGTCGGAGTTGAGATTCAGTGAATACTGCCGAGTGTTGATCCTCTTCCCGTCCTCGAGTTCATTGACGGAAAAATCCAGACGGTAAGCGTTCAACGCTTTCTCCGCTTTGCGCGCATTTTCCGCCTCTGGTTGCTGGGCCGCCGCTGTCCAGCCTCCTCCCCCAACCATTAAGGCCAAAATCAACGCTGCTGTCATAACTGTTTTCTTGAACATTGGTTCATTTCTCCTTATTTGTGTGCGTTCCTATTGTCGTGAATCCGTGCCCGCGTCCTTCATCTCATCGGCCAGGTCCTGCCGCAGCACTTCGGCCCTCGCCTGTGCGACCAGAGCCGCATGTTCCGGATACCTGGTCACGTAGCTTGCAAGAATTTTTTCCTGCTCGCTTAAAGGCCGCGGCGAGGGAAACTGATCCAACCGGGGTCCGGAAGCCACGACGGCTCGCGCTTGACGCGGGATGTGTGCTCCGGGCTTTCTAACAGAGACCGGACGCGAGACGCGAATCTGGTCCCTTCCACGATTTGCTTCCATCTGCGTTCCGTTACTAACGCTGTGTTGCATCGTGTGCGCAGGAGAAGGATAGCGGGCGACATTGTCCCGACGTCGTTCCCCTGATCTCCACAAAAGTGTCAAAGCCACCAGCAACATCGCTGCTAGAGCGGCAAGCGCAGTCCATTGCCACCATGCGTGAGGCGCGGGACGCTTGCGTTCGGCGCGCAGACTTGCCAGGACGCGCTCTTCCAGTCCTGCCCTCGGCTCGACTGCCGCAAACCGCGCCAGTGCCGCATCGAGTTCCCGGTCGAGCGGGTCGCTATCCAAACTCTGCCAGCGCGCGCCTTCCTGCGTGCGGTCTTTGTCGTTATCGTTATGTTTATCGTTATCTTTATCTTTTGCCTTCAGATGGTTATCCGCCATTTTCGTCACCGTTGCTTCTTCGTCACGCTGCCGACTAGCTTCTCCCGCAGAATCTGCCGTGCTCGAAAAACTCGCGACCGCACCGCCGCATCGTTAATCCCTAATGTCGCAGCCACTTCACGTGGCGACATCTCTTCCAGCGTCGACAAAATGAGCGGCTCGCGCAATTTCTCCGGCAATGCCGCAATCAATCGTTCCAGCAGGTCGCCGACCTGTGAGCCCTGCATCACCTCATGTGCCGGCGACTCTGGGGACGCCGTTTCTCCTACAGCTTTCTCGGGATCCTCGAGCGCAATCTCCCGTCTGCGGCCGCGCTGCCGGCTCCGGTCAACCGCCACGCGCCAGGCGATGCGCGCCAGCCACGTCTTGTGGTTTTCCACGGTTGCCAGCTTGTGGCTGTAGCGCAGCACGCGCAGAAACGTTTCCTGCGCGGCGTCTTCTGCATCGTGGTGGCTTCTGAGCACCGCATAGGCGATGCGGTAAACCATCCGCGAGTGCTCGCGGACGAGCGATTCGAGCGCTGCGTCTTCACTGCGGTCTGGATTCCGCACCACCGTTGCAGCCTCGTTCAGGATTGCCTCTTCCACCACCAATCGCTCATCCTCATTCATACAGACCACCGGGCGGACTGCTTTGTTCAGGAATTTGTTCGGGAGTCGGGAATCTCCGGGAGAACGGGCGCAAGGGACTTAACTTGCAGAGGAAAAGGGAACCGGAGCCTGGAAGCCTACCATTACCGGTTCCGGTTCCAGGCGGATGCCCCAGATTTCTTCCACGCGATGCTGAATCTGTTCTTTCAAAGCAATAACCTCGGCGGCTGTGGCTCCGCCGCGATTCACAATGGCCAATGCGTGCTTGCTCGATATGCCGGCGCGGCCGATGCCGTAGCCTTTCGTGAATCCAGAATGCTCCACCAGCCACGCCGCCGAAACTTTCTGGTGGGTTACGAGCGCCGGATAGCTGGGCACGGTTAATCCTCGTGCGGCAGCGCGCCGCGTCAGATCTTCATGCTGGGTTTCGGACCGCACAGGATTCTTAAAGAACGAGCCGGCACTCAGGCAATCCGCATCTCCGGGCACAATCAGCATCCCTTTCAGAGCTCGGATATAGCGCACGGCCTCGCGCGTCTCGGCAAGATTTGGGGTAGTTTCGCGGCCCGCGAAGTGCCTCTTCAGGTCGCCATAGCTGAGGCGCGGCTTGCCCTTGGGGATAAGCGCGTAGCTCACGCGCAGAACGATGAACCGTCCACTTTCGGTGGTGTTGAAAATGCTGGAGCGGTAGCTGAACCCGCAGGCTTCGCGGCACAGTTCGCGGACCTCGCCATCTCTCAAGTCGAGCACTTGAACCGCTACGATGGTTTCGGCGACTTCCTGCCCGTAGGCGCCGACATTCTGCACCGGTGTGCCGCCCACGCTGCCCGGGATGCCGCTCAAGCACTCGACCCCGGCGCAGCGCGCCATGACCGATCGAGAAACGAATTTATCCCAGGCTACGCCCGCGCCAGCGTCGAAAATAACATTGCCATTTTCATCGTGCCCGCCGCGCTGCTCAATGCCTTCCACCGCGATCTTCAGCACCAGCCCAGACCAACCTGCATCGGCAACTACCAGGTTGCTGCCGCCGCCCAGAACAAAGAGAGGCAGATCGCGCGAGCGCGCGAACGTGACCGCCTCCCGCACTTCTCCAACATCCTTAGCTTCGACGAAATACCTCGCCGGACCGCCGATCCGGATGGTGGTCAATGGCGCGAGCGGAATGTTTTCAAGCAGCTGCACGAATCATTTTCATCTTACACACCGGCAGGAGCACGCGCACACACCCACGCTGAACGTTTGGTTGGATTTTCCGCGGGCTTAACCTTTCAGTCAGCTCAAATCGAACTTTCAGCGCTGATTCGGTGTTTGCCGCAACCTCGAAGAGCAGCCCCTTGTGTAGAGTCCAACTACGCCAATCAAGAAGTGTATGCAAACCAAGCAAATTATTCATGGCGTTTTTACGAATTCTTTATGCCCGGTTTTCTATCGTGGCAGTGCGGCTGGACCGCTCTATCTTGACAAGTTTTTATGTGCTCTTTATGAACTTCTTACCCGCTCTTTATGGGTTTTAGAATGTGATGGAGGATTGACCACTAAGAAAAGCGGCAGGCAAACGACTTTTGCCTCTCAGCCATTGGACGACCATCATTTACTGAAAGGAACCGGACTTCAGACCGCAAAGGTTTGGAACTTTAAAATCATGAGAACTCCATTATGTAGGGCCACAGCGATTTCAACTTTGCTTCCAATGTTTGTCTTGAGTTTCGCTATTGGTCAGGCTCCGCGCTGTTACGGGCAGACTCAGGCGCAACTGGATGCGCAGACGAGAGTGGCGGCTGTGCACGAACCGTTGCCCGGCGGGGTTGACGCAAGCGCCTCGAACGGCACAACACCTGCACCTGCCCCGCCCGCGGCCAAGGCCGCGCCAGATCCCGAAATCTCCCTCGATGTCGCGAAAGAGCTGGCCGCTATGAAAGCGCGCATTGAACAGCTCGAAGCGGCATTGAAGAATCGTGCAGCGACCGCACCGCCGGTGGCTGCCGCGACAGCGGTTGCCGTGAAATCTGAACCGTCCGCGGCTGCGGCAGGCGCGAATCCGGAGGTGTCGACCGCTCAAACCTCGAGCGACGCCCCGTCCGCCAAACCCGAAAAAAAACCGCCGAGCGAGCCTTTTGCCTTTGCCGACTGGAGCTGGATGAACGGTAGCCCTCACAACAAGGACGCGGTTTGGGATTCGAAGTTCTTCACCCCGGAAATCAGGCTTGACACCGACTACGTCAGTAGCTTCAACCACCCGAAGGATGACACCCTGGGCGGATCGACCGAGATCTTCCGCTCGAACGAAGTCCAAGTTGAGCAGATCAGCTTTGGCGGCGACTTCCACTGGCAAAACGTTCGTGGCCGGATTTTGACCATGGGCGGGATGTTCGGGGTTACGACACCGCGGAATGACGCTAGCGTTGGCCGCGGCCAGTGGGATCTGCGTGGCGCGTACAAATACTTCGCGGAAGCCTACGGCGGCTACCACTTCAATGTAAATCACGGGCTCAACGTCGATGCGGGAATCTTCGTCTCCTATATCGGCCTCTTCAGCTACTACAACTTCGATAACTGGGCTTATCAGCCTTCGTATGTATCTTCCAACACACCCTGGTTCTTCAATGGCCTGCGGATCCAGTGGTTTCCAACCGAGAAGCTGAAGATTGAGCCCTGGATCATCAATGGATGGCAATCCTATGCCAGGTACGGCAACGTGCCCGGCCTTGGGGGACAGATTTTGTACCGTCCTAATTCGAAGCTTTCGTTCGTTTTCAACAACTACGGCATGGGCGAAGATACGCTGGGCCTTAACGGCGCTCGCTCACGTTTACACACCGACAACAGCGTCGAGCTCAAATACTACGACCATCCGGAGAAGACCATCGACAAGATGGCGTTCTCCCTCACCGGCGACCTAGGGTGTGAGTACGGCGGAGGAGTAAGTTGCCTCGGAAATAAGAAGTCGGCAGGCCAGATCACCGCGTACAAGCAAGTCTTCGCGGGATGGATGTTGTACGACCGCACGTGGTTCAAAAAGGACAAGTACGCAATAACGCTGGGCGGCGGTGTGCTGGACAATCCCGGCCGCTATCTGACGCTGCTCCAACCCATCAATGGAGCGGATGCAGTCTCCGGATCACCCTACTTCCCAACGTTTCCCGGGTCACTGTACAAAGCCTGGGACACTACCGCCAGCTTCTATTACATGCCCAGACAGTACATTAGTTTCGTCTGGGAGTACGGTTATCGCCACGCGAATCAGCCATATTTTACGGGCAGAGGTGGGATCACTCCTCCCAACGGCAACAACGGATCTCCTGCCGATTATGTCTGCATGGACGGAAGTTCGACCGGGTTCGGGTGGGCACCAAGCACCACCAATCCCATCGACCCAAACGGCGCCAACCTCGGCCTGGCGCAATCGACCTGCAATGCGAATTCACACGGCGGCCTGTGGACTCCGGACCTTCGAAAGGATGAGCCCAGCATCCGAATGG
>OBLU010006106.1_pt1 | contig 10739 bp, 7 predicted proteins | sample 1518681 | NCBI WGS metagenome assembly OBLU01 (sample SAMEA3539304, study PRJEB22396) | soil metagenome | biome: tundra; feature: field; material: soil | place: USA | collected 2010-05 | depth 0.15 m
CGCTTCCGCGACCTGAACGAAGCCGGCGCGCAGCGTGAGCGACGGATGACCGGTGAAATTGGAAATGACGAGCATCTCGTCGCGCAGCGAGGGCACGAGCAGGAAGTCCACCTGCGAAAGTATGCGGGCCATCTCGAGCGCAACTTTACGGCGCAGGCGGTCGGCTTGCACGAAGTCGACAGCCGAGAGGAAACGCGCCTGCCGAAAGAGGTTGGGCCACGCGTCGGCGACCTGAACCTTGAGTTCGTTCGCGCGACCACTGAGCGTGAGTTCCTCGAACGCCGCGGCGGCCTCGGCAAAAAGGATGACGTTCAGCGAATCGTACGGCAGATCGGGAAGCGTGACCTCGACCGCGCTCATGCCGAGTTTGCGAACCGTCTCGAGGGCGGCTCGATCCACGTCGGTCGCCGGATTATCCTTCATCCACGCTGGGAAGAACCCGACTCGAAGTCCCTTCACCGTTGCGCCGGCGTCGAAGTCGATGGCGGCCGGAACGGTGGCGAGATCGCCCGCATCGGGGCCGGAAATGGCGTGCAGAACGAGCATCGTGTCCTCGACACTTCGCGCCATCGGCCCGAGCTTGTCGCACGTCCAGCAGAGCGTCATCGCGCCCGTGCGCGGCACGCGGCCGAACGTGGGACGCAGGCCGGTGACGCCGCAGCGCATCGACGGGCTGATGATGCTGCCGCCCGTCTCGCTTCCGATCGCGAAACCCACCAGTCCGGCTGCGGTCGCCGCACCCGGGCCCGCGCTCGAGCCCGATGAGCCCTCCTCGATGAGCCACGGGTTCATCGTCTGTCCGCCGAACCAGATGTCGTTGAGCGCGAGCGCGCCGAGGCTCAACTTCGCGACGAGCACCGCGCCCGCATCGTTGAGGCGTTTCGTGACCGCGGCATCGGTCGCGGGCACACGATTCCGAAACGGTTCGGCGCCCCACGTCGTGGGGATCCCGGCGGTGTCGAGAAGATCCTTCGCGCCCCATGGGATGCCGTGCAGCGGACCACGATACTTGCCTGCCGCAATTTCGGCGTCGGCCTTCTGCGCCTGCGCCAGCGCGGATTCTCGCGTGAGCGTGATGACGCAGCGCAGCTTCGGATCGAATCGTGCAAGACGATCGAGATAGATCTTCGTGAGGCGTTCCGAGCCGAGCTTCTTCGTCTCGATCCACCGGGAGAGCCGCGTCACCGGAGCGAAGGCGATCTCGTCGTCGCTCGAGGGAAGCGGCCCCGGATCGGTCGTGGAACGACTGAACCTCTCGTGCACGCCGGCGGCCCGCTCGCCGGTTCCCAGTGGAATCCAGCGCGTCGCGGGTGCGAGCTCCGGTTCGAGGGTGACCTTTCGCGGGCCCGTGCGGCGCTCGTAGAGAGCCGCCATGGACGCGCGCCAGCTCTTCGCCGCCATCTCGCGCTCGGCGCGGCCCATCTCGACCTGCACGAGTTTCTCCGCCTCCGCGAACGTCGAGGCCGACACCTCCGGGCCAACGATCGGAGCGGCGCCGAATGTCGGCGGCGCCCCGGGGGGCGCGGCTGCCGGTTTCTGGTCTTCGACGCGGCAGGCGACGAGGGCACCCAGCAGGCCGAGCGGGGCCTGCAGGAGGAACTTTCTTCTGGAGTTCACGTTTTCCTGCTGGTGTGGCGAACGAGAGCGGAACGCACGACGTCCTCCGGTGACGGATAGGTCGGGAGAATGTACGCCTCGACTGCCCGACCCGACACCACACAGCCAATTCGCGCAGGCCGCTACGCCGTCCGCTCCTTGTGCGAATAGGCGGCGATCTGCAACCGCGTGTGCAACGCCAGCTTCTCCATGACGTTGCGAACGTGACTTTTCACCGTATGCGTGGCGATGTTGAGCCGCCTGGCGATCTCCTTGTTGCTGAGGCCTTCGCCGATGAGTTCGATCACCTCGGCTTCGCGTCGCGTCATGCGCACGTCCTCGAGCAAGCGCTCGCGGCCCCGTCCGTCAGCCTGCTTCGCGATCTGGGTGAAGAGCGATTCCGCCAGGCGGGGCGGCAATACCTTGGCGCCCGAGGCCACCGATCGAATCGTCACGACGAACTCCTCGAAGCTGGCATCCTTGAGCACGAAGCCGGACACCCCTGCGTTCACGAACTCCGCGACATCCTCGTTCACCGGGATGAGATCCATGACGATGACCTTCGCGCCCGGAGTCTGCTTCATGACTGAAACGGCCACGCTGAGGCTGTCAGCCTCGCCCAGCCCCGCATCGAGCAGGACCACGTGCGGATTCGTCTCGGCCAGCGCGGTCGTATAAGCGTCGGACGATCCGACCACTCGCACATCGGGGAGTCGGTCGAGCAGCGCCGCCAGGGCTTCGCACACCAGGCGATTGTCCTCGATTATAGCGACCGCTATCGGTTTGCTCGGAGGCACGTTTTGTGGGTGCGAGTCGTACGAGTAAGCGAACACTGCCCCCATCAATGTTGCCCTCGCGCTCGAAGTCGGCAACCCGGCAGCCCGACGATATCCGCACGCAAGGCTAGCACGTTTGGGCGATAGCCTCCATCGGCATGATTCGGTAACGTGCGCGAGTAGCCGATCGTCCCATGCAGCGACCGGCGGAGTGGGTTCGCATCAGGCCCACGCACGAGGAGATGCTGCGGTGACTGACATCCATACCGAACCAACGCTTACAGGCGGAGGCATAGGCCACGTGCCTGCCGCTCAGCAGTTGTTGGTCGATATCCTGGACACCGTCCGGGAGCCGCTCCTCGTGCTCGACCACGAATTCCGTGTCATGCAGGCGAATCGAGCGTTCTTTCGCACCTTTCGGGTAGAGCCTCGGGACACGATCGGCGCGGTCCTCTTCGACCTCGGCGACGGCCAGTGGGACATTGCACGCCTCCGCGAGCTGCTGCGCGACAAGCTCCCGGTCGAGGCGCAACTGGACGATTTCGATGTCGATCACGTTTTTCCCGGCATCGGCCGCAAGATCATGATGCTCAATGCCCGGCTCGTATCGCAGGGACCAAACGAGCCCCGGATCATCCTGCTCGCGATCGAGGACATCACCGAACGCCGTTTCACGGAATGGCATCTGGCGGACCAGCACCGGGAACTGGAGCGCTCGAACGACGCACTGGACGAGTTCGCGGCCGTCGCATCGCACGACTTGCAGGAGCCGCTGCGCAAGATCCTGTCGTTCGGCGAGCAGCTGGTTGCGACCGCAGGGCCGGCGCTGGAAGGCGATGCGCGCCGGCATGTAGAACGCATGCTCGGCGCAGCCGACCGCATGCGAACCCTGATCAGCGACTTGCTGACCTACTCGCAAGTTGCCACCCGAGTGGTACCTTTCGCCGCCACCGACCTCGCCGGAGTCGCCCGGGAGGTCGTCGCCGACCTCGAAGCGACAATCGCGGATGCCGGCGGCCGCATCGTGATCGGGGAGCTTCCCGTCATCGATGCCGATACGGCGCAGATGCGCCAACTGCTGCAGAATCTGCTCGGCAATGCGCTCAAATACCGCCGAAAGGACGTTCCGCCGGTGGTCAGACTCAGCAGCGCGTGCTCCGGTGGCCGCAACTGTACGATCACGGTGGCGGACAACGGCATCGGCTTCAACGACCGGTACGCCGAAAAGATTTTCAAGATGTTCGAACGACTACACGCCCGGACGCAGTACGCAGGTTCCGGAATTGGGCTCGCCATTTGCCGAAAGATCGTCGAGCGACACGGCGGCACCATCGCCGCGACGAGCACAGCCGGTCAGGGCGCGACATTCACGGTCACGCTGCCGATCACGCAGATCAACTCAGGTCACATCTCATGATGCAAGACAGACACAAGATCCCGATCACCATTCTCATCTGCGACGATGATGAAGACGACCGGACGCTCACCCAACAGGCGCTCGAGAACGCACACGTATCAAACCGCATTCGATTCGTCGAAGACGGCGAGCAGTTGCTCGACTATCTGTACCAGCGCGGAGAGTTCGCGGGCGAGACCGGGAAGGCCCCGCGCCCGGGACTGATCCTGCTGGACCTCAACATGCCCAAGATGGGTGGGCGCCAGGCCCTGAAGGTGATCAAGCAGGACAAGACGCTGTGCGACATTCCGGTGGTCGTGCTCAGCACGTCGCGGCTCGACGAAGACATCACGCGAAGCTACCAGCTTGGCGTGAACTCCTTCATCACGAAGCCGGTCACCTTCTCGGGGCTCGTGGAGGCGATGAACGTGCTCGGTCGTTACTGGCTCGAGATCGTCGAGCTGCCCCCGACGATCGCCTAGGATTCATGACGGTGGTGAAGACCACGAAGCCACCTCTGCAGCCCATCGTTCAGAAACTGGTCTCGCTCATCGAGACGCACGGTTGGAAGCACGACTTCGAGCTCGCGATCCGCAACGCCCAGGCATGCAACGTTCCGGGTATCAGCGGCATCCGGACGCTGGACGGCTATCTGCGATACATCAACGACTTCGCCACTTGGGCGCCGCGGGAGCGCGGTGACTCTCAACGCATCAACGACAAATTGCTGACGTTCTACTTCTTTCTGGATCTGCAACCCCTGAAGGGATTGCAGGGCCCCATCCGGCCCGGCCAACGCACGCAGAAGCTGACGCCGCTCTCCGCATGGATCGTGGAGTACGCGAACGCGTTGGGCTCGTACCTCGACACTCCCGAGTCGGCCAAGGACGTCGAGAGCTTCCGCTCGGATCCGCTCTTCAACTGGGACGAATACATGCCGCCGCCGAGCGGCTACAGGACGTTCAACCAGTTCTTCGCCCGCCACGTCAAGCCCGGCATGCGGCCGGTGGCCGCGATGGGTAACGATGCGATCCTCGTGGCGCCCGCCGACTCCGCTTTCGTCGGATGGTGGCAGGTCAGCCAGAAGTCGAAGATCCATGTCGAAGACGACAAGCTTTCGATCAAGGGGATGCAGTGGTCCATCCATCAGCTGCTCGAGGGCAGCGCGTATGCGGACCGTTTCAAGGGCGGCATCTTCACCCACTCGTTTCTCAATACATTCGATTACCACCGGTGGCACACGCCGGTGCGGGGCAAGGTCCTGGAGGCGCGGGTGCTTCAGGGGCAGGCGTACATGGAAGTGGCGACCAAGCCGGCGGTCGTGCACGATGAACGGGTCAACGTGCTCGCCGACCGGGATGGCACCGGCTACCAGTTCGTCCAGACGCGTGGCCTGGTGATCCTCGAGTCTCCCGTCGGACTCGTCGCCTGCCTTCCAATGGGGATGGCGCAGGTCTCTTCCGTCGTGATCACCGCGGAAGTCGGCGTGACGCTGCGCAAAGGGGAGGAACTCGGCTATTTTCAGTTCGGCGGATCCGACTTCGTCATGGTCTTCGAGCGGGCAAGCAACGTGCAACTGACCGGCCAGCCCAACGTGCACTACCAGCAAGGCTCGCCGATTGGCAATGCATTCCCGTAGTGGCGCTGGATCGACCTGAGCTTCCCCAAGGCCTCGGCGCAACGGTGACGCCAAGCCCGCTCTGCTTCATGAGCGGCCGCACACTCGCCGCGATGATCCGCGCCCGCACGCTGTCGGCGCGCGAGCTGATGACGGCGCAACTCGAGCAGATCGCCCGCGTGAATCCGCGCATCAACGCGATCGTCGCGAAGCTCGACGACCAGCAGTGCCTCGCCCTCGCCGATGAGGCGGATCGCCGTCTCGCTCGCGGCGAGAAGGTCGGCCCGTTGCACGGCATCCCCTGGGCGTTCAAGGACCTCGAGGCGGCCATCGGGTTTCCGAACACGCAGGGCTCGCCGATCTACAAGGATTTCATGCCCACGGAAGACACCACGCTCGTCGGGCGGCTGCGTGCGGCGGGAGTCGTTCCCATAGGCAAGACGAACGTGCCCGAGTTCGGCATGGGCTCGCACAGCTACAACAAGGTGTACGGCACCACGCTGAATCCGTGGGATCTCATGAAGACCGCGGGAGGATCGAGCGGCGGAGCGGGCGCGGCGATCGCCGCCGGGTTGCTGCCGCTCGGCGATGGCAGCGACCTCGGCGGGTCGCTGCGGAACCCCGCGAACTTCAACAACGTCACCGCCATCCGGCCGACGGTCGGGCTCGTACCCACCACACCGTCGCAGTTGCCGCTGCTCGGATTCGGAGTGAAGGGACCGCTCGCGCGATCCGTCGACGACGTGGCGTTCCTGCTCAGCGTGATGGCCGGCCCGGATCCGCACGATCCCGGGTGCTATCCCTCCGATCCGGCGATCTTCGCGAAGCCGCTAGAACGAAGCATGCGCGGCGTGCGTGTCGCATGGTGTCCCGATCTCGGCGGACTCCCGCTCGACCGGCGCGTGCGTTTCGTCCTGGAAGGCCAGCGCAAGACGTTCGTCGATCTTGGCTGCATCGTCGAGGAGGCATACCCCGACCTCACCGACGCGGGTGATGTGTTTCTCACGATCCGCAAGTGGAAGACGTGGATCGCGTACGCCCCGCTGCTCGCGACGCACCGGGATCGACTGAAGCCCGAGGCCGTGTGGGAGATCGAGGCGGGCGCCCGGCTCACGAGCGGAGACGTCATGCGCGCGATGCTGCGGCACACCGAGCTGATGGATCGCATGCGCCATTTCCAGGAGAAATACGAGTTCATCCTCTGCGCGGTGAACCAGGTGCCCCCATTCGAGGCGCGCATCGACTGGCCGCATGAAATCGAGGGCACCGTGATGGAGGACTACGTCGCGTGGATGAAGTCGACGTACTGGATCACGGCGACCTTCCGGCCGGCCATGTCGGTGCCCGCGGGTTTCACGCCGGAGGGACTGCCGGTGGGAATCCAGATCGTCGGGCGTCATCGCGACGATCTTGGCCTGTTGCAATTCGCGCGCGCGTTCGAGCAAGCCACGAACATCGGGCGCAGAAAGCCGTCGATCGCCGCGAGCTGACCTACCGTCAGGGTTCGGCGGGAACCGGAATGCGGACGATGGTCAGCTTCGGCGACAGCGCTACTATCGCATCGACAGCGTCGAGACCCGCTCGCTGCACGTGGATCTTCACGGTGCCGCCAGGGTCGAAGCTTCGGCTGCACGACTGAAAAATGCCGTCCGTCCCCGTCGTCCAAAAGTTCTCGAGCAGGCTCCACAGTCCGGTGTTCATCCGCACGGAGAGGGTCACCTTCGCGCCGGCGATCGGTCGACCGCGGAGTGTGACCACGCGGCCCAGCACGAATACGGAATCGCCAACCTCCCATTGGCGGGCACCGACGCATCGGTTGACGACGTACTCCTCCGCGCCCGGCACCTGCAGCGTCGATTGAAAGGTCGAGTCGCGTGCCGCGACGAAGTGCACCGGTGTCGAAAGCCCGATTCCGAGCTGCGCGAGCCGCGGGTCGACCACTTCCACGGAGTACGGCCCAGGAACAAGATCAGCGATCCAGATCTCGCCGCTCGTATCCGCCGTCGCGCGGTAGGGCGTTCCGGGTAGAGCTATCACCGTGCCCGCAGCGGGCTGCATCGTGCCAGTGACCGCATGGATGCGAAGCGCACCGAGCGATGCGTGCCACGTCTGGCCATCGGGCCACCTGGCCCGCGCGAGTTCGCCGCCGTTCTCGGTTGCGTAGAGCCGGTCGCGCACGCGCAGCCGGCCCGCGACGTCGAGCGTGTCCCGCACGGCGCTCACGCCGCGGATATACCACCGGTCGATCAACACGATTCCGTTAGCCATCTGCCGGAATGAGATCCGCCCGCCCGGATGATAATCGTCCGCTCTGAAAGGCAGCCCGACATACCGATAGTCGATGTCCCGCAGGGCACGCGCCGCGGTGTCCACCCAGAGAGTCCCGTCGATGTCCACTCGATCACGCGGGTGCTCGGCGGGCGCGAACGCGAGTCCAACCTGACGTGGACGCGCGTGTGAGGGCTCCGCGAGGCGGAAGCAGTAGCCGCCGGCAAATGCATCATCGAGCAGGACGTCGGCGTCGGGGGCGAAGAGCGTCTGAGTTCCGGCACTATCGGTGGAAAACCCGGAGGTGACGAAGTCCTTGGCGGAGTGCACCGCGTTGAACGACTTCGAGGCGTCCACGGCGGAGTCCTCGCTGACCAGGAAGCGCGTGATCCTGTCGCTGTTGCCGTCCAGCGTTCGTTCGAATGCGAGCCGGTGGATGATCGCGGGGCTGGACTCGCGCCCCACTATTGTCGCGAGCAGGCCGGCACGCGCTTGCTCCCACAACCCGAGCGCGGCCGCGCGATCGTTGCGGCGCGGGCAGTGCGACTGGTCCTTGATGCGAACAGACGCGAGCATGGTGGGAACGGACATCATCGTGACATCGAAGGCCGCGGCCCCGTCCGTCGTGGTCGGCACGCGAATCTCGCGCGGCTGAAACCCGATGCGGACCACTCGCGCCCAGCGCGCGGCACTCGCGGTCGCGATGCGGAATTGCCCCCGTTCGTCGGTGATTCGGCGGACGAGGACGACCCCGGACGAATCCAGAAGCAGGACAACCGCGCCGGAGATCGGCTCGTGGCTCGCGCTGTCGCGGACGCTGCCGCGCAAGTCCTGCGACGCGAGCAGCCTCGTGCATAGCCCGATCGCGACGAGTGCGCTCAGGACGGGAACGGCGCAAGTGAACCAGACGCGTCCGATGTCAGGGCGAGAGGCCATACGACCGAACTTAGAGATCTCTCATGGAATTGTCACCCACGCGCACTATTCTTCATTGGTTCGTTGAGCGGCCGCAGTATCAACCAGCGAGGAGGCTCTTCATGCGACGGTTTGGCTTCGTATCTGCAATCGCGATCGCCTTGTTCACTCCCGCGCTACAGGCCCAGCAGGCCGGCGCCGAGGGGCCGTACAAGGTGCTCAAGTCCGCCAAGGTCGGCGGCGAAGGCGGCACCGACTACATCTATGCAGACGTCGACGGCCGACGTCTGTACATCACGCGCAATACCGTGCGCGCGGTTCCTGCGACCGAGACGGCGCCAGCCCGTGACGCGATTCCGGGACGCGTGTCGGTGTTCAACCTCGAGACGCTCGCGCTGATCGGTGAAGTCCCGGGAATCGCCGGAAACGGAGCCACCGTCGATTCGAAATCCGGACATGGATTCGCGAGCAATCACCCGGACGTCTCGATGTTCGACACGAAGACGCTCCAGCCGCTCAAGAACATCAAGGCGGACAGCGGCTTCGCTCCCGATGGCATCCTGCAGGATGCGTACAACCAGCGGATCTACGTCTTCAGCCATCCGACGAAGAACGCGACCGTGTTTGACGCCAAGGAAGGGGTAGTCGTCGGCACCATCGATCTCGGCGGCGTGCCCGAGCAGGGCGTCGTCGACGGCAAGGGCACGCTCTACGTCGTGATGCAGGACGGCGAGGGAAGCGTCACGAAGGTCGACGTGAAGACCATGAAGGCGACCGCGCACTTTCCGTTCGGCGACAAGGGCGGCTCGTGCAACGGTCTCGCACTCGATGCGAAGAACCACGTTCTCTTCGCGGCATGCGCGGCGTCGGGCGGACTTCAGCCGGCCGTGATCGGCGCGAACGGCCAGCCGCAGCCGCAACGACAGCTCCCGAAGCCTCAGATGGTGATCCTGAGCGCTGACGACGGCCACATCATCACGACCCTGCCGCTCGCGGGAGGCTCCGACGGCGCGGCCTTCAATCCGGCCACGATGGAAGCGTTCAGCTCTCACGGCAATGGCACGCTGACCATCGTGAAGGAAAAGAGCCCGACGAGCTTCGAGATCGAGCAGAATCTCGAAACGATGAACGGCGCGCGCACACTGACCCTTGACTCCAAGACCGGCCACATCTTCGTCATGAGCGTCGAGCGCGGGCCGGCACCACCGCCGCCGCCGGGCGGAGGACGCGGTCCGGGGGCTCCGGCAATACCGGGCTCGTTCACGATTCTGATGATCGGCAAGTAACTTTCACGCCGAACGAACAGCGCCGCAGGGGAACCTAATCCCTGCGGCGCTCTTCGTTTCAGGCGAACGATCGGCTCGAGGCGAGATCATCGCTTCGGCGGAACGTGGCTCATCGCGTGCTCGGCGAGCGCCGTGATGGTCAGCGCGGGATTCACTCCAGGGTTCGCCGGCATGGCCGCGCCGTCGCAGATCAGGAAGTTCCGGTAGCCGAACACATGCTGGTGTGCGTCCACGACGCCGGTCGCGGCATCGCGCCCGATCGCGGCTCCGCCCAGGATGTGAGCGGTGGTCGGAATGTTGGCGAACGCCTCGAGGACCCCGCTCTGCGGAATCCCACCGGTGTGCCGTGCGAGCCACTCGGTGGCCGCGTTCGCCACGTCGATGAACGTCGGATTCGGCCTGAGTGGATCCTGCTCCGTGCGCAGCCCGATGCCGCCGAAGATGCGTCGCTTCGCGCGGAAGGCGATCGCGTTGTCGCTCGTCTGCATCACGAGCACGACGAGCGTGCGCCTGCTCCAGCCGAACGGCCACCGGGCACGGAGAAATCGCAGCGGATGCCGCACGATGCTGCCGAGCATCATCATTGGGCGGGTGACTCGCGTGCCCTTCCCCGTGAGCGGAGCCAGCAGGAACGCCATGAAGTCGCCGCCCTTGCCATAGGTGCAGAACTCGATGTGCGTGTCCGGTCGCGGATGGATGCTCGCGCTTATCGCCACGTCGTTCCAGGGCGCGCGCGCGTCGTCGGGGAGCGTGATGGCGAGGATCGACTCGCTGTTCGTTCGCACGAGCTCACCGAGGCGATCGCTGAGCAGCGGGAGCGAGCCGGTCTCCTTGCACTTGATGAGCAGCCGGTTCGTGCCGAGCGCGCCGGCCGCCACGATGAC